>Ga0180434_10002481_pt1 | contig 24518 bp, 14 predicted proteins | sample SS_ome_7_FD_132453 | JGI IMG/M metagenome (GOLD analysis project Ga0180434, IMG submission 132453) | Hypersaline lake sediment archaeal communities from the Salton Sea, California, USA - SS_1_D_2 metaG | ecosystem: Environmental > Aquatic > Non-marine Saline and Alkaline > Hypersaline >... | reverse complement strand
TGATCGTATTCTCCTGAATCGCCTGATGAACATGGGGGTACTGAAGAAACGCAGCGAGCTTTTCCTCGTTCAGATAGATACCACCGACGGTGAATTTTCGGCGATTCTCCATAGATCTCCATCCAGCGGTACCGTTCATTTACGGGACTTTACCCGGAGTTCCGCGTGATATTCGGAGATATTATCAGCGCAGTCCGAACAGCGACAGGCTGGGACGTGGTTACCTGTAAATGGACACTTCTAGGGTGGAAAGCGGGACGCGATTTGTTTGTCACAGGCGATACGCCCCGGGTATTGTTTGAAACGTTACGCGCACAACATGCCAAAATAAAACGGATAGTTATCGGCTTTCCCCGTTCAGATTTTCTCATCAGAACAGGTACCACAAGCACGGAAAATCAATTTCCGGATGCCCATCGGTTCGTTTTCTGGCAACGACCTGTCGATCAGGATGGTTCGGCTGCAACGGAAACAGCAGCCATGAGGAAAGACATGGTGGAATCCATCATTTCGCTGGCCCGGGATGCAGGGTTTTCAGAGATTCTCATCTATCCCTCATGGTTCGGTGTTATCAGTGGATGGCCCCGGCTACCAGAAGGTGATCTGTTGAACGTGGATGATGGTTCGATTCGTCGAGCGAAACGAGGATGGTCTCCCTGGAACCGGACAAAACCCGTTTCATCGCCATCCGGAATGTCCGAATATCACTTGAATCTTGGCGGTCTACTCCTTTTTCTTTCGCGTGAAGTACCGGAAGGGTGGATATACCCTCGCCGGTCACAACGTACATGGAGGATGCTTGGCATTCCGATGCTGATAGTAGCGTGTATCTTCGTCTGGTATTTTTCCGGTGTGCTGGAACTCACCGGAGAGATCGCTCGTGAGCAGATGAAACGGGATCGTTTGATCGCGGAATCTTCATCAGCTCCCTCCGGATGCACCGTAGATGATTTGATTGAATTCTTTGTTGACCATAGTTCCGCGGGGGATTCCACCACATTTATTACCCGTTTCAGGTATTCCAGACGGGAAGGTATAGAGTTCGCCGGGCGGACAGTATCGGCGGGGAAAGCCAGAACGTTCGTCGAGCGGTTCAATGGCGATCATTTTTCGATCACGCAGTCAGACGCGGAAGTGATTTTCTCTCTTTCGAGCAGGTTGCCATGCGATCAATAAACAAAAACGAAGTTTTTTTAACATACGTCGCATTGGTACTCCTGATTCTTATCCTGCATCAGCGTTTATTACACCATCACGACTCGCTGAAATATACCCTCGCGGAACTTCGATCCACGAATGCAGTACTCGCACAACGAACGATGGATGCCCCCATACCGAGGACTGTGGAATTTCAATCTCCCCGGGAGTTTCTGGAAGCTTTGGATGATTCACCTATCCAATTTGATGATCTGTCTATCTCACAACGAAATGAGACGATCACATTCGAGTTCAAGGGATCTACGGTCCAACTCTGGCATATGCTGCAAATTCTTCGGACCATATCCGGAATATCACTCGAACAGCTCGAATTCTATGAAACGAAGCCCGGGATTGCGGGCGTGATAGAACTGCGGATTATGCCGAAATGATATGCGTCCACGGAACATGGATTCGAATACCACGCGCTTACCTCCGGTTGCCACCCTGCAGGGAGATATGTTCCGGTATAGGCATTGTGGTATGCATTGCTCTGATATGGTGTGCAGCGTACCCCTGGATCCAACCTGGTCCGGATGACGATTCCAGACACTCAGACGTGTCGATCCGGTATTCGGTACCGGATACTATTCGGTATACAATGAATCCAATCTCTCTGCTGTTCAACCGGCGGTTGAAGAATCCCGTATCAATGCGTATTATTTCCACAATGCTTGGTCCCCGGCCCACAGCGATCATCGAAACCAACGGGAACCGGCGACATATTGCCGAGGGTGATAGCATATCGGACGCCGTGGTCGATTCGATCGGTCGGGGTGTCGTCATACTGAGGAAAGGTAATGAACTCAACCGCTTGCATATGTAGTTTGTCGATTCTCATCGTTGTCTTGCTGCAAATTCCTGCATCGGGAATAACTCTCGATGCTCAGAACAGCGAAATTACTGATGTTCTTCAGCAGATCAGCACGCAGAACGATATTGATCTCATTGTTGGTCCCGGTGTAAAAGGCAAGGTAACCCTGTATCTCGGCGATGTTGATATCGAAGAAGCTCTGAACGCTATCGCCTCAGCGGGGGGATGGGCGGTTTTAGAGGAAAACGGTGTCTACAGATTCATGAACAGGGAGGAATACGAACGAATCACCGGACGACAGTTCGGCTCCACGCGGATGCGAAGAACATTTGTATTACAACATAGCTCGGCAGAGCAGCTTGTGCAGACTATTTCCACCATCCTCAGCCCGTCCGGAGTCATTGTATCGGAACCGGACGCAAACATCATATCCGTGGAAGACAGATCGGATATAGTAGACCATATTTCTCGATTGATCAGAGAGAGTGATGTTCCCCTGGAAACAGATTCTATCGATCTTCGATGGATCAGCGCTTCGGAAGCACAACGAACTATTGTCGATCTGTTGGGACCAACGGGGAAAGTCGTTCCCGATCCGACCGGTAACAGGGTCGTAATCGTTGATCGTCCCCGACGGATAGAAACGATTCGCTCGATCCTCAATGCCGTGGATGCCCCGCCCGTCCGCGATCCCGTACTCATACCGCTCAAGCATGTGACACCGGATTCAATACAAGGATTACTGCAACAGATGAAACAACAACCGGTGGGCAGTTCGCTGACGCCGGTAGGTGATAACAGTATTCTCATTGAATCATCTCCCGAAGGAGCGCGTCGCGCGCGAGAGTTGATCCAACGCTATGATTTAGCGCCGACATCATTACAGATTGAAACGAAGATACTGCAGGTTTCCATATCGCGTGAAGTTGCCACCGGTATAGATTGGCAATTCATTGCGGAAGAAGTAGATGACCTTGTAGTCCACGGCGCGTTTCCCCGTTCTTCCAATGATACCGGTCTCGATATTCAGGTGGGTGATATTGCGGATGACGAGTATGAAGTATTGTTCAGCATGCTCGAAACCTTCGGGAATGTGGAACTCATATCCCGTCCGACGCTCGCAGCCACATCGGGAACAGAGGCTGAACTCATGGTGGGATCACGAATTCCATATTCCACCGTTGATACGCGTGAAGATGTGAGCGGTTCGGTGAACCGCTATCAGAGGGTTATTTATCTCCAGGTGGGATTGAAATTATGGATACGCCCAACCTATCATGAAGACGACACCGTCACCCTGGAGATTAAGCCAGAGATCAGCTCTGTTACCGGATATGTGGATGCGGGAGAAGTTCAACTTCCCATTGTAGAGACGACGAATGCCAAAATTGAGGTAACAGTTCCCATGGAACGGACCGTGGTGATCGGTGGCCTCATCAGGGAGAGCAGAAAGAAAACTTCAAGCGGCGTACCAATTCTTCGCAGTATTCCTCTTCTCGGTACGCTTTTTCGACATGATGTCGATCAAACCAGTACAGGTGAACTGGTCATTCTGGTCACACCCCGGTTTCTCAGTACTGAAGATTAGACTGGATTCGCGTACCGATTTTCGATATCCGGGTTGTTATCAGTGGCAGGCCTTTCGGCTTGCGACGTCGCTCAAGGACTGCGTCAATCAGCAGGAGATAAATCCTCCTCTGTCCCCCTTTTCAGAAGGAGAAAGGAAAAGAAAGAGGGCTTCAATTGTATGCCGCAGCATCGAACGCGTGAGGTGCTGGATAAGAAAACCTTGATATCACAACCATTTCGGTATTTTCGTGATGAAACGCGATGAAAAATGCTGGTTGGTTTCAATCGTGTGGATATTCAAGAGATATATCATTTCCGAAATCCAATTCGCCTACATGATGTGAGTCCGCGACCGGCTGGTTACTCCAATCCACTGCTCGAACAACATATGTCCAGTTACGCAGCGGATCTCCGATTCCCGCTTCACTGGACCAGGTTGTGACCCACGGCGGTAACTGAGCAAGGTGATACTCATAGTCAGGTTCATCTCCTGGAACAAACACGGGATTGTTTTCGGCGCCATAGATAGAGTACCCCGTTGTACCCGATACGGGTGTCCAGCGGAGTATCAACATTCCCTGAAAAAGTTCGGTAACCACTTGCAGGCAGGGATCCATAGCCTCTAGTGCGCCGAGATCCGGTGAAGAACCGTAGTATTGATAGTGAACTGGATCTTCGCTGTACCATGCAAGGGGAGTGGAGACGATGATCCTGTTCAGTTCGGTATCAACAGAAATAATTTCCACCGGTGGATTCGCACCGATCAGTACCGAGTCACCTGAAATCAGGTTGAACCCATCCGAGAAGAATCGGACATCATTCAATGAAATAACAGTACCGGTACCCGCACCGGTTGTTACCGTCAGCGCACCTCCCGTATCGATGCACGGGCTTGATGAGTCCAGATGATAATCATTCAGGGAAGTATCCACATATGCCGGCCATGTGGTGATAGACCCGGTATCCTGCTCACTGGCATCCTGATACTCCTGCCAGGTCATGTCCGTTTCCTGCCAGTTGATCAGTATACCGTCTGAGTTATGGATATTGTTGCAGTTGGAATTGAATGCAGACGAGGCATTCAGCGCCTGCATGGACAGCTCGTATCCTGATCTGGTCTCTGAGATAATATTATTCCTGAAAAGAGCACTCCGGATTTCGGCACCATAATATTCGTAAAGTCCTATGCAGGCATTTGAATAGACAGGATTGCCGATCTCGCTGAAGGTATTGTGTACAATGATGATATCTTCATTGTGAACGGCGTCATATGCCAAAAGGAATATGCCACCGTTATGTGCATGCTCAGTATTCTCTCTGCTGTTCTTATACACGAGATTGCGACGTACGATTATATCCCTGCTCTTACTCACCTTGATTCCGACCTGGTTATGCCTGATTATATTTCGTTGGACAACACCATAGTCCGCGTCGTCGATCCAAATACCTGCTTCCGTGCTGTAGTTCTGTTGATTCCATTCGCAGAGGTTTTCCTCTACAACAAAGTATTTCGTTCCATCTTCGATCTGAATGCCGGTAGCACCATTGTGATGGCAGTGATTACCGCGGATCAATAGATCCCGGGCATTCCAGGTCATGATACCCTGAGTTCGTGCGTGATGGAGTATATTGTCGGTTATTGTAATACGCCGCGGCCCTGTATGTGGATTATCCTCATGCCAGACAACGGTTTTAACATTATGGCCCCAATCATCATCGTCGATGCCGCTATAGGAAACCTCATTACCGTGTATGAGAATATCATAATTCCTGCGATAAAGGAAGATACCATGGCTACTGTTGTTTCGTATCGTGCAGTTCGATATTGTGCATTCACTGATGGGAGCTTCCCATGCCATGAACCAGATTCCGTATCCGACACCATAGTCGGGATGTATCATGTCCTCGACAACACAGCTATCGATGATGACATGATCTACAGGACCTTCCGCATAGAATCCTGCGTATAGGGCTCCGCGTAACGTAAGTCCTGCAAAACCTATGTATGAGTTATTTTCGACTTTGATGCAGCAATCGCGGTCACCTCCTCCGCCGTAGATCACTACTTCATCTTCGGCGTAGTTGCGATATAAAATCCACTCCTCCGATGTTCCTGAATTGAATGGTTCAATCAGCTCATTGTATATCCCCGTACGAATGAGGACGGTATCTCCGGGCTGGGCGACCGTAGCGGCAGCCTGGATGGTATCAAAGTCTCCACTGCCGTCCTGCGCAACAATGATAGCCGATGCATGAACCATGGTCGTGATATAGTGAGAGAAAATCACCAGGGGGAGAAATATTGTGATGAGGAGGAATTCACGGATTGATTGTCGGATACGCTGCTTTTCAATCATCATATATATCACCGGCTATGGAAATCTGCTCGCTCCACAGTCTGAGTTCATAAGGTATCACGGGGACTGCCGGGCTAAACATCCCTTCTCACATCATATGCTATCGTGGTACGAAGTAAAAACACTTTTGTGTGTGTCTGTCTATGACGGTTATCTCGATAATATGTCACTGCAGTTATAGACTGACCAGTATAATGGATACAGCCACCAAACCGATGACCGTTATGTTTTTGACGGATAACTTCTCCCCGAATGCTATACTGCCCACAGCACTTATGATGGCGATGGTCCCCGCACCGAATACCGGGAATGCAACTGATGCCGGAATGTCAACAAGAGCCCGGATAAGAAAAAATGAAGAAAACAGATTGGGTATACCGACAAGTACACCGGTACCAATATCGCGAATATGTATCTTGCCAGTTCGAAAGACGGCCAGTGAACTCAGTATAAGAGCCAGGAAAAAGGTGAAGAAGAGAAAGACAGGCCGTTCAGATAGTGAACCATAATACTGAAAGATTTTATTACTGAATTCCGCAGCTCCTCCGAGCAGGAAGAGCAGAACGAGTGACCAGGACCGATGAGTTGACGCATGGTTACCGCCGGGCCAGTGTGACATGAGAATAGCGCATACCGCCATGCCCATGCCCACCCACTGAGTTATCCCCGGAATTTCCCGCCAGAGTAGGAGTGACAGAGTCATTGGTACGAAAATACCCAATTTGGCAAATGCTCCCGCCAGACCAACACCATGGTGTCTGACGGACTTCTGATAAAAAATAAATGCGAGGTAGAAGAATATCCCCGCAATACATCCGATGAGTATCGCCCACCCTGTTAATTCGGATTCAGAGAGCTGCATACGAAACATCGATGCACGGCGAATTATCCGCGGCAGAAGCAGCAAACCTCTCCGGATATCGTCTGTCATATTCGGGGATTCGAGGAGAAAACCCACGCTGATTATGCTGGCAACGGCATAGTTGGTACAAGTAACCGCATACCTGTTCAGGTTTCGTGTTTCACTGTACTTGAATACAAGAGCTATTGAAGAACTGCACAGAATCGCAATAATAAGATGAAACATGAATCAGACCATTCGGCTAAGGAAAATCAGGTTTTCAGCGTGTAACATACTCTGTTGTCCGTCTTTGCTGGAGCCTTGTCACTACTCCGGAGCGTATTGGATACATGTTTGCTCCATTGAGATTTGCCATGATTTCGCCTCCTCAATATAAAACCCATGCTTTATGCCGTGAGTCCGTTCACGCAAATACGCCTGCGTCCAGGAGGATTCTCATTGCATGCGTGGAATGTGACGTCGCAGGGTCATATCGGGAACTTTGCATCCACGTCGCCGGTATAGTGAAAAGGCACGTTCAAGGCGCCCATTTACTTGGAATCTACTCATTGAGTGAATGATTTTCTTGATCCTGAGGCGTCAGTACGGCTAATTCAGTAAGCTCAAAAGTGAAAACCACCGCTCCTCAGGCGGCGGACGCATTGAATAAAGGGAGGGAGTACGTCTTGGCAAAAGGATCATATCGAGATGCCGAAGACCGATGTTTGGATCTTTATCTCAAAGAGATCAGCACAGTAGAACTTATTACTCAGGAAGAAGAAGTCGAACTCGCCAAACGAATCAGACAGGGTGATGAGGAAGCGCTTCACCAGCTTATGAAAGCGAATCTTCGTTTCGTCGTGAGCGTAGCAAAACAGTACCGGAATCAAGGGCTTTCGTTGGCGGATCTTATTAATGAAGGCAACCTTGGACTCATAAAAGCCGCTCTTCGTTTTGATGAGAGCAAAGGATATAAATTCATATCCTATGCAGTATGGTGGATTCGTCAGTCGATACTTCAAGCGTTGGCAGAGCACAGTCGCATCGTTCGTCTTCCGTTGAACAGGGCCGGTACCATGCATAAGATCGGCAAACAGTCGGATCAACTCGGACAGCGGTACGGCCGGGAACCAACGGCCCAGGAAATCGCTGATGAGCTTTCCATGAGTGTGGAAGAGGTTAATGAAACACTCCGGGTATCCGGGCAACACCTATCCCTGGATATGTCATTCAGCGGCGACGACGGTAATCGGCTTCTCGATTTTCTGGAAGATGAACTGGCACCCGCGCCGGATGAAGGATTACTGGACGAAACCCTGAGTACGGATGTAGCGCAGGCGCTGGAGAGCCTGACTCCCCGTGAACAGGAAGTCATGACTCTCTATTATGGGATCAATAGGGATCGTCCCTGTACATTGGAAGAAATCGGACAACATCTCGGTCTGACACGAGAGCGCGTACGGCAGATCAAAGAAAAAGCGCTAAAGCGGTTACGTCATGCAGGGCGTGCCCGACGGTTGCGGGCGCATCTCGGGTAAAAAACAAAGAGAAATTTCGCTCGTCTCCGGCGGTTCGCGTATCAGAATCGGACCGCCGGTTTCTTTTTCTCATGCGCAGTTAGTCCGCATATCTCACCAACAATCTGCTGCAATCACATAACTGCATGCGCTATCATGGTTGTCGGGCCTAATAGCGGTCAGCCTCTCGACATCGCTCGGGGACTTTGTCGGTCAGCAGTCAGCCTTTCGGTCATCTCATGGACTTCGTCTATCAGCGTCGGAGAAAAGAAAATCCTCCTCAATCCGCCTTTTTTAAAAAAGGACGGAAGAGAAAGAGGGCTACGCCTGTTCTGAGCGCGGTCGAAGGGATTGTATGCCGCAGCACCTAACAGGTGATGTGCTGGATAATAACCTTGATATCAAAAGCATCTTTGTGCTTTCGCGACCAAACCCGGTTAGAAATACGGGCTGTGGTTGATTCAGCTTATGAAACCTCTCTTTTTACATTCAGCTTCGAGTAGTTTTCTGTGATCTCCCTGTATCATAACTAATCCGTTTTTGATGGTTCCGCCTGAACCGCACGATCGTTTCATTTCCTGCAGAAAAGTCATCGTCTCCGGGGCTCCTACAGGTAATCCCTCCACGATGGTTACACCTTTTCCTTTTCGTCCTTTGATTTCATAACGAATTCGAATCGGATCTTGGAACGAAAGCGAATCTCCTCGGGATCTACATATACACCGGGACTTCGGTCTACCGCAGTCCGGACACATCCGACCATGTTCCGTGGAATATACCACCATCTTTTCTCGATTAGACCGTTTCATTCTTCTTTTCCCCATATCGTATATTTCGATAATGCGTATCCATTTCGGCGAGAGTACATTCGTCTTCACCCGTATGCGCCAGGAAGCTTCGCACCCAACAAGCGGGGTACACGACCAAGCCCACATGCTTGCCTGTGGGAGGCTTCGCTTCACGAATCCGAATCGTATGACCTGCTATTGAATGTGACTCGTTTGTATGCAGCGTTTTCGGACTCACTTGTTACGATCTCTTTTAAGGTGCGTACTATCATGGGATCAAATTGTTTACCTGCTTCGCGTTCAAGCTCGCGGAGCGCATCTTCAGAAGAGAGTGCGGGTCTGTAGGGACGATCGGTAGTCATAGCATCGAATGCATCCACTACTGTTATAATGCGGGCTTCGGTTGGAATTGCTTCGCCCTTTAAACCGTAATACCCGGGATACTTCGCATCCGTGCGACCATCCCAGCGTTCCTGGTGATACTGTATGAAAGGTATAGCGGGTTTCAACATTTCCACACCTTCGAGAATTTCCACTCCCATTGGTACGTGTTGCTTAATACATTCCATTTCATCTTTCGTAAGCGCACCTCTTTTATTGAGGATCTTCTCCGGTATTCCGATCTTGCCTATATCGTGGAGAATGGCCGCGTAGCGTAGCAGATCGAGTTGTTTTCCCTGTATACCGAAACGTTTTCCCAGATCGACCGCGAATTCGGCAACTCGTTTGACATGACCCACGGTTGTCGGATCCTTTGCATCAATGGCGGCGGCCAGAGCCATGACTATATCCTCGAAGCTCTCTTCGAGTAATCTTTCATGCTCCTGAAGATCTGATAGAAGTACTTTAGACCTGCCGGAATACAGACCCGCAGTAATGGCGGCTACGGTAAATAATGCGAGGTTCATATAACTCGAAAATACCGCCAGAAAAAGACTATCACCCGCTTCCGGAGGTGAAACTCGAAGTACCTGAACCACATATACGAGTCCCACTATCCCGTTAAGGACCAATCCTCCGCCGATACCACCCATCGTTGCTCCGAGAAGGACCGGAACAATGAGGAATACGGCCATCCAATGAATGTTAATCTGCCACGTCCCGTATACGAATTCCATGAGCAATGCGATTAAGACTATCAGAAACAGGGATACGATTCGAAGCCCGCCCCGATGGAGCCACCGCCGGAATATATGTATCAACGGAGCACGCATAAAAAAACGGGGTGAAAATATGACGATTAGTGGAAGTCCTATGATACACACCGACATGACATCACCCAGAAACCAGCTGCTGAAAGTCACGGCGATATCATGCGTGTTCATCGGCGGATTCGACAGATGCACTATACCGGGTACACCGATCAGAGCCGATATGAATGTGTTCAGAAAAACGGCAAAGAAAATAATTCGTACGGTTCGATTGGTACTGCTTCCCCGGGGTTCCCTCCGGAAGAGAGCGGGTACAATGGCTTCGATACTGGCAGCAAAGGCGAAAAATACTATACGGGGGAGGGACGTAGATAATCCCCAGGGGAGTAGCATGTAGCCGATGAACGTGGCAAGAGCTCCGGTCCACCCGAGAATTACACCCGCAGCCGCTGCGATGCCAGGTGCGGGAAACACCAGTGCCACTCCCTCGGGAATCTGAAATAGAGTACCGGCCCTATTGAGTACAGCGACTGAGACGAGCGTTACAACCGCCCCGATAATGCGATATCGATGACTCACCGTATACCTTTATCTATAAACGGAAATACGATCTACGGAGTTATCGTAGTATGATAATGTTCCGTGCTTCGGAGCTTCCCATTGTACAATGATACATGCCGTTAGGCAATGAACCGGAGTCTACAGTATGCGTGGATTTATCAGAAAGGATATGTACCGGTTCCGTTCTGACGAGTCTCCCTGACAGATCATACATGCGAAATGGAATGACACGGGGGCTACCACGGGACACATAGTGTATCGTGAAAATGCCATTCGAAGGATTCGGACCAATGAAAAGTATCGGTCTTTCCGGAACCGGATGTGGAACATCATGTAGATTGGATGTTCCGGAAAGCCATGCAAGACATCGTGCCAGGAATACGTGGCGTGGAATAAAACCGGCAGGCTGGTTCGGGAGACCGATACCCTCTATCCCGAATCCGAACAGCATCCTGTTCCCACCTCCGCCTTCGAATCGCAGCCCAGCGATTTCATCCGGCGAAAAATGAACGAAAGGCACGCCCGTCACGTCTACCGGTAGGGATTTCATTGTCAGAATATCCTGTGCCCTCTGATTGTTGGCAGATCCCTGGCCGGCGGTTCCAACATTACTGTAGCCCAAGGTGACTGGATCCGTTGGATCTATATCAAGGATATGGTCAAAGCTGTTATCGAAAAATGAAACGGGGAAAATATCCTCGAACAGCGGACCGTCGTCCCCGAATTCCAATGTATTCTGTCCCGTGAGAATAAGGAGCCCTCCATTGTGTACGAATCGTACAAGTGAATCCTGTTCCATAGGTTCCAATGCATTGCTTGTTGCTTCACCATTCAACCACAACACCGGTATTTCGGGGTATTCCAGCAGATGCGCCGTCATGGGAACAGGATCGTTCATGCGGTCCCAACACCGGGCGGTGATCTCCAGGGAATCGCATGAATCGAGGATATAGGTTTCCAGATCTTCCCCGTCATCGTCGTCCACTATCACAAGATCGGCAATGCTTTCCACGTGTATGAAGACTTCGGTAGAAGGATTTACGACAGTGTGAAAATATGACATTTCCGGAAATGGAAGCCGCGGACTTACATCGAGTTCGTATTCGCCGGCGGGCAGATCGATTGACCATGTACCATTGATGGGATCGGCATAGCACGTATCATACGGAATGGGTTCGGGTGTACCTGCATATATCGCGGATATACGACCTGATATCGGATCGCCGGTGATCTCCGCAATAAGTCGTCCCTGCACAGGTATAACGGGGAGAACATTGATCTGTACCATGAGAGAATCATTGAAATCGGATTCATCGTTGGTACAACTACTCGTTGCAATGATCCGGTGTAGACCGGGTGAGGTGATGGCCCATGTATGCTCGACAGCGATGTTCTCCCCCCGATCCATTGACCATGACCATGTGAGAGTCTGCGAATCCCCGGTAGGTTCGATGAGATCAATCTGGCCGTCAACGATTGCCTGAGCGTTCCATCCAAAGTTGGCGAACGTGGAAGAAACGCTGATGGAATCGCCTACGTGATACGGCGGGTTTGACGTTGATACTTCAAGCGCCAGCACGCCGGTATCATTGTCGGGAAGATGTGTTGCAATACCATGGACACCCATGAGCCACAGGTAGCTTGATACCCAGGTCATGTCTTCTGTGACCGGATCCCGTGTCGTAGCTGGAATACCGCCATCATCGTCGGTATCGTATGAGAGTAACGTATCAGCCAATGATTGAAAATTCGCTCCGTATTGACCCTCATTACTGAGGAGATACATGGCGTGATGTGCATTAGCATATGCGACATTCCAGGCATTGTCCCAGTCATACCCGTCATCAGGTGCGTTTCGCCACGGCTGGAATTCATCCATCAAGGGACCGTATTCGGCGATCCATGATTCCGCGAGTTCCGGGTTCGATCTAAACAAGGAGTTACAAACACCCCAGACAGCCGTACCCGATGACATAGCCCATCGTTCTTCCGCCATTCGGGATTCCGGATCTTCCTCGATCCAGTTCTTTACACGATTCCCCATGCCGGCCGCAGTGTCCATGAGGGCAGCGTTCTCAAGTGCTTCTCCGTATAGATAGAGATTTCCGGCCATCCACCCGGTAACAAACGGATTTATCCATTGATACGATCCGCTTGCTCCCGCGAATGGCATGGGGTGCGCAACCATATAGGCCGCGCTGGATTCGGCATAGGCTGCATGAGAGTCGTCTCCATATACCGATTCATATGTCAGCGATGCCCAAACGCCCCACGCGCAATTGTGGTTTCGATAATAGTCGTCTCCGGGATCGCCCTCTTCGCGCCACGCGGGATACCGAGTACAGTATGTCCATGCGCGACGCACAAAATCACCATATGTCGACGTATCCTGAAATACCATGGCATACTTCGACCACGCGATGATTGCTTCAAGGGTGTTATCAGTTTGGATAACATCGCCCAATTCACCCGCCTCAGCTTCTATCATGCCTCCAAAATCCGGACTGCCGGGATCTAAAACCTGCCAATCGGCCAGAAATGCGGCGATCTGACGGAGCTCGTAAAAGTAGTTATAATGAGTCTGGAATTCATAGTCGCGTATGACACGAGGTGCGATGATACTCGACTCATTCACATCTTCAAATGGATGGTAATCCGCGTCTCTTCCGTTTGTAAGAGACCATTCAAGAGGAGGAGTTGCGAATAGAGATGCTGGAAAAATGGATAGTGCCAACGCGAGTACACAAAAATAAATTGTTGTACGCCGAGGACACCACCACATCCTACAGGTCACAGGTTTGTACGATGTCATAATCTGTTTTGTCGTCATGGTATTATCCTCCACGCTGATGAAGATTACTCGTCGAGAATCATGCATTATGCTTGGAAGAAACGATCGGATCCCAAGATCACAGACGTTCTTCACATGCACTTCATACTGTCCACGGGTTTTGTTCCGGTCAATCATCTTGTCACTCGATCGTACCGTGGGACGCAGACATTCGTCGGGAATGCAGGGCGGAGATTTCCGTGGGGATACCACTGTGGGAATCCGCAGTTACTTATCGGATTACATAATGCGGCGATGGACTGAATCTGTCATGAAAAACAAGGAATCAATATTGTCCATTGACATCTTTCGCAAATTAGTTTCATTCGATGCGAGTCTTTTGCTGCGGCCTGGTCGTGGGAGTTGTTTTGACGGGGTTGCGGCGATGTTTTCAGGAGTTTGGTAGCATGAAGAAGCTCTATGTAGGGAATATTCCCTACACCACCACCGAAGAGGATCTTCGGAATCTGTTTGGTCAACATGGTACGGTTCATTCCGTAAACGTGATCATGGATCGCGAAACAGGCAGAGCCCGTGGATTCGCATTTGTCGAAATGGACGAAGAAGAGGCTAATGCGGCTACAGAGGCCCTCAATGGAACCGATTTCGGTGGTAGAAGCCTGAAGGTAAACGAAGCGCGTCAAAGAGAGGAACGTCCGCGTAGACAGCGTCGTTCCTGGTAATCCACGCCAGAGTCCTTTAAGCTGAAAATCAACGGGCGGGGGTCATTTCCCCCGCCCGATTTAATTTACCCTCACAAATAACCGCTTGATAGATTCGTTAGTCAGGGCGAATCGTGCTATATACGCGCCCGGTGGAAGTCGATTTGCATCCATCATAAATAATGATGTACCGCGTCCGTTAACCCTGAATGGTTCTTTCCTGATACATCTTCCAGCTAAATCATAAATATCCACATGTCCGCCCGCAGAACCGGAATGAACTATTTTCCATATCAAGGATCCCCTCGACGGATTCGGCCACGGTCCCGAAATCGTCAGTCCGAAAGGTTTCGGATCAGGTTCGAGACCGTCCATGATTACTATGAATTCGACATCATCGAGGACATAGTGCCAGCCGGATTCACTACCATCCGGTCTCACACAATGCCATTCGAGGTACACATCTTCATCGGAATCCACCTGAAAATCGATTGATTCCTGAACATAGCTCTCCTGCGATCCCTGCAATACGAGTCTCCCGAGGAGTAGCGTGTCCTGCCATACGCAGACAGATATGGAATCCTGTCCAAGCTCATAATAATTCATGAAGCGCAACGACATGATTGTTCCCATATACCCTGCATACTTTGGGGATCGGAGATGTGGCGAGTCGTTTCCTCCGGGGAGAATGATCATCATACGTTCGCCGCTGTACGGCCGGTATACGGGATCCTCGTATTTCCAAGCCCACTCCTCCGTTGCATACCATTCGACTGCAGGGAATTCGAAGCTTTCACGCGGTTCTTCGCCGCTTAAGGTTTGATACAACATATTGTTCCACATGAGTTGATCACCGTCGGCCACGATCCTGAATATATACGTATACTGCTCGCCGTTCTGTGGTGCCGGGACATCGTGAAATTGAAGAATCGAAGATGAGGCTCCGCCGGTATGAATGGAGTCGTCGAAGACAATACCAGTCTCATCCGCGACCTCCAGCCACACGGCACAATCCATTGCACTGCCCGAACCGTTGTTTTGAACCGATACTTCCGCTTTGATTCTGGCTTCTCCTCGACTGATTTCCATGGGAAGGGCAATGGCACGAAGCGCAAAGTCATTATCCGGTCTTTCTTCCTCGATTGTCAGATAATCGTCAAGTCCGGGATCGATTCTTTGCATAGTACCTCGCGACCATTCCACAAGAATTTCCGGATTCCCGGATAGGCGGGGGAAAGTCAGGATATGACCCGCCTGGCTCATGGCGCTTCCTTCGCCCACCACACGCGTCACGGAGGTAATACCGTTCGTCACGGTGACACGGGAATGGAGACCATCCCGGCATCCGCCCCATTCATCAGGTGCTCCCCGAAGTTTTATATGAAGGGCTTCCTGAGGATCGTTAAGATTGAGAAGCATGTAATCGTTGGATGCGGCACCCACAAATAGATCCTCGTCTCCGTCCCCGTCGATGTCGGTCCATGTGGAAATCGATGCGACCTCGATGAATGGCGCGCTATCCGTGGCATTCCCGAACGTTTCATTTCCCAGATTCCGGTAGAGCGATGATCGCTGGGAGTTACAGACATAAAGATCAATGAGTCCGTCTCCATCAAAATCACCCCATGATGCGCAGGTGGAACTCAACGGATCCTCCACGGTCTTACAGGACGATCGTATGAAACCTTTGCCACGAATATTCCTGTAAAGCCGATTCGGTTGCCCTGCATATCCTCTATTAGTTACATAAAGGTCGAGCCAGCCGTCTCCATCATAGTCCGCCCAGAATCCACCGGTGGAAATGAGAGCCTCTTCGGCGAGACCCAGGACTTCAGCCGATTCCACGAATACTCCGGCTCCCTGATTAATGTAAAATTGATTGAATTGGCCTTCCCATGGGGAACCGAAGTTCGCCACGAAGAGATCCAAATCCCCATCCCTGTCAAAATCCGACCAGGAGGCCGAGAATGAGATCGAATCGCTTGCCACTCCGGCGGTTTCTCCGACTTCGGTAAAGGTTCCATCATCGTTGTTTCGATATAGCAGGTTCTGTTGTTGTTGATGTGCGATAAACAGATCGAGATCACCGTCATTGTCGTAATCGCCCCAGAGCGGAGCAAATTTCTGCGGCGTATCCGTCGTCAATCCCGATCCGGCCGTAACGTTTACGAATCCCGTTCCAATACCGTCATTACGATACAAAGCGATACCCTCGGAAGTACCATGAACGAGATCAGGATCTCCGTCATTATCATAGTCTCCAAATGCGGCGCCCTGACCATTCCCCGGTGACGATACACCCCATTCTTCAGTTATATTGACGAATTCATTGCCATCATTCCGATAGAGACCATAGTCAGTGTTCCAGGCTGATCTATAGAGATCCGTATCACCATCATCGTCTATATCCGCGAATGCAACAGTGAGGCTCCCTGACGCCGGTAACAAACCCCACTCCAGAGATACGTCAGCAAACATTTCAGCCGCCATGGGCACATAAAACTCGAGCTTTTCGGTATGACCTGAAGCCGTCTCAAGCCTGAGTTCAAACAAGACCTGGTAACCAACTTCGGCATCCGGTTCGATGATTACGGAGGCATCACCGGTTGACGTTGCAAAGCTATCTGTCTCCACTGAACCGAAATGTATCGCTACCGTACTATCCACGGAAACCGATGGATCCGAGGTATAGAGGTACCCCGTGACATCCGTAGCCGTTATCCAGTAGTTTCTGACAGTGAGGATGAGATTTGCCGTTTCCCCCGGACCCAGGAGCCCGTCACCGTTACCGCCCGAAGAATCATCGACACCCACAGCACTCAATCGCAGGCTCGGGTGAGGTTCATCCGTCAATGCCCTGAGTCCGTTCAATCGCCCGCATCCCAAATCACCTCTGAACTCGGGGTTCACCGAATCGATTTCATCGGCAGTACCCACCAGTTGCAGGTATACCTCCCGGGGTGAAAGCGATGGATTCAGGCTTCTGAGGAGTCCGGCAACACCAGCGACATATGGGCATGAGGCGGATGTTCCCCCGAAATCGGCCATATACGAATCATCGAATGCCGTAGTCCAGATATCAACTCCGGGCGCGGATACTCCCACCCATGGCCCGAAGTTGCTGAAAGATGCTTTGACATCCTGCTGCTGCGTGGCAGCAACCGCAAGAACTTCAGGATACATGGCGGGAGCCGGGGCGATTTCAGAAGTTTCGTTTCCGGCGGACGCAACGAGAAAAACTCCCGCCGCGTTCGCGTACTCAACCGCTTCCTGAAGAAGGTCCGTATGAACCGATCTGAAACTCATGGACAGTATACGCACACCGTTGTCCGTGGCGTAATAGAAGGACTCGACTATATCCGAACCCACTGCAGTGGCATTACCGGACGAGGTACCATAGAACGTTTTTAGCGGCATAATACTGCAATTCCATCCTGTACCTGCGACCATGCTCTGATTATCGGTAACCGCTGATGCTATACCTGCTGTAGCCGTTCCGTGACCGTCAAAATCCATGGGATCGGGATCAGGCGGAAAGCCATCCTCACCTTCGGCGACTTCCTCGGCGGTTACAAAATCCCATCCCACGACATCATCGATATACCCGTTGCCATCGGTATCAATGTCGTCCAGATCACCACCCATGGTCGACGGGAAGTTGTCGAATTCACCGTTACCGTTGATATCCTCCGTTGTATTGATCCAGATATTGTCGATAAGATCGGGGTGGTCCCAGTCAGTACCGGTATCACTGATGCCGATGACTATGCGTTCATCACCAATACCGACATCCCATGCCTCCGGCATTCGCATGAGCGGCATGGCATACTGATGCACATAGAGCGGATCATCAGGTATCACACAGAGTTCGGCGTAATAATCGGGATGCGCGTATGCTATCTCCGGAATTTCTCGTAATTCCGAACATGCAGTTAAGGGATCGATTTGGGATGAGTATGTGAATATGAGGATACCATCCGTACCGTAATACTCCCTCAGTTCGGCATTCGGTCCGCTTGATCTTTGCGGCGCGAGTCGTCTGAAGGTACGGATATCCAATTCCTGAAGAAGGGCATCGATTTCAGGTACACCGGTTGCCGACTCAGAAAAAATCCGGTCAGCTATTGCAGGTTGGAATTTCACGATAATCCTGTCCGGCACGTAACCGTTCCCGTAGACTGTGTTCACCGCAAGAATGATACATAATACGATACAATGCATGATACGTGAAACCATGATCGACTCCCTTTATCGTGTCTTCGTTCGAAATATGCTTTCCAGTCTACGCTTCCTTCCCTTTGATTCAAGCTTTCAATAACTGTCCTTCGGAATTATTGCCCATTCGTCCACAGATCGCGGGGGAGCATCATGGGTGCGAATACCGAATGAATTGACGAGTTGTTCATGCGGTGATACCGTTCTCGCGTTTATAAGACAGCAGCATACCTACATATGGTGCGTTTTGATGTATTGATGTATTGACGAATAAAACGTGTTCGCCATGTCGGTATACGTTCCGTTTTAAGATACACATGTTCTCGTAGAAAAATTGGATAGACCATGGCAGGACTGAATCACCGAATGACTTCGAAACAGGTTTCCGGCATTTCAATAGCCATTCGTATTTTATGCATCATTGGTATCGCTCTCATGGCGTATTCGACACAGCTCTCCGCACAAATCCTCGAACCCTCTGTCCCGATTCATCAATATCAGTATGAGAACTGGACAACGGATGACGGTCTCCCTCAGAATTCGGTACTTGATATCGTTCAAACACACGACGGGTATCTATGGATTGGTACGTATTCGGGTGTCGCGCGTTTCGACGGCGTCAGGTTCAAAGTGTACAGCATGAGTACAGACTCGCTGTTACTGGATAATGCCGCGGTTGATATTTATGAGGATTCCCTGCAGAATATCTTCGTGGCATTCCGGGGGGGTGGTCTGGTACGCATATCCCGAGGAACCATTGATCGCATATGGACTACGTCTGATGGATTACTCAGTGACATTGTCTGGTGTATATCGGAAGACAACGATGGAGCAATCTGGGTCGGAACGGATGAGGGTATCAACCACCTGAAAGGTGATTCTCTAACCGTTGCCCCGGGGTGTGAATCGCTCAACGGGACAGCTGTTCGCCTGATCCATGTCGACGAAAATAACGTTGTGTGGATGGGGACGGAAACCGCGGGATTAGGTCGATATTCGAACAAACAACTGTCTTTCCTTACAGAAGTTGACGGTCTTGTGGATAGTCGAATCAAGGCACTCTGTCCGGCACCATCCGGTGGAATGTGGATCGGCACGGAAAATGGTCTGAATTATTTAAAGGGAGAGATAGTCCAGAGTTTTACAATGGAGGACGGCCTACTGTACGATGAGATTCGTGCACTGTTTGTAGACAGTAACAATGCACTCTGGATCGGATCATACGGCGCGAAGGGTGGTATCAACAGATACTACGATGGTGTGTTTTCATCATTCACTCCCGCGGATGGACTTACGAATAGCTATATACGAAGCATAACGGAGGATCGTGAAGGAAGCCTCTGGTTCGGAACCAACTACGGACTTAACCGGCTGAAACAGAGTAAATTTACATCCTTCACAACAATAGATGGACTCGGTGCGGATTTTACCCGCGTTGTGATTGAAGATAGCCACGGTGATATCTGGGTTGGGACTGATTTCGGCGGAGTATCGAAGATTTCCGACGGATCTATCGTAACATTAACCGAGGCTGACGGACTCCTCGGTAATTCGGCTCGCTCACTGTGCGTGGATTCCGAGGGTGCTCTGTGGATCGGCGTATTTGGTGGCGGATTGAATAGGGTGACTGATCAACGTATTGAATCGTATACTGAATCAGACGGGTTGCCCAGTAACCTTATACGATCTCTCTATGAAGACAGCAAAGGTAATCTCTGGATTGGTACGGAGGATGCCGGAATCAGCATTCTTTCACAGGGTGAATTCCGACGTTTCGATGAGGGGGAAGGATTCATCGGTCCTGATGTCGCCGCTATCCTCGAGGATGGTGAAGGGAGTATTTGGGTCGGTACTGCTCACGGATTGCATGCTATGCATGAAAATCACTCTACGCGATACACAACGGTCGATGGATTGTCGCATAACAGGGTTTTTTCGCTCTACGAAGACAGCTCAGGCATGCTGTGGATCGGTACCGAACGAGGATTGTCGATTTTCGATGGCGAACGCTTCTTTCCGTTCAATAGAAACCATAATCTCATCGAACACGCGATATTTGCCATTATTGAAGATTCTGTCGGATATCTATGGTTCAGCACGAATAGTGGAATACATCGTGCGAGAAGAGCAGAATTGATTTCTCTGGCAAACGGGATCAAAGATTTCGTTCGGATTGATCATTTCGGGACTGCTGACGGTTTGAACACAACTCAATGCAACGGAACATCTCAACCGGCGGGGTGGAAAGCCAAAGACGGCCGTCTCTGGTTCCCCACGGCGATCGGAATCGCGGTTATTCAACCTACAAATATCAGAATCAATACGGTACCACCACTTGTTGCAATCGAAGAGTTTGTTGTTGACGGTCAACACATCCCTCTATCATGGAGTGATGAAGTCACCGTTCCCCCGGGAGCTCGCCGGTTTGAAATACGATATGCAGGGCTCAGTCTCATGGCCCCGGAGATGATTTCATTCAGATTCAGACTGGAGGGGAATGATGAAACATGGGTTGATGGCGGCCAGAGACGGGTAGCATATTATACGAATCTCAAACCGGGTTCCTACACCTTTGAAGTTCATGCGGCCAACAATGACAGTATTTGGAGTGAAAACGGTGCGATGTTCCGGTTCACGAACCTTCCGCATTTTTATCAGACATCGTGGTTTATCGTCGGGATCGGGCTGCTCTGTGCCGTATTGATAGCCGGAAGCTATCGATGGAGAGTTTCTCAATTAAGGCAACGGGCTCGGATGCTGGAACAACTCGTCTCCAAGCGAACAAAAGGATTGAGGAGTTATGCCAATGAGCTGGAAACATTAGACCATATTGTCAGAATCGTAGGTAGCGAGATTGAATTTGATAACCTCATTCAGGCATTAATCGAGCAGGGTGTGAGATTGTTCCCCAATACCGAGAAGGCAGTAGCGCTGATCAGAAAATCCCAAACCGATACGCTTTTCTCAATGGCGATGTTTGGCTGGGAATCAGACCTATTCTCAGATAGAGCATTTTCGGCTGAAAAAATTATGGAAGCTGTCACTAAATCCGCTGATGTCGGAGAGGAAGGTGGATATCTTTTAGGGGGTATGGATCAACATCCTCTTTCAGACAACACCGTTACGTTACCAATCCCACTGGCTTCCTTGGCAATGGTTTTCATTCTTGATGAGCGCTGTGAAGCGGTATTCATTTTTGATAGTTTTACTGCGGAAGATGCATTTGATGAATCTGATATGCGAAAGCTCTCTCGATACATGAGACATGCTGTTTCGGCACTGGGTAAAGCCCGTACTGTCCAGAAACTCAGAGAGACATCCGATAAACTGATTAAGGCGAATCGTGAGCTTCACCGTATTTCGTCACGCGACGGACTTACCGGTGTTGCCAACAGACGGTATCTCGATGAGATGATCGACATTGAATGGCAACATGCGAGACGTATGAAAACCGAGACCGCATTTTTAATGATCGATATCGATTACTTTAAAAGATATAATGATGAATTTGGACATCAACGCGGCGATGATTGCCTGAAAGCGGTGGCCAGAGTTTTGGAAAGAGGTGTAGATCGTTCCGCCGATTTTGTTGCTCGTTACGGTGGTGAGGAGTTTGTAGTCCTTCTTCCGGCAACAGGATTGGAGGGAGCGTTTGTAGTTGCGGAGCGTCTTCGTGTTGCAGTGGAATCGTTGGATATCCGGCATCCGACATCGGGCGTATCCGACGTGGTCACCGTGAGTATTGGTGTCGCATCGATCTCATATTCGACCGACGAGACGCTCGCATCGTTGATCGCAACCGCGGATCGTGCACTCTATACGGCCAAACAACATGGTCGAAATCGAGTGTGTAAGGCCGTATAGAACCATGGGGATATCACAGGCCGAGGATAAATCGAATCCGCGCATTATACACAATTGCGTTTGATGATCTCGGAATCAACAACGGATCTGGTTCCTGTTTGTCCCAGTGATACCTATCATTTGTTCAGGCTCTTGGAAAGCTGGCGTATTTCACGTAGCTTGGGTGCTTTATGTCCACATTTATAGAAATGGAATTTTCCTGAAAAGGTACAATGAACCGTGTCACGGATATCCACATTCAACTGGTCATCATCGCGCGAAAAAGACCATGATAAGTCGGCGTTCACTGAAAAGCTCAAACTGACGTTTGATGTATCACTCGCCGTTAAACTGGCCTGGGCAAGCGCTCCAAAACATCTTGTCATCCTGACACCCATGAAGGTTCTGCAGGGTGTCTTGCCTCTGGCGAGTCTCTATCTCATGAAACGAATCATAGATTCGATAACCGAAGCTGCATCGAGTTCTGATCCGCTTTCTTACCTCTCCGGTGTTATTTTCTTTGTTGTTATCGCCGGTTTTGTTGGTGCTCTCAGCGCTGTTATGGGGGGATTTTCCGGATACCTTGGCGAAGCGCAAGGGATCCTTGTCGGTGACTATGTCCAGCGACTCATTCAGAATAAATGTATCGAGTTGGATCTCGAATTTTTTGAAGATCCCGAGTACTATGATACACTTCAACGGGCTAGACGGGAAGGGGGGAGCCGTCCGGTATCAATTGTCCGTAATCTTACATCTTTAGCGCAAACCATAGTTACCATGGCGTCCATGATAGGGCTCCTCATTTCTTTCAGCGTTCCCATGGCTGCCATTCTCTTTTTTGCAGCGATACCGGGTGTGTTCGTCCGGTTGAAATTTACGGATATTCGGTATAGATGGATGCGCCAGCGGACCGAGATGAATCGATTGATTGGTTATTATGATGCCATGATGTCGGGGATCCGACATGCCAAGGAGTTGAGACTCTTCCAACTTGGTCCCCTTTTCAGAGAACGCTGGTTGGAACTGCGAAGGGTGTTTCGTGGTGAGATGCTTAACATTACAAAACGCAGAACCATCGCGGGGCTTATAGCTCAGATGGTTGGTACCATAATTGTATTCACGGGTGTTCTGTACATTGTCCGGAGTGCATTACTCGGTCTCATTACCATAGGTTCGATGGTTATGTTCTACCAGGCGTTTCAGCGTGGACTTTCGACACTGCGATCCCTCATGATTGGAATCACGGATCTCTATGAGGGTAATCTATTCCTTTCGAATCTTGAAGAATTTTTCCAACAGGAACGTCGTCTGCCGGAGACTTCTTTTCCGAAACCGATTCCGCGACCCCTATCATCGGGAATCAGTTTCGAGGGCATATCCTTCAGGTATCCGCGTTGTGAAAACTACGTTCTCAAAGACATTCATTTTCATCTCGATCCGGGTGAAGTAATTGCTCTCGTGGGGGAAAACGGATCCGGAAAAACAACGATGATCAAACTGCTGTGCCGGCTCTATGATCCGGAGCAGGGGAGAATACTGCTCGACGGAACTGATATTCGCGATTTCTCAACAAAGGATCTGCGTAGGGAAATCGGCGTAATATTCCAGGATTTTGCACAATATCCCGTAACGGTGAGAGAGAATATATGGTTTGGTGATCTATCAAAAGATAGAAACGGTGCGGATATAGAAAAAGCCGCGCGCCAGGCAGGAATTCATTCCGATATCACACGTCTTCCCAAAGGCTATGAAACTCTTCTCGGCCGGTGGTTCACCGACGGAGAGGAAATCAGCATTGGACAATGGCAAAAGATTGCCCTGGCACGTGCATTTCTCCGAAATGCGCAGGTAATTATTCTCGACGAACCTACCAGTTCCATGGACGCACGATCAGAATATGAAGTATTCAGACATTTCAAGGAACTACTAAGGGGAAGATCCGCGATCCTCGTGAGTCATCGGTTTTCAACCGTTCGATTAGCTGATCGAATATATGTTGCCGAGGAAGGTGAAATCATTGAAGAAGGCAGCCACGGAGAACTCGTGGACCTGAACGGTGTGTATGCCAGAATGTATGAATTGCAGGCGGCGGCCTTCCGATAGCTTACCGGGTTTTTTAACAAAGGTGCCGGGTTGGAATGCCATGGCAGGTACTCAGACAGAGTTGCGATTT
>Ga0180434_10002480_pt1 | contig 24525 bp, 27 predicted proteins | sample SS_ome_7_FD_132453 | JGI IMG/M metagenome (GOLD analysis project Ga0180434, IMG submission 132453) | Hypersaline lake sediment archaeal communities from the Salton Sea, California, USA - SS_1_D_2 metaG | ecosystem: Environmental > Aquatic > Non-marine Saline and Alkaline > Hypersaline >... | reverse complement strand
TGTATCAACATGCTTTCGGACACATTTCCCTTGATCCGAGCTACAACAGTCACGATGGAATAAGGGGATCGTGAAAACAGGCATTCTGGGGACGTTATTTTCCGTTCATATTTGTCGGCTTTTACGTTTTCTAGCATGATGATGAAAATCCTTTTCTACCATATACCTGGCAGCAGGCGATAGCGCGTCTGCTGAGCATACTCTGTGTAGCCGTCAAGTTCTTTTTGTAGCGTCTCATCCTCAAGCGCTGTGCGGATGACGTAGAGCGGCAGCGACAGGCCGCCCGGAATGAGCGCCCACAGCGAACCGAGCATGATGGGCGTCGCAACCTGGAACAGGATCGCTCCAACGTATCCCGGATGGCGCACGTATCGGTATGGCCCACGGGTGGCGACAGTCTGGTTCCGATCATCCTGGATGCGAACGATCGTCGAGAAGAACTCGTTCGACGCCATCGCCCAGGTAACCAGAGCGAACCCCAGCACCACGACAGCCGATGCCCCAATCTGGAGCGCAAGTGAAACCTGCCCCGTCCATCCCAGGCGCTCATCCAACCCGGCCACGATCCACGTGACCATTGGGGTCAACGAGGCCGCGAGGCTGGCGATCAGAACGTCCCAACCTTTGGCGCCCTTTTGGATTCCAGCGCGTTCCGCCAGCAATCCCGGGCTTTTTGGGATCAGGAGCAGCGCGACGACGACATCCCAGGTCACGTACACGCCGACCAGGAGCCAGCCCCACACCCAGTCCAGATGTCCTGCGGAGAGGAATAAAAGCGCCGCTAATACCAGTTTGGCGACGAGGCCTTTGATCAGATATTTCCTCACGCCGGCGGTTACATCAGATTGCTTATTGGAAGCACCCATTTTGTCTCCTCCGATGAATTTAACTATGTCGCATACTGGCGGCTACCAGACGCCTGGCAATAAACGATAGTGCACCTGCTCGGCGTATTCCTTGTAGCCATCGAGTTCCTCTTGCAGCGTCCTGTCCTCGAGCGCCGTGCGGACGACGAAAAGGCACATCGTCATCGCCGCCGGGATGAGCGCCCACAGTGAGCCAAGCGTCAGGGGCATTGCGAACGCAGACACGATAAACCCCACATAGCCCGGATGACGCACGTACCGATAGGGTCCAACAGTGGCGACAGTATGATCCCGGTCCATCTGGATGCGAACGGCGGTCGAAAAGAACCTGTTCGACACCATGGACCAGGTAAACAAGCCCTGCCCCAGGATCAAGGAAGCCAATCCGATGAGGTGAATCGTTAGGGCGAGCTGGGGCGACCACCCGAAACGTTCGTCTAACCCGGCCACGATGGGCGCGCCCAGCGCGGGGAGAATGCTGATGGTGGTGATCGCCTTGTCCCAGGTTTTGACATCCGCTTTGCCGACCTGGCCGCGTTCGGCGATCAACTCCGGAGACATGACAAGCGCGTTGACCGCTAAAATTCCCACACTAAGACCGAGATACGCCCACGCCCATCCCCAATCCAGGCGGCCCGCCGAGATAAACAGGATCGCCGCCAGGACCAGCAACTGGACGACGACCTGGATCATTCGTTTTGCCACTGCGGCGGCGCTCGTCTCAGATTTCTGGTTCGTATGTATCTCTGCGTTCATTTCCACTCCTTCAGTGGCTTATCTGACTCTCCAGCGCACGGGCAAACAACTCCCGATCCTCCTCCTGGATGATTTCCAACGCCTGATCTCCCAGTAGGGCCAGGATTTGGGGGAGGTACAGATCGGTTCGCAGGTGATGCTCGGCGATAAAGACAAGGAGAGGACTGCTGGTCCAGGAGGCTTGTGCCTGGGTCGCAGTCACCCACTCGCCAACCAGCACTTCCTCGCCATCAATGACCAAGATCAGTCCCAATCCTCCGGCCTGGCTGAGGGCCTCTTCCGACGTTGGGGCAATGACCATCTGGCCACCCGGCAGCTCGACTTCTCCAGTAGTATAGATCACCACGCGCACTTTTCGCTCAATCGCCTCTTCCAGCGCAGGTCGCAAGTCTGGGAAAGTGTCTGGTAAGAGCGCCAGGTAGATGCGGGTTTTTGCCTGATCGATCATTTCCTCTGCCTTGGCCAGGATATTCTCGTGGCCTTCAATGTTCCAGACGTATTCCAGGTCGGGAGCCGAGGTCAGGTAAGCGAGATCGCCTTTGAGCGAACCGATAAGCTCTTCTTGTTCCTCAAGAAGTTGGTCGAGAAACTCTTCTGCTGGAATCGGTGCATATTGGGTTGAACTGCCTCTGCGCAATGTCATCGCAGCGCCACGAGCGGTGAGCTTGCCCAGCACCTCGTAGATCATAGAACGAGGAACTCCCGAGGTCTTGGAGAGCTGATAACCCGTGACGGGACTCTCCCTGAGCAAAGCAAGGTAAGCCTTTGCCTCATACTCCGAGAAACCGAGTTCCACCAATTTGTCAACAGGATCGCTGTCCATTTCCTCCTCCAATAGACGTTAGTATTATAACCTAGACGTTAGTTTTATAACTACGTACTAGTATAACCTGATTTACCAGCTTTGTCAAGTAGCTGAGCCTCAAGTTTCGCAAAAAGTCGATTCGACGCCGCGAGCACTTGCACAAAAAGCGAATTTCGTTATCATGGCTCTGGAGAGGAGCAAAATGGACAAGGCTCAGATTATTCTCAATCCTTATGCAGGCCGCTGGAAGGCCAGGTCTGCTATTCCCAAAATTGAGCAGGTCTGCCGCAAGATCGGCCTGGATTATGAATTGGCAGTCACCGAGGGGCCGGACCACGGCATCGAACTGGCGCGGGAAGCAACGCTGGCCGGCTTTTCGCCTATCGTCTCTGCTGGCGGCGATGGGAGCATCAACGAGGTGGTCAACGGCCTGATGCAAGCCGCTGGCAGCGACTTGGTCGGCCCGCTGGGCATCATCCCGCTCGGCTCGGCCGATGATTTCTCCGATATGCTCGGTCTGGACAAGACGGTTGAGGCAGCCTGCCGAACTATACTGGCCGGACACACGCGCGTTATCGATGTGGGTTGTGTAAACGGCCGTTACTTTGATAACAACTCGGCCATCGGCCTGGAGCCGCTGGTGACCATCACAGAGCGGGCGATGAAGCGGCTCAAGGGCACGCCGCGCTACGTACTGGCCGCGATCAAAACCGTCTTTAACCACAAACCCTGGCGCGTGAAAATCACCTGGGACGAGGGAGAGTACGAAGGTTGGAGCGCGTTGGTCTCGGTGGGCAACACCCGCCGCACCGGAGGCGCGTTCTGGATGACGCCCCGCGCCGAGTTTGACGATGGCTACCTGGACTTTGTCTTTGCCACACAAAAGTTGGGGCGGTTCCGGCTGCTCCGTTTGCTGCCGACCGCTCTCCAGGGCAGCCACATCGATCAGCCCGTGGTCGCCTATCACCGCACCACCCGGCTGACCATCGAGTGCGACCCGCCCACACCCATCCAGACCGACGGCGAGTTGATCGAGTTATCCGCGACGCGCGCCGAGTACACGATACTGCCCGGACGATTACGGGTGATTGTGCCGGTCGGTCGCCAGTAGCCAGTGTCCAGTCCCCAGCAGTCGACATCCAGTTCCCTTGTCGCGCGCTCTGCTGTGCTGGTCGCTTTCCTCTTTGCCGCCGATAAACTGTTGGGCGTGGTGCGCGAGGCGGCCGTGGGGCGCGCTTTCGGCACGTCGGCGGTATTGGACGCCTACTTTGCCGCTTTTGAAGTGCCCGAGGGATTGAACACTATCGTCACGGGCGCGGCGCTGACGACGGCCTTGATCCCACTGCTCACCGGCGTCATCGCCCGCGCCGACAGGGACGAACTGTGGCGCTTTATCTCCTGTGTGATTAACTGGGTGCTGATCACCGTGAGCGTTGCCAGCGTCTTTGCGGCGGTGTGGGCCAAGTCCATTGTCGTGACGGTCGCCCCTGGCTTTGCCGCCGATCCAGAGCAGGTGACCCTGGCGACCCGGTTGATGCGGCTGGTGTTGGTTCAGACGCTCATCTTTAGCGCCAGCACTGTCGTCACCAGCACGCTGCAAGCCCACCAGCACTTTTTACTCCCCGCGCTGGCGCCTCTGTTCTACACGCTGGGACGCATCTTTGGCGCAGTAATATTGGCCCCGCATATGGGTATCTTTGGCCTGGCCTGGGGCGGGCTGGCTGGGGCCGTGGCTCACTTGTTGATCAAGTTTCCGTGGCTGGTACGCCACAGAGCGCAGTGGATGCTCACGTTATTCCACCCCGGCCTGCCCGATTTGCTCCGTTTGATGGCACCGCGCATGCTGGGAATGGGCGTCACTTACGTCAGCTTTGTGTTGCCCACCACCCTCGGTTCCCAGTTGATCCCCGGCTCGATCTCGGCCTACGAGTATGCGTGGAAGCTGATGCAGTTGCCCGAGACGGTTCTGGGCACGGCGCTGGGAATCGTCGTCTTTCCCACGCTTGCCAGCATCGCCGAGCGGGGCGACCGGACAGGTCTGCGCCGCACGTTTTCCTGGGCGCTCCGGCTGATCCTGGCGTTGAGTATACCCGCGGCGGTTGGGTTGCTTGTGTTGGGCCGCCCGCTGACGGCGCTCTTTCTCCAGCGGGGCGCGTTCGACGCCGCCGCCACCGAGCGGGTCTATTGGGCGCTCCGCTTCTTTGCCCTGGGACTGGTGGCTCACAGCGCGCTGGAGGTGACCAGCCGGCTGTTCTACGCTCAGCGAGACATGTGGACGCCGTTCTGGGCGGCGCTGGTCGGACTGTTGGTGAACGCGGGGCTGGGTTGGTTGCTGTTGCCACTGCTGGCCCACGGCGCTATCGCGTTATCCAACTCGCTGGGAGCGGGGTTGCAGGTGATCACATTGCTGCTGGCGGCGCAACAGCGGTTGGGCGGGGTCGAGGGGCGAGAACTGATTTTATCACTGGCGCGGACAGGAATCGCCTCGGTATTGATGGGGGCAGCGGTAGTGGGCTTCCAACGGCTGTTGCCCGGCGCGGGATTGCTCGTGATCGGCGCGGGCGGGTTTGCGCTGGGAGGCGCGACCTACGTGCTGACGGCGCTCTTGATGGGCGGCGAGGAATTGCGCGAGTTGCCAGGACTGCTGCTGAGAAAGTGAAATAGTTGATTTTTCCCCTCAATGCATTATAATCCCTGCTATCGTGAGGAACTTGCGCCAAGAAAGAAGCCTAGATTGGAGAATCAGAATCAAGTACGAGGAGGTACAGATGAACAAAAAGATTATTGCCACAGAAAAAGCGCCAGCCGCAGTGGGGCCTTATTCACAGGGAGTTCGCGTCGGTAATCTCGTCTTTACCGCCGGGCAGTTGGGCATCATCCCCGGCACGAAAGAGTTCGCCGGGCCAGATGTCGAATCCCAGACCCGCCAGGCGTTGGAGAACGTCAAGGCGGTGCTGGAAGCGAGCGGCTCTTGCCTGAAACACGCGGTCAAGGCGACCGTCTTTTTGGCCGACATGGGTGAATTCTCCCGCATGAACGGCGTCTATGCCGAATTCTTCCCGGAAAAGCCGCCCGCTCGCTCGGCAGTACAGGCGGCTGCGCTGCCTTTGGGAGGGCGGGTCGAGATCGAGATGGTGGCCGAGGCCTGCGATTGCGAGGACGGAGAGGAGGATTGCGACTGCGACTGAGAGGATGCAATGGATGAAGTGAAAATTCAGGTGCGGGCGATGAACGCCGCCGATTGGCCCGCCATGCACAAACTCTGGTCCGAGCCTGGCGTCTACCGGGACACGCTTCAGCTACCGTTCCAATCGGAGGACGCGGTCAGGAAAAAGATCGAGAATCCACCGGAGGGAGTGATCCGGCTGGTGGCCGAGGTGGATGGCCGAGTAATTGGAGCGTGCACGCTGCATCCCAACCACAGACCCCGAATGCGACACGTCGCCGGCTGTGGCGTGAGCGTCTATCCCGATTACTGGAACAAGGGCGCGGGCTCGGCGCTGATGGCCGTCCTCGTGGATCTGGCGGACAACTGGCTCAACCTCAAGCGGATCGAGCTGGAGGTCTTTGTCGATAATGCAGCGGCGATCCACCTGTACGAGAAATTCGGCTTTGTGATCGAGGGGACCAAACGGAAATACGCTTTTCGCGAGGGCGAGTACGTGGACACCCACGTGATGGCCCGCGTGAGAGATTAGTCAGGTGCAACGCACTTCAAAAGTGCGTTGCACCTTCAGAGTCTGGGAGGTAACATTGACGATGAATCAACCCGCAGCCAAGATGCCGCCTTTGTGGATCATCAAGCTGCGCGCGCCGTTCTTCACCGCCGACCTAGCCCCGGTCTGCCTGGGGGCCGCCATCGCCTGGGCGCGGACCGGCACGTTCGACCTGTGGTATTTTTTGCTGACGCTGATCGGCGCCATCTGCCTCAACGCCGGCACCAACATGACGAACGATTACTTTGACCACACCTGGGGTTCCGACGAGATCAACACCGAGTTTGCCAACCCCTTCACCGGCGGCAGCCGCCTCATCCAGATGGGACTCGTCAAGCCAGGCGTCTTTCTCTGGCAGGGCATCGGTTTCTTTTTCGTCGGCAGCTTGATTGGATTGCTGCTGGCCTTTACGCGCGGCCCGTTGGTGCTATGGCTGGGGCTTGTCGGCGTCATCTCGGGCTTTTTTTACACCGCGCCGCCTTTCCGATTCGCGGGCACCGGCCTGGGTGAGCTGCTGATAGGGCTCTGCTTTGGCCCCTTGATGGCGCTGGGCAGCGCCTACGTCCAGACACAGACGTTTTCCTGGGAGCCGGTCATCGCTTCGCTGCCGGTGGGGATACTCATCGCGCTGGTGGTCTGGATCAACCAGTTCCAGGACATGAAAGCCGACGCCGCCGTGGGTAAGAACCACTGGGTCGTGCGGTTGGGCCGGAAGTGGGCCGCCGCTGCCTACGGACTGTTGCTGGCAGCGACCTATCTATCGCTGGCGGCGGGGGTTCTCTCCGGCGTGGTCACGCCCTTCGCCCTGCTGGGCCTCTTGACGGCGCCGATAGCCATCAAGGCGTATCGCGTGGCTCGCGTCCACTACGACCATCCCAAAGAGCTCGTCCCGGCCAACGCTGGCACCATTCAGATCCATCTTTTGACCGGCCTGCTGATCGCGTTGGGTTACGTCGTCCAGGGCGTGGTTGAGTGGGCGCTGTAGACCAACACGTCTCCTTCGCCCAGATCGCTCACCGGTACGACGTGCTGAACCGGCTGATGTCGTTCGGGCGCGACCGGCGCTGGCGACAGATCGCCGCCGAGGCGGCCAGGCTGCCGGATGGTGGACGCGTGCTCGACGTGGGTACCGGCACCGGCGACATGGCGCTGGCACTGTTACGTCGCTGGCCTGGGAGCACTATCGTGGGCATAGATCCGGCGCTGGAAATGATGCGCGCGGGACGGCGCAAGCCCAATGCCAGGCAAGCGCGTTGGACGATGGGCGATGGTTCGCATCTGCCGTTCCCCGATGCTTGCTTCGACGCCGTCACGAGCGTGTTCCTGTTGCGCAACGTCGCCGACGTGCCGGGCGCGTTGGCCGAGCAGCGTCGCGTGGTGCAGCCCGGCGGGCGCGTGATCTGCCTGGAAATGACCTGGCCCCGCACGCCGGGCTTTCGGACGCTGTTCCGATTCTATTTTGCCCATCTGATGCCTCTCATCACAGGAATGTTGAGCGGCCAGCCTGCCGCCTATCGTTACCTGCCGCGCTCGGTACAGCGATTCCTGGCGCCGGAGGAATTGAAAGCCACGATGGAGCGCGTGGGACTGGAGAACGTCCACTACCGAATGATGGCGTTGGGAACAGTCGCTCTGCACGTGGGAGAACGCGGATCGTAGGAAAACAACGGATGAAACCTAAAAGAGTAGTGATTGGAATTTCGGGGGCCAGTGGTGCGATCTATGGTGTTCGCTTGCTGGAGGTATTGGCCGAGCGACCCGACGTCGAGACGTATCTGATCGTCAGCCGGGCCGCCCGTTCTGTCATCGCCCACGAGGTCGACCGCGCGGTGGTGCAGATCGAGGCGTTGGCCGACCAAGTCTACAATCCCGACGATCTCACGGCGCCCATCGCCAGCGGCTCCTTCGCCACAGACGGCATGATCGTCGTGCCCTGCTCGATCAAGACCCTCTCCGCCGTCGCCAATTCCCACGCCGCCGACCTGATGAGCCGGGCCGCCGACGTCACGCTCAAGGAGGGACGCTCGCTGCTGCTGGTCGTGCGAGAGACGCCCTTCCACCTGGGCCACCTCCGCTTGATGGCGCGCGCCGCCGAGGTTGGCGCGATCATCTTTCCGCCCATCCCCGCTTTCTACGGCCACCCGCAGACGGTCGCCGAGATCGTAGATGGCGTCGTGGGGCGCGTGCTGGCGCGGCTAGGTGTGGAGAATAAGTTATATACAAGATGGGAAGGATGACTTTCGGGGACAAGGCCGCCGCTCGCGGCCATCCCTCCTACGTCTGGCGGGCGGGGCAGGAACGGCGCTTCCAGATGGTACGCCGCTGGGCGACGCTGGCGGACCGGCGCGTGCTCGATGTGGGCTGCGGCGTGGGGATGTACACGGCGGCCTTTCTCCGCGAAACCCCTTACGTCTTTGGCATCGAGATCGAGCGGAAACGGGCGCTGGAGGCGCGGGAGCGGGCTGCGGGTATCGTCCAATCCCCCGGCGAGCGCCTTCCTTTCCCCGACGCCGCCTTCGACGTGGTCTTTTCGCACGAGGTGCTGGAGCACGTCGCCGACGACCGCGCCTGCGTGGTCGAGATGGTGCGCGTGACGCGGCTCGGCGGTCGCATCGTCGTCTTTGTCCCCAATCGGCTCTACCCCTTCGAGACGCACGGGGTCTTTTGGCACGGACGCTATCGCTTTGGCAACGCGCCGCTGGTCAACTGGTTGCCCTCCCTGCTGCGCGACCGGCTGGCTCCTCACGTCCGGGCTTACACCATCGGGGGGCTGCGCCGCCTCTTTGACGGTCTTCCCATCCGCGTCGTCCACCACACCCAGATTTTTGCCGGCTATGACAACGTCGTCGCCCGTGCCCCGATCCTGGGAAAAGGTCTGCGCGCCGTCACCTACGCCCTGGAGCGCACCCCGCTTCGCGTCTTTGCTCTCTCGCATCTATTGATCGTGGAGCGAGAATAAAGCGTTCGATCGCCGCCGCGGCACCGTCTTCTGCCAGCGGCGGGGCGATCCAATCGGCGACCGCCCTGGCTGCCGGGCTGCCGTTGCCCATCGCCACACCTACTCCCGCCCAGACGATCATCGGGACGTCGTTGCCCTGGTCGCCGACCGCCATCACCTGCTCCTGTGGGATGTCCAGGTGAGTGGCCAGCCGTTGCAGCGCATCCCCTTTCGATACTCCCAGCGGGTTCCCCTCGACGAACATCTCATGGGAGCGCACCACCTCCATCCGCCCCTCGAAGCGCTGCCGCATCTCTCTCTCGATACGGTCCGCCTCGGGCCGCTCTGCAACGACGAGGAACTTGACCGGCTCGTGCTGTTCGAGCACGGGAGACAAATTATCCACCCAGACCAACCGCTCGCCCAGCAACATGCGGTAAAAGACTTCTGGGTATTGCCGTTCGGCGACAAAGACATCGTCGGCGGCGTAGAGCACGACGTGCCACCCACGCTGGGCCTGCCACTCCAGCATCTCGCGTACCAGCGCCTGATCCATCGTCGCGCGATAGAGCGGCGCGTCGGAGCCTGGAGCCTGGATGAGTCCACCCTGATAGCAGATGAGCGGTACGGTGATGTCCAGGTCGCGCGCAAAAGGGAGCGTGGCGTCGAGCATGCGGCCCGTGGCCAGGGTTACTCTTACACCGCGTGCTTGAGCCTCGGCGATGGCTCGTCGCACATCAGGGGATATAACCAACTCGTCGTCTATCAGTGTCCCGTCGAGGTCGAGCGCCAGGAGCCGGATCACGTCTGGATCTCCAGCACACGGTCGCGTCCAGCCAGATCCGGGTGCACGCGCACCGCGGCCCGAGGAAATAAAGTACCGGCCAGATGGCTTGCTGTCTGTCCCTGCTCGGCGCCGATCTCGATCAACAAAGCTCCGCCAGGGCGCAACACTGCCGGAGCCTGGCTCAGCAGTTGTTGGATGATGGCCAATCCATCCGAGCCGCCGTCGAGAGCCAAGCGAGGCTCGTGATTGCGCACCGATGATGGTAATTTTACCCATTCGTTCGCCGAGATATAAGGAGGATTGGAAACGATCAGATCGACCGGGCTGGGACGCGGAGTGAGCACGTCGCCGACCATCAATCGCACGCGCGCCTCCAGGCCATGACGCTCCACGTTTCGACGTGCCACCGCCAGCGCCGCCGATGAGATTTCGATGCTATAGACGGTAACCTCAGGCAGGTGGGCGGCCAGTGCGATAGCGATACAGCCCGAACCGGTGCCCACGTCTACGATGGCTGACGGTCGGCGCGCCAGCGCCAGGTCCACCAGCGTCTCTGTCTCTGGTCGAGGTATCATTACCTCGGGCGTGACCTCCAGCTCCAGCCCATAGAACTCGGCGCGACCGGTGAGATAGGGAAGGGGATAATCCGAAGCGCGACGGTGGACACGGGCCTGGTAGTGAGACAGTTGATCAGGGGTGAGGAGACGTTCGGGGTAGGTCAACAGCTTGGTACGGGAAACATCCAATACGTGACTGAGTAGTATCTCTGCTTCGAGGCGAGGCGTGTCGGTGATGGGATGAAGGCGGGTTGTCGCTTGCTGGATGGTCCGCTGGATGCTGGCATCCGGGTTCGAGTTTCCAGTTTCAGGTTTCCAGTATTGAGTTTTTAGTTCTTCTTGTCTTGATCCCACGAGTGATGTGTATCTATCCTTCAGTCTCTCCCATAGCCTCCAATTGCCTTGCCTGTTCCTGGGCGGTCAGTTCTTCAATGAAGGGATCAAGTTCGCCGTCCAACACACTGGGCAGTTGGTGGAGGGTCAATCCGACGCGATGGTCGGTGACGCGGTTCTGGGGAAAGTTATAGGTACGGATCTTTTCGCTGCGCTCGCCGGTGCCGACCTGAGATCGTCGCGCTTGAGCTACTTCTGCCTCCTGCTTCTGCCGTTCCTGCTCGTAGAGACGCGCCCGCAGGATGGATAGCGCCCGCACCTTGTTCTGGGTCTGCGAGCGTTCCGACTCGCAGGCGACGACCATGCCGGTAGGCCCGTGGGTGACGCGGATGGCTGTGGCATTTTTCTGCATGTGCTGCCCGCCAGGGCCAGAGGCGCCATAAGCCACGATCTCGAGATCGTTGGGATCAATCTGCACCTCCACTTCGTCAATTTCCGGCAAAACCGCCACGGTAGCTGTGGAAGTATGGATGCGCCCAGAAGACTCGGTGACGGGAATGCGCTGGACGCGGTGGACGCCGCTTTCGAACTTGAAGCGAGAAAAGGCTCCGCGTCCCCGGACGTCAAAAATCACCTCTTTGAAGCCGCCGACGCCGGTAGCGTGGCTGCTCAACAGCTCGGTCTTCCACTGTTGCCGCTCGGCATAGCGGGTGTACATACGATACAGATCGGCGGCAAAAAGACCGGCCTCGTCGCCGCCTGCCCCGGCGCGAATCTCGACGATCACGTTCTTGGCGTCACGCGGGTCTTTGGGGAGCAACAATTGGTGGAGTTGGTCCTCCAGTTCTTCCAGCCGGGCTTGCAGTTTATCAACTTCCGCTTCCGCCAATTCCTGGAACTCGGGATCGCTATCGTCAGTCAGCAGTGTTTTCGTCCCCTCCAGTTCCTCAGTCGTATCTTTGTAATCTCGATAGACGCCGACAATGTCCTCGAGATCGGCGCGCTCCTTGGCATATTCGGCCACGCGCTCATAATCCTGCGCAATCTCCGGGTCGGCCATCAGGCTCATCAGTTCTTCGTATCGTTCCTCGACTTTGTTCAGGCTCTCTAGCATAATCCTCCAGGCTAAAAAACAAGGCGGCCTGGGCAGGCCACCCCGCGCGCTGGAGGTATTATAACAAAGCAGGACGCAACGTCAAGTGGATGGGCAGGCCTGGATGGCGCGACCACTTGGGATACGTAGGCTGCCGCTTTGCCGAGGTAGTCTGGAATTGGTGCAAGAGGCCACCCGGGGCTGATTTGCCCTCACAGTAGAAACGAGTAAAATAGACTTGGTACTGTCCGGGAATTGCGTTGGCCGTGTGCTGTTTCAATTCAGCGTGAGCAGGGTTACAAAGGGGACACTCGTGGAACAATTAAAGAATCCTGGCAAAAATGCCGTTGCCCAGGTACGGTTCGAGTCCGAGAGACAAGGGTTTGAGGAGATTCGAGGCGATCCGGAAATCCAGCGACGGACCGACGAGCTTAAGAGGCAAGACGAAACGGAGGCGCATCGCCGACGCCTGCTCGCCAGCGGTTTGAGAATTACGGATCGCATCATTCCCTCGCTCGTAGAAAACGTCAGATGGGCGCAGGACGTCACAGACCTTCGGGAAAGGGGCGTGGAGATCTATGTGTGCGACGATGCGCGCCAGAATGCCATGTGCATAGACACAGGCGAAAGGCAGATCTCGCTCTTGCTCACCTCCAGCCTGGTCGAAAAGATGGGAGAGGAAGAGTTGCTCTTTGTCATCGGCCACGAATTGGGGCACGTATCCTACGGGCACCACGCGTTGCCGGTGCGCGCGATGTTGACCAAGTCGGGTGGTAGTATTCCGGGCAACCAGGCCATGCGGCTGATGTCCTGGAGCCGACGCGCCGAGCTTTCGGCTGACCGCGTGGGATTGCTCTGTTGCCAGGACGTTCACGCCGCCACGACCTCCTTGATCAAGCTCTCGTGCGGGCTGACAGAATCACTGGCGCAATTCAACGTCGAGGATTACGTCTCTCAAATGCGAGACATCCAGGCGCTGTCGGACTCGGTTCACGACGCGCGAGACTGGTTCTCCAGCCATCCGTTCAACCCGCTGCGCGTGACGGCGCTGCATTATTTTTGGGAGTCCACGCTGCTGACCGAACTACTCGGCCGTTCTCCCGCGCTGATGCCGGTTGAAAAAGTGGACGAGAAAATCAACGAGTTGCTCGAATTTATGGAGCCAGAGACGGCCGAAGCGAACCAAGACGCGGCGATGGACTGTCTGTTGTGGGGAGGCTACTGGGTGGCGGCCAGCGATGGGGACACAGATGCGTTAGAATCCACGAGCATTCGCAATATGGTTGATGAGCAGGCCGTACAGCAAGCCGAGACGGAGATAGCGCGTGCGTCGGACCCGTCGGCGCTGATCGAGGAAAAATTTCAACAGGCCGCAAAGGGATGTATGAGAATGCCGCCCCACGAGAGGCACGCGCTGGTGCAAAAGCTCATCGTGGTCGCTCAGGCAGACGAGTATCTGGCGGAGGAGGAAAAGGCCGTGTTGCGCCAGGTGTGCGAGGCGCTCGAGGTCAATCCCCTCTTTGTCGAGCAGATGCTTCTGATGATTGGATAGTCGTCATAGCCAAAAAGCCAGATAGATCAAAGGAGAGGAAAACATGTACAAGATGGGAGAAGATGGCGCGTCTTTTGCTGAATTTGTCGAAAAGATAGCCGCCGAAGCGGGGTTAAAGGTCATCAAGCGCAGTCACACCTTGGTCATCGTCCTGTTTAACATGGGCGAGGGAAGAAAGCAGAACGTTTTCGTCAAACCTTTGGGGCTGGATCACAAGGGGAACCTCGTGATAGGTTTTTCCTCGCCGGCCCTCCAAATGCCGGCCGACCAGTTGTTGAGCCAGGATGTCGCGAACGATCTCTTGCGCAAAAATACGAAATTTGCTCACGGGTCGTGGGGCATCGAACGGCAAGGGGAGAATGACTATCTCGTAGCGTTCAGCACCCAGCTTGCGCACACCATGCAGCCGCAAGAATTCGAAGCGATTGTTCGCATGCTGTCCAGAGCTGCCGATGACATGGAGAAAAAGCTGGGGGTGGATCTGTTCTAGACGTCTCGTGGAGCATAGCAGTTGTTCAACATATCAGGTGAAAAGGAGTACAAAATGGCCATCAGACACGATTTTACTGAATCAGAGTGGCAACTGTTGCAGGATGCGCCCTACTGGGTTTATTTTGCGCTCGTAAATGCCGAAGCCGGCGCGCAGGAGGATGAAGAGCAGGAAGAAGAGATCGAGGCATTCTCTGCTGTATTAGAAAATTACGAGCCCGGTAACGAACTCGTGGCGGCTGTCGTGTCCGCCCAATCTGGACAGACAAAGGCAAACCCAAGAGCCACAGTGGAAGAATCGCTCCAGGCCCTCGAACGGGCAAGGGACGTGCTCGTTCGAAAGGCTGAGCCAGACCTGGCCGGGTTCAGGAGCTTCCTACTGGACGTTGGTAGACGGGTAGCCGAGGCGACGGAGGAAACCTGGTTCAGCACAGGCGACAAGATGAGCGTTGCCGAGCAAACGATCTTGGACAAGGTAGCAGCAGCGCTCAGCCTGCCGGAAGATTGAGCGTTGGGAGAACGGTCGATCACAGGGTGGGACAATGTTTAGATGTGTTTTATTTCTCTCGCTAGTTGTTTTCATCACAAGCGCTTGTGCCCCGACAGAGGTACAAGTAACTGTTGCAGTACCACCGACCAGGACTGCATCGTCTGAAGCAACGGCTTCTCCAACGGTGAGCGTACCTGCCAACACAGCTACCGCGACACCTATAGCGACGCAAACTCCTATCCCCACCAGCACTGCTACTGCGAGACCAACGGAAGCGCCGCCGCCACCACCATCGCCCACACCCAAACCGACGCCCACGCCAGCAGAGGGCCAGCTGGAAGGCCCGGATGTGTTCTACCATGGCATCAGCTTCACCGTTGATCCTGCCCTGGGCGACGCGGTGTTCGCAGATACGGCGTCGGATTCGCCCGGTTACGTCCAGTTTTCCTTCGCGCCCGATGGCTGGTGCCGGGCTGTGGGGTGCGTGATCGTGCATCCGGTGGCCTCGTATCGGGAGGGGCTTCCCTTTGGCGACGACGTCATTGGCGACCTGCGTTCGGCCATCGAGACGCAGTCGGATAACTATTTCCCGGTGCTGATGGCGCACATCCTCCTGCGCGCTCAGACCGAACACGTCTGGTTCCAGAACGGGATGGGGATTCGCGCGGTGGTGATAAAGGGCCAGGATCTCTTTTTTGCCAATAACGAATCCCTGCAATACGAGTTCCACGGGCTTACCGACGATGGAAAATACTACGTCGAGGTGATGTTTCCGATCTCGGCCCCGATACTGCTCAGCGCCTTTGATCCTGCGGAGAACACGAACGAGGCCGCGCTCCCGGCTCCCGATCTGCCGGCGGATGGTGTGCAGGCGGGCGCCGTGACGCGGGAATACAACGAGGGAGCGGAACGGCAGTTGGACGCGCTGGACGGCTCCCGCTTTACGCCTGACCTGGGATCGCTCGACGCGCTCGTCAACTCTTTGTTGATCGCGCCTGTGGGACTCCTCGAAGCGGACATCGATTACACCGGCAACTGGTATCGCGAGACGTTCAGTTATACGAGAGAGGCGGAGAACATCAGGCATTTCGTCCTCGTGATGCCCGCAAGCGAGGTGGACCGGGCCACTGCTGACGAGGTTTTTAGCAGCATCAATTTCCTGGCCGGTCCGGACATTTTGTCTATGCGGGAGGGCCGAGAAGAATTTTCCTGGGCTTTGGAATACGTGCACGAGGCTCCCGAGGGCCATTTCCGCGGCAAGTTTGAGCCGGGAACGTACCACGTGGCCGCGGCTTTCGTCGCGGCGCCCATCAGCAAGGAGGAGGCGGGGGTTTCGGAAGATACCATCTTGTATGCGGGCGTAACGGGGGGCGGCGCGTCGACTGATTACCAGGAGATCGTGATCGGACTGGGAGAGAGCGTTATCCGGTTCAACCTGACCGATGCGGATGGTTGGGCCTGTCCGTGGCTGTACGTCTACAATGGCCGGACTTTTGAAAGAAGGACAGAGATACTGCGAAACGTCCGTGGAAGACAGCGCGAGCAGACGGAGACGACCGACATCGGCCTGATCGAGGCCGTTGACGGTTCCGTCATCCTCCGAATCGCCGAAGAGAAAGCCGAAATCTCGTTCATTGATGCTCTCTACATTGTGGCCGATGGAATCGAGATCCGCGCAGAAGCCGGGTCCGACGGTGCAGCCCAGGTGGCCGACAGAGATCGAGAGTATCTGAGCATCCACGGCGGCGAGTCGTATGAATTCCGGTTCAAACTGCCGGATTCACTCGCCGATAGAAAACAAATCCCCGTAACCGTCGTCGTATCCGGCTTTTACGCGCCTTTGGAGTGAAAAGATCTGTGGAGTTAGCTAGCGGTTCATCTTGAGCAGGAAAGGAGGACAGAGAGTATGGATTCACGAGCGAGAAGGCAAAGTCTAATCTGGGGCAGTATACTGATCTTGTTCGGCATCGTGGCGTTGGTAGAGATGTACGCCGATCTCACCGCCTGGGTGTGGAGCGCGGTGCTCGCCCTGGCCGGGCTGGTTGTATTTAGCGTCTATCTCACAGATCGTTCTGACTGGGGTTTGCTCATCCCGGCTTACGTGATGTGGGCGATCGCCGGATTGATCGCGTTGATCGAATTGGAAATTCTGCGAGACGAAGCCATCGCCACCTACGTGATGGCCGTCATCGCGCTGCCGTTCCTGGTGGTGTTTCTGCGCGATCGCGAGCAGTGGTGGGCGCTCATCCCGGCTTACGTGATGGTCGCCATCGGCGTGATGATCGGGTTGATCGGCCTGGGGACGCTCAACGACCTGTTGGTTCCGGCTTATGTGATGTTCGCCATCGCCCTCCCGTTCTTTGTGGTGTATGCGCGTGACACCACGAACTGGTGGGCGCTCATCCCCGGCGGTATCATGGGATTGATGGGACTGGCCTTCCTCATCGCCGAGACCGCAGTGGAGTACGTTGGTCCCGTCGTGCTGATTTTGGCAGGCGTCTGGATCCTGGTGCGCCAGTTTGTACGTAGAAAATAATTGAAAAGGGGGGAATGATGTCCGACCGAGAATTTCGCGGAAAAGAGGACGAGAAGCAAGAGGAGAAATGGGACGAAAAGTGGCGTCGTGACCCGCTCAGCGCCATCGTGTGGGCCGCCATCCTCATCTGGTTCGGCGTGATGCTGCTCATCGGGAATATGGGACTTTTGGACGACGTGCTGATCCTGGGCTCCCGCGTCGAAACCTGGTCATTGGGCTTTATTGGGGCCGGCGTGATCGTGCTCCTGGAGGTGGTCGTGCGCCTGCTCGTGCCGGCCTACCGGCGTGGGGTGGGAGGTTCTGTCGTTTTCGCCGTCATCCTGTTGGGCATCGGGCTGGGGAACCTGGTGAGTTGGGATCTGATCTGGCCGCTGATCCTGATCGGCATCGGCGTGTCCGTCTTGATCCGCGGCTTTCTCCCGCGCGACTAGCCGAATGGCCGGAAGTAACCCCAAAACACTGAGCAACACGTTGCAGGCCCTCGTACAGCCCTGGCGCGACGCCGTAGCGGATCCCGCCAAGGCCCAACGAGAGGTGCTCCAGCGCCTCGTGCAGGCTTATGCCCAGACCGACTATGGCAAGCAGCACGGCGCCTCGCAGATCGAAACCGTCGAGGACTATCGCCGCGCCTTCCCCGTCACGACCTACGAGGAATACAAGCCGCTCATCCGGCGGGTGATGGGGGGAGAGGTGAGCCTGCTCCTCAACGAAGAGCCGGTAGGTTGGGCGATCACGCGCGGCACGACGAAAGGCGAGTCCAAGTTCATCCCCATGACGCCCACCGACCTGATGATGCGCATCAGCGCCGGCCGGGCGATGATGAACTATGTGCTCGATAGCGGGCGGTACGATCTGTTCGAGGGAGTCAATCTGAACCTGAATTTCCCCTCCGTCGTGGGGACGGTGCAGGTGGGGGAGCGGGAGGTCGAATACGGATACAGCTCGGGCATCTATACCAGGTTCGTCTCGACCTTCACGCCGATCCGGTCGGCGCCATCCCAGGAGGAGATTGACGCGTTGGGGGGCGGCAAGACGATTCGCGATTGGGAGGCCCGCTTTGAGCTGGCCTATGAGACGTGCAAGGAGGAGAGCGTCACCCTGGTGGGCGGCGTCTGCCCGACCGCCACTCGCTTCGCCCGCTATCTGCGCCGGACGCACGCCGTCTACCCCAAGGACCTGTGGCGACCGCACATCATGACCCTGGGCAGCGTGGCGGGGATCAACACGCGCTACGAACCGGCGCTGACCGCCCTGTACGGCCCCGTCGTCATTCGCGAGATCTATGGCGCCACCGAAGGGATGTTCGGCCAGCAGCGGGACGAAAAGCGGGCCTGGGTGCCCAACTATGACCTGTTCTTCTTCGAGGTCGAGACCCGATCAGGCGCAAAGATGCTGCACGAGATGCGGCCGGGCGAGATGGGGAGTTTGGTCGTCTCGACGCCCATCCTGCCCCGCTACAAGATCGGCGATCTGATCCTCGCCTTCCGCTCTCCCTATTTCCGTTGCATTGGCCGCGACCGATGGGAGACGCCCCTGCGTTATATCTGGGACGAGTTTATGACGCTCAACCTGGGACGGTTGTAAGTTTTGTGTACCGCCAGGTCGATACAACGGATGGTAGCGGATAAGCGGATGCGGACATTCTTTCGCCATGAGGGTATGCTCAGTAATAAGGGGCCAGTGACGATTGCCGCGCCATCCGCTTATCAGCTTTTCATCCGCTGCCCCTATTTGCTTGCGTTACCCCGAGTTTACCATATAATAATCCTCGACAAGAATAGGATAGAATCCGATGAGTGAACCCGTCCGACGTTGGAACAGTTCTACCAAGCGCAGCGTGGCCCTGATCGTTCTGGTGCTGCTGGCGCTCGTGCTCTACCGCTTTCGCGACGTGCTTCTGCCGCTGGTGATCGCGTTTCTGCTCGCCTTTATCCTCGATCCCATCGTCGATTTCTTGGTCGAGCGCCTCCGCTTCCCGCGAGGAGTCGCCACGACGCTCGTTTTCCTGGTTCTGATCGTGGCGATGCTGGGGGTTTTGGCCGCGCCAGTGACCGCCGTACCGAGCATTCAGCGGATCGTGCGTTCCTTGCAGTTCGACCTCGACCGGGTCATCAGCGAGACGGCAGCCTTCTTTGATCGTCCTTTCGAGGTGCGGGGCTATTCGCTGGACCTGAGCGAGGTGTTCCGGGAACTGAGCGCGGCGCTGCGCTCTTTTGTGGGTCGGGTCGCTGAAGGGACACTCGATATCGTGTTCAGCGTGGCTTCAGGGGCGTTCTGGCTGCTGTTCATCTTGATCGTCGCCTTTTACTTGCTCAGAGACGCCGACCGTCTCGTCGAACAGATGGATCAACTGGCTCCGCCCGGCTACCGCGACGACGTGATCCGCCTGCGCCAGCAGATCACGGATGTGTGGAATGCGTTCCTGCGCGGCCAGTTGGTGATGGGCCTGCTCATGATCGCCATCACGACCGTGGTCTGCATGATTATCGGGCTTCCGTATGCGTGGGCGTTGGGACTGCTCGCCGGAGTGACCGAGTTCATCCCCAGCGTCGGCCCGATCATCGCGGCGGTGCCGGCGGTCTTGCTGGCTCTGTTCCAGGACTCGAACTTTTTGGCGCTAAGCAATTTTTGGTTCGCCGCGTTGGTCGCCGGGCTGTACGTCATCATCCAGCAGATCGAGGGGAACGTGCTCCTCCCCCGCGTTCTGGGCCGCAGCCTCAATTTGCACCCGGTCTTTGTGCTGATCGCCATCATCGTCGGCGGCAGCATGGCCGGTATCCTGGGGATGCTGCTCGCCGCTCCCGTTCTGGCGACCTTGCGCGTCGTCGGGCTTTACATCTTTTGCCGTCTCTACGATCGCGACCCATTCGCCGATCTGGAGGAAGAGGAAGAAGAGCCGCCGTTCAGGCCAGGGCTATTCGAGCGAGCACGCGAGACGATCTGGCGCTGGTTGCAAGAGCGGAGAAAGCAGTTGAGCGAATCAGCGGCAAGCTATTCTGAGAGCGCCGTTCAAGATCGAGGTGAAGAAAATACGACATGATTCAAGGAGAAGAAATGGAAGACCCCACGATACAAGTATTGGCCGAAACCGAAAACTTTAGCCTCTGGCAGGCCGAGGAGCCGGATGGCGAGACCACCTATCACCTGGAGCTGGGCATCGTCACGGTGCACTTTTTCCGCGAGGAATGGACCGAGTTCCTGGAATTGATCAAAGAGATGGAATAGCATGCTACAGTCAGGTAAACCCATCCCCCAAATTCAAGAATGGTTCGACAAGCTGGCGCCGGTGGTCAAAGAGGCGCGGGCGACGCTGCAAACCCTCAAACCGGGCAAACTGGTGATGTACAGCGGCTGCGAGGAGGACACAGACGGCAATTTTCGTCTCACCTTCTTCTGGCAGGAATATGTGATCTCGGGCGACGATTTCACCGTCAGGCGGGCCGATACGGGCGAGGAGCCTTCCTCGTTCATCAAGAGCCTGATCCTCACGTACCTGGTCACCGCCGATGGCACGACCCCTTCTGGCCGCTGGATCGGTTTCCGCGAACTGCCCGACGGAATGTTTTACGTCCAGGCGTTCCAGAGCTATGCCGGCGCTCGGCTGGTGCGCGAGCTGGAGGGCGGACCGGGAGGCGGCATTGAGGCGTTTCGCCGCGCCGCCGAGGCGTTGGGCGGCGAGCCGTTCGAGTTCGGAGATGCGGGCTTTAGTTTTCGTGTGTTCCCGCGCGTGCGGCTGGGCCTGACGTACTGGGCGGGAGACGACGAGTTCCCCTCGCAGGCGCGGGTGCTCTTTGAGGACAGCGCCGCCCATTACATGTCCACCGACGGGCTGGCCATCCTCGGCAGCCAACTGGTCGGGAGGATCCTGAAAGCTGCACAATAGGAGCGACATTGACTCTTGATCGAGCCGTGATCGGCATTGACCTGGGCGGCACCAAGATCGGTACCGCCCTGATAGATAGCGAGGGCAACGTCATCGCCTACGACTACCGGGAGACCCGCGCAGAGGCAGGGCGAGAGGCGGTCGTCGAGCGCATGCTGGCAGGTGCGCGGCAGGTGATAGCAGAGGCGGAGGCGACGCCGTCCCAGGTGGCGGCAGTGGGCGTTGGCGCGCCGGGACCTCTGAACGTCACAAAGGGCGTGGTGGTGGCTCCGCCCAATCTGCCCGGTTGGGAGCGGGTGCCTCTCAAGCAATTGATCGAAGAGGGACTGGGGATCGCGACGTTTTTGGAGAACGACGCCAACGCGGCCGCGCTGGGCGAGCATCGCTTTGGCGCCGGGCGAGGCGTGGAGCACATGATCTATGTCACCGTCAGCACCGGCATCGGCGGCGGCCTGATACTGGATGGCGAACTGTATCACGGCGACAGCGGGATGGCAGGCGAGATCGGCCACATCACGATTTTGCCCTACGGCCCGCTTTGTGGCTGCGGGAACCGGGGCTGCCTGGAGGCGTTGGCCTCCGGCACAGCCATCGCGCGCCAGGCCCGAGAGCGCGTGGCCCACGGCGTGCCGACGCGGATCGCCGACCTGGCAGGAGGCGACCCGGAACGCATCACGGCCAAGCTGGTGGCCGACGCCGCCGACCAGGGGGATGTGGAGGCGCAAGAGATCCTGGACGAGGCGATGTATTACCTGGGAATCGGGATGGCGAACCTGGTCAACCTGTTCAACCCACAGATGATCGTCATCGGCGGCGGGTTGGCGAACCTCGGGGAACCACTCTTCGAGTCGGTGCAGCGCGCCATCGATCGGCGCGCCTTTCGCACGCAGGCACAGGCCGTGCGGGTCGTGCGGGCCGCGCTGGGAGACAAGGTAGGCGTGCTGGGAGCGGCGGCGGTGGCGCTGGCGCGGATTGGCGCAGTGGACACAATCGCGCTATAATTGGGTTATGATTCCGTGGCGTCGTCCGTGGCCGTGGCTTGTCCTGGTGCTGGCTGTGATACTCATCGCCGTCGCAGTGCTGTGGTTACCAGGCGCGTTTCCCAGCGGAAGTAGTCTTTCTCCACTACTCGCCGAGCAGTTGACTCTAGAAACGGGAGCGTCGCCGCTCTCCACCCCGATCCCTTCGGCTACATCCACAGACGTTCCTTCTTCCTGGACCGGCGCTGGCGCGGCTTTGTTCTGGGCTGCCCTGGGGCTTTTGTTGGCTTTGGGGTTTGCTTTCCTCGTTGTCCAACGGTATCGCCGCGTCGAATGATGGATCGTTCGCGTTCTTTTTATTTCGTCGCGGTCGCCCTGTTGGCGCTGACGGCTTTCTTCGTGCGGGCCGTGTCCCTCGATACTCAGTCGCTTTGGCGGGACGAGGTGGACGCCCTCTGCTACGCTTTCGAGTTCCCTCAACTCATCGCCCGCGCGTTGACGCCCGAGGCGCCAGGAGACCTCTATACCCCTTGTGCTTGTCCACTCCTCCCGATAGCCTTGAACGGAGCGGCTGAAGAAGGGATACTTTCCCGCCTGGCGCGGGTACTTGGTGGCACGATCCGACAAAATGGCCCACTCTATTACCTGATGTTGCGCGGCTGGATCGCGCTGGCCGGCCAGAGCGAGTACGCGATGCGCTTTTTCGCGCTCTTCTTTGGCGTCCTGGGTGTGCCTCTGATCTATGCGCTGGGTCGTCGTCTGTTCAACCCGGATGTGGGCCTTTTCGCCGCGCTGCTGATCACGTTCTCCCCTTACCTGACCTGGTACAGTCAAGAGGTGAGGATGTATACGATGGTGCCGGCGTTGGCTCTGTTGATCGTCTATGCGCTGCGCCGCGCCGTTGATGGAGGCGGTTGGCCCTGGTGGGCCGTCCAGAGTATCGCCACTACTCTGGCTTTTTACTCTCACATCCTGGCCGCCCTGCTCATCCCCGTGCAGATCTTGCTCTACTTTGCCTGGTGGCCCCGGGCGCGCAAACAGTGGATGGGCGCGCTCATCAGCCTGGCCTTTCTGACATTGCCCTATCTGCCGTTGGTCATCTGGCAGGCTCCGCTGGCGCTCCAGACCCGCGAGACGGGTTTTCCCTCCTATACGCTGGCTCAGATGGCGGAGATTCTGCTCAACGGGTGGAGCCTTGGGATCGCCGGTTGGGGTTGGTCCTGGGGGATGTGGCTGACGGGCTTGCTGGCCTTGTGGGGCCTTTTGAGTTTTCTGATCTTTTCTCCTCCATCAGGGGAGGGATCTGGATGGGTCCGGAATCGCCTCTCCTTGTTGATCTGGCTGGTGACTCCCTTGTTGACTGTGTGGCTCATCTCGCTGCGACAACCGCTTTTTACCGATCGTTACCTTTCTTGGGCTGCACCGGCCTTTTATCTGCTCGTTGCTCTGGGATTGTCCTCCTTCGCGGATTTTGGGATCTGGGGCCGTGGGGTGGCGATAGTTCTGGCGGGCCTCGTCCTCGTTGTCAGTGGAAACAATATCTGGCGACAGGCCACCAACGTGCTCAAGGCCGACTTTCGCGCTGCCGCCGCCCACGTGGCCAATTATTCGGCACTCAATGAGTCAACCGCAGACCCGCCCAGGGGCGAGGACTATTCCTTCAGGTGTTACTTGCCGCTTGTCATAACGGAGCGCCCCACGCCGGGTGAATTGATCGTATTTCAGATACCCCACGCGCGATATTCCTTTGACTATTATTTTCCCGCGGACGAGTACGCCTGGGCCGAGGGTCTCTACACCAATCACCGCGCGCCAGATGGGTCCTATCTGATGAGTGAGCAAGAGGTCGCATTCCGCATGGAGGAGATGACGGCGGGGTACAGCACCATCTGGTTACTCGCCACCGAGGTGTCCATGTGGGACGAGCGAGGGTTGGTGCAGGCGTGGTTGGAGGCGAACGGAGAACGGGTTGACGAGGCCCATTTTGTGCGCGTGGACGTATATCGGTATGTCAAATGATGCGTAAAGCGTAATACGTAATCGCTCTTGTCCCCGAGCTTGCGCTGCCTGCGCACCGATGCGGCGCGAGGACAAGAGGTGGTCGAGGAGTTGCAACAGAAAAGCCCTTGCTCTTTTTTGAGCAAGGGCTTGTTGACTTGGTTCACGCACTCTTTGTCAGTATTTGCCTCTGGGAAGAATTATGGAGGTGGGTTGCAGCGTGCGTTTACCGGAATCCAATCTACGGACTACGGGATCAGCGGTACTGCGATCCAAAAAACCTTACGGGTCTCCGAGACCCGTAAGGTTTGAGCGCGCCCTGGCTCGTTCGCCAATCCCAGCGCCGTCACGACCGCCGACGACGTGGCGAGCACGGCGAACAATGCCGACCGGTGGGAGACGGAGGAGTGATGGCATTTCGAGCAAACGTTGGGTGGCGACGGGGTTTGCCGCCACCTAACCTACCGACTACCGACTGTAGCGGTTCACAATTCAAACAGATTGCGTAATCTCGCGTTGACCTTTGCCTGAAGACGCGGCGACAACGTCCCCAACTCACGCTGGATGATTGATGTCGTGACGGTCATCAGCCGGTGCAGGCGTAGCGTGGACGAAACTCGTAGCCGGTTGTCGAAAAATCAGTATCGTTAGAGTTCAACACAATGTCGGAATTTGCCAATGAAGAGGGTATCCGGCTGGTGATAAATGCGAGGATGACGTGGCGGTGTGCGCTCAAGGGATTGGTC
>Ga0180434_10002479_pt1 | contig 24538 bp, 20 predicted proteins | sample SS_ome_7_FD_132453 | JGI IMG/M metagenome (GOLD analysis project Ga0180434, IMG submission 132453) | Hypersaline lake sediment archaeal communities from the Salton Sea, California, USA - SS_1_D_2 metaG | ecosystem: Environmental > Aquatic > Non-marine Saline and Alkaline > Hypersaline >... | reverse complement strand
TCGTCGAGGACGAGCACTTCCTTGCGGATTTGCGCCAGTTCGTTCAGGCGTTCATCCGATACGGTAAAAAATTCCCTCAGCAAGGGTATCGAAACTCCTGAGTTTTTGTCGGTATACATCAACTCTTCACGGAGCCCTCCGCCCGGGACGTGCTCTTTCCACTGATGGAGGCAAGCGCTGCTGCCGAACGGGAAACGCACCGCCCAGGGCAGATCGCATGTGCCGCCGAAACAGCATCCGTTAAGAAAACACCCGATGCGCCCGATCGCCAAGCCCATTGCGGCCGACGGCGCGATGATGTCCAGATACCAGCGAATGGAAACTTTCTCGAACCGGTGCAGCCATATCAGCACGACGACGACGGTCAGGATGAAGCCGCCGTAATATTCGAGTCCGCCCTTGCTGACGTCGATGACCGCCCAGAGGATGTCGAGAAAACCGCCCTGGGCGGCGAAATGATCCCAATAGTGCCAGACGTACATTCCGCGACAGCCGACCACGCCGCCGATGATCGCGATGAAGCCGCAATTCAGGATGACGTCCGGATTGCCTCCCGACTTATAAGCCCGTCGAGCGGCCCACCAGATCGCCAGGAACAAGCCGATCATCAACATCAGCCCGTACCCGGGAATGTTCCAATTGATGCCGGGAATCGTAAAAACGATTGGTTTCATGCGCGCGCTGTGGCCTCCGGCTGTCGCCGCCCTTTAAAACTGGAAATGTTAGTGCAGGGTCTCAAAAATGACAAATCGTATGGAAGCCGCAAATGACGACGGGCCGGGATCGGGCGTCGCGTCCGCTGGTAGCTGACAAGTCCCTGGTCTCTCCCTGGGGAGCGCCCTTATGAACGGCGACTGGGTCGAATTCTGGAGACGACGCGCCCTCGCCGGAGCCGCATGAGCCGCCAACGATACTGAGGCGGATGCCTTCTTCCCTCCCCCAAAGGCAAGTACGAGCCATTTTGAACCGGAAACGCCGGCGTTGGGAGCGGTATCATGACCGGGCGCGGATCATTCGCTCCGACTGCTTGCGTTCCGCGATCAGGGCGGTGATTTTGCGCGTAAATCGCCTGATTTACCCCTGGAACATTCGGTTAGATTTCGTGGCGACCGCGCAGCGCTTCCTCAAGCATGGTTCGGTTGGCGTATTCGATTTGGCCGCCCGGGGCCAGGCCGCGGGCCAGGCGCGTGACGGTTACGTTCAGATTCTGCAATAGATTCGTAATGTGCAGCGCCGTCGTGTCGCCCTCCATCGTCGGATTCGTTGCGAGCACGACCTCCTTGACCTGTTCGTCGCGGCAACGCTCGACCAGGGCGGCGATGGTCAGGTCGCCCGGCTCGACGCCCTCGGTGGGGGCGATGCGGCCCATCAGAACGTGGTAGACGCCGGTGATCAGGCCGGCGGATTCGAGTTTGATGAGATCCTTGGGTTGTTCGACCACGACGATTTGCGAATGCTCGCGACGCGGGTCGGCGCAGATCGAACAGAGTTCGCCGTCCGCGAGATTAAAGCAGCGCGAACACGGCCGGATTTTTTCCTTGATGTCACGGAGCGACTCGGCCAGCCCGAGCGCTTCTTCCGTCGGTGTCTTGAGGATGTGAAAGGCGATTCGCTCGGCCGAGCGGCGTCCGATGCCGGGGAGTTTCATAAACTCGTCGATCAGACGCTGCAAAGGGCCCGTGAGGGGGACATCCACCATGATTTACTTTCATCCGCAAGCCGGCCGGGGCGGGGGCTGATGCGCTCGATGGACAATACGTTCGACGAATTGCGGCGAGCGGCGTCCGTCCTACGGCTGTTTCCCGAACATGTCCATCATGCCTTGCATGTCTATTCCGCCCGTGGCGGCCTGCATTTCTCTCTGGACGGCCTCGCGGCTTTGAGCCACGGCGTCGCGCAGGCTGGCGCAGATCAAGTCCTCTAGCATTTCGACGTCGCCGCCGGAGACGATCTCCGGATCGAGTTTGAGTTCGACGATTTCGCCCTTGCCGTCGACGGTGGCGCGGACCTGCCCGCCGCCGGCCTCGCCGGCGTAGCGCGCCGCGGCCAAACGTTCCTGAGCGGCCTGCATGTTTTCCTTGATCTGGCCCGCGTTCTTCATCAGGCTCGCCAACTGTCCCAGGTTTCCTAGCATTGTTTACTCCGTATCCTCGGCCGCGTCCGACGGTGCGGCGGTCGGCACGCGCTCCATGTTGATAACCGCTCCCTCAAACAGTTCCATGGCCTGTCGCACCAACGGATCCTGAAGTATCCGCTCGCGCTGTTCGGCCGTCACCTGAATTTGTCGCGTTCGCGCCGCGCCGCTTGCCGGCGTTTGTTCGACGTTCCGAGCTTGGTCCGAGCCGGCGTCAGCGGGCGTCGGCGGCGATTCCTGGCCGTGAGAGTCGCGGGCCCTCGCCGGCGCTTCGGATTCCGGCGCCTTCGTCGTTTTTTCGTCGGTCGCCGGCTTCGCTACGTTCGGAGCGGAGTTTTTTTTTGCGTCGGCCGCGGCACGTTCCCACCGTCGGCCGGCAATTGGCTTAACAGCCGCTCGATCGACGCCCACTCGCGCATTTTGGTGAAGCGAACCGCCAGGGCGTCCGTCAGAGCGCGACCGGCCCCGCTAAAGCGTACGTTTCGGCGCAACTCCTCCAGCATCGCCGTCATCTGAACGTAGTGCGAAAGTTCGAACTCCCCGGCGAGCAGCGCGTATTCGTCGCGCGCGGCGGACGGAACGTCCACGGTCGGCGAATCCAGCCCGCACACCCGGACGTGCATCAATGTCCGCACCGTGTCGATCATGTCGTTGCAGAACACCTCGAGCCCGCGGCCGGCGGCCAAGATCTGGTCGACCTGCGTCAGCGCCGCCCCGGCGTCGCCCGCCGCGGCGTGCTTGAGCAGCTTGAAAACTTCCTCGTCCTGCGCCTGAGGCAGAATCTCGTCCAGAACATCCTGCGTCAATTGCCGGGGCGATACCGACAAGAGCTGATCGAGGATGCTCAAGGCGTCGCGCATCGAGCCGGCGGCCAGTCGAGCGATGCGGCGCGCGACGGCTTCGTCGGCCTCCGCGCCTTCGTCGCGCGCGATATCGACCAGGCGTTTCGCGATTTCATTCGGGGCGATGCAGCGGAAATTAAATCGCTGGCAACGGCTCTGGACCGTCGCCGGCACTTTTTGAATCTCCGTCGTGGCCAGGATGAATTTAACATGCTCCGGGGGTTCTTCCAACGTCTTGAGCAGGGCGTTGAACGCCCCGGTCGAAAGCATGTGGACTTCGTCGATGATGTAAATCTTAAAACGCGATCGGGCGGGGCGGTAAGCCGTGTTGCCGCGCAATTCGCGAATGTTGTCAACGCCGGTGTTGCTGGCGGCGTCGATCTCGACCACGTCGATGTCCTGGCCCTCGGCGATGGACGTGCAGGCGTCGCATTCGCAGCAGGGCGTCGTCGTCGGCGCGTCCGAGTTCAGACAGTTGAGAGCCTTGGCGAGGATGCGGGCCATGCTGGTTTTGCCTACGCCGCGCGTGCCGGTGAACAGGTAGCCGTGATGTATGCGTTCGGCCTTTAGGGCGTTGACCAGCGTGGTCGCGATCGGGGTTTGCCCGACGACCTCGTCAAACGTGCGGCTGCGGTATTTGCGTGCCAGTACGGTATAAGCCACGTTGAAGCTCTCGCCGTTACGGGAGGAATTCAAAATTCAAAATGCAAAAAGGCGACTAACGACCAGGATTTATCACCTTGCACTTTTTCACTTTATCACCGAAAAAAAGCCCGGGGACCCGGCCAGGTTGACGATGCACGTGGACCGAGCCGGGTGGGCTGCTGCCTTCCGACCCTGACCCGTTGTCCGACCGGCGCACTGCACTGGCCCAACCTTCACCCCAGGCAACCGGGCATCTTAACGCGAGAGCGGATCGGCCACCAGTGGCGATTAACGATTGGAGATTGGAGATTGGAGAATGACGATTGACGATTAACCAAGCGGCTCTCCACTGAAGCCCGGGGCTCTTCAGGTTGCACGATCCTGGCTTGTGGGACTGAACGGGATTGCGAGATCGGATAAACTAATTGTCTTGGCGCCGTGTCCCGGCGATGATGCTTGCGGGTGATCTTGACGCAACGGGACGGGATGTCTCTTTAGTGTTCATATACATGACCGGAGGATATTGCATGGTTTATAAGCTCGCGCTGCTGGTTACGGGCATAATCGCATTGACGGCGACAGGTTGCGCCACCGCGGGCAGGCATGCCGGGTATATCGATCCGGCGGCGTTGGGGGACGAGTGGCGCACGTTGGCGGAGCGGGGCGGTTATCAGGAGACCGACCGATACGACGCCTGCGTTGATTTCTGCAGGCGTTTGGCCGACGCCTCGCCCCGGGCGCATTACGTGAGTTTTGGTGGCAGCGGAGAAGGTCGGGAGATGCCCTTGCTGATTCTCTCCAGCAGCCGGGCGTTCACGCCGGAGCAAGCCCGCGCCGGCGGCAAGCAGGTCGTACTGGTGGAAAACTGCATTCACGCCGGCGAATGTTGCGGCAAGGACGCCTGCCTCGAGTTGGCCCGCGATATTGTAATTACGGGAGTGCACAGGGATCTGCTCGCGCACGTCAATCTGCTGATCATACCGATCTTCAGCCCGGACGGGCACGAGCGCTTCGGTCCGCATAACCGCATCAATCAAAACGGCCCGAAAGAAATGGGTTGGCGTGTCACCGGGGCCAATCTGAATCTCAACCGCGATTTCATCAAGGCCGATTCCTCGGAAATGCAGGCGTGGCTGAAACTCTGGACCGCCTGGTCGCCGGACATGTTCTTCGACATCCACAGCACTAACGGCAGCGACCATCAACACACGCTCCTTTATGCCGCCACCACCACGCAGCTCGCGGCCGAGCCGATCGTCGAATGGACCGACGACGTCTGGCTGGCGAACATCCGGCCGAAGCTGGCGGCCGACGGGCACAATCCATTTCCCTATGGCGGCCCGCGGGACATGCGCGATTTGTCGAAAGGCATCTGGTCGTGGGGTTCGGCGACGCCGCGCTATTCGAACGGCTATGGCGCGGCATGCAATCGGCCATCCATGCTGGTCGAGGTGCACGCGCATAAGACGTATAAGCAGCGCGTTCGGGCGGCTTACGACGTGGTGCGGCGCTCGCTGGAGGCGTTGAATCGATACCCGAAATCGTTACGGGCGGCGATTGAGCGGGCGGATCGGCAGGCCGCCGATTCGCGCGGGACGCATGGCGACACGGGCGAGGTCGTCTTGCGGGTAGCCGTCTCGGATGAATCGGAGCCGGCGACGTATAAAGCGGTCGAATATTCTTTTCGCGACAGCGAGATTACGGGCGGTGAAATTGTCGAGTACAGCGATCGCCCCATGGATGTCGAGACGAAGCTGTATAACAAGACTCGGATTACGCAATCGATCGTGCCGCCTGCGGCATACCTGATTCCGCCGCAGTGGAGCGCGGTGATCGAGCGGCTGGAATGGCACGGGATCGAGCACTTCAGGATGAAGGAAACGGCGCGCATCGAAATCGATTCGTATCGTTTCGAGGAAGTGAAGTTTCCTACTCGTCCGTTTGAAAGCCGTTTTTCGCCGAGTTATAAGGCGATTGCGACGCACGAATCGCGCACGTTCCCGCCCGGCACGGTCGTGGTTCCCATGAACCAGAAGCGCGCGAAGTTGGCGGTGCATATGTTGGAGCCGGCGGCGCCGGATTCGCTCGTCAAATGGGGCTTGCTGAACGGCATTTTTGAGAAGAAGGAATACGCCTCCGACTTCATGCTCGAACCGATCGCTCAACGCATGCTCGAGGAAGATCCGGATCTCAAACGCGAATTCGAGGAAAAGCTGGACTCTGACGAGGCGTTCGCGAACAATCCCGGGGCGCGTTTGAATTTCTTTTATCGCCGCACGCCGTATTGGGATCAGCGGCACAATGTTTACCCGATCGCTCGGCTGATGGATGAGGGCGTCTTGGCAGACTTGCGAACGCGGGCAAAATAACGGGCGCCCTCGTCCTGTTGCGTCGGCCCTGTCGAATCTGGAGCGGTTGCTTCAAAGATTTGCATATTCTTCGGACTACGTCCGACACGGGGGTCGGACGCTACGACCCGCTCGCCGGCGCCCGGGGCTCTGATTGTTTCTGACTGCTGAAAGCTGACTGCTTGAAAGCTGACTGCCGAGTGTTGACCGCTTACAATCGCGCTCATGGCCAAATGCATTCTGCACGTGCTGTCGCAACGGCCGTCGTTCACCGGTAGCGGCGTATCGCTCGACGCGGTCGTACGCCTCGCCGCCGAGGCCGGCTGGGATCAGCATGTCGTCGTCGGCGTCCCGTGCGACGATCCGCGGCCGAGCGTCGGCGGCTTGCCGCGCGAATGTATACATCCGTTGCGTTTCGAGACGGGCGAACTGGATTTTCCGTTGCCCGGCATGAGCGACGTGATGCCCTATCGCAGCAGCCGCTTCTCAGAGCTAGATGAGCGGCAGCTGCGAGCGTATCGCGCCGCCTGGCGCGAGCATGTGGCGGCGGTCGTTCAACAATGCCGGCCCGACGTGATACACACGCGTCATATCTGGCTGCTAAGTGCACTGGTGAAGGACGTCGCGCCCGAAATTCCCGTCGTGAATCACTGCCACGCCACCGGCTTGCGGCAGATGGAGCTATGTCCGCATCTGGCGGAGGAAGTGCGCGTCGGCTGCGCTCGCAACGAACGTTTTTGCGTACTGCACCAGGGGCACGCGGCGGCTCTGGTCGATAAACTGGGAGTCGCATCCGACCGGATTCACGTGGTCGGCGCCGGCTATCGCGAGGAAATATTTCACGCCCGCGACCTCGCGGACGAATCAGAGCTGAACATCGTCTATGCGGGCAAGTACAGCAACGCCAAGGGGCTGGGGCAGTTGCTCGACGCGTTTGAAACGTTAGCCTCACGACGTTCCCGTATCGTGTTGCACGTTGCCGGGGAGGGGGCTGGAGATGAGGCTGACGCGTTGCGCGAGCGCATGGCGAATATGTCGCCGCGCGTAACCATGCACGGCCAACTCGGGCAAAACGAACTGGCCGATCTGTTAAGGCGTTGTCGGGTTTTCGCGCTGCCGTCGTTTTACGAGGGATTGCCGCTGGTGTTGGTCGAGGCGGCGGCCTGCGGTTGCCGCATCGTCTGCACTGATTTGCCGGGCGTACGCGACGGCTTGAAGTTGTTGTGCGGCGTAGTGATAGATCGCGTCCCGCCGCCGCGTCTGATCGGCCCCGATGTGCCGGCGGTAGAGGATCTGCCGGCGTTTGTCGATAACCTCGCGGCGACGCTGGCAGCGGCGTTGAACAAGCCGCCGCCGGGCGATCCGCTGCAAGCGACGCCGGATTTACTCGAAGCATTTACCTGGCGTGCGGTATTCGGTCGCATGGAGCGCGTCTGGCGGGAATTGATCGAGAGCGTATGAACTGCGAAAAAGAAACGGGCGTGATTGATTCTGGCGGCTGCGGCGCGGCCGATCACCCCGTGTTGGCGGTAGTCCAAAGAGTGCGCCAGCCTTTGAAGCAATCCCGACAGCGCCTAGAGCACGCGCCCCGGCATTATCCAAGGAACCAACGCGATCCGGCGGCATGATCGCACACGGCCAACCGGTCAGAGCGTTGCCCGCAGGCGGTCGCCGTCGGCGTCGCCGGGGGAGGCGCCGATTTCCGCCAGGAAGCGATCGAAAAGTTCGAGACCCGGCCAATTCCGTCGGCGAAGCACCTGGTTCTGCTCCACCCAACGCGGCGCGAGCGTTAACGGAATCAGGCACGGACGGTCGCCGGTCAGTTTCGCCGTCAGACGCGCCAGGGATACGGAGAGCGGCATCGGCATCGGTATCTTCGCGACGTCTTTGTCGTACGGCGTGTCGCACCAGTCGGCCGGCGAACTCACGTTGTAGTCGCGGCACGCGATTGGTCGTTGGGGATGGATAACGCATGACCCGTTCCGCAGGAACGGGCAAGCCAGGCCAAGCTCGAAATACTTCCGTGCCGCGGGCAAAATCGGCTCGTCGGTCGGCGGCGGATCGAACAGGTCGGCGATCAGCCTGTGCCGCTCGAGCACGGCGATGACACGGCCGAAGGCATCCATTGCCTTCCCCCGCCGCTCCGATCCCAGCGACTCGATCGTCTCCACCAGATGAATCGCCTCGGGCGGGGAAACCGGAACCATGTGCCGGCAACACGCGCCGCAGCCCGCCGCACAGGTAAGCGCCCGGCCGGCCTGCCGCTCGAGTTGCACGGCTCGCGCGACCAGCCCGTCGGTCAGGGCGCAGGCCGTACGGACCAGTCCCGAAAGACCCATTTGGCCGCGCGTCACGGCTATCCGGCCCTTGACGACGCCGTCCGGCGTGGGCAATTCGACCGCGCGCAGCTCCATATGGTCGGGAATGTGGTCGGGAGTCTCCTGGCCGGCGTCGGTCATCGTTACATCCTGATCGCGGCAGCTTTAATCATCGCCGAATGCGATCCGCGACGCCAGCTTACGCTCGATTAGCGCCGGTCGCCATGCCGGCATTGCGGTCAGGTCAGGTACGAAGGCCCGGCGCTGCGCGATCCGTTCGCCGGCGCTCGGGGCTCTGTTTGCGCGTCCCGCTCGAGCAGCACGCGGCTGAGGGCGTCCATGTTACACGTCAATTGAGCGTCGACAGAGCACTACCGTTCGGTCGCCGCCATGATGAATTGTCCCTGCTGACTGTAATACGAAAACCGGATCGTCGCCTCGCACTGGACGTCCTCACCCACCACGAAGAACTCGCGATCCTCCGATTCGAGCCTGCTCAGCGCGACGGCGTCCACCAGGATCGGGGCGTTGACGCCGAAGCTGGCCAGCTGGTCGCACTCGTACGTCAGGATGATCTTCTCGTTGGCGCGAAGTTCCGGAAAGGCCCGGTCGGTGAAATCCAGCACCAGGTTGGTCCCGGTAAACAATTTCCAAGGCTTAACGTCGGTCGCGCTGACGTAAAGCCTGGGCATCACGTCGAGCGAGGTGTAGTTCACCAGTTCTATCGTGATCGGTCCGGTGGGCGCGGGGGGGGCCGAATCTCCGGGGATGGTGGTAAAAGTGCAGGCGCCGACCAGCAGCGGCGTTGCCAGCAAGCCGATCATCAAACGTGTTCGCTGTCCCATCATATCTCCCATGACCCGGGCGTTCAGCCCGCGAGCAAGCCCCCGAGGCCGTCGCCGCCACGTATGTAGCCTAGCCGTCCTCGGCTGCGTATGCGAAGGCGGATGGTATTCGTAACTACGGCGGGCGAGGCGCCCGCCGCTACATTTGGCGCCGCATCATTCAGCTGGCTGTTAATCCAGCCTGAACGTGACGGTGTACACGCCGCCGCTGCGATTGTATGTGAAAGTGATCCGGTCGCCGCAGAGATACACCGCTTCCTGTGCCAGGATGATCTCACGGTCGCCCTCGTTCGAGCTGGAGTCGTTGTCGAACAATCCGCCCGCCGTTCCGACCACGCGTGCATCGACGCAATCCACGGCGAACGTTTCCTGCCCGTACGGCCCCAACAATCCGCGATCGAACACTCCAAAGTCGGTGTACTTGTTCGCTTGCAGGAAGAGCACGTCGCGCGGCAGCACCGAGTCGGCGATGAAAACCTGCGGATCGAGATCGGCCCCGGTGTTATTGACAATTCGGATCGTGACCTTGCCGTCCTCGCCGGTCGCGCCGGGGATCGGATCGAAGGTCAGGGTGCAGCCGCCGTGAATCAAAGCCGCGAGCCCGAAGAGAGCACATGCCTGTATCATCCAAAAACGCTTTGACATTCCGTTCTCCCAATCTTTGAGGAGTCCTCTGGATAGGTTATTCTCTGGCATTATCAACGGTTCCCAAGAGCCTGACAAGGGAAAGTTGATTTTGGCGAAACTTTGTCCCTGGACCGCGCGAAGTCCACGAGCCGGCCGGAACGACGGCTTTTCGTCAACGCTTGCAAATATAAGACAGTCGGTCGTTTAGGGAGAGCCCGTGCTAATCAACGATATTCAAACGCTCGCCGTCGTCCCGCCCGGACCGCTCGCCGGCGAACGGATGCGAGATGTAAACGCCGTCTCCAACGCGGCCCTTCTGATCGAGGACGGTCGCATCGCGTGGTTCGGCTCGCAAGCCGAGGCGCCGTCGCCGGGCGACGGCTTAGTGTTATCGGCCGGGGGCGGCGCCGTCGTGCCCGGCCTGGTGGATCCTCATACGCACATCCCCTTCGCGGGCCATCGCGCATCCGAATTCGCCCGACGCCTCGCCGGCGAATCGTATCTATCGATCATGGAGTCGGGCGGGGGCATCCGCGTCACCACGCAGGCCGTCCGCGACGCGTCGGAGGACGAGCTGGTCGAGCTCAACCTGCCGCGTCTGCAACGCATGCTGGCGTTGGGCGTGACCACCTGCGAATGCAAAAGCGGCTACGGCCTCTCGCCCGAGCATGAGTTGAAACAACTCCGTGCGATTCGCCGGCTTAACGAACTCCAGCCGATCGAATTGATTCCGACGTATCTCGGCGCGCACGCTCTGCCGGCTGAGTTCGAGGGTCGTTCGGATGAATACATCGAGGCGATCGCCTCGGAGGATCTGCTGCGGCACATCGCCGACGAAAAGCTGGCGGTTTTCTGCGACGTGTTTTGCGATCGCGGGGCGTTTACGGTCGAGCAGGCGCGGCGCGTATTGGAGCGTGCGGCGAAGGTCGGCCTGAAGCCTCGGCTGCATGCCGACGAATTGGCCCAGATTGGCGCGACGCGACTGGCGGGCGAGCTCGGCGCCGTTTCGGCCGATCATCTCGAAACCATTGACGACGCCGGCATCGCGGCGATGAAAGCGGCCGGCACGGTCGCCGTAGCGTTGCCGGGCACGTCGTTCTTTTTGGGAATCGAACATTGCGACGCCCGGCGATTGATCGAGGCCGGTCTGCCGCTGGCGTTGTCTACCGACTGCAACCCCGGATCGAGCATGATCGAATCGCTGCCGCTGATTATGAACATCGCCTGCTGCCAATTGCGCATGCCGCCGGCGGAAGTGCTAAGCGCGGTAACCGTGAACGCCGCCGCCGCGATAGATCAGCACGGGCGCATCGGCGCGATAGAGAAAGGCTACGACGCCGACCTGGCCGTCCTCGACGCCCCGACGCTGGACGAATGGCTCTACACGCCGGGTCGCAATCGCTTGGTGAGCGTGATTAAGCGAGGCAAAGTCGTCTATGATGGAAGCGACAAGTAGCGGCGGATCCGAGCGTATGGTAGCGGCCGTCGCCCCTGTCGGCCGCGGGCGTATCGGCGAGCCCGCACCCGCTACGGCGCCTGGACGGCATGAAACCCGCTCGCTTGCGCTCGGGGCTCTTACTGGATCGCTCGGTTTTTAGCTACGCGGATTTTTCATTGGCATCGTCCGCGTCGGCTTCAGGCGTTTGAGCCGGTTCTGCCGCTGTCGCTGACTCGTCGGCGGCTTCGCGCGGATCCTCGAAACCCTTGCATTCGCACAACACTTCGATGATTTCGTTGAATTTCCGCACTTTCTGGTTGTCGAAACGCAGCTTGCGTTCCTCGGCGCCGTGCTTGTAGTAGAGGTCGACCCAGCCCTTGCGGTTGAAATCGCAGAGCCGCGTCATGTTCTCGAACAAAATCCTTCGCCGGGCGTAGACCAAGCCCTCGTCATCGATGACGACGCGCAGGCCGGCGGCCTTGACGGCCCGGCTCAGCATGAACAAACCGAACGCGAACGCCGCGTAGGCGCAGTAAAGCTGCATCTGAATGTCGTCCTGGCTCTTGTCCCAGCTGCGCCACTCGATGAGAGATGCATTTACGCGTCCGCGCTCGACCGGCACACGAGCCATGCCGTAGATGCTGACGAAGTAGCCGACCGAAGTGTCTTGGTCCTCGACCACGAAGAGCGGATTTCCCAGGCTTTCGCGCACCGCTTCGAGCGTGTCCGGCGCCGCGTCCCTAAGCTCCGCCACTTCGTTCGCGCCCGGGCGCTCCGGCAGAGTCTCCGGCATGCGTTGTTCACCCAGCAAGGGGGTCAGATGTTGCTTGGCCTGCTCGTAATTTTTTTTGGAGTAGCCGACGTAATGGTCGTAGAGAAAATATGCCCCCATTAGTATGCCGAACAACGCGATGACCAGTTTATAATTGCGATCGTACGCCGCCGGGCCGCTTTCTAGTTTCATTTGAACCTAATCCTCCGCTGACGCCGAGTCCGGGAATCCGTTGCGGGGTATCGAGATAAGCCGCCGTCGCCGGTATTATGCCCTCTAATCAAATTTGTGTCGTCCGCTGCGGCACAGAAAAACGGTATAAGATCATATATCGGTTTTGGAGCTCAAAAATATGGCGTCAAAGATTTTGAAACATCGCCCGATTATCATTCTTATTCGCGACGGCTGGGGTGAAAACCCGTATCCAGAGTGGGACCACGCCAACGCCCTCAAAATCGCCAAGCCGCCCGTGGACGCCCGTTTAAGGCGGGACTGGCCGATGACCCTCATCGCCACCAGCGGCCTCGACGTCGGTTTGCCCGAGGGCACCATGGGCAACAGCGAAGTCGGGCACCAGAACATCGGGGCCGGACGGATAGCCGACCAGGACGCCGTCCGCATCAGCAAGGAAATCGAGACGGAGGCGTTCTTCTCAAACACGGAACTGGTCGCCGCGGTCGAGCATTGCCTGGCCTGCAAGAGCAAGCTGCATCTGATGGGGCTGGCCAGCGACATCGGCGTTCATTCGCGACTTCAGCATCTGGCCGCCTGCGTCGAGCTCGCCGCGCGTCGGGGTTTGAAGGACGTGTTCGTTCACTGCTTTACCGACGGGCGCGATTCGCCCCCGGACAGCGGCGTCGATTACGTCAAACGCATCGAGGACGATCTTTTTCGGATCACGGTCGGCCGGATCGCCAGCGTTTGCGGTCGTTATTGGGCCATGTACCGCGACACCCGCTGGGATCCCACCGAGAAGGCTTACATGATGTTGACCCGAGGCGCGGGACTGGCGGCGCCCAACGCCGTCGCCGCGCTGCAACGCTATTATGAAAATCCCGCGCAAACGAACATGCAGGGCGATGAATTCGTCACGCCGACGGTGATCAGCGACGACGGCCGGCATCCGGTCGCCACCGTTCAGAGCGGCGACGCGGTCATTTTCTTTAATTTTCGCGGCGACCGGCCGCGTCAGATCGTCAAGGCCTTCATGTACGACGAATTTCCCTTCATGGGCGTCAACAAAGCCGGCGAGGAAGTTCGCATGGGATTTGAGCGCGGCGAGAAGCTCGACCTGTCATTCGTCGCCATGACCGCCTACGAAGCCGGGCTCCCGGTGAAGGTGGCCTTTCCCAAACCGCCCAAAATGAAAAACATCGGCCCGGAATACCTGAGCAACCTCGGCCTGCGGCAATTTCGCTGCGCCGAAACCGAGAAATACGCGCATGTCACCTTCTTCTTCAACGACTACCGGGAAGAGCCGTTCCCCGGCGAGGAGCGGCAGTTGGTGCCGTCTCCCCAGGTCGCCACGTACGACCTCCAGCCCGAGATGTCGGCCCTGCCCGTCACCGAGATGATACTCAAACGCATCGAAACGGGCATCGACGACCTGATCGTCCTGAATTACGCCAATCCGGACATGATCGGCCACACCGGCGTGATCGACGCCGCCGTCGCCGCGTGCAAGGCCGTGGACGAGTGCGTCGGTAAGGTCGTTGACGCCATACTCGCCCGCGGCGGCGCCGGCATAGTCACCGCCGACCACGGCAACCTCGAACAAATGATCGATCCCGAAACCGGCGGCCCGCACACCGCCCACACGACCTACAGCGTCCCGCTCCACCTGTTCGGCGAACCGTTCAAAAACGCCGAACTCCGCTCCGGCGGCCGCCTGGCCGACATCATGCCTACCGTCCTGACCATGATGGGCCTGCCCATCCCCGAGGAAATGACCGGGCGATCCCTGATCTTATAGAGCGGCTTTAATTCAATCGTAACGCCCGCGCTATCCGCTCGCCGGCGCTCGGGGTTCTGATAGGCCTTTCGCCGGCGAACCGTTCGCTCGACCGGCGGCGTCAGAACTGAGAGCCGGCGTCGGAATAGCCCGGGGCCAGATCTTTTGTCAGTTGATCCTGATCGCGGTACTCCACCTGCAAATCGCGATTGAGCACGTTCGCTCCGCCGATATGCGGACCGATGACCAGGCTGTTTTCGCGCACGATCAAATCACGCAGGTAGGTGCCGCGCGTTTTGGCGTACTCGATCGTGTCGAGCAAGGGATCATCCTTATATTCGGGCTCGAAGCGTTTCAGGAAACGTCCGTCGAGAATGCCGAAGAACTCGCGAATATACGTGCCTTCGTAGGTGATTGCGCCGTTGGGCTGGTTCGCCGCCGCCGGCCGATATGTGAAGCGCCATTCATCCTCGACCTCGCGCGGCCACCCGTTAGTGGCGGCGGGGCAGACGAACAGGCCTGCTTCCTCGCCCACGTACATGGGCATCAGCACGTTCGGCAGCGAGTTCGGCCACAATTCGCGGTCGAACGGATCGCACTCCTCGTTCGGGATATCCGAGGCCGGCTTGCCGAAATAATTGTTGGTCATGGGCGTTTCGATCCAGGGCACGCGGCCGTTCCACTCGGTCCAGTAGTTGTAGATCCCGAGGCCGATCTGACGCATGCCCGAGGCGCATACGACCGTGCGCGACTTGATCCGCGCGCGGCTCAGCGAAGGCAACAACACGCCCATGAGCAGGCTGATCACAGCTATTACGACCAGTAACTCAATTAATGTAAAAGCATGTTTACGCATGCGACGCCTTTCTCTGCGGCTTGGGCGTCTCGCCCGAGCAATACACAGTCGAGGGCGGCTATGCCTTGCATAAAGTAAACAATAACAGCCCGCTAGGAGCACACGTCGCCATAACGAGCCAGCAATTCCGCCAGGTCGTTCAAATTCACTTGGCCGTCGCCGTCGAAGTCGGCGTCGGAGTTGTAGGAGGCGTCGGTCGAGACGGCGCCGTAGCGAGCCAGTAACTCGGCCAGGTCGGATAGATCGACGACGCCGTCGAGATTGATATCCCCGGCGCAGCTTTCGTCGGCGCCGATCAGCACCACGTCGTAACCGATCGAGTCGATGAACACCGGATCGTTGGCGTTATGCACGCCGCACCCGGCGCCTTCCAGATAAACGAATCGTCGCGCTCCGGCGGGCAGCGCCGGTACGACCACATTGTCGAAGTAGGCGCCCAAGTCGCCGGCGAAATCGGTCAGCGCCTCGCCGCCGTTGCCCGCCGCGTCGAACTGGTCTTGCGCATGTCCCGCGGAGATCGTCGCGAAGCCTCCACTGAGGCCGTTGGCCGTGACGTAGGTTTGGTCGACATATTGATCGTCCACGAACGGCCAAGCGGTCGAGCCCAATCCCTGCCCGGCTAACGTCGGGAATTCGCCGGTGTCTTCGTCGCGTTTAACCATCCAGCCGTTGAAGATCCCGAGGAACTGGAATGTGCCGAGCTCGTTTGCCGTTCCGGAAGTCGGGTCGATCGAGTCGTACCAGAACTCGTAACCGAGATCCTCGATGCGATAGACCCCCGCGAGAGCGCCGGCGCCGGTGAAGGGCGTCAGTGCGCCGAGCCGCGAATCGACTTCGGGATTGATCGCCGGCCCGCGCGTCGCATCGGGCGCCGTGCCCGCCAGAGACGCCAGTATGGTCGCCGTCTCGGGTTGAATCTGCGGACTGCCTTCATTATTCCCGACGGCGTCGATGTTGATCAGGCCGACCTCGCCGGCGGCGATGTCGAAGCGGAGTTCCACGAAGCTGTCCTGATCGGTCATCAGCGCGGGCGTCTGGCCAGGGACCGGAATCAGACTACGTTCGGCGTTGCCCAGATCGCCGTCCAGATCCAAACGCGGTCCGCCCAGAAAATCCACGCCCATCAACGGCATCTGCCCCGTATACGGGATCGGCACCGTGCCGCGATGAATCAGAAAACTGGTCGAGCCGAACTCGTTCGGCTGGAACATCGGCGTACCGAGCCCGACGTAATTAACGGTCGAGCCGACGTCGCTCGTGCCGGCCAACCGATCGCCGTCCTGAAACGTTCCGGGAATGCCGGGGCCCGGCGACGGTGCGACTGAACGCGCGACGCCCGGCCACTGACGGGCGTCGACGCCCGTCACCAGGGTATACTTCTCTCCCCGCGCGACCGTCGCGCCGGCGATCATAACAATACAGCAGCATGCATGTTTGGTATTCATCACTTCTTATCTCCAATGGCGGCGTAGCGGTGTTCATACGCGTTGACGCCGCGGGTTGTTTACCGTCGTGTGCTTGAAGTTCGCCGCCGGGCGGAATGCGTCAATCAGCGTACGCTTTCATGCGCCTCGCGGAGCACTGCGAAATCTCTCGAATGGAATCGGCGCCGGCCAGAGGCGCGGCGGCCTATATTATCCTGCTTCTGCGTGTAGGCACGCGCACGCGCCAAGCGGTCAGGTAATCAGCGATTGGATCAGTGAGGCGGGGAACGGTGCAGCGCGCAAGCGCGAGCCAGAAGAAGCAACCGCGGCGGCGGGCAGGCGTCGACTGACGCCGCGATGATGATGCGGACGGCGTCATGAACTCGACGTCGCTCGCGGCGCCGGCGAAGGGGACCATGCGAGTTTGTCGAGCGGCCGAGCAGCGCGGCGAGAACGCCGCTGAACGTCAGGAGCTGGAAGGTTGGCGGGACGACTTCTCCGTGAACCAGCAACCGCTCAAAGACGCCCGTGTGCAGCGCGAGGATTACGAGCACGTAGGCCGCGTGCGATCGGCGATTGTTCGGGCAGCGTAACCAGCTGACATCGAGCAGTTTGCATACGAAAAACAGTTGTGATGCCGCCAGCAGGACGTAGCGCGCGACCGAACACTCGCCGTCGAGCAGCGCGGCGTGCGCGCCAACCACGGCCGGGCCGTGCCCTATAAACATCAACGTCCAGAAGAGACGCTTGAGCCACATGACCGGCTTGTAATGTCGTTTACTCATGGCTTCATTTATGCCGAACGTCATCCTGATCAGAATTGATAATGACGCCGCCTTCTTATTGTAACTATAAATGGCGAATCGCAATTATGCAAGCAGAGATGCGAGGTGCGGTTGAAGAGGGAGGCACGTCAGGAAAATGGGGAAACGATGACTGACCTACGCCCGGAGGGCGCACGATCCTAGCCAGGGACTTCAGTCCCTGGTGGCGGAGATCCCCCTCAAATTCCGTCCGGAGGACGGACGAAAGGCGCCTGCCGAGCGTGAACATGGCCCTGGTGTGCGACAGGAAAAGGAATAAACCAGGGTTGCAAGACGACGTGGCGGCCGCATTTTCGCTGCTGTGAAGGCGCCTTACCTGTTAAGTTGACGTCCGCCCGTTAAAGAGGGGCGTTGCTTATCTCCCGAATGCTCCAGGCGCCGCCACAAGACGCAGCAGCTTCTCTTGGCGGTTGTAGGGCTTGAAGGTGTGCGTTTCGTAACCGTCCTCGACCATGCCGGCGGAGCGATAAGTTTTCACGGCGGCGGTGTTTTCGGGAAACACCACTAGCGAAACCCGCTCCGCTCGGAACTCGTGAAAGGCATGCCGCAGCAGCATTCGCGTGAACAGACGCCCCAACCCCCGGCAGCGTCGCTTCGGATCGACGATCAAATGTCCCAGCCAGTATTCGTGGTCGTGACTCTGCAATACATTGATTTCGCCGTATGAGGCCGGAATTTCGTCTTGTTTTTCGATCAGACAGAACGAGTGTCGGTCTTCGCCGGCCCAGGCCAGGATTTTTTCCGTCGATAACGGCGGGACGGTCCGCGGCGCCAGCCAGTATTGGTCGCCTTGGCTTCGCGCCCACGAGAGCACGGCGCCCGCCCAACGCTCTTCAAACCGCGTCAGTCGCGGCTGAAGAACGCGTTTCGGGTTGGCGGCTTTCACGGTCATCGTCGTCGCGCCTCAGCGCCGGCGAGCGGCGTGGCATAGCCGCCCTCGACCGCGTAGCGTCGGTTCCCCGTGCCCGACGCAGCGGCGATTATCTGATATCATCATATCATCTGCCTCGAATCGATCCATGGGAAAACGGCCTGGTGAACGACTTTCACGGATATCCAACCAGCGAACAGCGCTTTATGGTCGCCGGGCGCGAATTGACGTTGCTGTGTCCGTCGAACAGCGCGGAATTGATCGATCAGCCGAATGTAGCCGAACGTTTCGAGGACGACGAGTATTTGCCGTATTGGTCGCAATTATGGTCGAGCAGCCTGCTGCTGGCCGAGGCCGTCGCCGCCTGGGGAGCCCCGCCGGATTCGACGCCGCGCGTGCTGGAGATCGGCTGCGGATTGGGCTTAGTCAGCCTGACGTTGAGCGCTATGGGGTATCAGGTCGCCGCCTCGGATTACGACGAGGACGCGTTGGCTTTCGTGCGTGAAAACGCTCGGCGAAACGACTTGCCGATTCCACGTACTTTGACGCTGGACTGGCGTCGATGCTATCAGGATCTGCGTTTCGAGCGGATCGTGGCGGCGGACGTGCTCTATGAAACCCGCGCCCTGCGGCCGGTGGCGGAATTCATCGTTAACCACCTCGTCGACGACGGCCTGGCACTGGTCGTCGATCCGCACCGCATGACGGCGGATGATTTCGAGGTCGTATCTCGACACTGCGACCTGAATGTCCAGGTATCGTCGGTGGAATGCATTGACACGGCGACCAACAAGCCCTCGCACGGCCGAATCTTCACTTTGCGTCCCAAGCGCGCGGCGCCGTAACCGCTCGATAAAGTGAATCGCGCTCCACGGGCGTGCATCCCGCCTCCCTTATCAGCCGTTCGATCTGTTCGACGGTGAGCGCCTGACGATTCGTGCCGCGCCCCTCGCGCTTGGTGATGTCGTACCACGCGACCGTTCCGTCGAAATCGTCCACGCCCCAATTCAACGCGACCTGCGCCAGCTTGGGCGAGAGCATGATCCAGAACGCCTTGATGTGCGGAAAGTTGTCGAGCATCAGCCGCGCGATCGCCAGCGTCCGCAAATCGTCCAGACCGGTCGGCCCCGGCAAATGCGCCAACTCGCTGCCGTCCGGAATGAACGAAAGCGGCACGCAGCAATTAAAACCGGCCTTCGGCTCGGCGTACGCGCGCATGTTAGCTAACGACTCGTCCTGATGCTCCCGCAATTTGATCAAATGATTCAACCGCTCATCGACGTTCTCGACATGACCGTACAACATAGTCGCATTGGTCGGCATGCCGAGATCGTGGGCTGCGCGATGCACCTCGAACCAATGCCGCTCGTCGACCTTGGAGTGAAAAACCTCGTCGTGCACGCGCTTGTCGAAAATTTCGGCCCCGCCGCCCGGCAAGCTGTTCAGGCCGGCTTCCCGCAGCGCAAGCAGCGTCTCGGCGATATTCAAACGCGGCTTGGCAATGCGGGAAAAATGAACGATCTCGATCGCCGTGAACGCCTTGATATGCATGTTCGGACAGCGCGTCCGAATAGCACGGCACATCTCCGTGTAATACTCGAACGGCAGCTTCGGATGCAGCCCGCCGACGATATGCACCTCGGTCGCCCCGTTGTCGTACGCCTCGGCCGCGGTCTCGACGATTTGCTCGACGCTCATCTCGTAGCCGTCGGGCGATCCCTCCGAGGAATACGGTCGATAAAACGCACAGAACTTGCACCGCATCACGCAGTAGTTCGTGTAGTTGATATGGCGATTGATGTTGTAATAGGCATTGCGACCGTGCAGCCGTTCGCGTACGGCGTCGGCCAAGCGCCCGAGCGTGAAAATGTCGCGCGTGCGATAAAGCGCCAGTCCGTCCGCGCGGGTCAGCCGCTCGCCCGCGAGAACCTTCTCGCGAATCGGCGTCAACGCCTGGTCCATCGGTTTATCGCGAAGTGCGGACATTTGCCGTAATTACAGCTCTCGGAATTTCGCCGTGAAATGTCGCAGCGCCGGCGGCGCCTCCACGATCTCCATTCCGCGCAGTTTGTCCCGATGCTCGTAAACCTCCGCGACGGCTTCGATCACGTAGTCGATATGGCTTTGGGTATATACGCGTCGCGGGATCGCCAGGCGCACCAGTTCCATCGCGGGCGCGACGCCGTTCTGGCCGAACATCACGCTGCCGATTTCGCAGCCGCGAATGCCGCCCGTGCGATACAGGCCGCAGGTCAGGGCCTGCCCCGGAAACTGGTGTTGCGGAATATGCGAGCAGAAATGTTTCGCGTCGATATAGATCGCGTGGCCGCCCGGCGGCTCGACGATCCGCACGCCGTACTCGGTCAGTTTTTCGCCGAGATACGCCGTGCTGCGAAGGCGGTATTGCAGATAATCCTCCTCGACAATCTCCTCGAAGCCCTGCGCCATGGCTTCGAGATCGCGTCCGGCCAGCCCGCCGTAAGTGATGAATCCTTCCGTGAGGATGAGCAGTTCGTCGGCTCGTCGCGCGAGCGCCTCGTCGCGCAGCAACAGCACGCCGCCGATGTTGACCAGCCCGTCTTTCTTGGCGCTGATGGTGGCGCCGTCGGCCAGGTCGAACGTCTCGCGCACGATTTCCGCGACGCTGCGGTTTTGCTGTCCCGGCTCGCGCAGCTTGATGAAATACGCGTTTTCCGCGAATCGACACGCGTCCAGAAAAAACGGCAGCTTGTGCTTGTCGCAAACCGCCCGCACCGCTCGCAGGTTTTCAAGACTCACCGGCTGCCCGCCGCCGCTGTTGTTGGTCACCGTCACCATCACCAGCGGAATATGCTCGGCGCCGACTTCACCGGTCAGCTTTTCGAGCTTGGCGACGTCCATGTTGCCCTTGAACGGATGCTTGCTTTCGGGCAGCCGCCCCTCGTCGATCACCAGATCCACGGCCTTGGCGCCGGTGTGTTCGATGTTGGCCCGCGTCGTGTCGAAATGATTGTTGTTCGGCACGACCTTGCCCGCGCCGCCGACCAACTCGAAAAGGATACGTTCGCTGGCGCGGCCCTGGTGCGTCGGCAAAATGTGCTCCATGCCGGTCATCGACCGCATACGGTCGCGAAACACGAACCAGCTCTTGGCGCCGGCGTATGATTCGTCGCCGCGCATCACCCCCGCCCATTGCAGGCTGCTCATCGCGCCGGTTCCGCTGTCGGTCAGGAGGTCGATCAGCACGTCCTCGCCGCGAATGCTGAACAGATTGAAATTCGCTTCGCGTAAAATTCGCTCACGCTCCTCGGGCGTAGTCATGCGGATCGGCTCCACGACTTTAATACGAAACGGTTCGATGATCGTTTTCATTGCGTATTCCTTATAAGCGCCGTCTGGCTATGGTTGTTGTCGGCGCAGCGATTCCAGCAGTCGTTCGCTCTCGGCGCCGCACATCAACTCGACGGGATTTTCCAGCACCGCCCGCGTTATTACCTGGTACTTCATTTGGGCGTTGCGCCCAGTCCATGCGCCGGCCAACGTCGCCAGCGCCAACACGCACCACGCTCCCGTCGCTATCGCTCCAGTGCGGGCGGCTAAAGAGGATTTAACCGAGCGTTCTGATCGATGCAATAGCCCCGCGGCGACGACGGCAAGCAACGTTATGCCGCTCGCGAGGAACAGGCGGCGCGGCCAATTAATCAGGCTGGAAAAGTCGCGTCGGAAATCCTCGCGCACGGCCTCCGGAAAAAAGTGCAGCCACAGCATCCCGCCGCATATTATGACCGCGGCCGCGGCTCCCGCGAGAAAGACCGTCGATCTCGAAGCGGCGTCGGCCTGCGCGCGCCAAGCCCAAAACAGCAGCAGCGACACGACGGCGGCCGCGGCGCCGGCGGCGGCGAGCCAGGAAATCAACGCGGCTCGCTGCAATAAGTGAGCGTGCGCGGACGGCGCTGGCGCCGGTTTGTTGTGCGGTTCCAGGACCGTCACGGGGCGTTTTTTCAGCTCGCCAAGATAATTCGCACGCCAGGCTCGCAAATCACGAGCGACGGCTTCCTGCTCGACAACCTCGGCCAGTCTTTCAGCCGCCTGCAAGCGCAGCCCGACGGCGCCCGGCGTCAACACCCATTGCCTGAGCAATCTCAACCGAAGCCGGCGACATAAGTCGGCGGCCGCCGAGTCGCCGGCGGCGTCACGCTCGTCGATAAGCTGCGCCAAACGCGGTAAAAAATATTCCAGAAACGGCCCGTGCGGATGACCGACGGCGTCTATCGCCAATCCGTACGCCGTTCCCGCATCCACGCCGACCCCCTGATACGCGCTCGCCCAGCGTTCCACGAGAAAACGCTGTTTATGATCAAAATCGCCTCGTTCGAGACCTTCGAGATAGAAACGCAGCGCCGCCCACCATTGTTCGGTCGGCGTGCCGGCCTGCTCCAATTGCCGCATTCGGGCGGCTGCCAGATATAAACGTCCCAGTTGCATGCGACCGGCGGCGTTGACGGCGGTCGTCAAATTGGGCGTCAGTTGCTCCGGCGGCGCGGCGCCCGTCAACGTGTCGCGGAATGCGTCCCCCGCGTAATGCATGGCGTATGCATCACGCGCGTCCCCGCCTATTTGGCCGTGGACGCGATCATTGACGGCCCGCAAGTCTTCCTGCGAGAGGCGGCTGACTTGCTGAATCGGAAGCCTGCGTCGAAATTGATGCACCTGCCATCCAGCAGTCAAGGAGAACGCCACAGCAACCGCCAGGTACGCCGCCGGAAGCGTGCGCCGAGTTTTCGGTCTAACGGGAGTCTGACGCGTCATGCCGACACGTTAATTACTCCCACACCCCTAAGCAAGCCGCCCCATCCCGACATCCGGGCGCGCCGTCCGGCTAAGTCGGCGCAGCCGATTCCGGGGCTGTTGACGAATCGCCCAATCAGAGCCCCGAGCGCAAACGAGCGGGTTTGTCCAACAGCGTCGGGCGTCCCGCCCAAACGCCCCGTCTCGCCGAATTCGTGATACAGTTGTTCTGATCGAACGGATCGCGCATCATAAGCGCTCGGTCGAATTGTTGGCGCCAACGTCTTACAAATCACGAGGAGATTACGATTATGACGAGAACTCTGCTGACGGCCGCACTCGCTTTGGCGTTTTTGCCGGCGACACGGGCTGACCGCGGCGCGGACGTCAAACGGTTGATGCAACCGGTGATCGACGCTGGCATTGTCCCTTGTGCCGTGGTCGGGATCTACGAAAACGGCCAGCCCGCCGTGTTTGCGTTCGGCAAATTGTCGGAGGACACGCCTTCGACGCCGAGCGGGCGCACGGTGTTTGAAATCGGCTCGATCTCGAAAGTCTTTACCGGCATCCTGCTGGCCGACGCGGTCGAGCGCGGCGTGGTCATGCTCGACGATCCGTTGAGCAAATACCTGCCGGAAGGCGTCGAGGCGCCAAAACGCGACGGAAAAGAAATCTTAATGCGGCATCTGGCGACGCATACCTCAGGCTTGCCGCGCATTCCGGCCAATATGGATGCTCACGGCGAAGATCCTTACAAGGACTACGGCGCCAAGGAGCTGTGGGAATTCATCGGCGGCGTGACGCCGGTTGCCGAGCCGGGCGCCAGCTACGCATACTCTAACCTCGGAGCCGGGTTGCTGGGGACGCTGCTCGCTGAAGCTTCAAATTCAACGTATAAGAAACTGCTGAAACAGCGTATTACCAAATCCCTCGACATGACCGACACCGTCGTGAAACTAACACGCCGGCAGAAGAAACGCTTGGCGCCGCCTCACAGCAACGGGCGCAAGTCGTCCAACTGGGAATTCGATGCGCTGGTCGGGTGCGGAGGGATACGTTCAACCGTCGACGACATGCTAAAACTTGTCGAGGCGACCTTGTCGCCTGGCGCTGACGGCCCGCATCGTGCGATTACGCGATCGACGAAGCGATTGTTTACTCTTCCCAACGCGCCGGCCGGCATGGGGCTGGGCTGGCACATCGCCCAGGACGGTTCGACGCTTTGGCACAACGGTCAGACCGGCGGCTACCACTCGGCCATGTTCGTCAACCAATTAAACGGCACTGGCGTCGTTGTTTTGTCCAACGGCGCCGATCCAGTGATCGACGTCGTGGCTGAGAGAATCATCCAGACGCTCGCCGGCGTGTCGGTCGAGCCGCCGGATGTACGCAAGAGCGTCGATCTGACCGAAAAGCAGCTTGAGCGACTCGTGGGTGTTTACCCCTCGCCGCTGGGCTTCACCATGTACATCACCCGCGAGGGCGCCGCGCTGATGGCCCAGGTGACCAACCAAGCTGCGCTGCGCGTCTGGCCCGAGTCGCCGACGCGTTTCTTCTATCGCGAAGTAAAGGCCGAGCTTGAGTTTGAAATTGACAAGAAGACCGGCGAAGCGTCGTCCGTGACGCTCTACCAACACGGACGGGAGATGCGTTGCGAAAGAAAGGACGACTAAGTAGGTAACCCCTGCTCCCTGTTGGGCGCCCCGTCCCGCTAAGTCGGCGCGGCCGACTTCGGCGTAGGCAACGAACCGCCCGATCAGAGCCCCGAGAAGCTATGAGCGTGTTCTCCTGGCTGGGACAATTGGCCCAGTTTAGATTCATACGGGCTCGATTGTCTTTCAACACAGGAGAACACGATGAACTCGCAGCGCTATGA
>Ga0180434_10002475_pt1 | contig 24570 bp, 26 predicted proteins | sample SS_ome_7_FD_132453 | JGI IMG/M metagenome (GOLD analysis project Ga0180434, IMG submission 132453) | Hypersaline lake sediment archaeal communities from the Salton Sea, California, USA - SS_1_D_2 metaG | ecosystem: Environmental > Aquatic > Non-marine Saline and Alkaline > Hypersaline >... | reverse complement strand
TGATCAGTTCGCGCCAATCGAGCCGAGCCTCGGGATTTGTCTTGTTGATATCTGCCGCCTCGGCGATCGCGGACCTGGCAGCCACACCCTGGTCGCGGACAATCTCCTCAACCACTTCCGCCCAGTCGGCGCCGCGCTCGCCGTGAAGTCTCGACGGGCTCGTCAAGTTTTCACCAAGCCGGAGCGCATCCGTCTTGGCGTCCTTCTCCGGGTCGACGTACGGCCAAAGCGGCGGCCGCCAAACGACGGATTGTGCGTTCTCGCCAACGGCCTCGAGTCGGCTGCGCAACGCCGGATCGTGCGAGGTTTCCTGACGCACCCACCACCGCCACGCCGGACGGTGGAATCGCCGGATCATCTGATCCTGCAACTGCCGAAACCCAAGCCGAGCTTGGTCGACCGCCCCGCGATAGCCGGAATAGGTCGTGTCACTCACATCCATGAACGCAATGATGAACGGCAGCCCCAAATTCACCGAGACCATCGTCCACATCATCTGAACATGCTTGAAGAACTCGTCGTTGGGCACATTCGGCGAGAAGCCGTGGAGCTTCTCGCCCGGTGCCCCAAGAACCTCAAGACCCGGTGCGATGCCTTCGATGATGCGCGTCGAGCCGTCGTACTGCGTCTCAACCGTCCGCGGCCCCGTCTGCAAATCGCCACCGCCGCGGAAGGTCGGTTCCCGTTCGCGGAAAACAGCGAAACACGAGACGATCTGCGACTGAACCAACTTGGCGAAGTTGATGTCCTCGAACATACCCAACAGGTCGAAGATCGGCGCCAGTGCCGTTACGCCTCGGGACTGACTGATTCGCTTGGGCTTGTATACATGGAAGATCTGACGCTCTCCGCCGGCGTCCCGTGTCGGATACGGCTTGGTGTCGGAGACGCGAACCAGTGGTCTGAGCGGATCGATGTCTTCCGCCGTCAGCCAATACTCCAGACGCCGACGGTTGGCGTTCATCAGGATCCCATGGACGACGTTGCGCTTGGTATTTCGCGGCGTCCGCAACCGATGCCCCTCGACCAGCTCCAAAGCACCGCACTTGGAAGCCAACGCCACCACGTCGCCGTCAACCAAGACATGCCGCAGAACCAGCGATTCCATCTCCGGAAAGGTCAGCTCACCGGCCACATCGCACCGATCCGCGTCGTTCGCCCAGGCCGTCCATCGTTTGGCCAACTCAGCGTCGAGTTCCGGATCCCCTGTCTGCGGATCCGGCCGGAAACCGCCCTGCATGATATTGATGACGGCTCGGTCGATCAGAGCGCCGACGATCACGTCGTTGCGATCCATGTCGCGCGCCAGCTCGATCAGCTTGAGGTAGTCGCCCTCGTTGCGGTAGTGGTAGTCTGCCCCGCCGCCCAGCGGCGCCAGGCCCGTGCGCCGACGCCGGAACCGCGAGTCCTTCGTGGCCGCATAGTCGGCACGGAGATCGTCAAACCGTTCAGCGAGCGTCTCAGGGTTGTTCCGTCGCCCGGCCATCAGTCGCGGAACCCCCGAAATGAAGCGTACTTGGCCCCGCCGGCCGTACCGCCGCCGACCGCCGACCACTGCTGAGCGGCCTCGAGCTCCTTGGCAATCAGGCTCAGATCAAGCTCGATCTCCGCCCCGCCGTGCGACACGCGCCGCGGCTTGCGAAGCAAGAGCAACCGGCAAGCCGTGACGAATCCGCGAGCCTTCTCTGCGGATCCGTCCTCGGCGTACGACGCGTTGTCCGCGTAGGCCGCGACGATCTCTTCGAGCGTTGATGTAGATCCGAGCGTTGCCATGACCCGAGTTTGAGCAACGCCGGATCAGGCGTCTCGAAAAATACCGAAATACCGAAATACCATTCCGGCGAAATACCGAAATACCAAAATACCATTTCGGCGAAATACCAAAATACCGCGGCTACTCTGTTGCCGCTGCCACGGCCTCAAGGAGCCACTTGACCGCATCTGCGTTGGTCTGCACGTGGCGCCCGCCCGTCAGCGTCGCCCCGCGAGCGTCCAAGCCGTCCCGCAGCGCTCGAAGCGTCAAACCGTGAGCCTGGGCCAGCTGCACATTGAGATGCCGCTGGATGTACTGATGCCCCATCGGTGCGCCGAGCGGCACGACAATCGTCCTCGTCTCTTCCTTTTTTGCCATATGTCACCTCTGTGTGATCAAGAACGGACGGCCGTCCGGCATCCGTATGCCGCCGCCCGTCTCGCGTTGTGGTTCCGGTCTCGGCGGACGCGGCAACTCCGGCTGCAAGTAGAAGGCCCCGGAGAAGTCGGCCAGCGCCACGGCGTACACCTCGCAGTCCAAGTAGTGATTCGCTGCCCCTACGTGCTTCAAATCCCACACCGCCGCCATACGCTTGCTGCGGTTGACGGTCACGAGCTTCATCACGTGATGCTCGCTGCAGAATTGCTCGCAGTAGTCGTCCGTGGCGTCCCGATGCAGAGCCCAATACTCCGGATCCCCCGGTGCGGCGCGAGCGTGCCGGTAGACGGTCTCCTTGTACTGGTCCGTGTTGACGTGGTGCAGCAGGAGCGAGTACTTGTCCAGCGTGCCGTCAGGCATGTAATCGATCCGTGAAGGCTGCACCCCGTGCGACTTGCCGCCGCCTTTGACGGCATAGGCGCCGGGCTGGTGGGCACGAACGAAGGCATACACCTCCTGCGTGCGGTAGCCGCTGTCTACAGCCATGCGGGAAACATGCAGAATGTCGCCGTTCAAGCGCCGGTACGGCTTCATGACGATCTTGTAGACGTCCTCCAGCGTGCCCGTCACGCCCTCATGGATCAGCCAAGACTTCTTGTCGTAGCCCCATCCCCGGATGACGTAGTAGCAGCAAGTCGCCTGGACATCGACGCCGGCGTACATGACAAGACACTCGTCGGGCACGACACCGCGAGGCAGTGCCCCAAGACGCTTCTCCCGGTACAATTCGATGTCAACATCCTCGCTGGTCTCCTTAAACGTCTCCCCCAACCAGGAGTTGGTGAATACCCGCAGCTTCTCCCGATCATGCCCCGCACGCAGGAACGCCGCCGCAATCTCCGAGAACGTTCGCCATGGGCTGTAGGCACTCCAGATGTGGAAACCGACGCGCCGCGTTACCGGCGGTTCGCCGTCGAGTTTCGGCCGCCATTGCTCACGCCCGACGCCGGCCGCCTGCTTCACAATCGCCGCGTCATCGACCGGCAGTCTCTCGGCAACCGTCTGCGCTTCAGGCACCCACACCCCACGCGCGACCATCCATAGCCGATCGATGTCGAAGATCTCCTGCTCGCAGTGAGCACACGCGTACCACGCCAACTTACCTGCCTCGATCCGTTCCGGATCACGCACGTCCTCCGGGATCTTGATCCGCGAGAACGTCAGGTCCTGATACCCACCGCAGTGGGGACATGGAACGTGGTACCGCCGCCGGTCGCTCGCCTCCCACTCCTTCCAGGCCGCGGCATCCGGGTGCGTCGGCGTCGTGGCCGACATTACCTTCCCCCGATACCCGTACGTCGTCACACGCTCGGCCGCGACGGACAGGTGGTTGCCCAGCGAACCGGCCTCGCTCTCGCAGTTGTCCAACTCGTCAAAGAACACATGCCGGCAGGTTCTCCGGATCATCGTGCGCGGCGCCGCTGCCCAAGCCATCCAAATCGTTCGCCCACCTCGGAGGTACAGAGCTCTCGCCGTCGCAAATCCGTCGCGAACAATGTGCTTGGCGGCCTCCGGGCACGACTCGATCATCTTCTTCAGCCGCCCGGTCGCTTCATCTTTGGCGTCTTGCTCGGTCGGCAACACGTACAGCGACGGACCCGGGGCCCCGGCGATGGCGTACAACAGACAGTTGTTCATCGCTTCGGAACCGCCGACACGGGCACTCTTGACGAACGTGATCCGAGACACGCTCGGGTCGCAGAATGCGTCCATCACCCCCCGAATATACGGTGTACGCGCCGATCGATACCGCCCCGGCTCCGAAGCGTCGTCGTCAATGATCCGATGCTTGTCGGCCCACTCGGTAACGGTGAGTACCGGGGCCGGGGCAAAGCAATGCGCCAGCCCCGCAAGGCACGACTTGTCCGGTCGCCTACGTGCCATCAGACTTCCGGGGCCGACCGGGGCCGCGCCTTCTAATCTTCGTCTTTGCGGCCAATAGGGCGTCCTGGCGCAGGCACTCCGCTCTCACGATCGCTCGGTGCTGCTCGCATCGGTCACGCAAATACTCCTCCTCTTCGGCCGGGTCCATGCCGGCCGTCGCCATCGGTACGCCGGCACATACGGCCTCGAGCGTACGATTGAGTATCTCGCACAGGTCGTCACGTTCCCGGTCGCGGATCTCCCGTGAGACGTACTTGCTCCGCTCAACCTCATTGGCGTGCTCGAGCTTGGAGGCTTGCGCAATCCTGAGCCGCCGGTTGGCCTCGGCCAACGTGCAGTCGTCGTCGATCGCAACCGGCCCGCGCTTGAGCGTTTCACGCCGCCATTCCAGCACCTGGGCGAGGTCAAACTTGGCGCGCCCGAACGGCCAATCCGCACGCTTGATGTACTGGGCAACCGTCTGCCGACTCACCCCCAAAGCGGCCGCCAAGGCCGTCTGCGTGGGGATAATCTCCGTCGCATCACGTTTGGCGGAACGTCGTTTTGGCTTCTTGCCGGCCACGGATTGTCTGTAAATGCGACGTTTTGGGTAATATTAACCAAAGTGCGGGCGAAAGAACGATCCGCCCGGGGGACAGGTGTCCCGGAAAGGACCCACTGCGTCTCAAGCGTACGGCGCCCTCGGCATGGCGTAGATCGCAGGATCCTGCGAAGGGGGCAACGCACACAACAGCCGCAGACGCTGCTCACAGGCGGCGCGAGGCCGCCCGTAGTAGATATGATAGCAGCTCTCGAGTTGCCCGCGGATTAGGTCCGCAGGCAACTGCTCATCGCAGCCGGCGTCGGATAGCGTGACCTCACCCATGCCTGTCCCCTTCACTCATGCGGCCAAGACAAGGCGCTGCGAACGAGTGTTCAGTCGTCCTCGTCCCGCAGCTCGTTGTACTTGTCGAGGATCCCCTCGCCTGCCTGAATCCACTCATCCATGTTCTGCTGAAACTCAGACGGCAGCGGTTCGTCGGTCAGTCGCCACTTGCCGAGCTTGCAGCCGGTCGCACCGAAGAGCATGAACAGTGCAGTGACGAACGCTACAAGAAGTACAGTCAGGTCGAGTTTCATCGCTTTTGCTCCGATAGCCTCTTGATCAGTTCGTCGAGCTTGCCCTCGATCGAATCCAGCCGCTCACCAAGCGTGCCGGTGCGCTCCAGCAGTACGGCGATGTTGGTGTGGTCGTCCGTCTGCGCAGTCTCCACTCGCGTGATGCGGTTGTGCAGACTCCGCAGCACCCAGCCGATCCCTGTGAGCAAGACCCCGCCGACCATGCTCATCAGCCAGTTGATTTGTGCTGCGGTCTCCATGTCTCAAACGTACGGCATGAAGGGGGCGATGCAAGTCAAAAATAGAGCCCGTTTGCGAAGGGAATGTCTAAGTGTCCCTCCATGGCGCTCAGTGGCGCTGAGTGGCGCTCTATGGCGCACGACTTTTTTTCTGCATAGGCGAGAGAAAATCGCTGCAATGCCTCGCGAGTGGTGTAGAGTTGGTCGCCGACCGGAGCAGTTTCGAGCTTCACGCCGCGTATGCCCGTGTGTGCCCAACGGTAGATCGAGCGGGCGGGCCGACCCAGCAGCTCGGCCAAATCCACCAGTGAGATCGGCCGCTCGCGCGAAAAGTCAATCCGGTCGCAGTCGGGTGAGGGACAGAGCGACTTGAGTGTTGAGCCGGTCATCGGTTTCACCAGGTCACTTGGGCGGATAGTACTTCTTGAGCCCCTCGAGAAGCTTGTCGAACTCGGCATCGAACGCCTCGGGGTCGGAGAAGTCGAGGACCAGCTTCTCGCGAACCCTGCGCCAATGACTGGGCCCGGACGTTTTTGCCTCCCACGCATCATCCAGAGCGACCGGGCACAGAACGTCCCGAGCCTCGTCGACTTCTTTCTGGAGTGCCTTCTCCAGTTCGTAGTCGACCCAATCGCTGTCAATTGATGACTTCGAGAGAACAAGCAGCACGATGTCATGCAGCCTGATCGAGTCGACCACCTGCCGTGCCAGCGGGCCGGCCACGGCGTCATGTCGATCGAGCCAGGCGTTCGCACCTGTCTTGGACAACCGGTTGTAGACCTTGTCGGCGAAATCAGCGTCGTCGTGGCTGTACGAGATGAACACGCCCCCGATGAAGATGGGGCCCTCTGTGCGTTGGCGGAAGGCTTCGGTCGTCAGGTTGAGAATGTCAGACGCCGGAAGATCGGGGTCATAGATCCTGGCGAACGTGACTTCCCAGGGCTTGAGGCCGCACCCGCGCAGGAACGCATCCGGCAGTCTGCCGTTGGAGCGTGACAGCGTGTCGGTGCCGATGGACGACGGGCCGTTGTGCCGGATTTCATTAAGGCCGAGGGTCCGGCTCAGGTCGAGGTTGATGAAGGCGGTCCAATGGCAAACCGCCCCGGCGAGGTTCGCCCCTTCGAGAAACGCCCCTTCGAGGTTCGCCCATTCGAGTTTCGCCCCGACGAGGTCCGCCCCGTCGAGGATCGCCCCGCGGAGGTTCGCCCACCTGAGGTACGTCTTCCTGAGGTCCGCCCCGTCGAGGTCCGCCCCTTCGAGAAACGCCCCTTCGAGATTCGCCCCTTCGAGAAACGCCCCTTCGAGATTCGCCCCGGCGAGGTTCGCCCCATTGAGATCCGGCGCCCATTCGACATTCTTACCACGGTACCGATTCCACTCTCCGATCGCCCCGCCATCCGCTGCCCTCAGCCAGGCGGCCAGCTTATCCTTAGGCATTTCGGCAAAATCAAGCATATCTCGCTCTCCGCTGTTCGATGTCCGTCCGGTACCGCACGAGGCTATCGACTATCGTCTTTCTGCCGGTGCAGGTCAAGGACGGCGGCACTCGTCCCCCTTGCGGATCTTCTCGGCGAGCTTTGCCATGCACCTATCTTGGTCCCCGTAGAACCGCAGGCTTCTAAACTCTTCCGCGATCTTCGCACACCGTTCACGCTCCTCGGCTACCGCCTCCGCAACAGTCATTGGTATGCGTGCATACGTGTACGTCGTCTCTTTCCCGTCTCGAAGATGCTTCAGTGTTCGATCCAGATTGTCCGGCTTTGCAGCGGACGAACAGTTACGCAGGAATCGCAACCAAAGCCACAAGGCTGCCACGGCACACGGCGGCACGGTGATTGCCAGTATCTGCTCAACAGTCATCGCTCGCCCTCTCCACCAAGTCGAGCACCGGCACCCGATCCATCGCTCGCTTGGCCACGTCGCCGGCCGTCATGTCCTCAAGGCGCTCCACCGTACGCATGGCGTTGCGTGCGTCTTCGACGACAGCCAGCGCCTCCCTGGCCTTGGCCGGGATGCGCTCCGCCAGTCCGGACACCACGCCCTTGAGAAACGGGATCATCCGCTCGAGTTGCAGTACCCTGGGGCATCGCGTGTCCAGAAACGGGTTGGGCCAGATGTAGAGGCTGCGCACGCGGTTTGGGCGAGTCTTGCCGTCAGCCCGGCAGTCCGGCAGCCCGATGGCCCGGCCGAGAGCGTGGTAGCGTTCGGCCTCGACGCCGTCCCACTCCCAGTCCCACGACCATTGGGGCTTGAATAGGTGCCGACCGGCGAAGGAAAGCGAGTGCTCCCAAGTGTAGGTCGCACACCGTTCGGCTCGCGGGGTGGTGTTGCGCCACTCGACCTCACCGTCTATGCGATTGGCCGCGAGGTAGCACGCCGAGCAATGAGGGATGTCGTGATAGCCCTTCGGCACACCAGGCATCACGCGGCCGCCCTGGTGCCAGTTCCAGACATGCAGTCGAGCCTCGGGATACGCCTCGGCGATCGCATCAACGATACCCATGCACAAGGGCTTGACGTGCACATCACGTGCCAGGTCGCCGGCCAGGTACGTCGCCTTGCGTTCGAGGTTGATCAACACATGCGTAGCCTCGCCGATGACCCCGCGTGAGCCCGCCAATCGTCCGTGAAACTCCCGCAACGAGGGGCCGACGTGCCGCGGGTCCTCGTCAGTCCTTTTGAGCGGCGAGATGCACACCGTGAGTGCGGCGCCATCCTCGTCTGCAATCTGTCGCATCCTGGCCACAACTTCCGCTCGGGCGCCCCAGTACAGGGGGATGCTGCCGGTGGCACGGGCGCAAGCTCGAACCCGTGCCTCGTTGACCGGATCGATCATCTCTGCTTGGTACGGTGACCATGTAACCAAGTCCATGTGCTCGCGCACTTGATTTGCGAGTTCGATTGTCTGCTCGGTCAATTCGTGTAGTTCCGATGTCATTCTGTGGGTCTCCTGTACTCTGGTTTGCCGTGACTTCTCGCATCCCCTACGCGCGTACGCGCACAGACGCCTGCACGTGTAACGCGTGCGGGACACGCGAGTGTGTGCGAGGGGGGGTATGGAAATATGTGTATAAAGACACGTAGAAAGAGAGATATATCTATATATATAGAGTTTATGCAGCTCACTTCTTTCCCACTTTGTTCTCACTTGTTTCTGCTTCTTGCCCGTCCGTTTTCGCTACAACCAAGCATGTCCCTTTTTCGGGACAGGCTTTTTTCCCGGCTTCTTTCTCGGCTTCTTTCCCGGCCTGCCGGCCACCCCGCAGACGGTACCTGCGACCCGATCGACCGGCCGTCAGCATGGTGGTCACCTCGATGTCTCCGCGGGCCTCCAGCGTGGCGATCAGCTCGCCCATATCCTTGGCACTCACCCGCATGGCCTTGAGCAGCACAGAGTGCCTGAGCGTGTTTCTCGGGGCCTCTCTGAGTTTGGCCAGTACTCGGAGGCAGAGCTTGTCAAACTCGCTCTCTGAGACGTGTACGCCGGCCTGGTAGAGCATCCGTCGCGTCTGGTGCAGGATGACACCCCTGGCCCATTTGACGGCCTCTACGCCGATCTCTGGGGCTTGGTGACGCTCGCTGACTGCATAGATTAGGGCGAGCTTGCGGACCTGCTCAGCGACGCGGCCCCATACGGTGGTACCCACAGTATCATTAGCCTCCTCGGCCTTGGCGTACTCCGCCTCGGCCGCCTTGCGCGTCTCAATCAGGACAGCGCGAGCGGCGTCAGTCTGGCGCACCACGGCCGGCTCGGGGTGCCAGTCAGCCAGGTTACCGTGGCCCGGGCGGTAGTTGGCCCAGAACTCCGCAGTGGCCAGCACACGGTCAGGCGGCCGTATGAGGCCCGGCTCCTGGCCCTCGGCGCGCTTGGTACTCTCGAGGATCAGCATGCGGGCAAACAGCCCGTTACTGAGCATGCGCGCCGTCATGGCTTCGTACAGGTGGTTAGGGATCGCGGTGCCAAGCAGGACGAGGCAGGGCTGATCGATGGATCCCAGCGAGTCCTTGCCCGCCTTGGCCCGCATCGGCATCGTCGACGCGGCGGCCGAGTAGAGCGTGAGCAGGGCCCCCATCATGGCTTCATGTCGCGCGTCTTTTGCGTGACGGATCGACTGGAGCATGCCGTCGATTTCGTCTGTCTGGTACAACATGCACGGGTGGCGGAGGAGCGAGTCCTGCACGCCCTCACCGCTCACGAGTTTGTCACCGATACAACTGCCGAGACCGACTGTGTCGAGGATTTTGCCGTTGAGCCGTCGCGGCCAGTCCTTGCCCGCCGAAGAGTGCGCCAGGCCGAGGATGTACATGTTGGTGCGGTTGTCGCCGGGGTCGCGGACCTTGCGGCCGGCCAGGAACGCCTGTAGCGCCAGTGCGCCGGCGAACGCCATGACCTGATTGGGGTACGGCGCCGTCTCAAGGCAGCAGTCCATCACCTCCGACACAAACCCCGGCACGCGTAGCAGCTCTACCGGTATGGCCCCGGGATCCTCGGTAACCGGCTCGAAATCCTCTGCCTCATCGTTGTCCTGGCCCCAATGATCCTCGATCACAGCGACCGACACCTGGTCGGGCTCGTACCGGCTCACGTTCGCGGCGATCCTGGCGACCTCTCGTTTGCCCAAAGGCGGGTCGCACCGGTCCTGGTTGACCGTGGTGATCGCGGCCAGGATTTCGGCCTCGCTCATGCCGACACGTCGCATGGTGCCCGCCAGCCTGGTCAGCGTGTCGTTGCGCTGACCGGGTGGGATCTCGTTGGCGTCGGTCGCCGCTTGGCTGAGCACGCCCGAGTTGTCGATCAAGGCCGACATGATCCACGGCGGCGGTTCGGCGAGTTGGTCGGGCGGGTCGGTCAGCTCGTAGGTCGGCAGCCAGGTGTAGACTTCGCCGACGACGCTCGGCGGGACGACGATGTAGCCGCCGTCGGCGCGCGTGTCGACCTTCGGTGCGAGCTTGCCCGCCGTGTTGCGCAGGTCGGCGCCCGGGGGCTGTTTGAACACGTGGTGTCGACCACCGCTCGGCGTGCGTGAGATGGGGCAGGCACACAGCTCCATGGTCTGTTTTGTGTCTGCCGGCCATGGGTTGTCTGCGCCGTCGACGTCGACCACCAGCAGACCGTCGGTGGACATCCCGATGTTGGCCTGGGGCGTCCGCTCCCACCAGGCCTCGATCTGCTCGGGGTCGGTGGTCGCGTCTTTGCTGCCGTGCGGCGTGGCCGGCGCCTTGGCGCCCGGGATGCAGGGGAACACGCGGTAACCCAGCTCGGCATACTCCAGCGCGGCGGTCGGTAGACTCATGGCATCCCTGCTCAAAAAGGTACATCCTCGAGGTCGACGGTCACCAGGCCGGTCCGCGGCGGTCCTTCGTACGGGTCTTCGCCGGGCTCGCGCCACTCGGGTTTCGGCCCCAGCTCATAGCCTACGATTTTGTCGAACTTCTGACCGGCTGTGCTGCTGACGGTAATCGCCGTAGGCTCGGCAACGGCGCCTTCGGTCGCCAGGTCCACTGCCTTTCTTGTTGTCTCAGGGACAGGCGAGTCGGATCGCCTGCGCCACCAGGATTCCGCTTTCTGCCGCGGCCATCCGGTGTGCTCAAAGCAGACCCATTCTGACGTGCGAGCCCCGCTGTAGAGGTGACCGGCGTAGTACGTGACACGCATCGTTGTCGGTGCGTCAGGCGGCGCATCCTTCTTGTGGTGCACGTCGTAGGCGACGCTTCCGACGTATTGCTCTTCAATCGTCGTTTGGCCCGACAGGATGCCGAGTGTCGACGCTTCGCCGTCGTGGCCGGCGTCTTCCGGGATCGGGAACATGTAGCCGCACGTGGGGCACGCCAGGAACCCGGTCGCGAGCAGCGTTTGACACTCGGGGCAGGCCTTCGCGGCCGGCTCGCCGCTCTCGCCGCCTTCGCGTGTGCCGTTTGTCTCTCGTACCTGGATGTCATCTACCGGCCCGTGCCTCAGTACGTTGCCGCCGAAATCCAGGACGAGACAATCGCTTTTGCTCGGGGACAGCCGGAACCCTCGACCCACCATCTGGTAGTAAAGCCCCGGCGACATGGTCGGCCGAAGCAGCGCCACACAGTCGATGTTCGGCGCGTCGAACCCGGTGGTCAGCACATTGACGTTGACCAGATACTTGAGCCTGCCCTCGACGAAGTCCCGCAGCACCTGCTCTCGCACGTGCGGCAACGTGTCGCCGAAGACCGTCCCGGCCTCGATCCCGTGGTTCTTGCGCAGCACGTCGGCTACGTGGTTGCCGTGTTTGACGCCGCTTGTGAAGATGAGCACGGACTTGCGGTCATGCGCCTGCGCGACGATCTCTCGGCACGCTTGCTCGACAACCGAGTCCATCAACTCCTCGGCCTCGCTCGCGATGAATTCCCCCCCTCGAACGTGCAAGCCGGACAGATCGATCGGCTTCTTGGTGCCCTTGCTGACCAAGGGGGATAGAAAGCCCGCGTCGATCAGCTCCTTGACCCCGATCTCGTAGCACACGTGGTTGAGGATGTTGTCTTTGCCGCAGATCAGCCCGCTGGTCATGCGGAACGGCGTGGCCGTCATGCCGATCACACGCACCTTCGGGTTGACAGCCTCGGCGTCGGCCAGAAAAGTGCGGTACATGCCCTCGCCGTTCGGGGGAATCAAATGGCAATTGTGGACTAGAATTCCGTTAGCGAAGTAAGAAGGATGTCCCTTGACTTGCAGGTTGAACACAACTCGCCGGCGCGTGCGTTGGTGATGCGAAATACGGACCAGCCGTTTTGCGCTAGGAATACGTTTTTCCTCGCATCCTGTTCTCTTCGGTTCGCTGCCTGGTGACTGTTGCCGTCCAACTCTATCCCCATCATCAGCGACGGGTTCGCCAAGTCCATCTTCAGGCATTTCGGCAGGCGTTTGCTCTTGTGGCCCCGAACGCCGACCGCATGCTCTGCGATCCAGCCCTCCCCCAAGATTTCCAGCATCGCCTTCTGCTCCTTCGTCAACCGGCCGTTGCCGCCGCGAACTCTCGGGGCATGCCCCGTCGCCTTCAACGTACTGCTGACTCTCTGTCGTACTTCTGCCGACCTCATGGGATTGTCGTGGATCTTGGAGCAGGATATTGAGCAGTACCTCTGCTTCAGCCAGAGCTTCTCTTTTTGGACGGTCATACGCCCGTCCGACCGCAGCTTGGTTCGAGGACGGAACAGCACCCCGCAGCATTCGCACAACTTCGAGGCCGAACGCCATCGAACCGACTGCCAAGGTGCCCGCCTGCTTCCATCCTGATTCGGTGCAGATTGGATGGTTGGCCGTGCATGTGATTGTTGTTCCATCGTCATACTCCAAAGTGACAAGGTTGCCCGAGCACTTCGCAGACAGAGCCTCCACTTGGCCAATACCGGTCGCGTTGTAGACATATGTGCCTGGCTGTATTTGTTCGATCGGGACATCGCCTGCCGGTGTGGCTACGAGTGTCCCTTCTACAAAGCACTCGTCGATGATGATGAGGTCGAACCCATCCAGTTCGCAGGCACGCTTGTAGACAGACTGGATTCCGGCTACGATGATCGGCTGCTCGGTGTCCCGACTTTTCAGGCCGGCCGAGTACGCACCGACTTGTCCCCACAGATCGGGCGCGATCTGCTGTAACTTGTCGACCGTCTGCTCGAGCAGCTCTTTGACGTGCGCCAGCACGAGCACGCGACCACGCCATCGCTTGACGGCGTCGCGGCAGATCGTCGCGATTGCGGGTGTCTTGCCTCCACCTGTCGGAATGACGACACACGGGTTGTCGTTCCGACTTCGCAGGTGGCTGTACACCGCAGCGACAGCATCTTCTTGGTAGGGGCGGAGTTTCATTCGCTTCTGCCCTTGCCTCCCCTCAGTACTTTGAGCGCGTTGACGACGCCGGCTAATCGGCGGCGGTCTGCCTGATCAGAGCAGGTGCTTGCCCTTCCATCGACGGGGACATCCATCGCTCTGCGCCGCTTCTCGACCAGCCTGTATCGCTCGATTTCCAGCGTTTCAATGGCCCAGCTATCGCCCATTATCTTCTCTCTTCAAGTCTCACGATCATTCGTCCGCCTCTCGTCGGGTCGAATCGCTCGATACTCAATCGCTCAATCTGACTGTCGTCCTCGTACGCGCCGCCGTGTTGCAGAGCGTCAAGGAGTGCTTTCTGCACGTTGTCTACATCACGCCTACGTCGATCCGGCGGGAACATTTCGATCTCGACGGCAAGCGGACCCACGAGCGGCTTGATTCCCGTTGCCGCCAGCACCTCGCACACCGATTTCCGGTACGCGCGACCACGGCGACTGATCAGTGTTCTTGGCCCGTCACGCCGGTAGTAGTGATTGACACTCGGCGGGTACGGCAGCTCCAGCTCGATCATCATCCCCAGGGCGGCCTGTCGGAGGTCGTCTGGGCCGGCTGTCCCCCTTGCGCATCGATTTTGTGGTATCCGGCGATCTCATTGTAGATGTCCCCGGTGTCCTTCTGTTTCTTTGCTTTGACCCGTATGACAAGCGGCTTGTTGTGCAGCTCGCCGGAGTCCTTCGGCTGCATGACGCCGACGGCTCGACAGATGGACGACAGCGTAGCTCGTGCTATTTCCACCGCCCTCGCGCTGGGATTGGCGAGGTTGAGACGATCCCACAGCTTGCGACCCTTGTAGTCGCCTTCCAGGATATCCAGCTCGACCTCCAAATAGTGGCCGTCGCCTTTCTTGGTGGCTTTGCCCTCGCTCGCGACGATGCAAGCCGTGTACTTCCCGGCGGGGATCACTTCGAAATCCTGAGCCGGCTCGACTTCGTTTGCATCGAAGTTGTTGAGTTCAACCATCGGTTGACGTCTCCTTCTTCTTGGTCTCTGCGGTACTGATGCCGTTGGCGTACGCCGCCCAACTGAGCGGCACCTCCGGCGGTAGCCCGAATCGGTTTTTGGCGATGTAAGCGGGGCGCTCTTGAGTCCGTAGGATACGCTCGCCTGTCCCTACCCCCTTGGTCGTCTCGCGGCCGAACTCTTCCTTCTTTGTGCGCGTCATCACCTTGTAATGCGCGAACAGGACCGCGTCGCACCAATCTTGTACCAGCGATGATGCCTTCTCGTGCAGCCGTGGAGAGTATCTGTCGTAACTGTCCGTTTCCGGATCTTCGAATCTCTCCACGTCGGAATGGGCAATCAGGATGCAGCCCATCTTTCGCTTTGTGCGCAGCGCGGTGAGCCCGTCGAGCAGGCGGCGCCAGTGGGTGACTGCGAACTTGTACCCTTTCGCGTAGCCGATCTCCTCGACGTGATCGACGTCATGCGTCTTGCACACCTTAGCCCAGACAAGCTGTTCAACCCAATCGAGCGAATCGATCACAACCATCTGGTAGTCGTGCTTGTCCGTGTAGAGTGCGGCGAGTTGTTCGATGATTGTGTCAAATGATTCGGCCAGCGGGAACCGATCGCAGTCGATTTCGCCGAGCCCGTCTTCGGTCTGTATGAAGATCGGCTTCGGCGCCTGCGAGGCAAACGTTGATTTGCCGATGCCGTGCGTGCCGTAGATCATAATCCTGTGCGGCGCGGGCTGCCGACCGCTCTTGACGTGTCTCAAAAGACTCATGTTGCTCCTGTCAAAAAGTGACGCAGCGGGCATAGGGAGTCCGGGCTCTTTAAGGCCACGCCGTCCCACTGCGTCAGGGTGATGTCAAATCTGATCCAGTGTGCGCAGCTCTTCGTAGCCGGTCGGCCAGACGTCGTGCCGACGGCTCTCGGCCAGTCGCCTCATTGCCTCATCGTTCTCCGTCTCGGCGATGCCGAGCACCTCCTCGCCGACCAGCCAAACGCCGCAACGGAACGGCTCGCGCTTCTCCACCGCGATCACGTAGACGGGCACGGTCGTGTCGATGACCATGAGCGTCACGGCGCGGTAGAATGCCAGTTGATGGATATAGCCGTATCGCCTGGCGTCATGTTCGAACCATGACAGGTTCTCGCACGTTTTCAGATCGACGATACCGTTTCTCGGGTCGTACCAATCCAGCCGAATTTGACACTCGATGCCACAGTATACGGCGCGTGCCACGCCCTCGGGAACGCCCACACTTAACAGGTCAGCCGCAATGTGATGGTCATGCACGCTCGCGTTCATGGCCTCGACGATTCCCGCATCGCCTTCGCTGATTACCTGCCCGCCTTGTTCCGCGGCCCATTCGGCAAACTTCTTGGTGTCCTTGCCATACGGTTTCGCGGTCTTCGGATTGATCGGTCCGCCGACCGAGTACTCCTCTTCGTAGGCCTGGCGGCCTTCGAGGATGAGCACGTGGCCCGCTCGCCCGAGCGCGTACGCGGCGCTGTCCCTGTCCCCGATCAGCCCGCCGATCTTCTTGCGGTGCAGCAGCGGGCAATGCCGGAAGTCGGCCAGTTGGTGGCTGCTCAGGTATCGCGTACGCTTCGCGTGATACTCGCCCGCCGGCTCGTGGATCAGCCAGTCCGTGGTTGTCGCCTGGTCGCTCTTCTGCTCCTGAAAGACTGCGGGGAGCGTCTCGGGTTCCGGCTCGGCTTCTGTTTCGACCTGGCCTTGCCAGTTCACAGTGTCGAATGTACCGACTAACGATCGCAACCATCGGCGCGTATCGAGGTCGCAGCCACGAGCCAACAAGTGCATATGCACCGGGTCATCCGGGGCGCTGGTTGCCAGTTGTGTTAGGATCGCTGCCTGGCTTTCATGGTCGTTGCCGCGCTGATCCTTCGTCGCGGCATTGTCGAGTTTGTCGTTCGTTTCGTGTTCCATTGTTCGCTATCCTTGTGTGTCGCTTGCTGGCTCTTCTTCCTCGACGGGGGTCACTTGTTCCCTGTCCCGTCCTGCAACCATTTCCGCCGCTTTGTGTCGCTGTCCAGCACGTCCAGAAGGCTCCGTGCACACGACTCGCAAAGGTCCATCCTGTGTTCTCGGGGATCGTAGAGGTACCCGTATTTGTCCTTGATTCTGGGGGTCATCTGTATGAACAAAGCCGGTATGTCCTCCTTGGGTATGCTGATCCTGGTTGCACTGCGCACGTCGCATTCGTAGGTTGTCATATTGTAGTCCTGTCTCGAATGGCACTGCCGCTGATTTCGCGGGGTTTTCGTCGATCAAGCCGCCTGCAGCTTGGCTTTCGCTTGGGCCCTCGGTTCCATCAGAAGTGCCTGTTCTTTCGGTCGACGTTTGACTGCACGCGGTTCCACGCGCCCGGGGCGTTTGCCGACGAGATGATCTGCCATAGTCGCCCACGCGGCCTCGATCAGGGCGTCGGCCGCGGCGCCGTCGCTCAATGCTATCACTTGCCAATTCGCGGCGACGGACTGCATGGCCGCCGTGAAACTCAGCTCCCGCGGCGAAAGACCCGACGCCCGGGCTGATTGCAGCATGGCCTGGCGGATCAGATTGTATGCAAGAAGGCACGTCCAGATCTCCCGGTGGACCATGGCAGGTGTGCGGCAGCGCAGAATATCCATGCCCAACGTGACCTTGATCGTGCGGATGTCCAATTCCACCTGCCAACGCGCGCGGTACAGTTCCGCAATGTCGTCCTTGGGGTAGGTCTTGGCGTGCGTCAAACTGGTGACAACGACGAGGGACTTGGTGCGAAAGCCGGCCTCGTCGACGTGTACCCGCGCCTGGCGGACTTCGATCGACTCAGGCATTCGATCGTACGTGTCCCGGTCCATCCACTCCGGCCTGGCCGGTCGCATCCATGTGAGGAGTTGATCGGCGGTACCCAGCGATCGGCCACGTCGAAAGTCGACCGAGCGACGTTGGTGAAGACGCACCACGAAATCGATGCCGCGTTCCATCAGAAGGGCGATCATGAAGTACGAACAGTAGTACCGATCGGCCAACATGACTTCGTCGGGCTTGAACCTGTCCAGCAGATCGCGCAACAGGGCCGGCTCGCCCGTCTCCTTGCCTTGGTATCGCCCCATGGCCATACCTGTGAGCATGCCCGTCGACAATGACAGGAGCACGACCATCCGAGCGATCGGAAATCCGAGGCCCTCCTTCTGTTGCGACTGTTGCGGATAGACCTTTTGGTTCGCCTTCGTGTCGGGCATACTGACGGTCGTGCCGTCGACCATCTGAACGTGACGGCCGTGCCACAGCCACGTCTTGCCGGCCTGCTCCCGGCAGCCGTCGGCCAGTTCCAGAGTGAGACGTCGGATGACCGTCTCCGGCAGCTTCGCTCGTGCCCGGCAATAGGCGCCGGTGTTGCTCGAGCACGGCCCCCGCTCAACGCCGTGGCTCTTCTGGACTTCGATGAGCGTGCGTCGAAATGCGGCGTAGTTGACAGGCATGCTACTCCCCCCGTATCACATTGAGAATCGCACTGCGGGTTCATAGTTCACTCTTCCAATCTCCTCTCCAAACGCCTCGAAGTGGCTCGCGGAAGGGTCTGCCGCGAAGCGTCGTGTGTACGGAGAGGCCAAGTCGGCCACGTATTCGCGCGCCGCGTCGGGGGGCGCGAAGCGCGCAACATCTTCGCAGAATACGGCGCCCAGCGACGATACCTGTGCCGGATCTTGGACTTCGGCGATCGAGTCATCCGCCGAGATTGTCGGCCACAAGTACATCGGGCGAGACACCCACTGTGCGTTCTTGAAGGCATGTCTCCCGATCTTGCGGTAGTGAACAGGGAGTTCGGACACGGGTCCGAATTTGGCGAGCTTGTCCAAACTCTTGGGTTGTCTGCTACGGCCATTGTAGAGGCTTGGATATCGTTCGACAAGATGCGGAACATCGATAAGGACGTTCTGGCCTGGCCCGACCACACGTTCGAGCCAATGCGCGACGCGCGCTGCGGCAATTCGCTCAATACAGCGCTGGTGCAGCTTGGCGCTCGCACGCCGATCCTTGTCACGCAGGCAGAACGGGGAGTGTGCGGCGAATTCGCGGAATGTGACTTCTTCTGGTGGCTTGTTCTTGGGGCCGACGATGTGCTGCCGGCACTTCACCGGCAAGTGGACATGGACATCCCCCGTGAGGCCGAAGTGGGGGAGAATCGGCTTATCCAACAGGCTTCTGCCGACCTGCTTGAGTCGGCTGTTCCAGCTGGCCACTTCCTTCGGGATTAGTGGCCAGGACCAGGGTCGAAACCCTTTCCAGGGCTGTTTCCACATCCCGGGACTCAGGAAGTGCTCCGCGCCGACGTTGACGTCGGCAAAAGACTCCTCATAGCGGGACATCGTGAGATCGAAGGTGTTGATTCCGTGCTCGTTGAGGGCGACTATCAGTCCGCAAGATGACACCAGTCGCGCCAAGTACGCGAACTCGCGACCAGTCTGCGTCGTGGCATCGAGCAAATCGAAGTCGATGACAAGCACCTCAACGTCCTTGAGTGGATCTTCGGCCGGGCTCTGACCCTTGCGTAGCTCCTCAAGACCACTCTTGAGCTTGTCGAGAAGCGTGGCCAGGTCACCGGCGCTTTTCGCCTCGACCCGGTATTTGCTCTTCACGGATGAGATCTCCTGTAGGCGACGCGTCCAAGATTCACTTGCCTCGGCATTGTCGTCACATACGAGAATGAGTGGTTTGTCGGTTTTTCTCTTGGCCATGGTCACTCTTTCCAAGACAGGCAGAAGGCTGTGGCGAAACCGCCCGTGGGCTTGATAAAGGCTACTCGACAGTCGGTTGCCTCGGCGATCATTCGGACGATTGTCAGGCCGAGGCCGTTGCCCCCAAGCCCGAGGGACTTTCGATCTGGCGACACGTACACTCTCCGCTGAAAAGGCTCAAAGAGCTGCTCTGCTTCGTCGAGGTCGACACCGATTCCGGTGTCCTCAAACAACAGAAGACGGCGCCCGCGGGCCTCGGCGGCGCCGAGCGAGCAGGCGATGATCAGCAGAGCTGGAATTAGTCGTGCCATGTGGCAACTCCCGTATGCCCGCCACGACAGCCGAGCGCCAGCATGGCGCCCCGATGGAGACACTACCAATAATACCACGAGACGAGGCGGTCCACAAGGCGAATCCGCTCGAAATCGCCAGTGCGAGACATCCCCCGAGACGCCGTATCCTACCCGATCGGTTGCCCCATGTCGACCGCTGGTAGTCTACGCAAAGCGCACCGGGGGCGACACACGGGCGATCGTCCCCTTGCATCCCGACGACGGGATCCCGTAGGATATGGGACGGGAGGTGCCGGATTATGGCCGAGACGCAGGTGGGCAGATGTCCGAGGTGCCAACACGCGAACGCTGAAGTCGCACGGTTCTGTTGCGTCTGCGGGCAGTCTCTGGCGGTAGACGGCGCCAACTGTCCGCAGTGCGGAGAGATGGGTCTGCGAACGCGTCGCGTTCCTTCGAAGGCCATGGGGACAGTACTCCTTGTCGTGCTTCTTCTGGTGGGAGCCGTTGCACTCGCCAAACCCAACGCGCAACCGGTGCTGCTAGTAGTGTTGCCAGGCATCCTGGGCGGCTTGGGCTTCGCAACGGTGTTCGGCGGCCCCAGGTACCTGGTCTGCTCAAGATGTGGCTGGAAACGCTTGACGGCGGTGTGATACCCCCTGACCTTCGCCCGCCGGGCGGCGTTCGGTGCGTCGTCGGCGGCTTGCATAGGAGAAGCTAGGACTTCGTTCACTCAACTATGGAAAGGGAGAGCCATGCGGAAGATCACGAGTCTGACGGTTGCGGCGGTGGTGTTGGTGGGGGCGGGGGCCGCGTCCGGGCAGACACCATTCATCGACAATCTGGTGGTGACCAATGCTTCGGGTATGTGCCACGAGACCTTCTTCCAGGACATCGGCGACTCGTCAAAAACGGTCGCCATCCCGGTGGACGGTACTGCGGTTATCATGTGGTCTGTGACGTTTGAGAACTCCACGGGGTCGCCGTTCAGCGATTTCCAGATTCGCCCGGCGATTGGGGCGGCATTCCCGTCGGAGGGAATGCAAAGAAGGATCGGTAGTGATCCCGCCACAGACAGAGGGACAATCTCCGGCAGCTGGGCAACAGCCGTGGAAGCAGGGGAGGTGGTGGTACGGTTGCAGGGCAGGAAGGCTGGTAGCGGTGACGGATCCCTTGTTGTGGACGGCGGAATCTCGTGGACCATCATGGTTTACCCCGACGAGTCCTACGCCTCCGCCATCGGCAACAATGGCCTGGCGATCCTGATCGTCTTGCTTTTGGGCGCCGGCAGCTACATCATGCGGCAACGACGAGCGGTGACGGCGTAGTAGCCCCCTGACCTTCGCCCGCCGGGCGGCGTTCAGGCCCAAGCCGCCTGGGGGGCGGGGGGCGAGCAGATTGGGCGTTGACGGAGCAACGAGGAGGATCGAACCCATGACGCCGGAAGAGCTGAAACTGAAGCAATACGAGGCCGAGACTGCTCGACGGGACGCGAGGGCCGGTAGGTGGTTCGGTCTCATCAAGTTCCTGCTGGGGACGTTCTTGGTCACCGTACTCGTGGCCTACGGGAACCACCAGATCCAGAACGCCGAGGTGTCGCTCGCACAGTTCAGGATGTATAGCGAGTTCATGGACCGGGCGGTTGGGGGAGAACTTGAAGACCGTGTCCGGTTCACCGAATACTTCGCTGCCGTCTTGCCCGACAAAGAGTCTCGCGGCCTCTGGAAGACGTACCATGATGCCGTGAGGGCCGACTACGACAACGTGACCAAGGCGGAGAAGGACCTGAAGGTCGCCCAGAAAGCTCTGGCGGAGGCGAATGCGAAGACGGCCGAGACGGCCGAGGAGAAAGCCGCACTCCAGGAGAAGACGGACGCACTCCAGGCGACCATATCCGAGAAAGAGGCGGAGATCGCCCGTCTCAGAGCGAAGCCGGTGGCGGCGGCACGTCCTGCCCCAAGGGGGCGCACCCGAGAGTGGATCGTCAGGAACAAGGGCAATCTCTACTGTGCGGACCTCAGAGGATCTGACATCAGCGGAGTGGACCTCAGCGGAGCAAAGCTCATCGATGCGGAGCTCGGGGGGGCGGACCTCCACGAGGCGAACCTCCGCGGGACGATCCTCAATGGGGCGTGCTTCATCCAGGCGACGCTCATCGATGCGGACCTCAGCGGGGCGATCCTCAACGGGACGAACCTCGACCAGGCGGACCTCAGCCGAGCGAACCTCGCCGAGGCGAACCTTCGCGGGGCCTACCTCCGCGCGGTGAGATTCGACGGAGCGGACCTACACGAAGCGAATCTCGGAGAAGTCATCGGCTATCCGTGGCACTTCACCAACGCCTACGTCCACACCATCAAGAACAACCCCGTGTTCGTCGCCCGGGCTCTGGAGCACGGCGCCTCCAAGTTGAAGGACCACGACAAGTGGCTAGCGTGGAAGAAAGCCGGCTTCCCCAACCCCGAGCCGACGGACGACGAGCCGTAGCGACGTTGCTGACCCTCGCCCGCCGGGCGTTCGGTGCGTCGGCGGCGGCTTGCATAGGAGAAGCTAGGACTTCGTTCACTCAACTATGGAAAGGGAGAACCATGAGAACGATCACGAGTTTGGCGGTTGCGGCGGTAATGTTGGTGGGAGCGGGGAGTGCGTTGGCGGATGCGAGGGGGGAGGTGCGAAGCTACTACCAAAGCCGCAGTAGCACAACTCTCGAGGAAATCGTCGATGTGATACCGCCAGGCGGTTTCGTCATGACAGACATCTCCTTCGCCTACGCGAACAGTGGTGACCTCGCTTTCTGGGAGCGTGTCGACACGGCGCGTTACGTGAGGCTTGAACTGAAGCACTCCACCGACCCGACCGGCGCATCTCCGACCTACCATTTTCGCTCAGGCATTTACTTCGCCCCCGGATCAGCGATCGACGTGGTAGGTCCAAGCGGAGCGGCCATCACAATCAGCGGCTACGTCCCCTGCCCCGACCCCTGCACGGCATGCAATCCCCCCTACGCCTCCGCCATCGGCAACAACGGCCTGGCGATCCTGGTCGTGTTGCTCTTGGGCGCCGGCAGCTACCTCATGCGGCAACGACGAGCGGCGACTGCGTAACCCCCTGACCTTCGCCCCCCGGGCGGCGCTCAGGCCCAAGCCGCCTGGGGGCGAGCGGGGCGCCGTAGGCGCAACACGCAATACGCAATACGCAATGCAATACGCAATACGCAACGCAACACTCGGCGCCAAGTGTTTCGACCGCGAGGCGCTCATGAGCGCTCACGGCCCGATTCCCAAGAAGTCTCAGATTCTTTCCAGATTTCCGCGCCGCTCCGCGCGCGGATGAACACTTAGTAGGTAGGGGAACCTCCTCCGCCCCCTTTGATACGCTTCCGCTCGTCGGTCCCCACGTTCGTGGGGGCCGGCGGGCTCCCGTCCCGACCCGCGGCGCTCAGGGGAGCAGGGCGCCGTGGGTCGTTCTTGCGATTCTCCTTGGCAACCATGCGCGTGCGGCGTACCATTGCTGCTGTTACGGCAAAGGAGAGATCGCGGCATGGGGGCATCCTATCCGACCAAGCTCACCCTGGCAGCTCGTAGCGGCGACCGGTGCGCGTTTCCAGGGTGCGATCGCAAGCTCACCGTCGATGGGAAGTTTGCGAAAGCGGCGTTCACGGGACAAGCCGCACACATCGCAGGCGAGAAGCCGGACGCCGCGAGATACGACGCGACCATGACCGCCGAGCAGCGGGATGGCGTTGACAATCTAATCTATCTCTGCCGCGATCATCATGACCAAATAGACAAACAGGAAGCCGATTTCCCTGTCTCGCTCCTGCTTCAATGGAAGAAGCAGCACGAGGATGCTGTCAACACAGCCATGGAGGGAGACAGCCCCCTCCCCCTATTCACCGTCCCCTACCCGCGGCACACGTGCTTCAAGGGCCGAGACGACGACTTGGACAACCTCCGCGATCTGCTCGTCAACGGCAAGAAGACCGCCCTCACACAGGTCATCCGCGGCTTGGGCGGGATCGGCAAGACGCAGACGGCCGTTGAGTATGCGTACAGGCACAAGGATGACTACAAGGCGATCCTGTGGGTCAAGGCCGAGACGGAACTCGACATCCGCCAGGACATGGCCGAGATCGCCCGAGAGCTCAAGCTCGCGGACGCCGAGGCCAAGCCGGACGACGCTGCAAGGGCCTTGAAGATCTGGCTCGAACGAACCTCGGACTGGTTGCTTGTCTTCGACAACGCCGACCATCCGAAGCTGCTGAAGCCGGTCATGCCGCGAGCGTCGGACGGGCATGTTCTGCTCACGTCGCGAGCGTCGGCGTCCGAATTCGACGCACTCCACATCCGGAGTTCGATCGAGCTGCCGTTGCTCTCGGTCGACCACGCGGTGGAGTTTCTTCTCGAGCGAACGGAGCGCGTGGGCTGTGACAAGGGCGAGTCGGACGCCGCGCGCGATCTGGCAGAGGAACTCGGCTTGCTCCCGATCGCGCTTGAGCAGGCCGGGGCATACATCCACGAGCTGCAACTGAGTTTTGTGGGCTACCTGGACAAGTATCGCAATCGCAAGCAGCGGCTCGAACTCCTGGAACGCGGAAGACCCCGGATGGGCGACTACCCCCAGTCCGTGGCGACGACGTGGCAGGTCAACTTCGAGGAAGTCGAGGAGGAGTCCAAGCCCGCCGCCGACCTGTTTCGGCTCGCGGCGTTCCTCGGCCCTGACAACATTCCGTTCGAGTTGTTCCTCGACGGCGCCTCCGCGGCGGATTGCTCGTCAGCCAAGGCGGTCACCGAATCCGACGACCCGGACCTGGCCCTTCGCGAGGCACTCGCCAAGCTTGAGCGGTTCTCGCTGGTCACCGTCAACGGCGACGAAAAGACCTTCAGCATCCACCGGCTGGTTCAGGAAGCGATCAAGCACGCGATGAACGACGCTGATCGTCGCTCGTGGGCCGAGCGGGCGGTCAACATGGCGAACGAGGCCGCCCCAGATCCCGAATTCGAGAAATGGGATCTGTACCGTCGCCTGACTCGCCATGCCGTGGCCATGTTGGGTCACGTCAAGGCCTTCGACATCCAGACCAGAGCGGCCGGCCGCCTGGCAAACCAAGCGGGCTACTTCCTCTATGACCAAGCTGAATACGCCGAGGCCGAGCCGCTCTACAAGCAGGCCATGGAAATCGATCGAACCGCTCTCGGCGAGCAGCACCCGGACTACGCAACGAGCCTCAACAACCTCGCCGGGCTCTATCGGGCCATGGGGCGCCACACCGAGGCCGAGCCGCTCTACAAGCAGGCCATGGAAATCAAACGC
>Ga0180434_10002473_pt1 | contig 24591 bp, 27 predicted proteins | sample SS_ome_7_FD_132453 | JGI IMG/M metagenome (GOLD analysis project Ga0180434, IMG submission 132453) | Hypersaline lake sediment archaeal communities from the Salton Sea, California, USA - SS_1_D_2 metaG | ecosystem: Environmental > Aquatic > Non-marine Saline and Alkaline > Hypersaline >... | reverse complement strand
GGAGATGAAGACAAAGCAAAAGAGAAAGAAGTAAAAAAGAAGGAAGAGAAAGAGAAAGAACCCAAAGAAGAACCCAAAGAAGAAGAAGAAAAGAAAACCGAAGAAAAAAAAGAAGAAAAAGAACCCCCTGAAAAAGAAAAAGCCCCTGAAGCAGAAAAAAAGGAGCCGGCTCCTGCTAAGAAGAAGAAAAAAATCAACAAAATGACACTTGCTGAGATTGAAGCCCAATTAAAAGTCGTTGAAGAAAAAATGGGAGGATTTACATCCAAGTATGCTCAGCATCTTCTTAGACGGAAAGAAATCCTTACTTCCCAAAAAGAAGAAAAACCCACAAAAAAACAAAAATAACAGGCATCAGAAATTATTTACATTTATGGTGTTTTCTGTTAGTATAGAGAACTCATTTTAAGGAGAAATTTTTCGTGTTGGAAAAAGAAGAAAAAAACAAAATAATAGACGATTTCAAAATAAATCCCAAAGATACCGGCTCGCCTGAAGTCCAGATCGCACTGATGACGAACCGCATCAATTATCTCACCACACATTTTTCTACGCATAAAAAAGACTTTCACTCAAAACAGGGACTTTTAAAATTAGTAGGTAAAAGAAAAAACCTTCTCAATTACCTTAAAAATAAAGATATCAACAGCTACAATAAAATCATTAAAAAATTGAACATTAGAAAATAGCTGTTTCATAAGGAAAATCATGTCAAATCATACAATTAATATTGAAATAGGCGGACGTCCGCTTAATATTGAAATCAACAAACTCGCAAGGCAGGCCGATGGTTCAGCCGTGCTTCGATACGGAGATACTGTGCTTTTTGTCTCTGCCTGTGCAAAAAAAGAAAAAGTTGAAAGAAAGTCCTTTCTGCCCCTGATTGTTGATTATAGAGAAAACACATATGCAGCAGGGAAAATTCCCGGAGGCTTTTTTAAGCGCGAGGGAAGACCTACAGATAGAGAAATTCTTTTGAGCCGGCTCATAGACAGGCCTATACGCTCACTTTTTCCTGACAATTACTATAATGAGACTCAGGTTATAGTCAGACTTTTGTCAGCTGATATTGAAAACGAAGCGGACACCCTCGGAATCATAGGGGCTTCTGCGGCCCTTTATTTTTCTGAAATCCCATTCTCAACTCCCATAGGAGCTATCAAAGTCGGACTTATTGACGGGAAATTGACCATCAATCCGCCGAAAAGCAAAATCGATGAATGCCCGTTGGATATGGTGGTTATCGGAAATGAAGAAGGCATCGTTGCCATAGAAGCAGATGCGGATCAGGTGGATGAGGAGACGATCCTTGAAGCATGCCGATTCGCCCAAGAACCTATAAAAGAAATAATCAACGCCCAGAAGCAGCTTTTCAATACTCTTAATATCAAAAAACAGGAAATAACTCCCAAAACCATTGATCAGGCTAAATATGACTCCCTTAAACAGAAAATCCTAAATCCTCTTAAAGACGCTGTGACCGCGAACAATCAGAAAGAGATGAAGGAGAGGCTCAGACAGGTGGAGGATTCTTTATTCAAAGATATTCCGGAAGACAATGAAGAGGAGATCAGTGAAACAAAGGAACTGTACAATACCGTACTCAAAGATTTTGTCCGATCATCCATTATAAATGAAAATATCAGGCCTGATGGAAGAAAACTTGACGAAATAAGACCTATCTCTATTGAAACAGGGATGCTTCCAAGGACTCATGGTTCAGCTCTTTTTACCAGAGGCGAAACCCAGAGTCTATGTACGATCACCCTGGGTACTTTTGAAGACACCCAGACCATTGACGGGATAGGTGAAGAAAGTGAAAAAAAATTCATGGTCCATTATAATTTCCCCCCCTTTAGTGTGGGTGAAGTCGCCTTTTTAAGAGGTCCGGGAAGAAGAGAAATAGGACACGGAGCTTTAGCTGAGAAAGCCATCCAACGCTCCGTCCCAAAAGATGAAGGAGACTTTCCTTACACCATAAGGCTCGTATCCGACATTCTCGAATCAAACGGTTCCTCTTCCATGGCAACGGTATGCGGCGGTGTCCTTGCTCTGAAGGATGCTGGAGTACCTTTATCCATGACCGTAGCCGGAATAGCCGTAGGTCTTGTTTCTCAGGATGACAAGCATATCTTACTCACCGATATAGCCGGTTTTGAAGACCACTTTGGAGATATGGACCTTAAAGTCGCGGGAACGGAAAAAGGAATCACAGCCATCCAAATGGACATGAAAATTCCTTCTTTGCCTCTTGATGTTCTGCTGCAGGGCTTAAACAAAGCTAAAGAAGCAAGGATCAAAGTTTTGGAAAAAATGAAGGAAATCATGCCTTTTTCACGGCCGGATATCTCTCCATATGCTCCCCGCATCGTCAATCTCTTTATAAATCCATTAAAAGTAGGCGATGTCATAGGGCCTTCAGGTAAAGTCATAAAAAAAATCATTTCCGAAACCAAAGCAAAAATAGATATTGAAGAAACGGGAAAGATAACCATTGCATCGCCTGATATGGATGCCGTTAAAAAAGCAGAAAAAATGATCAAAGATATCACAGAAGAACCGGAAGTCGGCAAAGTCTATGAAGGAAAAGTTGTGAGAATAGAAGATTACGGCGCTTTCGTACAAATCCTGCCTAATTCGGACGGGCTTCTTCATGTCTCTGAGATTTCCAACCGCCACGTTAAAAACGTACGTGATGTCCTCAAAATCGGGCAAACTCTGAAAGTAAAAGTAACCGCCATAGATGAAAAAAACAGAGTCCGGCTGAGCAAAAAAGCCTTGGAGGACAAAAGAAACAACTATCAAAACAAACAATACAACGATTATAAGAAACCGAAATTTCAAAATAAAAAGAGGAAAAAAGACCGGTTTTGATTTATTATTAACCTGGGTTATTCACGAGTCAAGCTTGCTGCAGATGCGAGGCACAAGGCATGAAGGTGTGGTCCTTCACTGCGAATGCCTTGCAACAAAGCAGATGCTGTAAGATTGACTCGCCTGTAAGGTAAAAAATGGCGATTAAAATGAAAGTAAAAACAAACAAAAACATTTCAGTTGTCATTTTTTCAAAAACATGAATATCCTTAAAAGCAAAACAAAAAAATGATCATCGCCATTTTTTTATGAATAGGTCAGGTAAGATGATATCTTCTTTCAGAGATAAAAAGGGGTTCACTCTGATTGAAATGCTGGTTACCCTAACCATTGTCTCTATCCTGGCAGCCGGCACGATCCCATTGGCAAAAATCGCAGTAAAACGCCAGAAAGAGATCGAACTCCGTCGGAACCTTCGGATAATAAGAGAAGCGATAGATGAGTATAAAAAATTTTCCGATGAGAACAAAATAGAAGTCGCAGAAGACTCTTACGGCTATCCGCCAGACCTTGAATCCTTGGTCATAGGGATTGAGATAAAAACAGAAGATGAAGAAGCCGGTGAATCCATACAAGTAAAAAAATTCCTTAGGCGCATTCCAGAAGACCCTATGACAAAAAGCGGTGAATGGGGGCTGCGGTCATACCAGGATGACTATGAATCAGATAAATGGGGGGGTGAAAATGTTTATGATGTCCATTCAAAGAGCACAGAAACAGCTATTGATGGATCAAACTACAGGAACTGGTAAATCCTTGTTTATCAGAAACCCGTATGCGAAATCCAGAAGAAATATGCCCTACTCTTATTCAAGGACGGCTGGTTTTACCCTGATTGAGATCATGATCGTTTTCACATTGATAGGGATACTGGTCGCAATGGGGATCCCCCAATTTAAATATGCGGTAAAAAGGTCCAGAGAAGCCACCTTAAAAGAAGACCTTTTTATCATGAGAAAACTTCTCAACCAGTACTGTGTTGACAAAGGTCATTATCCTGCTTCTTTAGAGTCTTTGGTGGAAGATGAATACCTGATGAAAATCCCAAAAGACCCTATAACAAGATCGTCTGAAACATGGGTCGAGGTCACAGAAATCCTCACTGAGGAAGAACTTATAAACGGTGAGATCCCGGGGGTCATGGATGTTCACTCCAGTTCTGAAGAAATAAGCCTTGATGGAACGCCCTATAATACATGGTAATCATTTATATCAAACACACAAAAAAATGATTGAGGAGGCCTCTTTGAACAACTCTAAAAAAGACGCACTCTCATCTGGCAAGGATTCCGGCTATATGATGCTGATCCTTATATTGGCCGTAACGGTCCTGACCATAGGATTGATGGTCGCAGTCCCTGTTTGGCAGACCCAGATGCAGCGCGAAAAAGAAGCAGAACTGATCTTCAGGGGAAAACAGTATGTCGAGGCTGTACGTCTCTTTCAGCAAAAAAATCCAGGAGCTTTTCCCGAAAGACTGCAGGACCTGATAGAAGAAAAATGTATCCGCAGGCTGTATGAAGATCCGATGACTGAAGCAGGTGAATGGAATGTCGTGCTGCCTTATCAGGAAAGCTCTTCTTTCGGGAAGGTTATGGTGGCATCTCAGAGAGATTTAAAATCATTGGACCATCCGCAGATCATTGGAGTGGTCAGCCGGTCAAACAAAAAATCGAAAAAAATAGTTAATAAACAGGAAACGTATGACAGATGGCTTTTTTTCTACGGGCAGGAACCAGATACAATGCCTGAAATAGTCTATTTTAACAGGACAAAACAGCAACCATGAAATCTATTCTGATCACTGCCTGTGAAAGCTCTGCAGATAACTATGGGGCAGACTTAGTAAGAGAATTTAAAAAACTTCATCCGGATGTCCATTTCTACGGCATCGGAGGAAAAAAGATGCAGAAGCAGGGTGTGGAACTTGTTTATCCGATGCAAAAACTTTCTTTAATAGGCATATTCGAAGTGTTCCTATCTATCCCCCGTATATTAAAAATTCTAAATAACACCATTAAAGAAACAAAAAAAAGAAACGCTGCCAGTGCCGTGCTTATAGATGCTCCTGATTTCAATTTAAGGTTAGCCAGAAAACTAAAAAAACATTCCATCCCCGTCTTGTATTACATAAGCCCGACTGTCTGGGCCTGGAGAAAAAACAGACTCAAAACCATACAAAAACACACCAACAAGATGATGCTCATCTTCCCGTTCGAGGAAAGAATATATAAGGAAAATCGAATACCGGCCGTGTTCATAGGGCATCCCCTTGTGAAGAAAACCCGAACATCCATGACCAGACAACACTTCTTTGAGAAACACGAAATAAACAGTAAACAGTGACTTATCACTCTGCTTCCCGGGAGCCGAAAAAGTGAAGTCAGAAACCACCTGCCTGTGCTTGTTCAAGCTGCAGAAAAAATCAAGAAAAAGTACAACTGCCAGTTCATTTTAAAGCTTTCCGAAAACATTGAAAAAAAAGATGTGACACGGTATCTGGATAGCCATCTCTCCTCCATCACAATACTCAGCCAGGATGGATGCGAATCAATGGCCTACAGTGACCTCGTCCTTTCTTCCTGCGGCACAGCAAACCTGGAAACAGCTCTATTAGGGACGCCGTTAATCTCATTTTACAGGATCTCTCCCCTTTCCTTTCATATGGGGAAAAAATTGGTAAAAATAAGACATTTCAGTATTGTCAATATCCTGGCAGGGAAAAAGGTTGTAACTGAATTAATCCAGAAAGATTTTAATCCGCAATCTCTCTATGAACATGTTTCAAAAATTCTTGATTCCCCTAAGGTTCAAAAGAAAATGAAATCAGAATTCAGAAAAATAAGGCAAGAATTGGGGGAAAAAGACGCAGCAGCCAATGCGGCGAAAGAGCTGGAGCGGTTTATCTTTCCAGATGTATCAGCCGCACCTGATATTCATTGAGAGCCTCAATTTTCCAGAACATTACAAATCCAGAATGAAGTCAAGTTTGTCATACAATTCCAGCTCATATTCTTCAGAAAAACCGCTTTTTATCTCAAGTACATACTTTGACAAAGCAGCCGGAGCATATGAGGGACAGTCTTCAGTTTTACAAGGCGGAACATTTTTTTCTATATGGACAATCCTTTTATCCTTATCAAGCCAGATGATGTCTATACTTATCTTCATGTTCTTCATCCAAAACGAATAAATTCCCTCCCTTTCAAAAACAAACAGCATTCCCTGGTCAGCATTGATAGATTCGCGGTACATTAGCCCCAGCTGTCTTTCTTGATCAGTCACAGCCAGCTCTGCATAAATGACCTCTCCTCCCGGTAAAAAAACCTGAGTGTACTTCTCTGACGGAAAAACAAATATAAAAAAGACCAGCAATACGGGTATGCATTTTGTCACAGCAACCTTTATTTTCATCTCATTTGCTCCTTTCGGGATTAACCCCGTTGATCATTACCGCCAAACTGAATCCTTTCTGAACAAGAGTTCACTGTATGGATATCAAGGGAACAAAACGCACAGCCAAAAGTTTTCTCTTTTGGATCTTTTGTCCTGATTTTTCAAATAGAAAAAGATTCTGAAAAGTCTGTCCTACAGGAACAATCATTCTCCCTCCATCCTTGAGCTGCTCTTTAAGCGAATCAGGCGTTTTCGCAGGAGCGGCTGTCACTATGATGGCATCATAAGGCGCATTCTCTTTCCATCCCAGTGTTCCATCCCCTATTTTGTATTGAATATTACTGTATCCTGATCTAGAGAGAATCCATCTGGCCCTTTGGGCTAGCTTTTCGTAAACCTCGACAGTGTATACTTGTTTAACGAGCTCTGCAAGAACAGCGGCCTGGTATCCCGAGCCTGTTCCAATCTCAAGCACTCTTTCATCTCCCTTCAGCTCAAGAACTTCGGTCATATAGGCAACTATATAAGGTTGTGAGATCGTTTGTCCGCTTCCAATAGGAAGGGGCTCATCATCATAAGCGTTCGGCTTCAGGTCATCAGGGACAAACTTGTGCCTTTCCACTTTTTCCATTGCTTCCAGGACTCTCTCATCTTTAATCCCCCTTAACCTTAACTGCCCTTCCACCATTTGTTCTCGTTTTTTCTTGAAATCAATGGCTTTCATCTTCTATTAGGGCCCTTTTTTTTGAGAAACTATATATACATTTTAATATAGTTTTTTATCTGCTAAATATCAACCGGAAAAAGGATGGAATTCAGGTATTGCTGAAGCGACATTGAAGATTTAGCCTTCGAATGTACGAATGGGGTCCTGGTTATTCACGATATAGGGTATGGATATGCAGGCTGATTTTATGAATAGCCTAATTAAAATAGGTTATTCACGAGCCAAGCTTGCTGCAGATGCGAGGCTCAGGGTATGAAGCTGTGGTCTTTCACTGCGAATGCCCTGCAACAAAGCAGATGCTGTGAGATCGGCTCGCCCGAAGGGTAAAAGCTGCCGATAATAAATAATAATACAAACGTAAAGAAACGAAACATTCTCATATGGTTTCTTAGGAATCTATAAAAATGTAAAGAATTTGCTTGGTTATGAAAATGTTATCGGCAGGTTTTATGAATGACCTATTTTAGTAGGCTTTGGCAAAGAGGACCAAATACCCGGCGTCTTTGCCGCAGTAGACACACTTCCCTTTTTCTTCTTCTGAAACAACAGCTCTTATGGTCGCTTTAGTGTCTTCTTTGATTTGTAACTCACACTCGGGGTTCCCGCACCAAAAAGTCCTAATAAAGCCCATCTCAGATTCCATAACTGACTGAAATTCCTGATAATCCCGGACCTCATGGGTGTTTTCCTCGCGGAACTTCAAGGAATTATCCAGCATATCCTTCTGCATATCATTAAGGATCTCTCTGATTCTTTTATCCAGCTCTCCCTGGCTCACAATCTGTTTTTCCCTTTTATCCCGCCTTACTAGCACCGCATTATTGCTTTTGATATCCCTCGGACCTATCTCTAACCTCAAGGGGACACCTTTCATTTCCCACTCCGAAAACTTCCACCCCGGAGTGAACTGCTCTCTGGAATCTATCTCCACCCTGAAGCCCTTTTGTTTCAGTTCCCTTTTTATTTTTTCAGCAACCGGCAGGACTTCCTGCTTCCAGTTCCCTATTGAAATGGGTATGATCACGACTTGAACAGGAGCCACTCTCGGGGGGAAACAAAGACCGGAGTCGTCCCCGTGAGCCATAATCAAAGCACCCACCATCCTTGTAGAAACGCCCCAGGAGGTCTGCCACACATATTGGAGCTTTTGATTTCTGTCTTCAAATTTGATATCAAACACTTTTGAAAAATGCTGTCCTAAAAAATGCGACGTTCCCATTTGAAGGGCTTTTTTGTCAGACATAAGGGCTTCCACACAATAGGTTGCAGAGGCTCCAGCAAATTTTTCTCTATCTGTCTTCTTCCCGGAAATAACTGATATGGCTAATTCTGACTCTACAAACTCTTTATAGACGGAAAGCATCTTTAATGTCTCTTCTTCAGCTTCCTGACTTGTCTCATGGGCTGTATGGCCTTCCTGCCATAAAAATTCTGCCGTGCGCAGAAAAGGCCTCGTTACTTTTTCCCATCTCACTATATTTGCCCACTGGTTAATCAATACCGGAAGGTCCCTATAGGAACTGATCCATTTGGAGAACATATGCCCGATTATGGCTTCAGATGTAGGCCGGACAGCAAGCCTCTCTTCAAGCTCATCTTCCCCGCCGTGTGTAACCCAAGCCACTTCCGGAGAAAAACCTTCAAGGTGTTCTGTTTCTTTTTTTAAAAGGCTCTCCGGAATAAAAAGCGGGAAATAGGCGTTCTTGTGTCCGGTCTCCTTAATTCTCTCATCCATCAGATTCTTTATATTCTCCCACACAGCATAGCCGTAGGGTCTTATCACCATCATTCCTTTCATAGGAGCATAATCAGCAAGTTCGGCCTTACGAATGACTTCTACATACCAGCGGGAAAAGTCAACGCTTTTTTGTGTGATTTTTTGTACGTAACGGTTCTTATCTGTCATCTTTTCTCCGGTATTTTTTGGATTATTCTATCCGTGGTTGGAAATTTTGTCAAGCTGGCAGACCGCAGCGAAAAATGCCTGTTTGACCTGCGTGGTTAAAAAATTCACCCCCTAAATTCATCCATAAGGGTGATTGAATTCCATAACCTGTTATGGCATTTTATACACGAGTTTTATCATTAAAGGAAGCGATGATGACGAAAAGAACAAATAATTCCAGAAAAACGGATGATTTTCTGAAAGAAAAAGGCTTTAAACTCCCTCTCTCTACAACGGTAGAAGGAATAGACAAGGCAGGAAATAGATTTTCAGAAAAGACTATTCTTTCCTATATCAGTCCCAGCGGTTCATCATTCTGGCTGGATACTCCTGTGGCAAACGGATCAGACCTGAGATTATCGATTGACCTTCCTCCTAAACTTAAAGAAAACAAGGACCTTAAGATGATAATCAAAGGAAAAGTCATATTTGTTGAAAATGCAGTGGAGCAGAGTTCAAAATCCCGAATATCGCTCCGTTTTGATAACAAATACATAATAGACGAGTATAAATAAAACATGATGGAATCCGCTTCCCTTGCAACAGCCCCTCAGCCAAATGAAGAGGAATGTTTTTCTCTTTCTCTCACCGCTCATATTCAGGGCCGTGACGCGGCTGGTGTGAAATTTATGGAAAAAACCTCTCTTAGGGAAATCAGCTCTGAAAAAGCTGTATTTGAGTTAAAAACCAGGATTTTAATAGGAACCAAATTGACATTATCTCTTTTTGTTCCAAAGACTCTTATTCTCGGGAATCCGCTCATACTGACAGTCACAGGAGAAGTCATCAAAGCAGAGAAGGATTCAAAAAAACAAAACGAACAAAATGTGCACCTTAAATTAACCAAAAATTTCGATATCCAAAAATTAATTTAATCTCTCCAGATTTCTGCAATCAACCTCTTTCCTTTACCTTGACATAAAGATTTTGATTGGTTAACATATTCCCAAATTTATAATGAAAAAAATCCATTTATTAAGGGGTTAAAAGCGCTCCTATCATGGAAAAAAATAACTCACAGGTCTTGGGGAAAAAAATAAAAGTCATCGTTTACAGCACGTCGGATTTAATCCTCTCCGGTATTATGAATGCTTTGGAAAAAGGACCGGAAATAGAGATCAGCGGAATTGAAAAAAGCACGATAGATTCTCTTTTGAGTGCCATTAAAACAAAAAAGCCGGATGTCATTCTTTTTTCTAACTCAGATCCCCTTCCCAACATCAAGGAGATCTGCAAAGCCATAAAAGATATTACAGGAGACCAAAAAAAATCCAAGTTGATGCTTATCGGAAATATCCCGCCGCAGGAAGAGATCGTAGGGCTTATGAATGCAGGCGTCAGAGGCTATTTTGACTTGAATGAACCTTCAGGCCAACTGGCAGATGCAACCAGAAGCATCTTCAGAGAAGAAATATGGCTTCCAAGAGATAAAATGAGCAGTATAATGGACAGAATCATATCTGTTGTGGGCAGAGATCTGAAAGAAAAGACACTCGACCAACTCACGCCAACTGAATTTAAAGTGTTGAGACATATCGGACAGGGAAAAAGCAATGAAGAAATTGCCGATGATATGTTTATAAGCAAAAATACGGTGAGGTCACATATAAAGAGTATCTATGCAAAACTCGGAACGCACAGCAGACTGCAGCTTGCATTGTATGCTATTAACTCAGCTCTGTTTTAATCTACTTTTCGAGAGGCAACTATGACAAAGAAATCAAATCCAAAAAAACAAAACAGCGAAAATTACGATATACTGCTGAACAGAAGGCAAGAATGGAGACTTGATATCCCCCTCCAAGCAACTGTTAAAGGAAAACTGCCCACAGGAAAAAATTTTACTGAAAAAACAAAAATCAGCAACATAAGCTCAGGAGGCGCCTATTTGGGTCTTGATTCAGGAATAACTGTGGACACAAAAATCACGCTTTTTATAGAAATCCCCTCCAAGCTGACTGAAGAAAAAAACTTAAAACTTTCCTTATCCGGTAATACTGTACGGATAGAAAAAGCAGAAAAAAAGAACAAAAAGAACAATGTCGCGGTTCGCTTTGATAAAGAATACAAATTTCTTGATTGATCCAAAACCATAAAATTTTTAATGGAACCTTGGAAAAAGCCCCAGTGAGGAAACATCATCTGCTCACCGCTGCCTTAACCGGAGGGATCGCTACAGGCAAATCTGTGGTTGCCATGGTATTCAGTGAGCTGGGGTGCTATATCTTCCATGCTGACCAGGAGGCCCATTGTCTTATGGAACCTGGAAAAGCGGCTTATAAAAAAATCGCCCGTCACTTTGGAAAGTCTATCCTAAATGAAGACAAAACTATCAACCGCTTGAAACTCGGGAAAATAATTTTTTCAGACAAAAAACAGCGCCAATTTCTCAACTCACTGATACACCCGATGGTTCATAAACACAGAAGACAGCTCATAAACAAACTCGAAAAGGAAAAAAAATATAATATTTTTATTTCTGAAGCCGCTTTGACCATAGAAGCTGGCTTTGCTGATTTTTTTGACAAAATTATTGTGGTTTTTTGCGGCAAAAACATACAAATGAGGCGTCTTATGGAAAGAGACGCTATTTCTGAGCCCGAAGCAAGGGAAAAAATAAACTCTCAAAAATCTCTTGAAGATGAAAAAAAATATGCTGACTATCTCATAGATACATCAAATGATATCTCTTCGACTGTGGAACAGGCTGAAAAAATATACAGAAGTCTTTATATGGATTACATTTCACAGGTTAGCTGATGCTTTTAATGGCTGCGGCTAACAAGGGAATCATTATTTCATGATGGCCGATAAAATAAAATCCCTCCCCTTTTCCCTCTTTAAAAGGCCTTCCAATAATATTTTGTGAAGGTCTGTAATGAGTGTTGAAATCAAAGACAGCTGTGTAGAAATGATCAAGTCTGCTTCCTCTGTTTCTTACATAGGATACGGCTTTGAGAAAAACCTCAGGTAGAATCACAGCAGATCCTATATTCATGTAAATCCCCCCACCCTGCAGGCGTTCGATCAAAGCGCAAAAAAGGAAAAAATCATGCAGGGAAGTTTTTCCAACCGCTTTGCCGCTCACATTGGGGTGAAAGTGAATAATATCCGCCCCTAATGCGACATGAACCGTGACCGGGATGTTCAACTTATAGGCAGATGAGAGCAGGCTTATCTCTTTATAAGGAAATTCTGAGTGATAGATCATTTTTCCGACCGATTCGCCCATACCCAGACCCTCTCTGTTCCCCAGGTTTATGGCATTATTGAGCTGCTCTCCGGTCTCTTCTGCCATCCCGAAAGAACCGTTTTTTATCTGAGTTTTTACATCTTCTGATGTCCTTCCTGAAAAAGCTATCTCAAAATCATGGATAATACCTGCCCCGTTCATAGCCAAGGCGCTGATCCAGCCGGTCTCCATCAAATCTATGATCAAAGGATTGAGCCCGACCTTTATCAAATGAGCGCCCATTGAAAAAATGACAGGTTTGTTTTTTCCACAAGCTTCCTTGATAAGATGTATAAATTTTTTAAAATTTTTGCCGGCCAATAAATCAGGTAAGCTTTCAATAAAATCCTTGAAGGAACCCTCAGAACTGAATTTTCGGGCAAAATCTTTATGAGCAACCTTGCTCTTTCTAGACTTTAAGGAATATGTGTTCAGATCCTTAGGCCAAAGAGGATCGATCTTGTACTTGCTCATCATATCTCCATTTTTTCTCATAATAATACAGGCGGAAAAATACTTCAATGAAAGATTGCAGTGAAATTCAGCTGTGGTTTATGCTCCCGACTTTCATCAGGCAAGCTAGTTCTTCAGCCCGCTGATTTTTCCCGGCGAGTAAAATCAGCTTATTCCTCAGCTCGCTCCCCTCTGCGAGGAACCATGCCCACTCGCCTCCGGATGACTTCAGAACCAGCCAGCCTGCCTGAAAGTCTGAGTTCTGTATGATGTTATTTATCTTACAGGAATAGCTTAATTCCTCAAGATAATCAGGTGTGGACATGGCGACATTGAAGATTTAGCCTTCGGATGAGGCTTTTCGAGGGTATCCGGCAAAGCCGGACGACGAGTATGTCTGACCCACGAACGGGGGGAGTTACGCAGGAGCCGAGAAAAACGAAGGAAAATGGCGCTAAAAATCTGAAGGGAGCACAGGCCATACCTGATTTTCAACCTCCTTCACCGCGAATGCCCTGCAACAAAGCAGATGCTGTGAGATCGGCTCGCCCGAAGGGTAAAAGCTGCCGATAATAAAAAAAAAGTATAAGCATCAAGAAACATAACAATCTTATATGGTTTCTTAGAGAACTACAAAAATGTAGAGAACAGGCTTAATTGTGAATAAATTATCGGCAGCTTTTATGAATAATTCAGGTTAGGTGATGTCTTTGAGTTCCTGTCCAGGTTTGAATTTTATTCTCTTCCCGCTTTGAATCCTGATCTGCTTGTTTCTCCGGATATCTCTTCCATAACCTGTCTTTTTAGGAACCACTTTAAGGCTGGCGAATCCCCTTATCTCTATCTTTTCCCCTTTTTCCAGGGATTCTTTTATATGATCCAGTATAGAGTCAACAATGAATAAGGAATCGCTCCTGCTAAATCCTCCTTTTTCTTCTATTTTCTGAACGATCTCCTTTTTAATCATTGACTCTCAATGTCTCCTTTTTACTAAATGATTAAATAATGAATATAAAAAGTCAAGACAAATTATTGACTTGCCAGAAATACCTTTCTATAATGAAAAAACAGTGAAAAAACTATTCTTTACCCTTATAAGTATCGCCCTCTTAGCCCATCTCGGCTACCCTTCTGTTTTGAAAATCACTGTGGATGCTCCGATCCACCCCATAACCTCAGAATACATAATCAAATCAATTCAAAAAGCCGAGGCAGAGAACGCCAGCCTTTTGATTATGAAACTCAACACTCCGGGCGGACTTGATACGTCTATGAGGGAGATCATTGAAAAAATCCTCAACTCAAAAGTCCCTGTGGTGACCTTTGTCAGCCCCAGCGGTTCACGAGCTGCTTCCGCAGGCTTTTTTATAGGGATCGCAAGCGATGTCTTTGTCATGACTCCAGGAACAAATACAGGAGCCGCGCATCCGGTGGGTGTTTCTATGACCGGACAACAAATGGATGAAACCATGGCAGAAAAAGTCACTAACGATGCGGCCTCCTATATTAAAAGTATCGCTGAAAAAAGAGGGAGAAACATCTCCATGGCTGAGGATGCGGTCCGAAAGAGCTTATCCTACACCGAAGTGGAAGCTTACGAGGGAAATCTCATCGATTTTATTGCCAAAGACGAAACAGAGATCATCGAGTCTCTGAACGGGAAAAACATCCAAACATTTGATGGAACTGAAAGAATCTTGTCTCTGGAGAAAGAAACCATCATAGATCTGCCCATGTCCCCGAGGCAAAAATTTTTATTGACCATTTCAAACCCGAACCTGGCCTATATTCTGCTTATGCTTGGACTTCTGGGCCTTTATTTTGAATTTTCAAATCCCGGGGCGATTCTCCCCGGAGTCCTGGGAGGGATCTGTTTGCTTTTAGCGATATTCTCCTTCCAAATACTCCCGATAAATTATGTGGGACTGCTTTTGATTTTACTGGCCATAGGATTGTTTATTTTAGAGATAAAAGTCCAGAGTTATGGTATCCTATCTGTCGGAGGTATAATTGCCATGCTCATAGGTTCTATTATGCTCATCAATGCTCCTATTCCCGAACTACGGCCAAGCCTGAATTTCATAATCCCGGTAGCCGTAGGCATTTCTCTCATCTTTATCTTTTTGGTGTTCATTGCTGTGCGAGCCCATTCAAAAAAAGTTGACACCGGAAAAGAAGGGCTTGTCGGAGAAAAAGGCACGGCTTCCACGCGGATAAATCCTGAAGGGAAAGTGTTCGTGATGGGTGAAATATGGAACGCAGAGTCTGAGGAAGACATCCCAAAAGGCTCAAAGGTCGAGATTATCGAAGTATTGAAAAATCTAAAAATTAAAGTCAAAAAAAACAGATTATAAAGGAGGGTAAAAATGCTAACTGTTCCTGTGATAATCGGTGGGATCATCATTCTCTACATATTGAATGCTATAAAAATACTCAAGGAATATGAGAGAGGCGTTATTTTCCGGTTGGGCCGTGTTCTGTCTAAGCCAAAAGGACCGGGATTGGTCTTGGTTTTCCCGCCCATCGATAAAATGGTAAGAGTCAGCCTGCGTATTGTGACTATGGATATCCCGGCTCAGGACATCGTCACAAAAGACAATGTCTCGGTCAAAGTGAACGCAGTGGTGTATTTCCGGGTAATGGATCCTCAAAAAGCGATTCTGGCTGTTCAGGATTATCTCTTTGCAACCTCTCAGCTTGCTCAAACAACTCTTCGGAGTGTTCTTGGAGAAAGCGAACTAGATGAAATTCTCTCCGAAAGAGAACAGCTGAACAACCAGCTTCAAGAAATCATTGACAAGCACACGGATCCGTGGGGTATTAAAGTCCAACTGGTTGAGACAAAACATGTGGACCTGCCTGAAAATATGATAAGAGCCATAGCGAGACAAGCTGAGGCAGAACGTGAAAGAAGAGCCAAAGTCATCCATGCAGAGGGAGAATACCAGGCTGCGGCCAACCTCATCAAAGCAGCGAATGTCATCTCAAAAAATCCGCAGGCGCTCCAACTCAGATTCCTCAGCACATTATCAGAAATCGCAACTGAGAAAAACTCAACCATTGTGTTCCCTCTTCCGCTGGATTTAATCAAAGCATTTATGACCGAAAAAGAAAACGAAAAGAAATAAAGCGCCATGAGAAATAAGGATTACCGCGAACTTCAAATTTCCAGTTCCATGCTGGTTTTTGTATTCATAGCCGTAATCATTCTAGGGATAGTCATTTTCCTTCTGGGAGTTTCAGTCGGGAAAAAACAGGCGGCTATTACAAAGGAAACGCAGTTCTCTGCTGTCCCCCTCGAAGAGGTCAGGGAAGAACAACCTGCTTCGCCTGAACAAGATCAAATAAACCAGGAGATAGCTTCTCACATTGAAGATAAGGATAAAAAAGAAAAACCTATAGAAAAAGTGGAGACAACAGCCCCTCAAAACCAAAACCTCTTCTATATTCAAGTCGGTGCTTACAGTGATAAAAACGCTGCTTTAAAAATTGCCGAGAGATACAGCGGTATGGGGATTAAATCCCGAGTCATAGATCCTTTTCCAACGGACCGCAGAACCATATATAGAGTGAGAATCGGAGGTTATGAAACCAGAGAGGAAGCCGAAGAAGTCAAAAAGAACCTCATGGAAAAAGAAAACAAGAAAAGCAGCGATTATTTCATCATCAAAAGTTCGAACTGAGCGGGAGAATTGTAGGCTGATTCAAAAGAAACGTTCTTTGAAAATCCGGTTCCTAGATTTTCTTCTTGCCGTATCATGCGGCGTGATGACAGGGCTGGCTTTTCCTAAAACTGATCTCTTTTACCTCGGGTGGATTTCTCTTATTCCCTTGATTTATCTTCTGCTTAAATTGAATCCGGCTCTAAGTTTTGTTTTGGGTCTTTTGGCAGGGTCCTTCTTTTATGCAGTGCTTCTCTACTGGATTCCAGCTGTCCCCATGCACTACGGTGGCTTGTCTCTTGGCTTGAGCATACTCATCTATATACTTTTAACGCTTCTTCTGGCACTTTTCTGGGGATTTTTTGCCCTTACTGCCTCATTTTGTTCACGGTATATGCGGAAACTGACATTTCTTGTTATCCCTTTGCTTTGGGTCTCATTGGAATTCATAACGACCCACCTCTTCACAGGTTTTCCCTGGGGACTTCTGGGAGCAAGCCAATACAAAAATATCCCTTTCATACAGTTGTCATCCATAACAGGGGTTTACGGTCTTTCCTTTGTCATGGTCCTGTTCCAAAGCCTGATTGTTTTTGCAGCAACCTCAAAGAAAAAGTTGGTTATCCTCTCTCTGTCCTTACTCATAGTCCCAGTTTTTCATTTCAGTGGTTTTTTAGCTCTCAAAGAAGCTGCCCCGTCCGAAGAGACATTCACGGCCGCTCTTATACAGGGGAACACTTCATCCAGTACGGATTTTTCCGCCCAGCCTTTTGAAAAGACCTATGAAATGTTCCAGAAACACATCCATCTCAGTCATATGGCCTATGAAAACGGAGCTGAATTGATTATATGGCCGGAACTCTCTGTTCCGCTTTGTTTTTCCTGTCAATTCCAGCCTTATATTGACTTTTCCGAACAGCTTGCACATTTTTCACAAGAGACAGGATGCACTTTACTGCTGGGAACAAGCGAGATGGCGTACGCCCTGGATGGCCCATTATTTTATAACGCAGCGGTCTGTTTGAGTCCAGACCGTTCTCTTTCCTATTATTATAAGCAGCACCTTGTCCCCTTCGGAGAGTACACTCCGTATAAAAAGGTTTTCTCCTTTATTTCTAAATTCACCCACGCCATAGGAGAACTGACACCCGGCAGACAGCACTCTCTGCATGAATTCAAAGACATCCCCTTCGGATCTCCCATCTGCTATGAAATCATATTCCCTTCTCTGGTGAGAAAATTTTCAAAAATGGGAGCTGAATTTCTGGTGACCATCACAAATGATGGCTGGTATGGAACAAGCGCTGCCCCATATCAGCACTTTTCCTTAGCTGTTTTAAGAGCTGTGGAGAATAGAAAGTACCTGTTAAGATCAGCCACGACCGGAATAAGCGGAGCTGTTGATCCTTACGGCAGGATCATCTCAAAATCAGAACTGAACACACAAACATTTATAAATATAGAGATCACTCCGAACCAATCTCTCACATTCTATTCAAAATACGGAGATATTCTTCCCTATGCCGGGTTGACTTTATCACTCGTATTCCTTATTCTTTCCGTTATAAGAAGGAGCAATGAAAGAAAAACAGAGCCTAAAGCCAAAAAAAACCATAGCTAACCTTAAATCTGACGCTAAAAAACTGACCAAAAAATTCAAAGATCTCAGAGGCTATCTTTGACCCAGACGACAAAAAAAACAAAAGAGAATCCATCGAAAAAGAGCTGTCCTCACCTGACGTATGGAAAAATCCAGTCAAACTCAAATCTCTTCAAAAAGAGAAGAAAAGATTAGAAGACAGCATCGCCTCATATAAAAAAATAAAGGAAATCAAAGAAGAAATTGATGTCCTTCTAGAATTGAGTTCGGAAGGAGAAGACATCTTATCCGATCTCGATAAGGCTGTCAGCGATTTTCAAACCCTCATTGATAAGGATGAACTGGAAATACTGTTTTTTGAAAAAGATGACCCTAGAAATGCCATCCTTACCATCCACCCGGGAGCAGGAGGCACTGAATCGCAGGATTGGGCTGAGATGCTGCTCCGCATGTATCTCAGATATGCAGAGAGAAAAAATTTTACATCTAAGATACTGGACCTCCAGCAAGGGGACGAAGCCGGTCTAAAAAGCGCAACCATCCAGATCATCGGAGATTATGCTTACGGGATTCTCAGTCAGGAATCAGGAGTGCACAGGCTTGTGAGGATCTCGCCTTTTGACGCTAACAAAAGGCGCCATACTTCCTTTGCCGCTGTTTTTGCTTACCCGGAAATCGACGAAGACATAGAAATCGATATTTCACCGGATGAGATCAGAGTAGATACATACAGAGCTTCCGGCCGGGGAGGCCAGCATATCAATGTCACTGATTCCGCTGTAAGGATTACTCATATCGAAACAGGGATCGTGGTTCAGTGCCAGAACGAAAGGTCTCAACATAAAAACAAAGCTTCCGCTTTAAAGGTCCTTAAATCAAGGCTGTATGAACTGGAAAAAAGGAAAAAAAACGAAAAACTGGAGAAACTGGAAGATGCCAAATCTGATATAGCCTGGGGGAATCAAATCCGCTCCTACGTGCTTCATCCTTACCAGATGATCAAGGACATCAGAACAAATGTAGAAACCGGAAATACGGAAAGTGTGCTGGACGGAAACCTGGATGAGTTTATCAAAGCAAGCCTGATCCAAAGAAAAGAAAATCAAACAAAGTAGAAAATTAAGGTTGATTTTTTCTCTTGGCCTGGTCCCATAACGCTTCCATTTCAGCAAGAGCCGCCTTCTCCATATCAATCCCCTTCTCTTTCAGTTTCTTTTCAATATAGTTGAACCTCTCAATAAATTTTTGATTTGCCTTTTTCAAGGCTACCTCAGGATTCACTTTCAAATGACGTGAAATATTTGAAACAGCAAACAGGATATCCCCCATTTCCTCGAACACGCTTTCTTTATCTTCTAATGCAACCGCTTTTTCTATTTCCCGGATTTCTTCCTTGAGTTTTTCTATGACATCTTCAGGTTTTTTCCAGTCGAAACCAAAACTGGAGGCCTTTTTTCCTATTAAAAACGATTCCAGCAAAGCTGGAGAATGCCTGTCTCCTTTTTGAAGTGCAAAAGCTTGCTTTTTTTCCGCACTTTTCTGCCTGTTCCATTCCTTCCTTACCTGGTCGGGCGTCTCCATATCCTTCTCTCCAAACACATGTGGATGCCTTCGGATCATCTTGTCATTGATGCTATCAAGAACATCTAAGACAGTGAACAGACCTTTTTCCTTATAAATCCTAGCCAAGAAAACAACTTCCATGATCACATCCCCAAGTTCCTCTTTTAAAGCCTTCTCATCGCCGGAATACAACGCTTCTACGGCTTCATACACTTCTTCCAAGAAATAATCAGCTATGGATTCTTCATTTTGCTTTCTGTCCCAGGGGCATCCCTGATCTCCTCTTAGTATATCAAGAATGTCCACAAGTTTTGAGAACCTTTCCCCTGCTTCTTCATATTTAGGCATTCATAGCTCCTTGAATATATTCTGTCATTATTGTATTATTTTATTTTAGTTTTCAATAAGGCCAAGATTATATTTAACACTAAATAAGACGATTTATTCAACAAAATGGACGAAAAAAAACAAAAGAAAGAACCCATGCCTATGCTTGATTTCAGTTCCCTCATGCTTCCTTTTCATACGCAAGCGCTTATAAAGTTGGGACAAATCAGTGATCCGATAACAAAAAAGCAAAGTGTGAATCTTGAATTAGCAAAAAGACTCATCGACCTTCTCGACCTGCTGAAAACAAAAACTCAGGGAAATCTCAATCCAAATGAAGAAGGACTGCTCCATGAAAGCCTGCATCAGTTAAAAAGCATTTATCTGGAAAAAAGCAAAGACAGCATGCCTTGACCCAATGCAAGTCGTCACAGATCTCACTGAACTCCAAGATTTAAAAGAAAATACAGCTGTTGCCATTGGAAATTTCGACGGAGTCCATCTGGGCCATAAAAAAATACTGGAATCTCTGAAAAAAACGGCAAAAGCAAACCATCTCAAATCTGTTGTTCTCACCTTCTCCCCTCACCCGGAGAAATTTTTCAACAAAGACAAATTCCTGCTTATTCAGCCTTACAAAGAAAAATTGGATATGATAAGCCGGTTCCATGTGGAAACAGCCGTGGTTCTTTCTTTTGATAAAAGACTGTCACTGCTTCCCCCGCAACAATTTATAGAAGACATCCTGCTTCATTCTCTCCACTGTAAATCCATAATAGTCGGCAGTAATTTTAGGTTTGGACGAGACCGCAAAGGAGACATCAAACAGCTCCGGAATATCGTAAAAAAACATCACACCCAACTTCATTCCATCCCGCAGGTTTTTCTACACGGACAAGCCGTAAGCAGCAGTAAAATCCGAAATCTGCTCCTTAATGCAGAGATAGAGAAGGCAAACAGATTTCTGGGTCACCCTTATAAATTATCAGGAAGGGTCGTAAGAGGCTCTTCAAGAGGGCGCCACATCGGATTTCCCACAGCCAATCTAAGTCCGGATAATGACATAATCCCCCCAGGAGTCTTTATCACAGAATCCATAATCGGGGCCAAAACCTACCCTTCTGTGACGAACATCGGTTTTTGTCCCACATTTAACAAAGGCCAAACCCATATAGAATCCTATATTATAGGCATTCAAACTGACTTATATGATAAAAGAATGGCCCTTCTTATCCTAAAAAAAATCAGAGATGAGAAGACATTTGACTCTTCAGAAAAACTTCATAGACAGATTGAAAAAGACATCCGCATCACCGAACAATACTTTTCAATACAGCAAAAACAGTAAGCAGTAAGCCTGTAAGCCTGTAAAGAGTCGGAAACGAATATTCTTGACTTTTTCCGTCAGTTAGTGCATCTTCTTAAGAAAATAACAAGAGATTTGAAATCGAAGCCTCACCTAAATAGACTGACAGCAGAAAAAAATGTTTTCACCTAAAAAGGAGTTTAAATGAAAGAAAAAATCAAAGCCAGAGTCATGGATTCCGGAAAAATAAAAAGAGCTTTTAACAGGATGACCACTGAAATCACAGAAAGAAACCGAGACCTGAGCAATCTTGTTATAATAGGCATAAGAACGAGAGGAGTCCATATTGCCAAACGAATCGCAAAGCTGATAAAAGAATATGACAATGTTGACGTTCCTGTAGGAATACTTGATATAACCCTATACAGAGATGATTTTTCCGAGCTCGAAGACAAGCATATTGTAAAAAAGACAGAGATAAACTTTTCAATAGAAAACAAGGACGTGCTTTTGGTAGATGATGTGCTGTTCACCGGCCGGACTATACGGGCTGCCATGGACAGCCTGATCGACCTAGGGCGCCCCAAGACCATTCAGCTCCTTGTTTTTATCGACAGGGGGCACAAGGAGCTTCCCATACGACCTGATTACACGGGAAAATCACTCCCCACATCCAGAAGAGAACAGGTTAAGGTTAAATTAAAGGAAATCGACAAAAAAGACGAAGTGCTTATTACAGAACCGGGAGGAATCGGATAGGAGAAAAGAGTGAGTTTTAATAAAAAACATCTTTTAGGTATCCAGCAGCTCACAAAACCAGAAATCATCACAATTCTTGATACAGCGGAATCCCTCAAAGAGATCTCAAAACGGGAAGTCAAAAAGGTCCCCGCATTGAGGGGAAAAACCATTATCAACCTCTTCTTTGAGCCAAGCACAAGAACGAGAAGCTCGTTTGAGCTGGCGGCAAAGAGACTCAGCGCAGACATTTCCAGCTTCTCAAAAGCATCCAGCAGCACTGTCAAAGGGGAAACACTCAAAGACACGGTTCTCAACCTGGAAGCAATGCAAACAGATGCGTTGATTATCCGTCACGCCGCTTCCGGAACTCCCTATTTCCTGAGCACATTCTGCCGCTCACACGTGATAAACGCCGGAGACGGGACCCATGAACATCCCACTCAGGCCCTGCTTGACGCTTTCACCATAAGAGAGGAGAAAGGGAAACTTAAGGGCCTGAAAGTAGTGATAGTAGGAGATATTCTTCACAGCCGTGTGGCACGGTCAAATATATTTCTTCTGAATAAAATGGGCGCAAAAGTAATCCTGGTAGGTCCCCCCGGTCTGGTTCCTCTGCAAATGGCCCGATTAGGAGCACAAGTTGACTACAACATGGACAGAGCTGTAAAAGATGCGGATGTCGTCATGATGTTAAGGATCCAACTGGAAAGACAGCAGAAAAATTTCTTTCCGTCTGTCCGGGAATACAGGAATTTGTTCAGTCTTACGCCAAAAAGATTTGAAACAACCCGGAAAAACGCTATCATCATGCATCCCGGGCCTATAAACAGGGATGTTGAGATCTCGACACAATTAGCCGATTCTTTGAAGTCAGTCATACTTAAACAGGTCGAAAACGGAATTGCCATAAGGATGGCGGTCCTTTACCTTTTGCTAGGAGGAAAAGAACGTGATGTTACTGATTAAAAACGGACATGTCATAGACCCTTACTCCAAGTTAAACAAAAAATCGGACATTTTGATAAAAAACAAAAAAATCGTTGAAATAAAGGAAAATATTGATCCAAGCGGGAAAAAAACAATTGACGCTTCTGATAAGATCGTTGCTCCTGGTTTCATAGACATGCATGTTCATCTAAGAGACCCGGGACAAGAACACAAAGAAACCATAGAGACAGGTTCCAGGGCAGCGGCTAAAGGAGGCTTCACGTCCATTGCCTGTATGCCCAATACGGTCCCTGTGAATGACAACTCGGGCACTACAGAATACATAGTATCCGAAGCAAAAAAAAGAGCTTTTGTCAATGTGTTCCCCATAGCTGCTGTGAGTATGGGACAAAAAGGCAAGCTCCTTGCTGAGATGGCGGATTTGATCAAAGCCGGCGCCATCGCCTTCTCTGATGACGGATACCCGGTCTCTAACAGTCAGTTAATGCGCCGATGCCTGGAATACGCCAGAGAGCTGGACACACTCATCATTGAACACTGTGAAGACCTGTATTTAAGCTCCGGGGGAGTCATGAACGAAGGCTATCAATCCTATCTGCTGGGCTTGCAGGGCATCCCGGATTACTCTGAAACAGTCATGGTCGCCCGGAACATAATCCTTGCTGAAAAAACAAATTCAAGGCTCCACCTGGCGCATATGAGCACGAAAGGCTCAGTCGAACTGATCAAAACCGCTAAAAACAAAGGGCTGAAAATAACATCTGAAGTCACTCCGCACCACCTTTTTCTTAATGATTCCCTTCTTGCCAGCTACGACACCAATCTGAAAGTCAACCCTCCCATCAGAGCAAAACAAGATACTAAAAGCCTCATAGAAGCAGTCAGGCACGGAATAATCGATGTTTTTGCCACAGATCACGCACCTCATTCACCTGATGAAAAAGAGGTTGAATTCAGCGCTGCCCCGTTTGGAATAAACGGGCTGGAAACCGCTGTTTCGCTTCTCCTGGACAAACTCGTGAATAAAAATATCATTTCTTTGAACAGGCTTATTGAGATGTGTTCCTGCAACCCTGCAAAAATCCTTGGACTGGATAACAAGGGAAAGATAAAAAAAGGCGCGGATGCAGACCTTACCATTATTGACACGGAAAAGGAAATCACAGTCAATGTCAATACGTTTGAATCCAAAAGCAGAAACAACCCTTTTCACGATTGGAAACTAAGGGGTTCTCCGGTCGTCACCATTGTGGATGGAAAAGTCGTGTATTCATCGTTAAAATAGTTACCCTCTATAGAATTGAAAATCTAAGAAGCCATGGACCAAAAACTAAACCGGCTTGAAAAAAGAATAAATTATAAGTTTAAAAATAAAGATCTGCTCATCCAGTCTCTCACTCACAGCTCTCATGCCTATGAACATGAAGAAAGCATCAAAGACAATGAAATCCTTGAATTCTTGGGAGACTCTGTCTTAGGCTTTATCCTGTGTGATTTTCTCTACAAAAACTTTCAAGGGCTTTCAGAAGGAGAATTATCAAAACTCAAATCCGCAGCAGCCAGCACAAATGCTCTCTCTGTTTTTGCAAAGGAAATAAAATTGGACAAAAAAATCATGTTGGGCAGAGGAGAAACAAAGAGCGGCGGAAGAAACAAAAAGACCATTCTTGCCGGTGTGTTCGAAGCGCTTGTGGCAGCTCTCTATCTTGACGGAGGAATCAATGCGGCTAAAGGTCTGCTTGAAAAAAATTTTCTGAATTTTTTTAAAAAAATAAACATGGACAATTTTTTAATAAACAACTATAAATCAGCGCTTC
>Ga0180434_10002472_pt1 | contig 24596 bp, 23 predicted proteins | sample SS_ome_7_FD_132453 | JGI IMG/M metagenome (GOLD analysis project Ga0180434, IMG submission 132453) | Hypersaline lake sediment archaeal communities from the Salton Sea, California, USA - SS_1_D_2 metaG | ecosystem: Environmental > Aquatic > Non-marine Saline and Alkaline > Hypersaline >... | reverse complement strand
GCTGTGCCTGCGCTGGGAGGACACCGACGACGACGGAGTTTCGGAGTGGCTGGGTCTGTACGTCCAGCCCGGCGAACCGCCGCAGTTGGCGGCCTTCGTCCTTGACGGCCAGGCCTGGCACGACCTGCGACCGCTGGACAAGGAGAAACACGGCCTGGGCCAGTATCCTACCTGTGAGCTTGAGGTGCGCGACGTCAACGCCGATGGGCGGGTTGACATTCTGGTATGGGGCCATGCCGAGGTCAGCACCGATCTGCTCCACATCTTCGCCTGGGATGGGGCGGCCTATGCCCTGGTGGCGCCTTTTGAGGGGAATGCGGGGCTCAGGCTGGAGAACACCGATGGCGACCTGGTCGAGGAGGTTGTCGTCGGCTACGATGCTGGCGACGACCTGATCTGGGAGGCGGTCTATACCTGGAACGGGTCCGGCTATGGCTGGACCTGGGAGCGGTACACCTGGTTCTATCTGGATCGCCCCCACGCGTACCCGACCGACACGTCGGAGCACGCCGTCGTTTCCTTTTACCTGGCGGTGGACGACCGTGATCTGCCTGGGGCTTATGCCCTTTTGAGCGCCTCCGCCCAGGCCGCTCAAGCCTACGAGACGTGGGCGGTCGGCTTCGTCACCACCGTCGCCGCGGAGGTAGGCGCGGTTCACGAAATCGCCCGCAGCGGTGACGTGGCCACCGTTTCTGCCCAGGTGCGGGCCTACGACAACGTGGACGGGCGCATCGTCGCCACGATGTGGGACGTCGAGTGGACCGTTGTGCAGACCGCTGACGGCTGGCGTCTGGATCGCGCCACCACTGATCAGCTCGATCAGTGGAACGCGGACTACTACCGGTAGCGTCGGATGTTGTGAAACGGCGGAAAAGCCGTATAATTGTGATCAGATCAACTTTTCAGGAGAGGAGGCGAACGATCGCGAGAATATCTGAACCGACTGGCCCTCCACGGGAGCGGGCCGTCCTCGTAGGGATCGAGATGAAGGGCCCAGGGGCTTCGTATTCGGACGGGCAATGGCCGGCCGAGGAGTCCTTGGCCGAACTGGCACAATTGGCCCGTACCGCTGGCATCCAGGTGGTCGGTCAATTGACGCAGCGCCTGGAGCGACCCAACCCGGCTACCTTCATCGGCTCGGGTAAGGTGGAGGAGTTGGCGGATCTGGCCGACGAGACGGTGGCTGACCTCGTCATCTTCGACGACGAGCTCTCCCCGCGCCACGGTCGGGAGCTGGAGAGCGCGCTCGGAGAGGGGATCAAGGTTCTGGATCGGACCGCGCTGATCCTGGACATCTTCGCTCAGCACGCCCACACGCGGGAGGGAGTGCTGCAGGTGGAACTGGCCCAGTATGAGTACCGGCTGCCCCGGCTGACGCGAGCCTGGGCCCACCTGGCGCGCCAGGCGGGCGGTCGGGCAGGTGGGGCTACGGGCGGCGTTGGTGTGCGTGGGCCTGGCGAGACCCAGTTGGAGACCGACCGCCGAGTCATCCGCCGCCGCATCGCCCAGCTCAAGGAGGAGCTCGAGAAAGTCCGCGCGCACCGCGGGCGGTACCGCGCCCGGCGCCGGCGGGAGGCGATTCCCGTGGTCTCCATCGTCGGCTACACCAACGCCGGCAAATCGACACTGCTCAACGCCCTGGCCGATGCCGACGTCCTGGTCGAGGACAAGCTCTTCGCCACGCTCGACCCGACCACCCGCCGCGTGGAACTGCCCGGTGGCGGCGCTGCGCTGTTTACCGACACTGTCGGATTCATTCAGAAGTTGCCCACGCAGTTGGTGGCTGCCTTCCGCGCTACGCTGGAGGAGGTGAAGGAGGGTGACCTGCTGGTCCACGTGTTGGACGCCACCCACCCGCAGGTGATGCGCCAGGCTGAGGCTGTGCACGAAACGCTCGAGGAGATCGGCGCTGTCGGCAAGCCTGTGGTCAGTGCGCTGAACAAGATCGACCGCCTGCCTGCGCCCGATGCTGTCGTGCCGCTGCTGGGCAAGTTTGTCGACAGTGTCCCCATCTCAGCGCTCACCGGCGAGGGGCTCGAACTGTTGCTGGCCCGGGTCGAAAGCGCTTTGGAGGATCAGATGGCCTGGGTCGACGTGCACATTCCCTACGAGTTGGGGGAGTTGGTGAACCTATTCCATCGACGAGGGCTGGTCGAGCGGGAGGAACACACCGGGGAGGGAACGCGCATCGCCGGACGCATACCGCGTGAGCTGGCGGGACGCTTTGCTGCGCTGCAAACGTCGGCCCGGGAGAGTTGACGATCTGTGTTACAGTTCCAGGGGAGGTGCAATGACTGATCAATGGTTGAAACGCCTCAGTGAGTTCCTGGCCCGTATGCCCGGGGTCCCCGTTCTTGTGGCCGTCGTTCTGGTGATGGTCAACTTTGTGCTTCAGTTCTTGCCGGCCTGGCCCGTCGTCGGCTGGATGGCCCGCACAAATCTTTTCTTACACGTTGGTCTGATTCTGGGGTTCATCGGCATACTTCTGGGCGATGCGCTGTGATGCGCAGATCGCGGTAGCCTGGAGCATCCGCCTGGCGCATCTGCCGTGGCGTGGCCGACAGACGAGTGTGCGGTAGCAGGAGCGGGCCCAGGCCCGCTCCTTTGCAAGTACACCTTGCGAAGGGTACGCGTAAGCTCGGCTGTTGGACGTTCCCCGATGGGGAATAGACTCCCGGCATTGAGGTCTTCCCCGAACCTTCGCAAGGATGGCGTGAATCAGGAGAGGCTCTCAGTTCCTGTGTTGCGACGTTTGACCCGACCGTGGATCTTGTGGCGCGTGCGCGACGGAGACGCCGAGGTGACGCTGACGTTGCGCAGTTGGCTCCCCTTGCTCGTCACCCTGATCCTGCTGATCGTCGAGTTCATCCATCCTGCGCGGGTGTGGCGGACGCTCCTGCTCGCCTTTGTCAGCGTGACGGCTGTCGCAGCCTGGTGGGCCTGGCACATGGCCCGCTCGGTCCGCGTCCGGCGGGAGCTGCGCTTCGCCTGGGTCCAGGTTGGCGACCTGCTTGAGGAACGCTTCACGCTGGTCAATGCTTCGCCCTTGCCGGCGTTGTGGGTCGAGATCAGCGATCGCAGCGATGTGCCCGGCTACCAGGCCAGCACCGTGCGTTCCGTTGGCATGCATGGCAGCTATCGATGGGTCACCCGCGGGGAGTGTCGCCTGCGCGGTGAGTACCACCTGGGGCCGTGGGCGGTCACGACATCCGACCCCTTTGGTCTGTTCGCCGTGGTGCAACGCCACCAGGCTGCCGAGCGTCTGCTCGTCTACCCCCCGATCGCCCGCCGGCTGCCCTTCGCCCTCCCCCGTGGCGCGGCAGCGGGGCAGGCGCGTACCAGCCGGCGTTCCTGGGAGCCGACCGTCAGCGTGGGCGGGGTGCGGGCCTATGTCCCCGGCGATCCACGCCACCACATCCACTGGCGCACGACTGCCCGCCGCGACGAGTTCCACGTCGTCGAGTTCGACCAGGAGACCGGCGGTGACGTCTGGCTGGTGCTTGATCTGGATCGGGATATGCAGGCGGGCCAGGGGGAGCGTTCGACCGAGGAAATGGGCGTCATCGTGGCCGCGTCCGTTGCGGCACTGCTGCTGGACGCCGGGCGAGCGGTTGGGTTGATCGCCCACGGCCACGAGCGGCGCACCGTCATGCCGGTCCGAGGGCGAGCCCATCTGTGGACGCTGCTCGCCGCGTTGGCGCAGGTGCGGGCCGTCGATCCCCGGCCGCTGCCCCGCGTGCTGGCGGACGTGTCCCGCGCGCTGCCCACTGGCGCGACGGCGCTGGTGATCACGCCTGCGTCCGACACAGCCTGGATCTCCGGGCTGGCCCGGCTCCAGGATCGAGGTATCGGCGTGGGGGCGGTGTTGCTGGACGCGGCTTCCTTCGATGTGGAAAGGGGTGATGCTCAGATCTCCTCCCAGGTCGAGCGGCTGCGGGAGATGCTGGCCGAGATGCGTGTGGATGCTCAGAGCATCGACGCCGATACCCCCCTGTCGCTCCGCCCCCCGACCGGGCAGGTGCGGCGCTGGGAGTTTAAGGTGCTGGCGACGGGGCGGGCGGTGGCGGTCAGCACGCCCTGGGGGGTGGTAGATTGATCCCCTTGCTATTGCAGCGGGTGCGGCCGCCTGAGGGGTGGGGTACCTTCCTCCTGCTGGCGGCTACGGTCCTGAGTCTGCTCGCTGCTGTCGTTGTGGCCGAGTGGGTCCCGGGCGACGAGTGGCTGCTGCCGCTCGCCCTTGTCGCGTTGTTGATCGGGCGCTGGCTGGCACGGCAGGGGGATTGGGGTTGGTCCGTGTGGCTGCCCGTGGGCGTGACCCTCGGCTTCCTGGCGGCGCTCAGCGTCGCTGCCCACGTCGTGCTCTTCTGGCCGGGGAGCGGTGAGGCGGCCTTCGATTTCGCGCAGCGGTGGGCGATCTGGCTGCAGGCGGCCGTCAGTGGCGGCACCAGCGAGGATCCCGACATCTTCTTGTTCTACGTTTCGCTCCTCTGCTGGGCGGGGGTTCTTCTTTCTGCGTGGGCTTTCTATCGCCGCCGGCGTCCCATGCTTGCGCTTTTGCCGCCTGCCTTGCTCAGCGCGGTATCGATTTTCTACTCCGGCCGGGGGTTGATGTGGCTGATTGGGGGACTGGGGTGTGGCGTGCTGATGCTGGCGGTAGGCACTCTCGCCCTGGAGCAGCGCACCTGGGAAGCGACGGGCGTCGACTACGCCTCCGGCCTGGGCTTCGAGGTCCTCGTCGCGGCGTGCGTCATCGCTGTCCCCGTCGTCTTGATCAGTATGTTCGCCCCGCTGCTCACCGTGCGCAACGTCTCGGACTGGTTCCGGCGCACCTTCGAGCAGCCAGCCGCCCGGGTGGAGGATACGGCGGAGCGCCTCTTCGGCGGCGTGTCTCCCCCTGAAGGACCCGCGGCTGGTGGAGAGGGCGGGACAGGCATAGGGGCCAGCAGCTATCTGCCGGAGAGCCGTCTCCTCGGCGGCCGCCCCGATTTGCTGGATCAGGTGGTCATAGTGGTCTGGACCGACGAGCCGCCCCCGGCACCTGCGGATTATCCCGCCGAGGCGCGTGAGGCCCCGCCCCATTACTGGGTGGGCGCGACCATGGACTACTATTCTGGCCAGGGCTGGGCCACCACCGTCTACACTCGCCAGGTGGTGGAGGGCGAACTGCCGCTGCCCACGCCACCGGACTACCGCGAGGTGACCCAGCGCTTCACGTTCGTCGCCCCTCACGGCAACACGCTCTACGCGCTGAACGCGCCGGCGTGGATTGGGGCACCTGTCGAGGCCCTTTGGCGGATCCCTCCCGCCATTCCCTCCACACGGGGCGAGGCAGTCGACCTGGCCCGACTGGCCTCCGAAGTGGTCAGCTACACCGTCGTCTCCCGCCTGCCTGCGCCCACGGCGGGCGATCTGCGGGCCGTTCCCCCGCTGTACCCGCCTGAGATCGTCGAGCGCTATCTGCAGTTGCCGGACATGCTGCCTCAGCGCGTGGTCGACCTGGCCTGGGATATCGCTGGTGACGGGCAGACGGTCTACGAACGGGCGCGGCTATTGGAGCGCTACCTGCGCACCTACCCCTATTCGCTGGAGGTGGGACGGCCGCCGGAGGACCGGGACGTGGCCGACTATTTCCTCTTCGATCTGCGCGAGGGTTACTGCGACTACTACGCCACGGCCTTCGTCGTGATGGCCCGGACCGTCGGTATTCCGGCTCGATTGGCCTCGGGGTACGTCGGTGGACAGTACGACTACGGCGCCGGGGGCTACCTGGTGCGTGATCGCAGCGGTCACTCCTGGCCCCAGGTCTACTTCCCCGGCTGGGGATGGATCGGTTTCGAGCCGACGACGGCGCAGGCGGTGACCGAGCTGCCGGCAGAGTCCCCGCTGCCCGAGGAGATCCTGCCGAGGTCCATCGCCCCCCCGGCGCGGGTCGTGCGCCGGCGGTGGCTGGCAGCCGGACTGGGAGTCGCGGCGGTGGCTGGGTTGTGTTGGGCTGGTGCGGTTTGGTTCCGCCGTCGCCGCCGGAGGGCGGCCCAGGTCGTCACGTTGCCGCTGGTGTGGAGCTGGGTGGGGCAGGGCGGGACGCGGGTGGGGCTCTGCCCCGATCTGGCGCTCACGCCGCAGGAGTACGCCACAGCGCTGGCGGCGGAACTGCGCGCCCGGGCGCAACGGACGCGGCGCTGGAACGCGCGCTGGATGGAGCTGGCGGCCGAGGGTGGGGCGGCGCTGAGGCGTCTGGCCGCGCTCTACAGCCTGCAGGTCTACGGGGGGACGCATACCGCCATGGTGGACCAGGCCACGGCGCGCAATATGTGGACCCGGCTGCGCAAACCGCTGCGCTGGTTCAGGTGGCTGAGATGTCTGCACCGTGCGGGGGAGTGGCTGCGCAGGAAGACGGAGACCTAGCTGGCACCCGCTCCCCAATGTTCGCAGCCCCCGCCTCGAGGGCGTCTTACGCAATACAGTTCAGTTGAGGATGAGCCAGACTTCCGGAGTCTTATCTGAACGGTATATTGGTCTTAAGCACGGACCGGCTTGTTGGGAATGGCCACTTGATTGGTTGAGATTGTTTCGAGCACGATGTAGTCCAGACACGCAGATATAAGGAGGAATACCATGGGTTGGGTGATACTCGTAGTTGGATTGCTCTTTCTCGTCGCCGGGCTCGTTATCAGCATATGGGAGGCGTTTGGTGACATCGGCCGAAAGGTGAAACGCATTGCTGAAAGGGATGTGCCTACCAGAGGGGAGGGACTGACCGACCTGATCGAGGCTATAGCGAAGCTCATGGAGGCCTTCGCCAAGCTCACGGTCGGCATTCAGCTAAGCGTGATCGGCCTAGTGCTCATCTACTGCGCACTGCGCATCCTGGGCATGCTTGTAGCCTAGGCCCGGCGGGAATAGGCCGCTGGTTTATTTGCTCGGAGGCGCCGCGCTGGCTTCCCAGCCCGCTGGCGCAACTACAATGCCGTGGTATACTCCCGATGCCATGCTAAACGTAACCCTGTGCCTCGTGGTGAGAGGAAATCCACCCACCGACATCCTCCTCGGCTTCAAGAAAGCCGGGTTCGGTGCGGGTAAGTACAACGGCTTCGGCGGAAAACTCGAATCCGGTGAGACCATAGAAAGCGCTGCCGTCAGGGAAGTGAAGGAAGAGGTGGGGCTCGTCGTCTCCGAGGACGACCTCCAACCGGTGGCCCGTCTGACCTTTCTGTTTCCCGCCAGGCCCGCCTGGGATCGGGTGACACACGTCTTTCTGGTCACTGCGTGGCAGGGTGAACCGACGGAAAGCGCGGAGATGAGGCCCGCCTGGTACGCTGTGGACGACATCCCCTTTGAGCACATGTGGCAGGATGACGTCTATTGGATCCCGCGCGTCCTGGCTGGAGAGCGGGTTCAGGGACGCGTCACGTTTGCAGAGGACAACGAGACCGTCGCTTCCTGGATCCTGGAACCGTGGGACGCTGGCGCATAGGTCGCCCCCTGGATCAAAAAAACCGCACGGCCTGCGGAGAAGGCCGTGCGGTTGGTCTATCTTAGCCGGAGGGGTCGCCTAGTAACGCCCGCGCCCTCCGCCTCCTTGTCCTCCACGGGGTTTCTTCGGACGCGCTTCTGCCACCTTGATCTGACGCTCCCCCACGGCTTTGCCGTTGAGTTCGTCGATGGCTTTCTGAGCATCGCTTGCCTCCGCCATCTCGACGAAGGCGAAGCCTCGGGATCGACCCGTCATGCGGTCCGTGATCAGACTCACGGAGAGGACCTCACCGACCTCTGTGAAGAGATCGGATAGGTTCGTCTCGGTTGTCGCGTAATCCAGGTTACCTACGTATAGTTTCTTAGACAAGTCTTTTTTTCTCCAGATGCAGCATATGGCTGCATTCGGTTGGCTAGAGAGGCCTCACGTGAGTGGCCTGCAGTCCCTTTGGTCCCTGCTCGACCGCGAACTCTACCCGATCGTTCTCGCGCAGCGTGCGGAACCCACCCCCCTCGATAGCCGAGTAATGGACGAAAACGTCCTCTCCGCCGTCGCGGGCGATAAAGCCATAACCCTTCGCATCGTTGAACCACTTGACGGTTCCCATTTCTCTTTCGGTCACTGTATGTTACTCCTTAATTGTGTGAAACTTGTTGATCTTGGTGAAGCGGCGCGACCGATAAACAAACAGACCGCCCAGTCTCCGCAAGCCTGGACGGTCCTGAGTACACAGTCAAAGCCTACTTCATCTTACGGTCATAGTATACCACACTCCCTGAGAAAGTCAAGCCAGGCCGGCTCGTCGTTGAGCGTACCCGTCTTAAAATTCGTGTCGGCAATCACTTCAAGAGCAAAGGCGACGACGACCCGCTGTTCGGCGTGAGCTGGCCGCCTATCCGCGTCACGAGATCCAGCGTAGGATGGAGGCCCAGGTGGAAAGTTTTGTCAGTCAATCAGCTTCCGCCAGGTTAGTTTGACCGGTAGCGGGCCGTCCGTTGCCTGGCACCACAACGCGTGCGGAGGACGCAGGGCCACCTGTGTCCTCCGCACTGATTTCGCTCCCTGGTGTTCTTGGCTGTCAACCACGTCAGCCGGGCTCGGAGCCCAACGACCAGCAGTAGATCTACGGTGCGAAAGCGCCTTGAAACCCGAAACCTGAAACCAGTAGCATGGCCTGCAAGGGCTAACAAAACTCCTGGAATCAGCCCGAATCTGCGTTCCTCTCGTCCTCCGCCAACACCCGCAGCGCATACGTCACCCGCCGCGGCCGCGACGTCAACAGCTCCCGCGCTTCCCACGCCTGCGCCAGCCGCCGCAGCCGCGACCGCGAGATCTCCTCCCCAAACGCCTCGTGCAGCTTGCTCACCGTGAAGCGCCCCCCCAGCTCGTCCAGCGCATACTGCACCATCTGGCGCTCGATCCGGCTCAGCGCCGGGAACGACGCCGGCGGGCTCACCTGCGGCGAGATGGCCACCGCGTGCAGCATGCCCACCCACTGCACGGCGTCCTCAATCAGATGCCCCATCTGGAAATACAGCCGGTTCGACCACTCCGCCTTCCCCTGCAGATCGTGGATGAAGGGCGGCGACGTGGCCGAGGTGGCGTAGGCCCGGAAGGGAAAATCGGCCCGGCTGAAGATCCCCGCCCGCGGCGTGCTCGCCTGCGCGCGGAGCACGTCCCACCGCTCCTCTGTCACCGTGTGATCGAGCCACACCACGGCTATGATCCCGCCCGGCAGCCGCCAGTACCAGGCCGCGCCGACCAGCCCCTCGTACCCCGGCGTCTGCTTGCCGATCTCTTCCAGGATCGTGTCTGCCAGGCGCAGCGCGTCGAATGAAGGATAGAACAAGGGCATTGGTACTTCCTGTCATATCGGTTCGTAGTAGCGACTTCAGTCGCTCTTCACGCTTCACGAACGACTGAAGTCGTCACTACAAACCTTCGGTATCCGTCAACCCGATGAAAGCCACTCCGCCGCCGTCTTCGGCAGCAGCGTCATCGACCCCTGCTGCACCGTCGGCCCGGGCAGCGATTCGAGGAACAGTGACCCGTAGCTCTTCGTCAGCAGCCGCTTGTCGAACACCGCCACCACCCCCCGGTCGGTCCGCGTCCGGATCAGCCGCCCGAACCCCTGCAGAAAACGCAGGATCGTCTCTGGCACCGCGTACTCGAAGAAAGGCTCGTCGAACGTCTCGGCCCGCGCCGCGAAGACCGGGTCGCTGGGGACGCTGAAGGGCAGCTTGGCGATCGCCAGGCAGCTCAGCGCCTCACCCGGCACGTCCACCCCCTCCCAGAAACTGCGCGTGCCCAGCAGCACCCGCTTGTCGCCCGTGCGCAGGTTCTCCAACAATTGCGCCCGCGAGATGCCCTCCCCCTGTGCCTCGACCGTGATCCCGGCCTGCGCCAGTGGCGCGCGGATCGCCCGCTGCGTGGCCCGCAGTTGACTGTACGAGGTGAAAAGTGCCAGCGCCCTGCCTCCGGTCGCCCGGAACAGCGCCGCCATCCCCTGCTGCACCGCCCGCTGGTAGCCCCGCTGCCCGGGCTCGGGCATGTCGTCGATCAGGTAAACCAGCGTCGAGCTCTCGTAGTCGAAGGGCGAGCCCACTGCCAGCTCGTCGGCGTCCCAGGCGTTCAGCCGCTCGCGCAGGAAGTCGAAGGTGCCGCCAGTGCGCAGTGTCGCCGAGGTCAGCACCGTCGACTCCTTCTTGTGGAACAGGTGCTCCTCGACCAGTGGCCCCACGTGCAGCGGCGCTGCGTGCAGGCGCAGCCGGTCGCCGCTGGGGTCCGATTCCAGCCAGTAGATCAGCGACGAAGAGGGCTCGGTGATCATGTGGTGCACTTGCTCCCGGGCCTCCCCCAGCCGCCGCGCCACGCCCAAAATCTGCGCCTCCAGGTCCTCCAGGTCCGGGATGTCGAAGCCGGTCAGCTCCTCCAATCCCCCCGCCAGCCGCTCCAGCTCGTCCACGACGGCGACCAGCGGCGCGTTGGCGTCGTCCCACGCGATCTCGACTCCCTCCCACGAGGGCTGCACGCGCAGCCCCGACGTGACGCGCGCGCGGAACGAGTACCGGCTGGGCCGTCCCTCCTTTTCCTCCTCGACGAACTCCTCCAGCCGGTCGAAGAAGGTCGCCAGTTGGTGCCGCGCCCGCTCGGAGGCGATTCCTACCTTGCCCACAGCCAGCTCCACCTGCTCCATAATCTCACTGGGTAGCTTGCCCTGCTGGCAGCGCCTGATCACCTCGGCCAGCAGCCCGGTCAACCGGCCGCGCTGTCTCACCTGCCCGATCTCCCGCAGCAGCCGCTGCATGCTTGCCCGATCGGTCTCGAAGCTGAGCCCGTTCGTTGTGGCCGATTCCAGGTGATGGGCCTCGTCCACGATCAGGTGCTTGTACTCCGGCAGCGCCCGGTTCTGCACCGCCACGTCCGAAAGCAACAGCGCGTGGTTGACGATCACCAAGTGCGCGGCCTCGGCGGCGCGGCGGGCGCGGTAGAAATAGCACGCCCCCTCCTGGAACCGGCGGCAGCGCTCCGGGTCGCAGCCCTCGTTGTCGGCCGAAAGCTGCCACCAGATGCCCCGCTCGACCGGGTTGGGCAGGAAGAGCGTGTCGCCGTCGCCGTCGACCGTCTCGGGTAGCCAGACCAGGATCTTCGCCAGCACCCGCGCCTCGTCGGCCGACCGCGCCCCCCGGCGGCGCAGCGCCTGCAGCCGCGCCTGGCACAGATAGTGGGAGCGGCCCTTGAGCACAGCGGCGTGGAAATCGAATGGCAGCACCCGCGCCAGGTCGGGCAGATCCTTGTCGTATAGCTGCTCCTGCAGGTTGATCGTGTTGGTCGAGACGACCACCCGCTCGCTGTTTCGCACCGCCCAGTCGACGGCGGGGATCAGGTAGGCCAGTGACTTACCGACGCCCGTGGGGGCCTCCACCAGCAGGTGCTGCCCCTCGTTGAACGCCTGCGCCACGCTGCGTAGCATCTCCACCTGCTGGGGCCGGTGCTCGTAGCCGGGGAACTGCGCCGCGAAGGCTCCGCCTTCCTCCAGCAGCGCCGCCAGTTGCTCTACGTGCACCGGCTTTCGTTCCTCAGCCGGCCGCAAGGGTCGCGCATCCCTCGCCGCGGCAAAAAGCGGCGCCCTCGGAGAGGCGGCGGCAGCCGGACCCGTCCGCTGGCGTCGCTCGGCCGGGTGTCTTGCAGCTTCCTCCAGCGCGGCTCGGAAGAACGCCGTGGCGCCCCACCGCGCCCGCTCGCCGTGGCCGATGATCTCCTTGAGCAACCGGGGCGGCAGCTCCGCTGCCCGGTGGAGCAGCTTGCGAAACAGGCGGTGGGTGGCCTGCGCGTCGTCCAGCGCCCGGTGTGCGCGCGCCATGTCGACCCCCACCATGTTCGCCAGCGACACCAGGCTGTACCGCTCGGCGTGTGGCAGCAGCACGCTGGCCAGCTCGAACGTGTCCAGCGATTGGTTGTCGAACTGCTGGGAGTGGCGGCGCAGGAAGCCCAGGTCGAATTGCACACTATGGCCGATCACCGGGCAATCGCCGACGAAGCGCGCCACTCGCGGCAGCACAGCGTGTAGCCCTGGCGCGTTGGCCACGTCTTCGTCGCGGATGCCGGTTAATTCGGTGATGGGGGAAGGAATGTGCCGGCCCGGGTTGATGAAGGAGGAGAAGGTGTCTAGTACGTCGTTGTCACGGAACTTGACCGCGCCGACCTCAATGATGGCGTCGCGATCCGGGTCGAGCCCGGTCGTCTCCAGGTCGAGCGCTACGTAGGTTTGGGGCATACATCCTCATTTCTAGTCCGCTCCGGGCCTTGGGACGCGCGGCCCGGTCAGCAGCGGGAGGATTATACCTCACGGATGGGCAGGCGACAAGGTATGGGGGTGTGTGACGCGCTAACACGGTGACAGGGTGACGCGGCATCAGGTTATGCTGTGGTCTACCGCGCGCTTAGAATTCGAACTTCCACGGGTAGATGTGACGGCCTGGATGTATGAGGGCCAGCCCTGTGTTTCACCTTGAGTCACACGACATTGACCGGCAGTTATTCCAGGCCTGCCACGACAGTATTTGCACCATTGCACTATCCATCTGGCAGGTTGGGGGGGAAGGGAATTGAACTGGGGCTAGACCGCCCGGCGCAGACGACGCACCACAACCAGCAGTAACAACAGGCCCACAGCCATCGCGCTCGCCCCCAGCGTACCGACGCCAGTGTCGGGAACTTCTTCGTCCGCCGTCGGTCTCGGCGTGGACGTTGGGCGACGGGTTGGTACGAGCGTCGAGGTTGCCGTAGCTGCTTCAGCTACCTCCCCTGGGATCGCCGTCGGCTCTTCGGTCTCCTCTCCCGGTATCGCTGTTGGCTCCTCAGTTCCCTCGCCCGGCGTTGCCATTGGCTCCTCTGGGGTTGCCGTGGGAGCCTTGGTTGGGGTTGGTCGAGGTGTATCGGTTGGTGCTGTGGTCACGGTTGGTGATACCTCGACGGTCTGCGCCTCAGCCGCTGCTGCTGCCACCGCCGTGTTGGTGGCCAGGATGGCCTGGTTCTGCGCCTCGATATCCGCCCGCATCCGAGGAGCGAAGAAGAACGCCCACACGACAAAGGCGCAGATGCCCAGCGCGAGCAGGCCGCCGAGCGCTGCCACCAGGATGATAAAGGTGCGATTGGCTGCCTCTTCTTCTGGTGCTTCTTCCTCTACATCTATCTCTTCTTCCTCTATGAAGAATTCGCGTTCTTCCACTCTTGCCTCCTTGGGACCGTCTCTTCCTCCGACGCAAACCTATCGTTTCAGGCGGCTGACGTGGTCTAACATAAGACCTCTACATTCGCGAGTGGGGCAAAGATGGGTGCTTCCTGCCCCACGTCTACTTCCGCACCATGGACCCTGATCCCTGTCTCTATCTGGCGGGCGTGGACAGGGAGCGCGACTACCGTGCCCACCTTGCCTGCGTGGGGTTTTCGCACCAATCGCACCCGCGCTCCTATCCCCAGGGGTGCCCCGGGCTGTCTCTCGGCCGGTGGGACCGTGTCTGCGGGCATTGGGATGATGACCTCTGGACGCATAATCCCCCAGCGAGTCTGCATGTGCCCGTTGACCGAGGCCTCCCGGCCGTCGTTTTTCGTCAGCAGACGGAAGATTGGCCCTGACATCGGCACTGCTCCGATTCCCTCGGTGACGATGATGGGGAAAGGCAATTGCTCCGCCTGTGGGACCAGTTCTGGCGATAGTCCTCCGACCACGATGCCTCGCACCTGGAGTTGCTGGGCTCGTTCGAGCGCTGCGTCGCTCAGGCCGCGGCCGCCAACCAGGATTGTCCCGTGGGAGGCGGGATCGATCGCTTCGGCTTCCAACAGGTCACTGGGGGTTTCTGCCAGGCACTTGAGAACGCCAAAGCTTTCTTCGCCTGCGCCCCATGCTCCTTGGACTACAGCACCCGCCGTCTCGATCACCACCCCATAGTACTGCCCGTGCTGTTGCAGCACATTCGAAACCGTCCCGTACATATGGGCGCGCAGATCAAATGGCGTCGGATGCGCCTCGATCAGTATACGACCACCACCGCTGGCTGTCACCATTCCATCGAAGGGAGACGTAACGGTGCTGGCAAACAGGCGGCCACGCTTGGCGATTACCTGGCCCTCCCGGACGTCATCGCCCGGTTTGACGCGGATGTACCGCTTGACGCGCGAAGCTGGAACGTCCAATAAGCGCGCCACCGGCACGATACGGAAGTCGCCGGGTAGCTTTGCGCGCGCGATGACCTGGGGAGGCTCGACCTGGTCGCCAATGCGCACCTCTACCGTTCCCGGCGCCGGCAACATCCGCCGGCGACGCACGATGGTCAGGGGAGTGACCTGAGTCTCGAATGGGTAATACATGTCTCAAATCTGCCCGTTTATCCGCCCACGTCCCACAGCCACTGCTGCATCTGTGACTGGCGCTGTTCGGTGTTGCCTGGGATGTGCAGTGGCCGCCCGCGGGCGTCGATAATCAACCCTGCCAATCCACCGTTCACGCGCAGCTTGCCAGCTTTCCCTGGCCCGCCCAAGCCTACGTCGAAATTGTGCAATGGGCGCAGTTCCAACACCGCCTGTTGGCCCGGCGGCAGTGGCAGCACTTCCAGATCGCCGTAACCGATCTCTGCGCTGAACTTGCCTTCGTCGTACGTCACGTGCACCTTCAGGATGGTCTCTCCCCTGCGTGCACGCCCAACCGGCGCAACCACGGTGGCCAGATTGACGAAGGCGCCGCTGTCCAGCACCTCCACTGCTGCCAGGGGCTTGACCTCGGCGACGATCCCCAGTGCTGGGGCCAGTCCATGGGCATCCAGCACGAGGGTGCTTACGCCAATTGGCTCCAGCGCGTCTAGAACCGTCAAGGCGGCCTGACCGGGGCGTGGAGCGTGGGCCAGTACGCTGCCTCCGACGACGATCGTGTCGCACAACGGCAAGAGGTGGGGATAAGGCTGTGCTGCACCCGGTTCCCAGCCTGGTCGGGCCAGCTCCAGGGTTGTGCGGATCGCTTCGCGTGCCAACGCCTGGTCCAACCACAGCTCGTGCACATCCTGCGGAATACTGGTCGGATGTATCTCCTTGTTGATCAGCACCCCATGAGCTTCATCTGCGCTCACTGGTTCGGGCAGCCAGCGCGTGACCGTTTCTGCACCGTGCTCTTGGATCATTCCTTCTCCGCCGAAGGTAACACCGAGGTCGCCACGTATGGTGGTGAACAAGCGCCCATCGAACACGGCGGCCACCGTTGTGCTAGCGGCACCCACGTCTATGCCCAGTATGCCCTTCGAGCCGTCTCCCAGGCGCCACAGGTACTGAACCAACTGTCCGAAAGCGCGTGCGGTGGGTTTGGGTGCTACTGCGCTCCACTTGCTCACGGTCTCAAAGCCCGGAAGCCGTTCCAGCTTCTCCTGCACGTAGAGCTCGTCCAGTTCCGCCTGGGCGCTGAGCAGGGTTTCCTCGGTTCGAGTAGGGCGCACATTATCGGCGACGCTCAATTCGGCTCGCTTGCTCACCATCTGCACAACGCGCTGGCGCAGGCGGGAGTTGCCCGCGAAAAGCAGCCTGGGCCGCGCGCTCTGCTCAATCAGCGAGGAAGCCAGTGTTGCTGTCTCCACCAGACTAAGCACCGGCTCCGCTGCTCCCCCTTCTACTCCTCCGGCAATGCAGATCACGTCGGGTGCGGCGTCGCATATTGTGTGTACATTCTCCCCTTCGCTCTGACCTCCATCTCGCCCATCGCTGGCCAATATCGCCTTTATGGTCGAGTATGTACCGGCTGCTGCTCGCTCGGCGCTGGCAACGCTTAGATCACGTACCAGTCCGGCCAGGACAACCTGCAGCGGCTGGCTGGCGCTCACGGTCGCGGCGAATGCGTCTACTCCCTGTTGCCTCCTCAACTGGGGGGTGATCAGGTCGCCGCTTGGTTCGAAGAAACGCCGGCCTGTGGATACGGAAATGTGTTCGACAGCGTGACGGATTCCCGCTGCGATGTCGGACCAGGGGTACTCCACCGTGGTAGGGGCTTCGCCCCGGGCGACCAAGCGGTATTGTCCAGCCACTTGTTCAAGCAACGTGGCCCTGGTCATCACTGTGCCACAATCAACCAATAGGATTGAGCCGATCGGTTGCTCTTCTGCCATCGTGGTCTCTCGCTAGCTGCCTAGCAGGCGGAGGTAGACGTCGGTGAAGACGTCAATCAGGTATTGGATACGGCCGATGAAGATCGATAGCGATGCCGTCAACGCCCCGGCGAAGGCGACGCCGAATGCAAAGATGGTGAATACGCGTCCGACTTGCGCTGCCAATTTGGTGACTAGAGACCATACGCCTCCTACTCCCCGTTCCCTTTGCGCGGTAAAGGCGAAACCCAACAATGTACACGTTGTGCCGACGACGATCAGCAGGCCGTCCAGGAGGCCTGTGCGGGACGATTGCAGCGAGGCAGGGCTCAGCGCCTGGCCTGTCGCTCCGATCTGGGGGATGAGGGTTCCGACCAGTGCACCGCTCAATGCCACCGCTGTCCCTACGCCGACGAGATAGGCGACGGAGAAGTTCCCCACATATGCCTGTCTGGGGAAGCCTTTGAAAAGCAACAGGATACCCAGCACCAGGGGGAACACCACCGCAAGTGGGTTGGTCAACAATTGGGCCAGTACCGTGCCCAGCAGGATGTCGCGGAGCACGATACCCAGGGAGTAGCCCACTAATGCACCGATGAAGAGGTGCAGTGCCAGCCGATACAGAGGGTTGTCACCCAACAGGTAGCTGAAGATCAGGAGCGTCAACACGGCTCCCATCACCAAGCCGGCGCTTTCGACCATTACTTCGCCCTCCTGTGCAGCCCGCCAAGTGTGTAGAAAGCTGCACCCAGGATCATCAGCCCGACGATGGCTGCGTGTCCCGCTGCCAGGGTGTTGAGTCGCTGATGAGCGTGCCCGCGTGATCCACGCAATGCCTCATAGGCGGCTGCCCCGCTCAATCCGTGGACCGCCCCTGTGACCTGACCGGCGTTGGCGTCCAGATATGGACTGGTGGTCGATTCCAGGGCTGCGCTCACGCCACCCACGACTGGAGGTGGTTCGTCGGGCAGTGCGCGTGCTTGCTCAACCCACCAGCGCAGTGGACCCGGCTGGGCGGTCACCACGAGGATCAGGCTGGGCGTCCCGGCGTCGGCCAACAAATTCGAGACGCCCGTGGCATCGCCCGGTTTGTAGCTCTGCGGGTACCGCTGCCCAGATGGCCCGACGGTGCTCAGCAGCCCTTCCGCCACTGCCAATCCCTGGGGTCGCGTGCTGACGACTGAGATCTGTGCCCCTTGATCGAGCAAGTGGCGCAGGATCGGCTCTGCCACCAGGTTGAGCTCATCTGCCTCCGAAGGTCCGTATTCGAAGGCGATCAAGACGGAGTCCCCTGTACCTATGTCTCGGATCGTCTCGTATGCCCTGGACACTCCAGGGGATATGACGGGTTGTGTCAAGGTTGGAACACTGACCGGTATTGTCGGTGCGATTAATATGGCTACGGTCACGGCGAGAAGCACGGCTGCTACCAGCCACCGTTGGATTCGCTCGCCCGTGCTGATTCCCTGCCTGGCCGCTTTGGGCTGCGGGGCCTCGGCCGGACGAGCCAGCAGACTCTGGAGCAACTGTGCCCGGGCTATGCTCGCCTCCCTGGCCTCGGATGCTCCAGCTTCTTCGTGGACAGAGGGCACCTGGAACGCGGGGACGGCGGGCAGGACACCACGCAACCCTTTCAGTAGTCCCTCGGTTTCCAGCGGCTCTTCCTCAGCGACTTCCGTGACTGCCTCGGGCTGCGGGCGTAAGTCCTGCAGCCAATCGGGGATCGCAGCCGGTGCCAGTTCTTCCTGCTCGCCAATCTCGATCCCTGGTGCGGTCGGAGGGGGTGGAACCAGTCCTTCAAAAGCAGGCACGGGTGGCGCGGCCACAGCAGGTGGGGCCTCCTCTTCCGGCGAGGCGATCTCGCGCAGCCAGTCGGGGATCTCGGCCGGGGCGGGGGGAGGCGCGGCAGGCGCGGCTTCCTCGGGTGGCGCTTCGGCGACGGGCGGCGCAGCCTCGGCAGGCGGGACCGCCTCCTTCTCCTCGGATGGGGCGATCTCGCGCAGCCAATCGGGGATCTCGGCCAGGGCGGGGGCAGGCGCGGCGGGCACGGCTTCCTCGGGTGGGGCTTCGGCGACGGGCGGCGCAGCCTCGGCAGGCGGGGCCGCCTCCTTCTCCTCGGATGGGGCGATCTCGCGCAGCCAGTCGGGGATCTCGGCCGGGGCGGGAGCAGGCGCGGCGGGCACGGCTTCCTCGGGTGGGGCTTCCGCGGTTGGCGGCATAGCTGCCCGGAGCCAATCCGGGAGATCGGCCGGTGCCGGTTCTTGAAGCGGGCCTAGTGCTTCCTCCTCGACGGGTGATGGTGCCTTTGGAGCTTGTTCCTCGAAGCGAGGTTCAACGAAATCTGGTTCCTCAGGCGGTTGCCTGCCGGTGTCCGGGCCAACCGGGCCCATCTCGCGCAGCCAGTCGGGTATCTCCACTGGCTCGATGGGTTCCTCTTCCGTATCGGGCACTTCGTCCTCTTCCATTGCCGACGCCCGCAGTTGCCCCAGCCAATCTTCCGCTTCTTGCCTTTCCCCCTTCCCTTCCGATGGGGGAATCGGCGGTGAAGGCTCTTCGACGGGGGGCTGCTCACGTTCCGGTTCCTCAGAGCGTGGGGCAGCCATGGGAATGAGGCGAGCCTGACACATGTCACAATACACGTTGCCGACGGGATTCATCGTACCGCACATCGGACAGCGCAACGCCGTGCGCAGTGGGAGCGGCTCACCGCATTCGCTGCAAAAACGACTTCCTCTTGGATTAGCTGCGCCACACTTCGGACAGTGAATCATAACCCAATCACTTAGAACTCACTATGCGGCCGGTCGCTGGTGAACAGGACTCGTAGGCCTGTGATCACGGTACCCAGCGCAACTCCCAGCAGGAGGCCCCGCATCCCCGCCATCCCAGGCACGTTGATGATCCAGTCTCGGGCGCTGGTCAGCCATTCCAGGCCCATGAGCGGCGCGCTGCCGAGCAACACCAGCGCCACAATCAGCAGGAACAGAATGGCGCCGGCGCTGCGCCGCACGCGCATCAAGCGGAATGCCGACAACGTCAGGGTGAAGACGACCAATGCAGCCAACGATGCTCCTACCGGGCCAATCACGTAGTTGAACAACGCCTGCGTCGCGACCTCAAGCGTCTCTTGGATCGGCGGGCGCTGTACCAGGCTCTGGAGAAGGGGGGGAATCCAGGCCACCATCATGGCGATCAGTAACACCAGGCTGTAGGGCCAGCCCCGCTCTCGCTGACCGATCTTTCCCCCGTGGACGCGCAGGACGTTGAATGTGCCCAGGAGGAAAGCGAAGGCGGCCACGATGACGGCTCCCTCGACCAGCAGATCACGCAGGTAGCCCAACATGGGGTCTGGAGATAGGTATCCTGCCAGCACTGTCAGACCTGGAAGTGTCGCGAAGAGGAGGCTGGGAATCCAGCGTCTGATGAGCTTAGTCATTGATCATGTCTCCTCACCAACCGCCCAGAATGGCCAATGCTGCTGTACCCAGGATAGCCAGCACCAGGATTACCCGCAGGATGTCTTGGGCTACAAGGCTGACTGTGAAGCGTCGTTCATCCGTCATCTGAGCTCCTGCGGTGTACAGCTCCTCCCCTACGGCCAGCCGATCGGTGGAGGGATACAACGCACCGAGCGCGCGGGGGTCGGCAGCGGCGGCCAGCTGTGTCAGGTCCTGCTGGGTCCCTGCGTTGGCGATCAGCGATACTTCGGCTCCGAAGGCGCCACTCATCATGTTGGCTGTAATGTGCTCGGTTGCGACTATGTGGGCAGCTCCGGCTGCGTACGCCACTGGAGAGGGTGCGACGAAGCGCACGGAGGTGGGATTGTACAGTTCCAGGATACCGTTTCGCTCGTATGCCCGGCGCAGGATGTCCTCGGCCAGCGGAGCCAGTGTGGGGTCACCGACGGTGACGACAGGCGGGGCGTGGTAGGAAATGGCGGTGTCGGCCAGCGCCTCCACCACCTGGAGCGCAGCCAGAGACGTGATGGCATCCTCTCCGTTCAGCCCACCGCCTCCGAGCGCGATGTGGATTGCTCCACCGCTCTCGGCAGCGTACCCTGCTTCTTCCCACAGATCCCGAAAGGCGGACAGCGGACGGATCCTGGGATGTGGCCCTTTCCTGCCGCGCAGGATCAGCAGCACCGCGAGTACCAGGGCGCTCAGTATCAGCAGGAGAATGGCCCCAACGTCCATCGTCTAGCTCTCCTCTCCTTCCAGGCAAACCCGTAAGCGATCCAGCAGTTCCGGACTGCCCAGCAGCGCTACTGCCTGGTCAAGCGCGACGTCGCTTACAATGCCGGTCATCAGTGGCTGGACTATGAGTAGCGCCTGGCTGCCCAGAAAGCCAAATGCGTGAGCAAACTCGAGCAGTGACAGGACCACTGTCGATAGTCCCAACGTCTCGATGCGCCTGGCCCATCTCTTCATCCAGGCCTGTTGTTGTGTCTCGCAACTCACGATTGGGCCTTCATTGGTAGTATACCAGAGAATGCAGAAATCGCCACCCGTGCGGCTTTGTTCACATAACAGTGCGGCGCTTCGTGCTGCAGTACTTTGTACTCGTTCGAGATGAACAAAGCGGCTTTGAAAATCAAGGCTTGGAAGTTGTGTTTAAACAACTTATTGGCAACGCCCCTGTACACTTGGTGTAGTATAGCACGATTTGAGATGCTAAGCAAATTTACGCGTGATTGCTCAGGCATAGTGTCAGGCACTCACGAGGTGCTGTTGGCACGAAGGCAGGCGGTTTCGTCGCGTATGCTCGGATGCTGTTGACGTCGCCCTTGCCACGTGCTAGAATACGGCTCCAGCAGCACGTCAGAGGGTGATATATGACCTTGCCCGAAAGCCGCGTATATCTGGACCATTCTGCTACTACTCCGGTGCATCCCCACGTGGTCGAAGCGATGGCTCCGTACTGGAGCGAATGCTTCGGCAACAGTGCGTCATCCCACGCTTTCGGACAGGCTGCCGCGAGCGCCTTGGAGCAGGCCCGTCAGACCGCCGCCGATGTGTTGGATTGTCGCCCCTCCGAGATCGTGTTCACCGGTTCAGGCACCGAGGCCATCAACCTGGCGCTGTGGGGCGTGGCCTGGGCCGCGCGACAGAGTGGGCGTGGCAATCACATCGTGACTACGCCTGTCGAGCATCACGCTGTGGGTCGCACGGTGGAGCAACTGCACGACCTGCTTGGTTTCGAGGTCACTCAGGTGCCGGTCGATGGCTACGGGCGCGTTGATCCCAGCGACGTAGCAGCTGCAGTTCGCCCCGGCACCGTTCTGGTGAGCGTGATGGTCGCCAACAACGAAATCGGCACCGTGCAGCGCATATTCAGGATTGGGCGCGTCTGCCGTGAGCGGGGCGTCCTATTTCATACCGATGCCGTACAGGCTGCAGGCCGAATTCCGTTGGAACTGGATGAGGTCAATGTGGATCTTCTGGGGCTTTCGGCCCACAAGTTCTACGGCCCCAAGGGCGTTGGGCTGCTTTACGTGCGGCGCGGCACCCCCTTCGTGCCGCCGATCACGGGCGGAGCTCAGGAACGTGGGCGCCGTCCAGGCACGGTGGACGTCGCCGGAGCAGTGGGCCTGGCGACCGCACTGCGTCTGGCGGAGGGGGAGAGGGTGGCCGAGTGCGCTCGCCTACGTCCCTTGCGTGACAGGCTCATCGAGGGTGTCCTGGAATCTATTCCCGATAGTCGTTTGACCGGTCATCCGGTGCACCGGCTGGCGAACCACGCCAGTTTCGCCTTCCGTGGAGTTGAGGGCGAGTCGATCGTCCTGCACCTCGATTTGGAGGGCATCGCCGCCAGCTCTGGCGCGGCCTGCGCCGATGGGGAACCGAATCCCTCGTTTGTCCTTACGGCGATGGGAATCTCTCCAGATTGGGGAATCGGTAGCCTGCGTCTCACGCTGGGCCACAACAACGACGCGGCTGACGTGGCACGTGTGCTGGAGGTCCTGCCGGGCATCGTCGAACGGCTGCGAGCGAGCGGATGATGGACTTGTGTGGGTCACGGATGTCCGATTCGACGGGGCGACCCTCCGATGTTGAGGGCAGCCCTGAGGTCAGGACCGGCGCGAACGATGGGCGACGGTTCTCGCCGCGGGTTTTCGCTGCGCTCAGTGGCGGTGTAGATAGCGCTGTCGCCGCTGTACTCCTGGTCGAGCGAGGCTTTGAGGTCATCGGGGCGATGCTGCGGCTGTGGGCTGAGCCTCGGCCGGGTAGCGCTCGTGCGGACACCAGCGACGCACCCGAGGCTGTGGATCGGGCCCGGTGCGTTGCCGATTGGCTGAACATCCCGTTCTATCTGATCGACGCCGAGGAGCCTTTCAAGGTTCACGTGGTCGACTATCTCGTCGCCGAGTATGCTGCCGGTCGCACACCCAACCCCTGCGTTCCGTGCAACCGCGTCATCCGTTTTGGGTTGCTCATGGAGCGATCCCGGGCATTGGGAGCGGAGTTTCTGGCGACGGGCCATTATGCTCGCGTGCGCGCCGTCGCCGGCTGTTACCAGCTCCTCCGGGGGCGGGATTCACGCAAAGACCAATCCTATTTCCTACACACGCTTGACCAACAGCAGTTGGCCCACGTCCTTTTTCCCCTGGGTGAGTTGACCAAAGGTGAGGTGCGCGCGATCGCCCGCCGGTCCGGTCTGCCGGTGGCGGAGCAGCCCGAGAGTCAGGACATCTGCTTCTTAGCCGACGGCGACTACCGGCGTTTCCTGGCGCACCAGGCTCCCCATCTGTTTCGGCCTGGCCCTATCCTGGATACCTCCGGGCAGGTGCTGGGGCAACATCAGGGCTTGCCGGGCTACACGATCGGACAGCGCAAGGGATTAGGGATCACGGCGCCGGAGCCGCTGTACGTGCTTGCGATCGAGCCTGCCGACAACGCGATCATCGTCGGGCCGGCGGAGGAGATGGGCCGGGATGAATGCCTGGTTGAGGAGATGCACTATATCGACGGGAAGATGCCCACCGTTCCCTTCCAGGCCACGGCCCAGATCCGCTATCGAGCTCGGCCAACTCCTGTCACCATCACTCCACTGCCAGATAGAGCAGCCCACGTCCGCTTTGCCTCGCCCCAGCGGGATATCACGCCGGGGCAGTATCTGGTGCTGTACGACGGAGAGATCGTGTTAGGCGGTGGGGTGATTTGTGAGTCACGACAAAGCATGCTATAATACTTTCACTATGGAAGATCATCCCGTACCTCCCACAGAGTCTCCTGTGTCGCCAGCGCTGGAAGCGCCTGAGGCTGATGAACTGTCGTCGGCAGAACTGCGCGCGCGACGCGTGCTCATCACAGGGCTGGTTGTGGCCGGCCTGTTGTTGGTAGGCCTGGTCGTGCTGTTGGTTTTTCTGTCGATCGACGCATATCAAGCAGCGTATACCGGTGCGGGGCCAAGCCCCGGGTCAGTTGTAGTGGCGCTGCTTCGAGATTCAGCGATCGTTTTCGTGGCGTTCGAGACGCTGCTCATCGGCGTGCTGTTGATCATCCTGATGCTGCAGGTGCAGTCGCTGATTGTACTGCTGCGGGACGAGATCAAGCCGATGCTAGAGGCGGCCAACGAAACACTCTCTACCGTGCGTGGTACGACGCAGTTTGTCAGTCATAACGTCGTCTCGCCGGTGGTGAAATGGTCAGGTTATGTGGCCGGGTTGCGGCGCATCGTGCGAGAAATCGGCGGCTTGCGTGACAGCGGAGAACAGGGAGGGTAGACGAGCGGACGGGTGGTCTTCCTGCTGCGCCGGAGGTCAGGACGACCCGGTGGTATGCACGTTTTTCGTCGGTGGGAAATTGCTGTGAATTCTGTGTGCCAAGCTTAGTGAGGAGGTAAGCCATGAGCAACAACAACGGTGGTGATATCGGGGCCTTCTTCGCCGGTTTCCTGGTCGGGGGGCTGGTGGGGGCGGCGGCCGCGCTTCTGATGGCTCCACAGTCTGGAGAGGAGACGCGCGACCAAATCCGGCAGAAGAGCGTTGAGTTACAGACCAAGGGGGAGGAAACTCTGGCCGACGCCCGTGCTAAGGTCGAGGCTGTAGCTGCTGACGTCAAGCGCCGCGCGGAGGAACTCCAGCATCAGAGCAAGGTCGTCCTGGAGGAGGGCCAGAAGCACTTGGCGGATGCGCTCGAGCAGACGAAGAAAGCAGCGGCGAGCACGACGGGCAAGCAGGCGGAGCCCGAAGCCGCCGAGGCATAGCGTCTGTCGTGCGATTTCTATCTCCACACCAATTGGCCGCGCACACACGCGGCCAATTGGTGTGATGAGATGTGTTTCATACCCCAGGCAGGATTTGAACCTGCAACCCTCGGATTAGAAGTCCGACGCTCTATCCAATTGAGCTACTGGGGCACAGCACTGCTATTCTAACCCAAGGGTATGTCTCTGTCAAGCCTTGGTCCCCTTCATCCCAGGGCAATCGCATCTAAACTGATTCTCATTCTAACCTGTCATTCTGAGCGACCGGAGGGGCCGACGCCGTCGGTAGACAG
>Ga0180434_10002471_pt1 | contig 24612 bp, 19 predicted proteins | sample SS_ome_7_FD_132453 | JGI IMG/M metagenome (GOLD analysis project Ga0180434, IMG submission 132453) | Hypersaline lake sediment archaeal communities from the Salton Sea, California, USA - SS_1_D_2 metaG | ecosystem: Environmental > Aquatic > Non-marine Saline and Alkaline > Hypersaline >... | reverse complement strand
TATCGAAGCCAAGAACGGGCCTTACAAACACCGCTCGCCCTGGTTTCGATACGCTGGCGCTACTCAACCGACGGACTCGCTATTGACTGCGTAACTCCTGACTATAGAAGCGGCCACCATACGTCGCTGGAAAACTCGCAGGAGTCACCATGAACTCCGTTCATCCAGAAGGAAGAAAATGTAGGGCAGTTTTGCTCAAGCGCTACAGGCGCTCGTCATTCCGAGCGGAACGGAGCGCAGCAGAGTGGAGTCGCAGCGTCGTGTGGCGGCACACGGCGCCACACGGAGGAATCTCCCTGGTGGTTTTGCTTGCGAAAGTGGAGATTCCTCGACTCCCTTGGGTCCCTTCGACAAGCTCAGGGCAGGCTGCTCGGAATGACGCAAATTGGTAACAGATCTATTTTCGGAGTAGGAGGAACGTTATGAACACCCAATCTCCCAGTACCAATCTATTTATTGGCCCAAGCCGACGCTGGCTCATCCGCGCGCTCTACATCCTCATCATCCTGGCCGTCGTCGCCGGGTTCGCGGCGTTGCGGTGGGTCAACAAGCTGCCGGAGCGCGTCGACGACCAGCAGACCGTTGTGCTGGGGCGGACCCGCTTCGCCCCCGATAGCGACGCGTCGGTGCGCGTGGTGGTGCAGGATTTTGGCGCGGGCGAGCCTATCGTCGGCGCCCAGGTCAAGGTCAGTCTGAAGCCCGCCGACCCTTCGACAAGCTCAGGGCAGGGCGGGAGAGCCATCCCGCTCTTCGAAGGGCAGACAGACGAGACCGGCAGCCTGCCTGTCAGCTTTCACGTGCCCGCCGACGCGCCCGAAGAGGCGCAACTCGTTGTGGAGACCCAGTCGGACGTGGGGCGCGACAAGGTGGAACAGCCCGTGACGATCGAGCGCGAGTACCGGCTGCTCCTCACCAGCGACAAACCGCTCTACCAGCCTGCCCAGGTCATCCACATGCGCGCGCTCGCCCTCAGCACCTTCGACCTGACCCCCGCCCGCGGCGCGACGGTCAATTTCCTGGTCGAGGACGCCAAGGGCAATAAGGTCTTTCGTGAGAGCGTGGCAGCTTCCGACTTTGGAGTCGCCTTTGCCGACTTTCAGTTGGCCGACCTCGTCAACCAGGGCAACTACAAACTCAGCGTTTCCATCGGCGAGACGACCTCGGAAAAGACCGTCGAGGTACGGCCCTACGTGCTGCCCAAGTTCGGCGTGAACGTCTCGACCGACCGCTCCTTCTACCTTCCCGGCGAGCGGGTGGAGGGGACGGTGCAGGCCGACTACTTTTTTGGCAAGCCCGTCGCCGAGAGCGAGGTGCAGGTCGTCGGCAGCGTGTGGGACGTGGGCCGCACCGTCGTCGTGGACCTGCACGGCGAGACGGACGAGGACGGAACCTACGAGTTCAGTTTCGAGCTGCCCGAATACTTTGCCGGGTCAGGGTTAGAGTCGGGGCTGGCGCAGTTCGGGCTGGAGGTGACCGTCGTCGACCAGACCGACCACGCCGAGCAGGTGAGCCAGGCGTTGCCCATCGCCGCCCAACCGCTCGTCATCGAGGCGGTGGCGGAGAGCGGCGTGCTCAAGCCGGGCGTCGAGAACATTATCTACATCCTCACCTCCTACCCCGACGGTCGCCCCGCGCCGACGCAGTTGCAGATCCGCGTGGACGGCGGCGAAGTGACGGAACTGACCAGCGGCGAGTTCGCCCTGACCGAGTTCACCTTCACGCCGCAGGCGGGGAGCTATCCCACGCTGGAGATCGGCGCCCAGGACGAGAAGGGTCTCAAGGCCGAGCGGTGGGTCGAGTTCGAGGCCGAGTCTGGCAGCGACAGCGTGCTCCTGCGCGCCGACCGGGCCGCCTACGTCGTCGGCGAGACGATGAACCTGGTCGCCTTCACGCCGGTTGAGTTTGGCGACGTCTACCTCGACATCGTCAAGTCCGGACAGACGCTCTCGACCCGCTCGGCGCGGGTGACGAGTGGAAAGGTTGATTTCGCCGTCGACGTCAGCCCCGATCTCTACGGCACGCTCGAACTCCACGCCTACAAGGTGCTGCTCGACGGAACCATCGTCCGCGACACGCGGCTTGTCGTCGTGGATGAACCGAACGACGTCGCCATCGACATTACGGCCAACCGGGAGACGTACCTGCCGGGCGAACTGGCGACGATCGATTTCCAGACGAGCGACGCGGCGAGCAGCGGGAACGTGCAGACGGCGCTGGGGCTGGCGATTGTGGACGAGTCGGTCTTTGCGCTGCAACGGCAGGACCCCGGCTTTGCCAAGCTCTACTTTATGCTCGAACAAGAGTTGCTGGAACCGTTCTACCAGATCAAGGGATTTGAGCTGCCCGCCGCGATTCCTCCCGAAAAGGACGTGGAGGAAATTCGGCTGGCGCAGGACGAGGCGGCGAGGGCAAACTGGGCCGGAGCTGGGGTGCTCGCAGCTCCCCGGCCCATCAACTCGCGCCAGGAAAAGATGATCGCCGTCCGTGAAGCACAGGAGAGGGGCTACACGCGCATCGGTCGGTCGTCCGCCGCCGGGCTGCTCCTCATCCCGCTGGCGTTGTGGGCGGTGGTGATCGCCGCTCTGTGGAAGACGGGCGTCGTGAGGCGCTCGCTCGTGCGGGTGGTCGTCATCTCCGTCGCCATCGCGGTGCTGGGGGGCTGCCTGGTCGGCTGGTTCCTCGCGCTATCGGAGATGTATTATGATTTTGACCCTGAGGTCGTGTTCATCCTGCTGGCGCTCGCCACCGCCCTGGCGGTGCTGCTCTTTATCGGTTACGCCCTGGTGAAGGGGGACACGGCGGCGAGGTTTCTCGCGCTGCTGACCCTGGCCTGGCCCGCGCTGCTCTTCCTGCTGGTCCTGGTTTCGGACTATGGATACACGCCGTCCGATGGGTTGCTCTTCGTGGTGCTGCTGGCTTATGCGCTCGTGCCCGGCGCGTATCTGCTCTTCGGACAGGTGCGCTGGGTGCAGGAGAGGCGCTTCGTCGGGGCATTGTCGACCGGGCTGGGGACGGTCTCGGCGCTGCCGGCGATGGTGATCCCGCTGGCTCTTCTCTTTTTCTTAATGCCAATGAGGGGCGCGATGGCCCCTCCGCAGCCAGGGATGCGACGGCTGTACGGTCTGGATCAGCCAGATTTTCTAGTGGCGCCTGGAATGCCAATGCCCACTGAGGCCCCTATGGCCCCCGTGGTAGAAGAGGCAGAAGCTATGCGGGCGGAAGACGCCGACGAACAAGCCGCCGGAGCCGAGGCCCCCCGCCTGCGCCAATACTTCCCCGAGACCCTCTACTGGGCGCCAGAGGTCCTCACCGACGAGGACGGCTTTGTCTCACTCGAAATCCCGATGGCCGACTCGATCACCACCTGGCGGCTGACGGCGCTCGCCTCGTCCCAGGATGGACGGCTCGGCTTTACCACGCGCGGCGTGCGCGTGTTCCAGGATTTCTTTGTCGACATCGACCTGCCCGTCGCGCTGACGCAAGGGGACGAGATCAGCATCCCCATCGGCGTGTTCAACTACCTGCCCGAGGCCCAGGAAGTGCGGCTGGTGGTGGAGCAGGAGGATTGGTTCGAACTGCTCGGCGACGGGGAGCAGACGATGACGATCGAGTCGAACGACATCGACGTGGTTTACTTTCCGATCCGCGTGCTCAAATTCGGGCGGCGCGGCTTCCAGGTGACCGCCTGGGGCGAGCAGAAGAGCGATGCCATCCGCCGCGAGGTCAACGTCGTGCCCGACGGCAAAGAGTTCCGCCTCACCGAGAGCGATTGGCTGCGCGAAAGCGCGGATTCGGGGAATTCGTTGGAGGTCGAGATCGAGATTCCGACCGGAGCCGTGCCAGATACGCCCTACGTCGAGGTCAAAATCTATCCCGGGGTTATGGCTCAGGCGGTCGAGGGATTGGAGAAAATCCTTCGACTGCCCCACGGCTGATTCGAGCAAAGTACGTCGGCGACGTACCCGAACGTTCTCGTGCTCGATTACATGCAGACCACCGGCCAGGCGAACCCCGAACTCCAGATGCAGGCGGAAAAATACGTCGGCACCGGCTACCAGCGTTTGCTGACCTTTGAGGTGAGCGGCGGCGGATTCAGCCTCTTTGGCAACCCGCCAGCGGAGGTTTTCCTCACCGCCTACGGGCTGATGGAATTCAACGATATGGCAAAGGTCTACCCGGTGGACGAGGCCGTCATCGAGCGGGCCGCACGGTGGCTGCTGAGCCAACAACAGTCCGATGGCGCGTGGGCCGACCAGGGCTACTCGGAACACTGGCGGATTGGCTCCCAGGTCCCCACGACCGCCTACATCGCCTGGGCGCTGATCGAGGCGGGCTATGAGGATACGACGGAGGTTGGTCGAGCGCTCTCCTACATCCGCGAGTTTGCGTTACAGGAGGAAGATGCCTACAACCTGGCGCTGGTCGCCAACGCGCTGGCCGCCTACGCTCCCGACGATTCGACGACCACCGCCGTCCTGGACCGCCTGTACGAGATGCGCGTCGAAGAAGGCGGCGCCGTCTACTGGCCGATGGATGCCGCCTCGTTTATGGGCGCGACGGGCGAGAGCGGCAGCCTGGAGACGACGGCGCTGGCCGCCTACGCCTTTATGCGCGGCGGCGCTCACTCCGACGCGGTGAGCGGCGCGCTTGGCTATCTCATCCAGGGGAAGGATTCCTGGGGCACGTGGGGAACCACGCAGGCGACCATCCTCACGCTCAAGGCGCTGCTGCTGACGACGGAGCAACTGGGTGAGGCCGAAGGGCCCGCCACGCTGAGCATCAGCCTGAACAAGGAGCAGACGGAAGAGATCGTGATCGACGAGACCAACTCCGACGTGGTGCACCTCGTCACCTTCGACCGCGGCTTTTCGCCCAGCGGCGCGAACCGGGTGCAGATCGAACTGGAGGGTGGCGGCCCTTCGACAGGCTCAGGACATGGCAACCTGATGTACCAGGTCGCCACGCGCTATTACCTACCCTGGAGCGAGGTGGAGCCGACGCCGGAGATGGAGGAGTTGATCGCCATCGACCTGAGCTACGACCGCACCCGGCTATCCGTCAACGACGAGGTGACGGTTGACGTGAGGGTGCGACTGAACGAGGAGGGCGTGGTCAAGATGGCGCTGATCGATCTGGGTGTGCCTCCTGGCTTTACCGTGCTGGCGGAGGACTTGAGCCGCCTGGTCGAGCAGAGGGTCATCGCCCGCTACGAACTGACGGGGCGGCAGATCATCATCTACCTGGAGGATTTCTCTTCCGGGACGCCGCTGCGATTCAGTTACCGTCTGCGGGCGCGCTTCCCGATGCGGGCGCAGACGCCTCCCTCCAGCGCCTACGATTACTACAATCCCGGCGACCTGACGACGCGAGCGCCGCTGGAGGTGACGGTGAGCGAGTAGTACGCTGTCTCAGTGAACACTAAAAAACTTTGCCAACCGCTCGCACGCCAACGGAATATTGGGGCAGCAGGCATCCACGATCTCATCGGCGGTGCATTCGGGATGCTCCAGGAAGAAATCTAGCGCCTTTTGCCCGTCGAAATCACAACAGGCCAGGCGCAAGGTCAAAAACTCCGGCGCGTCGCCAAAAGCAGTCCCTGGCAACGTGGCGACGTGAACGGTATCGAGTAACTTTTTCGCCAGTTGTTCACTTGTTTCCACGCCCTTTTGTTTCAGTTCCTCGCCAAACCGATCAAAGTCGGGATAAAGATAAAAAGCGCCATCCAATTCCGGATAAGGGATTCCCAAGTCAAGGATGGCTTGACGAACATATCCCGAGACCCTGGCGTGTATCCGAGTGCAAACGTCGATATACTCACGGATGTCTGCGCTGTCACGAAACGCCTCCAAGGCCGCAAATTGGATCGGCGCTGATACGGTTGACCAGGTCTCGCTGGCAATGCGCACAACAGAGTCATAAACGTTTTTGAGCGATTCAGGGAACAGAGCGACGCCCAGGCGGTATCCTCCCAACGAGATGTGTTTGGACAATCCACTGGTCACAATCGTCCCCTCCGGGTAGAACTTGGCGATGCTCACGTGATCCTGTTTGAAATTTACCAGCCCATAGATTTCGTCGGAAATCACGACCATTTGGTGGTCTCGACAAACCTGGGCAATTCCGTCTAATCGTGATGGGGAGATGGATAAACCCGTCGGATTATTGGGGTAATTTAGAAGCAGCTTGGTTGGACGCTTGCCCTCGCTTCGAGCGGTTTTTATGGCCTCATCCAGACTCTCGGAGGTGACGTGATGATTCTCTTCGATGCGAGTCGGAATTTTGATGACCTGATCTCCGGTGAGGATGGCCTGAGGCGCGTAACTCACCCAGGAGGGAACCGGCAATATCAAATCCCCCTCCACTGCCAATTGAATGTCATAGATCAACTCTTTACTTCCTGGTCCGATAATGATCTCCATCCCCTCGCTGTCGAATCCCAACTTGGAAGCATAAAATTTCTTGGCGAGTTGGCGTAACTCTGGAAGGCCAGCCGACGGTAAATACATATTCTTGTCTGCATGGATCGCGAGGGCTTTCTTTATCCTGGGGTGAACCGGGAAAGGAGATTGTCCAAATCCCATGTGCAGAATGGGTACCCCCTTGTTCCGATATTCGTTCACGTGCTCGTTAATTCCCAGGGTGGGGGAGAAATGAAGGTGTTCAACACGGGGGCGAATTTGAGCTAGAGGGTCAATTTTTGTATTCATACTATCCTCCGATGCTGCGTCTATGACTGTGTCTGTGGGCTTTATTTCTGCCATCGGTTAAATTATATCCGATACTCATCGAAAAATCTAGTTTTCAAAACATCCCACGTATGGGCGAACACGATTCGGCCAGATGTTTTGCATAAATTAGCGTCAGTGATAAAATTGGGCGATTCTGTCACCCTCGTACAGAATTGATATGCTCCAGATATCGGTAGCCAGTAGTCAGTAATCAGACTTTTGGCTGTTGGCATTTGTCTACTGTTTAAGGAGGTCCCAAAAATGGCGTTGACCATCGAATGGCGGCATCGCATTGACAACTGGCGGAAGGAGCTGCCCCACCATTTTTACCGCCCGCTGGGAACCGTTACATTGAGCGGCTTTACGACCACGGAGCAACTGACCGCTGAGCAGGCGCTCGGAGGGAACTTTCGACCGATGCCGCCCGGCACGGAGTGGGGGGGCAAGTGGGAATACGGTTGGTTTCAGGGTGAGGTCGTGCTGCCCGAGGAAGCAGCAGGCCAGCGGATCGTCCTCAAAGTCGATGTGGGAGAGCCAAGCTCGATCTATGGTGGAGTGGAGTGCGCGGTCTTTGTAGACGGCCAGATCGCCGGGGCGCGGGATCGCCAGCACGATCACGTGACGCTCTGTCACGACGGCGTTCCCGGGACGCGGTACGGGGTTCTGGTCGAAGGATATGCCGGACACGGCGCGCGCGTCACCCGCGCCGGTCCCACGCCTCTGGATCGCGAGACGGTGCCCGAACCCGGCCCAACACAGGCTATCGTCGGTGAGAGTACCTTTGGCGTCTGGGAAGAGGAGGCGTTCCAACTCTGGATCGACGTCGAGACGCTCTACCACCTCCGCGAGAGCAGCGACCCGGATTCGCTGCGAGTGGCCGAGATCGACCGGGCGCTGCGGGATTTCACCCTGCTCGTCGATTTTGAGCTGCCTCACGCCGAGATGCTGGAGACGATGCGCGCCTGCCGGAAGCGGCTCGAGCTGCTCCTGGAATGCGTCAACGGCCCGACCGCGCCGACGCTGTTCGCTTTTGGTCACGCCCATCTGGACGTGGCCTGGCTCTGGCCGCTGGCCGAGACGGAACGGAAGGCCGCCCGCACCTTTGCCACCCAGTTGGCCCTGATGGACGAGTACCCCGAATACAAATTTCTCCAAAGCCAGCCGCACCTCTATTGGATGGTCAAGACGTGCTATCCCGAGTTGTACGCGCGGGTCAAAAAAGCGGTCGAGAAAGGCCAGTTCATCCCCGAAGGGAGCACGTGGATCGAGCCGGACACGAACATCCCCAGCGGCGAAAGCCTCATCCGCCAGTTCATTCACGGCCAGCGCTTTTTCCGGGACGAGTTCGGCGTCGCGTGCGAGACGCTCTGGTTGCCGGACGTCTTTGGTTATTCGGGCGCGCTGCCGCAGATCATGCGCGGCTGCGGGGTCAAGTACTTCTCGTCGGCCAAGATCTTTTGGGCCTACAACGATCACGATCCCTTTCCCTACAACACCTTCACCTGGGAGGGCATCGACGGCTCCGAGGTGCTGGTGCATTTGTGCAACTATTATAGCTGCCAGACCGACCCGGCCTATGTCATTGGCTATTGGAACACGCGTGTCCAGAAGGATGGCTTTTCGACGCGCCCGTTCCCCTACGGCTGGGGCGATGGCGGCGGCGGACCGACCCGCACGCACGTCGAACAGCTCCGCCGGATACGAGACCTCGAAGGCATGCCCCGAGTCAAACCGGGAACGCTGACGGAGTATTTTCGAGACCAGGAGGCGCGGGGGATTCCCGACGCTCGCTACGTGGGCGAGTTGTATTTTCAGGCCCACCGGGGGACCTACACCTCACAGGCCAAAACCAAGCGAGGGAATCGCCAGAGCGAGTTCGCCCTCCGCGAGGCCGAGCTGTGGGGCGTGGCGGCGAGGGCGCTCAAAGGGGCCTGCTCTGATGGTTCGACAAGCTCACCACGGCGGCCTGCCGAAGGGTTCGTGCTTCCGGTCGAGGAGCTGGACGAGGCGTGGAGATTGATCCTGCTGAACCAGTTCCACGACATCATCCCCGGCTCGTCCATCCAGCGGGTGTACGAGGAGGCCGAGGCCGATTATGCGTCCGTCATCAGCACGGCGCGAGGGGTGGCAAGCCAGGCTATGTCTGCCTTGACGGACGATGCCCAGGCGTTGACCGTTTTTAACTCGCTTTCCTGGTGTCGATCCGCCTTGGTCGCCCTTCCCGAAAACTTTGAAGGTGCGATGGACGAGGCGGGCAATGTCCTGCCTACCCAAATCTTGGACGGCAAGACCTGGGTAGAGTCGATCATTCCCTCGTGCGGGTGGACAACATTGCGTCCTACCGATGCTGGAAACGCTGACAATACTCTAACCGCTACAGAACGATTGTTGGAAAACGATCTGTTGCGCGTCGAGTTCAATGACAAGGGCGAGATCACCAGTATCTTTGATAAAGAAGTCGGGCGCGAACTGGCAGCCGGGCCGTGCAACAGCCTCAAGATGTACAAAGATGTGCCCACCGCCTGGGACGCCTGGGACCTCGACAGTATGTATGCACTCACGCCGGTCGAGCTTGGCGAACCGGCGCACATCGAGGTCGTGGCAAGCGGCCCGCTCGTCGCTATTCTCCGCATCACCCGGACGCTTCACGAGTCCACGATGACGCAGGAGATTCGCCTACGCCGCGGCAGCCGCCGTGTCGATTTCCACACCGTCGTCGATTGGCAGGAGCGACACAAACTGCTCAAGGTCAACTTTCCGGTGAACGTCCACGCCAACGAGGCCGTCCACGAGATCCAGTTCGGCCACATCCGCCGCCCCAACCACAAGTCCAGGCCCTTTGACGCGGATCGCTTCGAGGTGCCGAATCAAAAATGGAGCGCCCTCGCGGAGGAGAATCGGGGTTGCGCGGTGATCAACGACTGCAAGTACGGCGTCAACGTGCTTGGCAACAGCATCAACCTGACGCTGCTCAAGTCGGCGCTCGCGCCCGATATGACGGCGGACAGGGGACGGCAGGAGTTTACCTACGCCTTTTACGCCTGGAACGGGAGTTTTGCCAAGAGTCCCATCGTGCGCGAGGGGTACGAACTCAACTGCCCGGTGATGACGGCGCCAGGCGCGGCGGGTGAAGAGTCGCTCTTTTCCGTGGATGCGCCCAACGTGATCGTCGAGACGGTCAAACCCGCCGAGGATGGTTCTGAGGACGTCGTTGTGCGGTTGTACGAGGCGAAGCGGATGGCGACGCGCTGCACGTTGTCCACGTCGCTGCCAGCGCTCGGAGCAGCACAGACCGACATGTTGGAGAACATCCAGGAAGAGTTGCCGTGCGACAGGGGCGAGGTGGCGCTCGAGTTCCGCGCTTTCGAGGTCAAGACGATACACTTGCGGTTGGCATCGTAGAGAGCAATCCTGTCGCTCTTTGAGCTGGTTCTTGCAGTTGCCCCGCCATACCAGGAGTGGTATAATTCTTTACGAGCGAACATGGAAAGGAGACGCGACGTGACAGTTGCCACTTATGTCGGGATTGCACAACAGGATGGACAGATCCACTTGGCCGAACCGGTCAATCTGCCCGAAGGTAGCCTGGTCTATGTCATTGTGCCCCCTGTTGTAGACGAACAGACTGCCCGCCGCCAGGCGAATCGTTGGCTGCTGGAGCACGTTGGAGACATGGTAATGGCCGACCAGCCCACCTTCACCTGGAACGGCGAGCGAGCCGTTTGGCGCTGCGACGCTTTTGTCACCGCGTTGCGCAGGCAACCCCAAGGACCCATCGGCCACGTAGACGTAGACGTGAGCACCGGCCAGGTACTGGCCGACGAGGCCCATGCCCAGGAGATGATCGCGCGTGGCAAGCAGGTTGAGTTTAACTCACTTCCGGCAGGAGGATGAGTTCGGCGGCTGCCTGCCCGCCTGTGTCCAGATGGTACTGGCCCATCTGGGCATCGTGCGTTCTCAGACAGATCTGGCTCGACTGTTGGGAACGCAGCGAGGAGTAGGGACACCGCCTTTAACATTGCCCGACTTGCTTCGGACGAGTTGGAAGTGGTTTACACTTTCGGCTCGTTGGAGGACGTGGCCGCCTGGCTGGAGCGCGGTGTACCCGTAATCGCCTTTGTCCAGGCAGGCGAACTGCCTCACTGGCGCGGCGAACGCTCGCATCACGCTCTCGTGATTGTCGGCCTGGGGAGCGGGATGGTGCATTTGCTCGATCCGGCGACAGACGCGCAAGTCATCGCAGCGCCAATAGGTGATTTTCTGCTTGCCTGGGATGAGCGGGCTTGCACCTACGCCGCTGTCACCAGACGACAATAACTTGGAATTGATCTAAAACCTGACGGGTCTCGCAGACCCGTCAGGTTTTGAACGGGGATTTGCTACCGGACACTTTTCTCAGGACACGGACGAACACGGATGACACGGATAGTTTTTTGTTTTCGGCGCTTTGCTTGCTCGTTGGCAGATGCTTGCCGCTCAGAATTTTAGGCGCGAGTCGGAAAAATTCAGGTGAAATCCGTGTCCAAATAAACGTTCACTCAAAAAGTGTCCGGTAGTGAAAACGGGGATTAAACAAACCGCTTCATCAATTCGCCAATGATCTCGTCCACGTTATCCGCGGTGACGCCAAGCTCGCGATAGACCCGTTCGGCCTTTGCCAACCGGCGGGGATTTTCCATATCGCTCAAGCCGGAGAAGACGGCGATCCTCCGCCCGATCTGGTACAAGCGTTGGCGCTCAGGGTCCATCGCCAGGAAGGTGCGCAGGATCGCGAGCATCCGCTCTTTATCGTCGGGCAGGGTTCCCTCCAGATCGCCAAAGAGATTCAGGATGTGATCGCTCTTGACGACGCTCGTGATCCCGTACAGGTTTTCGATGAACAGCAGAATCTCTTTGGCTACCTCGAGGTCCGTGCATTTTTCAAAACGGCCCGCCTGAACCTCCTCAAATAGCGGGATCCGGCTCGGGATCGCCAGGGTTCGCAGCCGGATGAAATCGGGGTCGATCTGGTTCAATGCGTCGGCTGTCTCCAGGGCGTGCTCTTCGAGGAGTTCCCTCCCTCCCAGGCCCGGCATATAGTATTCCGAAAACTCTATCCCCGCCCGCTTTACCTTCTGCCCCGCTCTGATCTGTATCTCTTTCGTCGCGCCCTTTTTGACCATTTCGAGAACCTTGTCCGAGCCGGATTCGAGGCCGGTGTGGATCCGGTTCAAGCCTGCGTCCCCGATGGCCTTCAGGTCGTCGTCCGCGATCCGCGCGAGGGTGTGCGCCCGCGCGTACGACGTGATCCGTTCCACCCACGGAAAGCGCGCCTTGAGATGGTTCAGGATGTCGACCAGATCGGCGGGCTTGATGACGAGGCTGTTCGCGTCCTGGATAAACACGGATGTTGCGCCGCCAGCAAGCCAGTTGAGCGCCGCGTGAAAGGCTGGCTGCTCTCCCGGTTCGATGGTGGCGACGATCTGGTTGAGCGCCGTCCGATCCAGGCGGCCAGATCCGTCGACATGTTGCCGCAATGCCTCCACGTACTTGTGGACGGCGTCAATGTCCCTTTTGACGTGCTCCACCGGGCGGACGGAGAAGCGCGTCCCCTTGTAGACGGGGCAAAAGGTACAGCGGTTCCAGGGACAGTTCCGCGTCACGCGCACGAACAGGCTGTACGCCTCGCTCGGCGGTCGGATGGGGCCTTGCTCGAACTGATAGTCGCTCACTGCTCGTCTTCTTCCACCGAGAGCGTCTTGGCCACGTCTCCCATCCGGGCGAAACTCGCCGCGCCCTTCAGGATCACGCGCTGGATGAAGCGTTCCAGGAGCGCCATCCGGTGGCCGCGCCCGATCACCTGCGGATGCATGGTGAGGGTAAAGACGCCGTTCTCCGCGTGGTCGACCATATAGTCGAACTCGCCCGCCCAGATCTCGAATACCTTTGAGGGGGCGGAGAGGCCCACTCGCGGCGGGTCAAAGTTGAAGGTAAAGTGCGGCCAATCGTCCAGGCAAAAGTTGACCGGGAACTCCCACAGGTTCACCTCATCCCCCATGTGCAGCGGCTCCTCCACCCCGACCCGATCTCCCAGCCGGGGGAGGTAGGGAGCAAAGTCGTCGGCAAAGAGGCTCGAGTCGTAGAGAAAGCCGTACTCGACCAGCAGCGAGAGGGTGACGTCGCTATAGTCCCAGGAAGGGGAGCGATAGCCCAGGGGCGGGTCTCCCAGGAATCGCTCCAGCACCTCCAGGCCCCGCTCCAGGCTGCGCCGTTCTTCGTCGGGGTGCTGTGCGCTGGGGTCCTCGTGGCCGTAGCCGTGATGGGCCACCTCGTGACCGGCGGCCAGGATCGTCTCGACGGCGTCGGGGAAGGACTCGGCGGTGTGGCCGGGGGTGAAGAAGGTGGCGGGGATGTCGTATTGGGCCAGCAGCTCCAGGATGCGGGGCACGCCCACCCGCGCTCCATACTCCCCCCGCGAAAGCATCGCCGGGGTGACGGTCGGGTAGCTCCCCAGCCAGACGCTCAGCGCGTCAAAGTCAAAGGTCAGGCAGACGGTGTGCGGTTTTTTCTTGGGCATGGGTCTCCTTTACAGGATAGCGGTCCTCTGTTCTCCACGCAGCAGCGCCAGCAATCGTTCGGGGTTGCAGTGGGGCAGGCACAGGGCCGCGCGGTCCAATCGTTTTCGCCGGACGTAGGCGAGCGTCTCTTCCTCCAGCCAGGAGGCGCGCACGGATACGCCATCCAGGTCTACCGTGGTCTCTGTCGTGGCGGCTGAGGGTACCCACTCGTCACTCTCTCGGCGATGCAGATCGCCCATCACCTCAACCATCACCCCATCGAAATCAAAGCGGCCAAAGTGGGAGCGGTAGGTCTCGCTCTCGCGGAAAGCTACAGGTTCCACGCTCCGATCGGCAAAGAGGGTCTGGAAGCGGTAGGCGCCATCGGGGTCGGTCTCCAGGTCGATGTCTTTCACCGGTATCGGGACACCGTGCAGCGCGGCGGAGGCCCCACCGACGGTCTTGTAGGTCGCGCCGGCCTCGTCCAGCCGCCGGGCGATCTGGCACAGCGTTGCCCGCCAGCGCGGTTTGACGGCGACGGCCAGCAGATGCTCGACGCAGCCGTGGATGGAGGGGTCCGGGGCCAGGTGATGATTTAGATCGACCCAGGTGTCCCAGGCCTCGCCGGAGAGGTCGTTCACCTCGTCCTCGATCATGCTGACCAGGCCTTCGACGCCCAGCACGGTTGTGATCTCAAAGCCTGCGTGTTGGCAAAGGGGGATGACCTCTGTGGGGTGGGCAAAGTGGCCCACGAATGCCTCTCCATCTTTGCGGTGCGGCGGCATGATGCCCCGGGTCAGGATGGATTCCAAAAGCTCGGGATATTCCAGCGGCCAGAAGGGCTCGTGGGCAGCCGCGTAGCGGAGGGGGGCATAACGGGAGATGAAAGCCGCGAACAGTTGCCCGCCCGGTTTCAACACTCGATAGGTCTCGGCGAGGGTCTGTTGCCGCTCGGCTTCCTCCAGCAAGTGGTAGAGCGGCCCCATGAGCAGGACGGCGTCAAAGGCGGCTTCGGGGAAGCGAGCGAGATCGGTGGCCGTGCCCTGCTCGATGGCGGCCAGCGTCACGCCCGCCTCGGCGGCCTTTTCTTGCGCCAGTTGTAGATTTCCAGCCGAAAGATCAAAGAGCGTAACGTCGTAGCCACGACGGGCCATCTCGATAGCGTAGCGTCCGGGGCCGCCGCCGCAATCGAGCAGCCGGGCGGGTGGGGGAGGGAGGTGATCGGCGAGCGCCCGCAGGGTCACGGTGAACTCGGTGCGGTGCCGAGCCAGCCGTTTCCACTCCTCCTCGGTTTGCAGATCGTAGTAGCGCGCGATCTCGCCCGACAGCGAATTACTTGCAGCGTTTTCTGTGCTCGTCAAGGTGCCTCCTTATATGTCACTCGTGCTGTACCGCCCGTCTCAAGATCAGGGCGCCGATGACGCCGCCCAGAACGAAGGGCAACAGCAGTTGAAGCCACATCCACTCGTAGGGCAGCAAAAAGACCGGGTCTGGGTGCTGCTTGTTGGGCGGCACCGTGCGTACATAGTAGGAGACGGCCGCGGTGAGCCAGTTGTAGCTCCAGGCCACGAACATGGCGATACCCAGCCATTTCCGCTTGCCATACAGCGACTTTTTCCTAAAGTACGAGAGGTAGGTCTTCCAGGCCACGACGAAAAAGACGGGAAAGGAGCCCCAGGTGTGGATGTTGAAGGACGCGCTGCGCAGCTCCAACGGCGGTTCGTTGTGGGTGAGGGCGCCGATCAGCCCGTTGATGCCGGCAAAGAGGCCGAGCAGGTAGAGGGTGGTGGCAAAGCTGCCAAAGGTGTGGTGGGCCTGGGAGAGCGTCTCGTTCGTCTTGAGCAGTGCGGCCCGCTTTCGGTAATAGGCGGCGTAGTAGCCCGTGATGCCCTGCACCGTCGCGCACAGCATTCCCAGGAAGGTGATGATGGTGTTCATCTCAACTTGTATGATGGGCATCGTATGGTCTCCTATTTTTCTCGACCGGTTTGCGTTCAAATACCGGGTCGGCTGGAAAGATGGGTCAAGTTCAATTTTTTCCTGTTTTCCGCGGTGTCGAGATAGACGCGCCACTCGGCGACGAGGCCGTTTTCTGCCCTGGCCGTCCAAATAGCCGGTCCGTCCAATGGTTCGAACGAACAGGTTGAATAGCCGGTGACCAAAACCAGGTTGCCCCGCGATTCCAGGGTCGAAAAGTGATTCCGGTAGTCTGGATAGCGGTTGAAAAAATTGCGCCATCCTTCGATCATGGCCTCTTTCCCGCTGTGGACGTCATCATCGCTGTCTATAAACACGTGATCCTCGGTCATCAGGTCGGACAGACCCTTGACGTCTCGACGATTGATGCACTCGTTGAATTGTAGAACAACTGATTGGGAGTCTTTTTTGCTCATTTCTGTCTCCCGATTAAAGCTGCCAGACCACTCTAATCCCCAAGGTGGAAATAGAGCGTGTCGGAAAAGTGCAGGCCAAGATGTTCCTCCCAGTTCTCCTTGAGCTTTCTGATCTCCTCGTGAACGGCGTCATCGAGGGTAGCGCCGTCTGTCTCGACCAGCCGACGGACTTGTTCAAATAAGCGCTGCGCCAGGGCCGCGTTCGAGACGGTCTCGCGCTCCATGTCATCCAGGTCTAGCCCCATCAGCTCATAGATCTCGCCCAGCTCAAGGTGGAAGTGAGCGCCCTGACGGTCGGGACGGGTCAACAGCTTCTTGGCTTCCCCCGAGGCGTCCCCAAAATCCTGGAGGAGTTGTGGCTCCAGCCAGTCCAGGAAGGCGAGAAACAGAGGGCGGCTCTGCGTCGCGTCTCCCTGGAGCGCGATCCTGGCGTCCACCTCCCAGATTGCAGACGGGCAGACGGTTGGATCGGCTCCGACCAGGAGAAGGTGCGCGAGCGGTGGCTTGAGTCTCCATTCAGCCAGGTCGCGGTATTCGGGTTCTTCACCGGGATGGCGCGTGTACAGATAGGAGCGATTTGTCATAACACTCTTTTCTCCGGCGCAGCCGCCTAGCAGGCTCTATCACTCCGGCAGGCCATGTTCAAAGCAATAGTACAGCTTTTGATAAGGTTGCCTGAACTCGATCACGTCCTCCAGCACCTTTGCGGGCGCTTCCTTTTCGATCAAGACGCGCGCGATAAAGTCCGCGATCGTCTCCATTTCCTCCTCGCGCATTCCCAGGCGGGTGACTTCGATGGAGCCCATTCGCAATCCGCTCGGGCGATCCCAGTCCTCCGGCTTGTCGGACGGGATCAGGTTCTTGTTCGTGATGATGTTCGCTCGAGCCAACAACTGGGCAACCGCGATGCCGCCTCCAAACTGCTCCACGTCGGCGACGACTTGTTGGGTGCGCGTGTATCCCTTGTGCGCGCCCAATATGGGGATGCCCCGCTGGTGCAGCGCAGCGCCGAGCGCCTGTGCATTGCGGACGATCTGTTCCATGTAGGGTTTGCCAAACTCTAACATTTCGGCCGCCGACGCCGCCAGCGCCGCAACCCGGTTGACCTGGTGAGTGGCCACCAGGACCGGAAAGATCGCGTCGGTGATGGGCGCCGTCAAATCGGGGTCGTTCCAGACGATGATGCCGCTCTGCGGCCCGCTGAAGGTCTTGCCGGCCGATCCCGTCATCACGGCGGCTCCCTCCGCGAGGCCGTCCTGGAACACCCCGGCGGCCACCAGGCCCAGTTGATGCGCTCCGTCGAAGTAGATATAGCCGCCCCACTCAGCGACGATCTCTTGCATGGCTTGGATAGGAAAGGGAAAGAGCGTCATCGAGAGGCCCAGCGAGACCACCCTGGGGCGAACCAGGGGCGCTACCTCGCGGAAGCGATCGAGGTCGACTTCCAGTTCCACCGGGTCAAAGGGCACGTCGACGATCTTTAAACCGCGCACGCCAGCAGGACCACTGGCCAGGTTGCTGGAGTGACCGCCAAAGGGCTGAGCGACGCTCATAATCACGTCGCCGGGTTGAGTCAGCGCGGTGTAGACCGCCATGTTGCCGAGCATGCTCCCCATCAGGCGGTGGTCGGCGTAGCGCGCGCGAAAGACCTTCTTCAGCAGTTCGATGCAGAGCGCCTCGATCTCGTCGATGTATTGCGTGCCGGCAAACCAGCGGTTGACCGCGCCGATGTGGCCTTCGGCTGCGCGGATGCCCACCTCAGCCGACAGGAGCGCCCGCACCGTCGGGCTGGTGGGCGCTTCGGGAGCCAGCAGGTTGATACAGCGTTTGCCGCGCCACTCCTCGTTGCGCGCCACGGCGGCGAGCACTTCCTCTTCCATCGCTTGGGCCGAATCGCACGCATCCAGCACGGCCCGGGCTTGGGCCAGCACCTCGGGATCGTGGACTTCAAAGTTGGTTTTTTCATTTTCTTCTGTCATCGCGCGTAACCTCCGTTAGCTGGTTCTACAGATTTTACGATAAGCCAAGACACAGCCTCGGCCCCGTGTCTGTACCGTGCTGGCGTCCCTGTTGACGAGAATTTTAGTGGGCAGCACGGGCGGGTAAATCCCAACCAGCGGTACCAAAAACCCGTTTTTTTAAATCAATTGCTTCACCAACGATTGCTCTGGCGCTTTTTTCATTTGGAACGCTCGGAGTAACGTCGATGTGAATCCATCGGGATTGTCGTGCATCATGGCGTGCCCGGCCTGGGGCACGGTCAGAACGTCGATGCCGTCGGCCTGCAATCGCTCCACGTCTGGATCGGGCAGGGTGTGTTCCCCAACCATGAACGCGCGAGGTATCTTTATGGAGAGAAATCGTTCTCTTGGGGTGGGGCGGGTCTCCTGCATCAGTCCCACGGCGCTCCTGTACATCGCCTTGGGATCGGCGATCTCCAACGCGCCCGCGTACGAGGCGAGGCCGGGCGCCTCTCGAATTCCCTGCCGGATGCTCTGTATAAATTGGGCGTGGCCTCTTGTCACATAGTCGCGTTCTGATTGACCGGCGATCATCCTGCTGGCCTCGCTTTTGCCGGGATCGAGGTTGGACTCGGCCAGCACGAGGCGGGCGACGAGCTTGGGATGAGCTGCCGCGAGAACGACGGCGATCGTTCCGCCCATGCTGTGCCCGAATAGATGCACTCCAGAGAGGTTCAAATGGTTCAGGATCTCAAAAATGGTCTCGGCGTGAGCCTGTAGGGAATAGTCAAAGTCGCCCGGTCTATCGCTGTAGCCGAAACCGAGGAAATCCGGCAGGATGAAACGGGATCGAGACAGGCCCGGTCCACGCGTGATGGATGGAAAATCGGCGGAGGAGGCGGAACCAAGCCCATGCAACATCACGAAAGCCGGTTCGTCTCCCGGCAGGTCGTGGAATCGAACGTAGGCGTCGAACTGAGGTATCCGCAGTGATTTCATTCCGCACTCTCTAACCGATCCCGGCGCTGAGAAGGCGCGATAGCGCCGCCCCAAGCACGGCTATCGGGACCTTAAAGATCCAGCCCGCCGTGAATTGGATCTTGATGTGCTTGAGCATTGAATCGCGGGTTGGTCGCCCCTCGGGCAGGCGCAAGATCGCCGGACGCCAGACCACCAGCAGAAAGTAATCGATGAACAGCGCGTCGAAGAGCGATATCAGAGCGACAAGCCCCAGGTTGAGCGCGGAGAGAAACCAGAAGGAGCGCGCCTCTCCTGCCGCGACCCACAGATCGAAGAGCGCCATGAACAGAATCGTGACGAGAACAAACGCCGCGGTGACAAAACGGCTGAGTAGACCGGGTTCTTCTCCGAGGCCGGCCTCCGACATGGCTTTTTTGTAATGGTAGCTCTTGCGGTACACGGTAAAAGAGATCACCAGCATGAGGACCGCTCCTGCCGCGAAGGCGACGAGGAATTTCCAGACGATGTTCATATAAATTTCTCCTTTTGTGATTTTTGAAACGACACCCCGATTCTACATCAACCACCTCACAAATGCAAATCGGAAGTTCGATACAACGCTTGGTTAAGCGTCATTCCGAGTAATCCACAGCACCGCGGTGCTGTTCAGTGAGCAAGAAACTAAACGTATTCGTCACCCTGAGCGGAGCGTAGCGAAGTCGAAGGGTCTCCAGCCCCGACAACGTGAGATTCCTCGACTCCCTTCGGTCGCTCGGAATGACGGTAACAGGCAAGTTTCTTGGTAGCGGAACGGAGCGCAGCGGAGTGGAGTCGCAGCGTCGTGTGGCGGCACACGACGCCACACGGAGGAATCACCCCGGTGGTTTTGCTTGCGAAAGTGGAGATTCCTCGACTCGCTGCGCTCGCTCGGAATGACGCACGTGGGTGACAGATCTGTTTTCGGAGGGTTGTGACGAGGTGTCGACCAGTTTCTTCTATCCCCTGGCCTCCTCCACGATGCCGATCTCTTCCTCCGTCGGGCCGTAGAGGGCGTAGACGATCCGGTCGATGAGCCAGTCGGTGGCGGCGATGCGGGCCGCCAGATCGGCGTAGGCCGGGGCGTGGAGGAATCGCAGCCAGGCCAGGAGATCCTCGGCCTGGGGCAGCGCCGCCTCCCAGCGGAGGTCGTGGGGCAGGATCTCGTTCAAGTAGTGGTCGGAAAAGAGGTAGCGGTTGCGGTGCGGCTGGGTGATGGCCAGCGATAGCTGCACGGGCGCGTTCATTCTGGGAGACCGCCTCCTACTCGCCCGCTGGAAATCTGAGCAATACCGGTCGATCGAACGGATCGAATGACGCTGCCGCTGTTTGATCTGGCTGAAGGTATATCCGGCTAGCCAGTTCTCAAAAATGCGTCCCTTGTGACTGATTTCTTTCCCTATGTCCTTGATTTGTCCACGGGTGGGCACGTTGATTCCCTCCCTCCGCAACTGGGCAATGTCCCGTTTGATCGTCGAACGACTACAACACAACAGGCGAGCCAGGTCCTCTTGGGTTAGCAACGCTCCTTGATCTTGTGCTTCTCGTGTTAAGCGTTGAATCTTGCTCTGGCGCAGAGTTGCTATCCCTTCACGCAATGCCTCCACGTCATCTTGATGGTCCAAGGTCAATGTGATGGCCACTCGCTTGCACGCCGTAATCGGCTGACCGGGTGGCGTGTCTGCACTGACAGCCAAGAATGTCATCTGGCCTATGTCCCGTTCCAGATCAAGGTACTCTTCAAAGTACCGCCGCATCTGCTCGAACTGGGTTCGCGCCATAAACGGAGCCAGGTTGAAGTCTCGGCTGATTCTTTCGATGATGGCCTCTTCAGGTGATTTTGCTTGTAAACGTTCTATGACTCTCTGTTCCATTTGTCACCTCCGTGGTTTCTAGTATCATTCTACCACGGTGGGTCATTTGAACCAATAGGAAACGCATTGGAAAAACCTGTTGGAAACAGGTTTTGTAAGCGTTCAGGAGATAGCGCCGGCTGAGTGCCCTGGAGCATAGCGAAAGGGTGTATCGAAGCCAAGCGGCTCCCGGGAGCCAAATTGTCCCGACAAGACCCGCTTGGTTTCGATACGCTTCTCCGCTGGCGCTGCGAAGCTACTCAACCGGCGCTCCTATGTCAATGGCTGAACGGTTACCAGGTTTTTACTACCAGCGGTGCGTTTCAACTCCGCTGTTGCCGTATGACCTCGCCGTCTCGGAGGACCAATTTCACGTCGGCCAGGGCGTGGATGTCCGCCAAGGGATCGCCGTGTACGACCAGGATGTCGGCTGCCCTGTCCACTTTGAGCGTCCCCACCTCGCGCTCCAGGCCGCACACGTGAGCCGCGTGTTGGGTCGCGGCGACGACGATCTGCATGGGCGTCATCCCGGCCTCTTGCATCATCTCAAGCTCCGGCAGGGGCATTCCGATGCCGAGCCGGGTCGTATACCCACCATAGTCCGTGCCCAGGGCGACCTTGCCCCCCGCCTCCACAAAACTCTGCAGGTTGGAGATCGCGACCCGGTCAAAACTCACGGCGTTGTCCTCGCTGACGCATTTCCACAGCTCCAGGGTCGGCGTCCAGTACACGTCGGCCTCGATCGCGCGGTCGATCAGCGCGGCGGACAGATTGGTCAGGATCATGTGAGCCAGGTCGTTTGCGCCCACGTCGAGGGCGATCTCCAGCTCCTGCCGGGCGGTCACGTGGCACGTGAGCCGGACCCCTCGCTCGCGGGCGACCGCCGCGATGGCCGCGGCCACTTCGGGGAAGAGCGTCGGTATCCTTTGGCGAAAGATGGTGCCCGATTCCAGGGCGATCTTGACCATGTCGGCCCCGTTGTCGAGCAACCGTCCAACCTTTTGCCGCGCATCCTCCGGCGAGGTGACGGTCAGGCCGCTCCCGCCCCAGGGCGCGATGGGGTAGCCTCCCGGCGCCGTCACGATCGGCCCGACGGCGACCAGGCGCGCGCACCGGGGGGCGGCGCGCACCCGATCCCGGAAGGCGAACAGGTCGCGCGGGGTCCCGCCGTTGCCCATGTCGCGCACCGTGGTCACCCCCGCTCTGGCCCATGCCTCCAGGTTGGCTTCGTCGTAAGCATCGTGGACGTGTGCGTTGATGAACCCCGGCAGGATCGTCGCTCCCTGGACGTCGATAGCCTGCGCGTCGGCGGGGGGTTGCACAGTCTGCCCCACTGCCGCGATGCGTCCATCGCGGATCAACACGGTGGCGTTGGATAATGGGTCGGCGCCGGTGCCGTCGATCAGCGCGCCGCCGACCAGGGCGAGCGAGGCGGGTGGGGCGGTGTTCCCGGTCGGGACGCGCCCGCATCCGGCAAAAAGCCCCGCAGACGCCAGCAGCTTGAGAAATTCTCGCCGGCAGAGTTTGTTTGGATGACCGATGTTCTTCTCCATCGCGCTTTCTCCTCTCACGGCATGTCTCGCACGGCCCAATGACGGCGGACCTCGCCCCACGGGTAGATCGCGGGCCGGGCGAAATCGCGCCTCACCCCGTCGAGCGTCTCGCCCCGGATCTCGATCTCGTCCAAACTTGAGGGCTGCATACCGATCTTGTTCGCCCAGGCGAAGGTGGGGATGTCGCCTGGGTCGAAACCCATGGCAGCGGCGGCGACCATGTCCGTGGCCAGGGGGTTCACGCCGGCGATGATCACGTCCATCTTGACCAGATCGCCCTCGGTTGGTCCGTTCCCCTCCATGGCCATCGAACCGTCCACGACGACCAGTCCGAGCTTGTTCGCCCGCACCATGTCGAGCGTCTCGAACGCGATCCCGGGCGATCCGGCTTCGGCGGCCAGGTCGTGGACGCAGGCTCTGACGGCGCAGTAGACGGTGCCGGGGTACAGCCCCATCAGGTTCTTCATCCCCAGCGTCACCGTCGCCAGGGAGTGGGTTTTCATCATCGGCACGGAGCAGAGCAGGTCGATCTCGGCGAGCGAGCGATGGAGCGTGATCTGGTCGAAGGCGAGGCCGTCGGGAAGCTCCACATCCACCATCTCGCCGGAATGGAGGTTGACGAGGGGGATCCCCAGCGACCGGGCGAGTTTGGTGTACCCCAATCTATCGAACACGTGCCGCTGCATGCGGTCGAGAAGGTCTCGGTTCTGCGTGCGAAATGTCTCGCCACCTTGCACATTGAACCCGTTGGCCGCCGCCGAGCCTTCGCCGATCCGGATGTCCTTCCCCGCCGCCTGCATCAGGCGGGCCAGGGTTTCGATGACCTCGGGCTTGGTGGCACTGCCGGGGTCGTCGGTGGTCAGATTTGGCTTGAGCATGATGCGTTCTTTGCCCTGCGTGACGGTCTCGACGCCGCCGAGAAGGTCGAGGGCTTTTTCTACCGCCGACCCGATCTCGTCGTTTTCGATCCTGGCGATGCTGACGACGGCGCTCTCTCCCGCCTGTGCCGGGATCGCGGGAGCCGTCACCACGTCGGGTATCGAGGGAGAAGCGTTCTCTTGCGTGCCGCAGCCTCCCAGCAAGCTTTCCAAGGCGGCGGAAAGGAGCACCGCCCTGCCCATCAATAATAGCTCTCGACGAGAAAATTTGTCGGTCATCTGGCCTCCATAACAGGCTCGGCTTTATCCATCGGGATGCGTGCAGGGTGTTGCAAAGGGCGTGCCATCGTGGTAGACGTTTGCCCAGGCGTAAACGGGCCAATTGGTGACGTCAAAGACGAGGCCCAGGATGCCTCCGAAGGCTTCAGGCTCCACGAACTCTCCCTGCGCCCGGCGCGTTTCCCGACAGGCCGCCAACGCGCTTTTCCATTTGACGTGGAAGGCAAGGCCTGTGCCCAGATACAGGACGACGAGGATGGAGAGAACGATGGAGATGTTTCGAGCCGTCTTGGTTAAGCGTTTCATGGTGCGCTTCCTGCATTCACTTTCTAGCTCACTCCGCACTTGTAGAAATGGCTCAACTGACGGTCCGAGTTGATCCGTCGGGCCATAGAGGCAGTCACTCTCTCGTCCCCCGGTTCGCCAGCAGGCTCAACCAATCCCCCAACCACTCAAGATAGTTATCGGCTCCGACGAGAGGTTAGACGGTGGCGTGACGTGAGACGACACCGGGGACTGACGCCATCGTGGAGACTGCCGGCGAGTAGTTCAATCTTGGGAAACGCCGTGTATGTTCTCAATACGGTCCGCCGGATCCCGCACCTGTATATCAACGTTGTTCTCGTCAAATTCAAACCGCAGCGAAAAGTCGCCTCCGCTCAGAAATTGTAAATCCAGGAGAAACATTTCATCTACCCAAGAACCTTTAGCTCCAACAGGGCCGTCGAGCACGATGCCATAGTATGGACAACCTACTTGTCCTCCATCTGTAATGCGATAAATATCGTCCAGCCCCACAGTCAACTCCACAGACTCGTCTCCATTAGAGAAGGTGATCCGGGTCTCTGGTTGAGCATCCAGGCTGAAGGATTGCCAGCAAAAATCGTTATCCTCCAAAATAAAAGTTCTCTCGGATACGTCGTGAGCTATCTCCGGCAAGGGGGGCATCGGTTGCGGTTCTGGTGGCTGCTCAACCTGCTCAATCAGCAACTCCAGCCGTGCTACCATCTGGGGATTCTCGGGTAGCGGCGTGACTGACTCTGCAGCAGGGATGACAAAATCCTCTAAAAGTCCGGCAGGTAGTTCGCAAACACTTGTAGCCAGCCCTCCCGTAGTGACAACTACTGTGTCCAACTCTGGTATCACAAAGAGACACTGTCCTCCATGACCTTGAGCAGTATAGGCGCCGAACCCCCATGTCCACCAATGATACCCATATCCTGTTCCCCAAACCGTGTCTATGTATTTCTCGGCTGACGCTGCAACCCAATCCGCAGGAATCACTTGCTGTTCTTCCCAAAGTCCCCTTCTCAAGTACAAGTAGCCAAACTTGGCCAAATCCCGCGAGGTTAGTTGAAGGTCACTGGGGCTGAGGACACCTCTTGCATCTGCTTTCCATACTACGTCGGTGATGCCTAGCGGCTCAAAAACACGC
>Ga0180434_10002469_pt1 | contig 24629 bp, 21 predicted proteins | sample SS_ome_7_FD_132453 | JGI IMG/M metagenome (GOLD analysis project Ga0180434, IMG submission 132453) | Hypersaline lake sediment archaeal communities from the Salton Sea, California, USA - SS_1_D_2 metaG | ecosystem: Environmental > Aquatic > Non-marine Saline and Alkaline > Hypersaline >... | reverse complement strand
TATGGTGGGGATCACCTGGTAATGGATCTCCCTCGCTTCATCCAGCTTGTCATCCCATACCAGTCTGCACATACGGGCGAACTCCACCCCGATGACGTGGGCCACCGCGGCTATAGCTCCATGTCCACCCAGGCAGAGCATGAGGAAGGTCACCGGGTCCTCGCCGGAATAGACGAAAAAGTCCTGCTTTCCCTCACGCGTCCTCTCCAGGATGGCATTGGCCTGGAGGATGTTGCCCGAGGCCGCCTTTATTCCCACGATGTTATCTATCTCCGCCAGGCGGACGATGGTGTCCACCTCGATGTTCCTTCCCGTCCGAAAGGGTATGTTGTAGAGGATGAGGGGCAGGGAGGTGGCGGCGGCGATGGTCTTAAAATGGTCGTAGATCCCTTCCTGGCTGGGACGGTTGTAATATGGTGCCACCTGCAGGCTCGCGTCCACGCCCACCTTTTCGGCCTCCCGGGTCATCTCCACGGCCTCCGCGGTGCAGTTGCTGCCGGTACCGGCTATCACCGGGACCCGCCCCCCCGTCTCATCATGGACTATCTCAATGACCCTGTGATGTTCTTCGTGGCTGAGGGTGGGCGACTCCCCCGTGGTGCCGCAGGGCACCATGGCATCCGCCGCCTGTTCGTCGATGAGGTAATTCACCAGATTGCGCAGGGCGGCTTCATCCACCCGTCCCTGGTCGTCGAAGGGAGTGACGATAGGGATCATGCATCCCTTTACATTCCAGTTACCCATGCTTACCTCCTTGGTCCCCGGCGGCGATCTATGCTTACATGATAGCAGAAGGCGGGGGAGGGGGTCTCCGGAGGGAGATCGAGGTGAAAATCTATGGGATTTTTACTGGTATATTTTGGATTTTGCCAAAATCGGTGAAAAATTACCCCCCACCCTATTGACAGCGGAAATGATAATGATATGATGGAAGACGTTCCGGCAAAAGGGGGAAACACCTGGTTTCATGCGAGTTTCAGCTTGCGTGTCCGGAACGTCGGTAGAAACCCAGGATGCCGAGTAGAAAACGTCGATTCCACCGGTCGACGGTCCCAAAGGTATCTTGGGTTTCTACTTTTATGCCCATAATCGGCCCCTCTTTTATCAAATGACGGTTGTTTTAGTACAATAGCTTTTAGTCTTTGAGTGAAAATGCTGACACCTATCTGGGAGGTGCGAAGTGTCTGGAGAGATGCAAGGCAAAAAGGTAGTGGTAATCGGAACCGGGATCGGCGGTGCGGGGATAGCGCCCCTGCTGGCCAAGGAAGGGGCCGATGTCATCGTCCTGGAGAGAAGCAGCTTTCCCGGTGGGAAGGCGGCCAGTTTCGAACGGGAGGGTTTCATCTACGACACCGGAGTACATTGGGTGGCCCGGGGCGACAAGGGACCCATGGGAGAGATAGCCGATATCCTGGGGGTGGAGATAAAGTATAAGTCCCTGGATCCGGCTATGCGCCTCACCACCGGCGGCCGCACGGTGGATTTACCCCATAATATGGAAGATGAGGAGTCCCTGGAGAAGCTCTTCGATGATCTGGGGGTGCTCAAAGAGAACCGCAAGGGCGCCTTGGCCTTCTTCGAGGACATGGCCAAGGAAAGGACACCGGAGGAGCTGGCGGAGTTGGACGAGGTCTCCCTGTCGGAGTATATGGAGCGCTTTGTGGATGACGGTCAATTGAACGAGCTCATCGACGGTTTCGCGGCGGCATATGTATGCGTCTCCCGGCGGGCCGCCTCCACGGGGGAGTTCATATACGGCTTGAACAGCCAGAAGGGCTCGAAGATCTGCTATCCCCTGGGGGGAATGCGAGCCATCCCCATGGCTTACCTGCAGGCCCTGGAGGACATGGGGGGCGAAGTCCGTTACTCCCTGCCGGTGGAGCAGATCGTCCTCGAGGGAGGTGATGTGAGGGGAGTGGAAGCGGGAGGTTTCATCCCCGCCGACATCGTGATCAGCAACACCGGGATCAAGGAGACTGTCGGCCTGGTGGGGCGCCAGCATTTTCCCGATGAATACGTGGCTATGGTGGATAAGCTGCGGCTTTCCTTCGGGGCGGTGAGCGTCAAGTACGCTCTGGATGCCGAGGTGGTCAAATCCCACCTCTCCTTATACAGGCCGGATTTCAGTGACCAGGAGATGGCGGATAGGCAGGCGCCGATCTTCGTACCGGTCCCCACGGCCGCGGATCCCTCCCTGGCTCCGCCCGGCTGCCAGCTGGTGCTGGCCGGCTGCCTGGCCCCTCCCGGCCTGGAGGAACCAGAACAGGCGGATGAGATATGCCAGGCGGTATTGGATCGCATCGAGAACACCATGCAGGACCTCTTCCCCGATATCGAGGAACACGTGGTCTGGAAGATACGCACCAACACTCGATACATAGCCAATGTATCGGGGCGCAACTCAGGCGAGGTGGTCGGGGTGGCCCAGAACCGCCACCAGGTGGGAAAGAACCGCCCCACCAGTTCCACGCCGGTACAGGGCCTCTACCTGGTAGGCGCCGACGCCGGGGGTAGGGGCGTGGGGACGGAGATGGCCGCCGACAGCGCCTTGAACCTGTGGCGAGCTCTGCGCAACATCTGACCCTGAGGTCACTCCCGGAAGCGGACGCAGTTGCGGTTGGATTCCTTGGCCTCGTATAGTGCGGTATCGGCCTTGGCCACGATGTCCGAACGCTTCTCTATTCCGGAGGAGGGGTAGCAGGTCACTCCCTGGCTCACGGTCACTTTTACGTTTTCTCCCTCCGCGGTGTAGAACTCATGGGTCTCGACAGCGCGGCGAATACGTTCCGCCGTCTGTATTCCGCTGTCCAGGTCGGTCTCGGGCAGAAGGATGGCGAATTCCTCTCCGCCGTAACGGGCCACGATATCCATGGTCCTTAAACACCCCTTTATGATGTTGGCTATCTCCTTTAAGATCTCGTCCCCGTAAAGGTGTCCGTAGGTATCGTTTACGCGTTTGAAGAAGTCGATATCCAGCATGATCAGGGAGAACATTGTGTTGTAACGATCCGAACGCTTATATTCTTTTTCGAAGAGCTCCTGGAAGAAGCGGTGGTTGTAGATCCTGGTCAGGCCATCGGTGACAGCCATGCGCTTGGCGTCCTCATAAAGGCGAGCGTTATCGAAGATCATGATCAGCTCGCTGGCGATAAGGTTAAGGATGCCGGGGGCATCTCGTCTGAAAGCCGGGGTAGGCGGCCCCGCTATCACCAGCACACCGAAGACCATCTTATGTGCCGTAAGGGGTATATGGATGAAGGACAGCTTCTCCTGTCTCTCCTCGGAGGCATCGACGATCTTTTCCTCGTTTATCAATTTGCGATCGATGAGCCTTGGGTCTTTCTTCTCCCAAGCGTAGCCCGTGGCGATGTCCAGGGTCTCCTCCATCACCGTATCCAGGGTTTCCTCGGAGGACTCCTGGTTGGCGAAAAGGTATATCTCCGATTCCTGGAGCAGCAGGAGGCTTCCCGCGTTGTAATTGAAGAGTTTATCTAAAAATTCGAATACGGAATTGACCGTCTCGGAAAAATCCTGCAGCGAGCTGGATAGGGCGGCGATATCGTTCAATATGGTCGTCTCGAAGAGTTTGTTGTCCAGGAGATCGGTGATCTTGTTGATGATGTATTCTTCGCTTATGTCCTTCTTTCTGCGGCGGGATAGATCCCTGGCTTCCTGGCCGCTCTCAGAATCTGAAAGGAGTTGCTCCGTCTTATGTAATAGATGTTCGGGCTCGAATCCCTTGGTTATAAAGGCGTCGGCCCCGGTCTTCATCCCCCAGAACTTATCGCTCTGCTGCTCTCTTCCGGTGAGCATTATTATGGGCATCCAGGATGTAAACGGGTCCTCTTTTAGCAGGCGGCATACCTGGTAGCCTTTTATCTTCGGCATTTCGATATCCAGGATCACCAGGTCTGGAAGAAGAGAGTAGGCTTTGATGGCCGCCTCGATTCCATCCCAGGCAACATCCACTTTGTAGCCGGCCTGCTCCAGGATGGAGCTGGTTACCTTCACTACCAGCTTATTGTCGTCAGCAAGAAGAACGTGTCCCTTATCGGTCATGGTGTAGCCCCCGCACATCCATACATATTCACGCTTGCTATATCGGCTTATTGAGGTCTGAGGTTGAACGCTGTATGTGGGGTGGGGCGCATCAAGATCTCAACCCGCCCTTCCTCCTGTGCGGCCGCCAGCCGGCACCCTTCCTCGGCGGTTATCTGGAGCAATATGCATCCCTCTGATATATCTGCGGCTGGGATGTAGCTCTCCTCGGCGGTTGTGGTTACCATGGATGGAACGGATACCCCCAGGACCTCGACGTTCTCCAGTATGTATATCGCCTCGCCTCCCGCTACGGTCAGAACGTCCACGCGGCTGCCTTGCGACAGCTCCTTTACGGGGAAGGCGACACTGGAGATGGGCAGAGGGTAGGCGCGAAAGTCCTCGTCAAGGGCGCTCTGGATCAGTCCGCCATCATGAGGAGAAAGGAGGGCGCTCTCCAGCAGCGGCTCCCCCTCCTCCACAGCGTGGCGTAGAGTCTTTCCCATTAGCACCTGGGGATCGGTGAAGGTGCCGGGGGGAAGATAGATGTCCGGAAAATCCATCAGCGATATGCTGGAGGGATTCAAGACCTCCCCCGCATCCAGGCTTTGCGAGGCCACAACCAGTTGGATCACCTCACCACATTCGGCGATACGGGAACGCAGGTTTTGGAGATAGGCGAAAAGGGTGATGGCTGCGAGGGCGGCGGTTATGATCGACGCGAACAGGTAGACCTTGGAGGTACGCAAGGGAAGTCTTTTCAAGATATACTCCTATTTCCGGTTGGATTCAGTCGCTTTTCAGAGGGATGAACTCATATAGATTCGCCGAGGTGTCGATGAGGAGGAATCCGTTGCGAAGCAGCTCTCCCCCGCATAGGATTTTTATTACTTCCTGGGCCTGTATGGAGGCGATCAGGGCCGGCGTGGTGGCGGGATTTCCCTCCAGGGTCTCGACTCCCCGGTCCTCTCCCGCGGAATAAAGAGTCTTCAGCCCGGGGTCCCCCGGGAAGATTGTCATGACCTGGCCGGCCTCCCCGGCAATGGCGCCGTGGACCAGGGGTATATCCATGCGGGTGCAGCCCTCCTCCAGGGCCAGGCGGCTGGACACGGTATCAAGGGCGTCGACTACAACCTGGGCCTCTCCGTAGATGTTGGGAACATCCTCACCCTTTACGAAATGGTGGTGGGCGGTGACCTTCAGCGAGGAGTTCACGGCGGATACCCGCTCCACCGCCCTCTCGACCTTGGACTTGCCGAGGTCCTCCTCGGTACAAAGGCACTGGCGGTTCAGGTTGTCCTCCTCGAACGAGTCACCATCCGCCAGTATCAGGTGGCCTATACCCATGCGGGCCAGGAACTCCACCACATAGCCCCCCAGGCCTCCCAACCCGCATACGCCCACACAAGAACGCAGAAGTTTCAGCTGACCATCAAGGCCGATGGTTCCTATGTTGCGTTTATACCTGAGGGGGATGATCTCGGCCTCCAGCGCCGATATCTCGATATCCAGGGGCGCTGTCCCGCTCTGCGAGGACAGGCGGTGGACGGTATCGTGGGTGATTATCGAGGTGCCGTCCCTTTCATCCCGAACGGCCGAAGCCCTTACAGTGCCACTCAGTTCCTCATTCATGAAAGAATTATATAACATTGCTAACATATACACAACCCTCGGGCTCAGCCCCCCGCATACACAAGAACAGAAAGGGGTCAAAGCTTCATTCTTCAATTTTCATGATGGAAGACGCAAGTTAGATAAGGGTATGAAGAAAATTGAAGAATGAAGCTTTGACCCCATCCAGATTTTTATGCGGAATGCGGGGGCCTGACCCCATTCTTTAACGGGTGGTGAGTTTTTGCTTGGTGAGGCGGCGGGTGTCGTCTCTCAGTATTATCCCGTTGAGCTTACCCTCCTCCACCACCCAGAGGAAATCGCGGTTGGAGCGTTCCATCATCACTACAGCCTCGAATAGGGGGAGGTCGGGGCTGACCGTCTCGTTTTGGGTAACGGGACGAGCCACCTGGGAGGCGGGGGTTTCGGGCCAGAGCGTGGAGTCGACGGAACGCAGGTCCGCCAGGTTCACCGAGGCGGCGAGCTTGCCCTGTGCAAGCACCGGTACGGTACTGAGAGGAGCCCTTTCCAGGTGTAATCTATACAACTCCTCCAATGTTGTCGATGCATCCACGGCGGGTACGCCGTAACGAACCAGGTCGCGCACGCCGGTGTCAGATAGGGTGGTGCGCAGCCTGACCTGCCGGTAGCTGTTGTAAGCCGCCTGGACCAGGAAAACGCCGATGAGGACGAACCATACGCTGGCCAGCATGAGATCGTAGGCGGGTTGGAAGAGGTCCAGGAAGAAAAGGAAGGCACCGAGCACGATGAGCAGGCCTCCAAGCCCCTCGCCGAGGCGGCTGGCAGTGCGGGTACTCTTCAGGAGGTCTCCCGAGTGATGCCAGAGAAGGGAGCGTAGTATCCTCCCGCCGTCCAGGGGAAAGCCGGGGATGAGGTTGAAGGTCCCCAGCCCGAAGTTGATGGCGGAGAGGAGGATGAAACCGAAAGACAAGGTATCCGCCCCCAGGACAGAAGCCAGGTAGGCGATGCCGCCGAAGATGAGACACAGCGCGTAGCTGCAAAGGGGCCCAGCCACAGCCATCTTGAACTCCACACCGGGGGAGGTTACGTCGCGGCTCATCTGGGCTACTCCACCGAAGACGAAGAGGGTTATCCTGCGTATTGGGACACCGTTGCGGTTGGCGACGATGCTGTGGGAGAGCTCGTGCAGGAGCACGGAGAGAAAGAAGAGAAAGGTGGTGATGACCGCGATGGGGATGTAGCTGGCGGGAGAGGATTCCACGTTGAACTGGAAGAGCTGTATAACCACCCACAGAAGCAGTACAAATACAATAAACCAGCTCCAGTGGAGATGGATCTCTATCCCCCGGAAGCTGCCTATTTTAAAACCTTTTTTAGGAACCACGATTCATCCCGGGGCCTTATAATTCCTCTTCCAACACCAGGGGGCTGATGACGGCCTGATCGAGCATGGCGGCGCAGTCGCAGGTCCTGTCCTCCGATATGGCGGGCAGCATCTCTTCAAGGAGGTGTAAAAGGTTCTCGTTGTTCTCCATGAAGACCCGCCCCACCTCTTCCGCCGTGACCGTCTTTATCCCGGTCTGGCCCGCTATCCATACGTCCCAATCGGTGACCAGGGAGATATTCAGGTAACACATCCCCAACTCTCGCGCCAGGACCACCTCGGGATACTGGGTCATATTGACCACTGACCATCCCATGGAGTGAAACCAGTTGCTCTCCGCCTTGGTGCTGAAACGGGGCCCCTGGATCACCACTGCCGTCCCCCCGTTAACACAACTTATACCCAGCGTCTCGGCGGTCTCCGCACATATCTCTCGCATACGGGGGCAGTAGGGTTCCTCGCAGCTTATATGCACGGCGGTGGGACCATGGTAGAAGGTGAAATCGCGTCCGTAGGTGCGGTCCACGAACTGGTCGCTGAGAACGAAAGTCCCCGGTGGGATCTCGCCCTGGAGCGAACCGCAGGCGGCCGGGGCTATGATGCGCTCCACCCCCAATTCCTTCATCCCCCACAGGTTTGCCTGGTAATTGATGCGATGGGGAGGGAATTGGTGATGCCGGCCGTGACGGGGAAGGAAAGCCACCGGTACCCCTTTCAATTCGCCCACGGTGAAACGGTCACTGGGGTTACCGTAGGGAGTATGTATGGCATAGCTTTTTACTTTTCCAAACAGGGAATAAAAGCCCGATCCCCCGAAGATGCCTGTTTTCACCTCAGGTAACTGCATATGTTCCCCCTTATATCAAAGGTTTTTTCTTGAATCAGGATTCGGCCTTGCCGTCCGTCGAGGATTCTTGCTTCTCCGAGGTTTTCTTGTCCGAGGAGGTCTTATCCTTTGTCTTTTCGTACTCCTCCTGCATCTTTTTGGGTGAGGGTCTCTTGTGGCCGTTATCGGAGGCTTTACGGGTATCGGTTTTATAGAAACCGGATCCCTTGAATATGATCCCTACGGGGTGAAAAACACGACGTACCTTTTCTCCGCACTGCGGGCAATTCTCAACGTTATCGTTAACGCTGTGAAATTCCTCGAAGGAATGGCCACAATTGTCGCACTTATACTCGTATGTCGGCATTTGCCTTCCCCTCTTCCATCTCAGTTTTTTGCATTTGAAATATACCTGTAATCTCGATTTTGTTCAACTTTAACATCTTATGCCAGCTCCTGCACTGATTCCCCACATTGACCTGCAGCAGTGTGTTCCCCGCCGGATTTTTCCGTATTAGACGGCCCTTGGTCCTTGACGGTTCGAGGGCCCCCTCGGCACCGCATCGTCGGCGCAGCGTCGTCGATGCTATGATAAGGCGATGACTGAAGAGACTGATATCACACAGGGTGTCGAGACCCTGGCGGAGGAGACTCCTTCCCGCTCCGGCTGGAGGCTGCTGGAGAACATAATAGTCCTCCTGCTGCTCGGAGCCGGCCTCTACTTCCTGGTCCCCAAGTTCATTGGGGAAAAGGAGATGCTGGAGGTGGTCGGCAACGCTAACTTCATGCTTATCCCCCTGTGTCTGGTGGTCGAAGCCCTATCCATGCTCTGCGTCTGTCGTCTCTACTACGAGGTGCTGCGGCTGGGCGGGGGAGGGTTGACCTTCCCCCGCATGTCGTTGATATATATGAGCGCCTATGCCTTCGGGCACGTGGTCCCCGGGGGTAACGCGGGCACCCTGTACCTGAACTTCCGGGAGATGAGGAACGAGAAGGTGCCCAGGGCGCTGACAGCCAAGACCCTGGCTGTCGCCTACATCATCTATTCTGCCGCTCTCATCATCCTGCTGGCCATGGGACTCCTGCTCTCTCTGTTCAGCGGCCGCCTGCCTCTCACCTATAATCTTACCGCTATGACCATTGCGGCGGGGGCCGTCCTGTTCATGCTCCTCTGCATATATATCTTCCGGCGTCCCCTGGTGCTGCAGTGGATGGCGGCGGCTTGCATCGGCGCCGCTCACCGCCTGCGCCTGATGCGAGGGATGGATAAGCAGGAGGCGAGATATCGGATCATGGAGTTGAGGGAGTACGTGCTCTCCGTTTTCACTAACCGCCGCAATATCCTGCGCACCGGCAGCTTCGGCCTTGGATTTTGGTTATTGGACATGACCTGCCTGTACATCGTATTCCTGGCCTTGGGCCATCCCATCAATCCCGGCATCCTCATGATCTGTTATACCATCGCCGACGTCATGGGCAGCCTCCCCCTCACCCCCGCCGGCCTGGGAGTTTTCGAGATCAGCCTGGGGGCCACCCTATTCGCCTTCGGCTATCAGAAGGAGGTACTGGTCCTGGCCATCCTGGGATTCCGTTTCTTCAGCTTCTGGATGTGCACCCTGGCCGGGGGGATCTGCTACCTGATACTGAGACTTGCCCGCCGCAGGGAGAGATCGCAGGGGGCCGTTCAGGAGGCGGGCAAGTCCTGAATACCTTACATTTCACTGTGTTAAAATAGCCAAGAAAGCGGAGGTAGATATGAGCATCCTGGTTGTCGGTTCGGTGGCCCTGGACTCGGTGCGTACTCCCTTCGGCGAGGTCGAGGAAGTGCTCGGCGGCTCCGCCACGTTCTTCAGCGTGGCGGCCTCTTTTTTCGGCAAGGTTCGGCTGGTGGCGGTGGTGGGGGAAGATTTCCCGCAGGAACATGTCAGCTTCCTGGCCTCTCGCGACGTCGACATGCGGGGATTAAGGCGTATGCCCGGGGATACCTTCCGCTGGAAGGGGTATTACGAATACGACCTCAACGATGCCCATACCCTGGATACCCAGCTCAACGTGTTCGAGGAGTTCGATCCGGATATCCCGGAGGAATACAGGGATTCCGACTACGTCTTTCTGGCCAACATCCACCCCGGGCTTCAACTCAAGGTTCTGGAGCAGGTACGTTCGCCCCGCCTGACCATCTGCGATACCATGAACTACTGGATAGAGAACGAAAGGGAGCGGCTGGTGGAGACGATATCGCAGGTGGACTATCTTCTTCTCAACGATACCGAGGCCCGGGAGCTGGCCGAAGAGCCCAATCTGATCATGGCGGGAAGAAAGCTGCTGGAGATGGGGCCAGCGAGGGTGATCATCAAGAAGGGGGAGCACGGCGTGATCATGCTGGGAGAGGAGGGCTTCTTCTCCCTGCCGGCTTATCCCCTGGAGACGGTCTTCGATCCTACCGGAGCCGGGGATTCCTTCGGGGGCGGATTCCTCGGGTCGCTGTCGCGGTATGAGGAGATAGGCGGCGAGGAGGTGAGGAGGTCGGTGGTTTACGGCAGCGTCATCGCCTCCTTCGTGGTTGAGTCCTTCTCCTGCGACCGCCTGCGCGGCCTGACCCCCGAGGAGATAGACGGGCGCTACCGGGAGTTCATGAACATCACCAGTTTCGATTAAAAGAGGAGGACGGAGATGAGCAGGTTTCTTGATAACCATCTGACGGAGGGCGAACAAGTCATCTTCGATAAAAGGCATTCCCTGTGGGATATATGGATGAATTTCCTTATCGGGATAGGGGCGCTGATCGCCCTGATACTCCTTCTTACAAAATTTAAACCGGGGACCAGCGACTCGACGGGATACGTCATTCTCATAGGCGCCCTGGCCGCTTTTTTCTTCCTCTATTATGGAGCCGTGCCCTTCGTGAGGAAGCGTTTTTTTGGAGATGCCTGGCAGGGCAGGCAGCTGATACTTCCCATAACGGCCATGATCCTGGTAACGGGGATATGGGCCGCGCTTATGTGGTTCCGGAATTCAGAGGATTTCGCCGAAATATGGAAGGGATTGGTCTGGATACTCTTCTTCGTGGTCGTCGCCGGGTGGCTGGTCTATCCCATCCTGCGTTGGTATTTCCAGCACTTCATCCTCACCGACCGCCGTCTTATCCTGCACGAGGGGATACTGAGCAAGAGGTCTATAGACCTGCCGCTGGACCAGGTGAACGATATCAGGTTCAAGCAGAATCCTTTTGAGAGGGTCTTACGCTACGGGGATATCGTGATCGAGTCCGCGGCGGAGTACGGCCAGCAGCCCTTCACCAACATCGGCAATCCCGAGGAGATAAAGAAGCTCATCCTGCAGCAGAGACACATTCTTGAGGAAGAGCAAGCCCGCCGCCAGAGCAGGGACATGGCCTCGGAGATAGGCAGGGCCATCCAGACCGGGCCGGCTCCCGCCGCTCCCGCCCAGCCCGCACCTCAACCCTCCGGTAAGGGGGATGAGCTGGAGGTAGTGGATGGTCTCAAAAAACTGGCGGACCTGCGCCAGAGCGGTGCCCTCAGCGAGGAGGAGTTCCAACGCGCTAAGAAAGAGCTTATGGACAAACTGGAAGAGGAATAGGGGCGACTCCCAGGGGAGCGCCCCGATATCCTTAAGGGTTCAGATTCTCTAGATCGTCTTAATAACCGTGATCGAAGCTGATGGCTAACTCAACTTGGCGCTGAGCTTATCGGCTTTCTTCTCCAGCTTGGCCTTGGGCTTCTCTATCTTGCCGAGCTGCTTCTCGAGCTTACCCTTCTTCTTTTCCAGCTTGGCCTCCTGCTTCTCCAGCTTGGCCAGCTTTTTCTCGGTTTTCTTCAACTTCCTCGCCTTGCCCATTACTTACGTCCTCCTTTCCCCATTCAAAGGTTCGTCAAGCTATATACCCAAGAAGTATATCATTTATGCCTTTTTGTGTGGAAAGGGTTTTTACCGGGCCCTTGATGCGTTACCCGGGCGGGCCTTTTCTGTTATCCTCAGAGTTGATGAAGACACAAGGCCTGGTCGATTATCATCTGCATACCGACCGCTGTGGGCATGCCGTTGGGAGCATGGAGGATTACGCCCGCAGGGCACAGGTCCTGGGGCTGTCCGAGATCGGATTCTCGGACCATTTCCCCCTGCTCGATATGCATGATCCCTCCCTGAACATGAGCATGGAGGAGGTCCCGGAATATGTCCGGGATGTGGAGGAGCTTCGCGGCCTTTTCCCTGAACTGCGTATACGCCTGGGTATAGAGGTGGATTACATTCCCGAGACGGTGGACCGGCTGCCGGCGCTGCTGCAGGATCATCCCTTCGATTACATTTTAGGCTCCATCCATTACATCGACGGGTGGGGATTCGACCACCCCCGTAATATCGATGGATACGAGGGCCGCGATATATTCCAGCTCTGGACGCGATATTTCGACCTTCTCGGGGATGCCGCGGAATGCGGCCTTTTCGACGCACTGGCCCATCCGGACCTGGTCAAGAAGTTCGGCTATCGTCCCGTTGAGGATGCTGGGGGTCTGTACAGGGCTTGTCTGGACAGGGTGGCCGGCGCCGGCCTGGCCGTAGAGGTGAACACGGCCGGCTTACGCAAGCCGGTGGAGGAGATATATCCGGCGGAGGACTTTCTCCGACTGTGCCGGGAGAGGGATATACCGGTCACATTGGGGTCCGACGCCCACAGCCCCGACGAGGTGGGGGAGGGTTTTGAACAGGCCCTGCAGCTGCTGCGGCGAGTGGGGTATGAAGAACTGACATTGTACAGTCAAAGAAAGCGTTTCGGTTTATCCTTGCCGTCCTAGGGGTTCAGCTTCCGGACAGCACCTGCATGGCGATCTTCTCTACCTGGTCCTTGGTGAAGGGTTTCTCCAGGTAATCATCAACACCTTCCCGGCGGGCCTGTGCGATGGTCTGAGGAGATGAATAAGCGGTCATCAATATGATCTTTATCTCCGGATACTCGTTTTTGATGATACGTGCCAGCTCGATCCCGTCTATCTTGGGCATACGGATATCGGCCAGGATGATGGCAGGAGGTTCCTCCTTGACCTTTTCCACCGCCTCCGCCCCGTCCTTGGCCTCACGGACGGAAAATCCCGCTCTCTCCAGCCATCGGGACACCAGGTGGCGTACGCCCTCGTTATCGTCAACGATGAGCAATTTCGCGTTATCATCATCCGCCATGGCTTACTCCTCGTGTAGGTAGTTTAAGGATGAAGGTGGTGCCTATATCCTGTTGTGAGCGTACCTCTATGTCCCCACCGATGTCTAGAAGGATTTTCTGGACGATGGACAGGCCCAGCCCGGTTCCGCCGTCCTTGGTGGTGAAGAAGGGATCGAAGATGGATGGGAGGATCTCCTCCCGGATTCCGGTCCCGGTGTCTTCCACGCGCATCTCGATGAAACCGTTGCCGGTGTCATGGGCACGCACGGTTATTATCCCGCCCTGAGGCATGGCTTGGATGGAGTTCTCCAGGAGGTTATATAGGATATGCCGGATGTTGTCGCTTGAGAGCATCACGGGCGGGATGCCTTCCTCGAAATCCTTGACCACTTTGACGTTGTCTCTCCCGTTAGAGCGCAGGAAGTCCTCGACGAGGCTGGGGATATTGGACTGCAGGGAGACGGAGGCTGTCTCCTCCCCGCTGGGGAAGGGGGATTTGCTGAAGGTGAGCATGCCCGATATCCACTGGTTGCTGAGGACCGCCTCCTGCTGGATCATATCCAGCAGTCTCCTGCGGTCCGGATCCTCCTCCTCCTCTCCCAGTTCATCAGCCAGCCCGATGATGGCGAAGAGGGGGTTTTTGACCTCGTGGGCTATCTTTGCCGCCATCTGTCCCAGTATCGATAGGTGGTCCTGCTGCCTGAGACGGGATTCCATGTCTTTTATATTGGTTACATCCATGAACACGATGGCCGAGCCCATCCTCTCGCCCTTGGCCCGGTGAAGGGGAAAGGCGTTGAAATTAAGGATCATGCGTTTTCCGTTTGGTGCATCGACCACCAGTTCATGGCGGCGGAAGGTGCGGTCCTCTTCTACGCTGAGCCGGAGTATGGGCTTGAGGAAAGACAGGGTTCTGAACTTCACCCTCTCCTCCACCAGGTCCATATAATTGACACCCAGCACCTCTTTGGGCTCTATGTCCATGATGTTTCCCGCTTCGCTGTTGAAATAGATGATGTCCCCATCTTCGTTTACTACCAGAACGCCGGCCAGCATCTCCTGGATGAAATGGTCGGTGTATTCCTGGGTGTCAGCCAGCCATTCCAGGGTTTGCTGGCTCTGCTGGTAGAGATCTACGTTGATCATGGCCACGGAGAGTTCGTGGCAGAGGCTGGACAGAAGGGCCACGTCTTCCGGCTTGTATTCGTGATCCTCGGTGCAGGCGGTCACGGCCATTCCCACCATTTGCCCCTTGGCCTTCAGGGGCATGATTATCTGCGACTTAGGGCTTTTACCCTCAGTGTAGGTCTGTTCGGCCTTGGGGTCCTGGTTGAGATCCCTGCGTATGACCGTCTTGCCTCTTTTGTATGCTTTACCCACGGCGCCTTTGCCTACCGGGATCTTGAGGCCTCGTACGGCCTGTTCATTGAATCCTCGGTAGGAGAGTACCTGCAGGAAGTTGCCGCTCTCATCAGGGATGAGCACTACTCCGATGCTGGAACTTGAGAGGGTGAGCATCACCCCGAGGATGTTCTCCACCAGTTCCTCCAGGTCCAGCGTGGAGCTTACGGCGCTGACCGCATCGGCCAGGATGCCGAACCTGAGGTTGAGATCGGTTATCTCATCGATGTAACCCTTGTTTTGTTCCCGATACCTCCACCATTCGATCGACAGGAAAATCACCAGGGCAAGAACACAGATACCCAGCGCCGCCCCTACGAAATAACGGGCAGGCGATGAAAGGATGGCGGAGATGACGATTATCCCGATGATAAAGATAGCGATAATCACTACCAACAAGGGGATTGTCATCCCTTGAGATATGCGGTTCTCCCTTTTGGGAACACCGGTCGCAGGCCAATCCCTATCTACCATAGAACACCTCTTACCCCCATCACTTTTTATCGGCAAGAACGCGTTAATTTAAAACATTTTTTATTTCTTACAGCATCAGGCACAGGGGAGATGGCAGAGGTGCTTGTGGTTATCCCTGCAGGTTTTTCTGCAGCTTCTGCAGCATCTCGCCGGGCTGCAGGGTGGCGAGGTGATGATAATCCGCTCCCATGGCGTCAGCGATGCGGCGGGCCTGGGTGACTCCAAACCGCCCTTTACTTCCCTGGATACCGCCGCCGGAGGTATCGAAGACCACGCAGGGCAGGCCCACATCTCGCATCTTCTCCGCGATATCCAGGCTCTCCCGTATGGGGTTGTCGGAGGCGTATCCCACATTTCCATGGCCGTCGGTGATCAGGACCAGCAGGGGAAGCGTATCCGGGTCTCGACGCAGCTCTCTATTGATAACCTGGTATGCCATGGCCAGGCCATGGTTGAGCGGCGTGGCTCCTCCCGTTGCCAGGTCCTTGATGCGTAATCTGGCCAGTTGGACGCTGGAGGTGGGCGCCAGGACGAGCTGCGCGCTCTCGTCGCGGAAGGTGATCAAGCCTACACGGTCTCTTTTCTGATAGGCGTCATTGAGCAGTTGGTTTACCACCTGCTTGGTGGATTCTATGCGGTTGCTGCATCCCATGGAAGCGCTGGCGTCCAGGACGAAGATTATCAGGTTTCCCGCCTTGCGGCGGCGGATCTTGGTTCTCAAGTCCTCTTTGCGTATCTTGAAAGGCTTATCGGAACCGGCCGTCCTTGCGGCGGCGGCCCTCAAGGTGGCATCGATGGCCACCTTCCCCATATCTACGTCCTCGTCGGGTCGGGGCAGGCGGTGGCCCACCTGCTTGCCGCTGTTCGATTCCGTTATGGTGCTGGTCCTTTTGCCCGTGGCGTTGCGGATCTTCTTGCCTGAAAGACCTTCAAGGGACGGCGTCTCGAGCTCGCCGCGGGAGGCTTCCTGGCGCCTGCCATCCGTTTGGGATGTGGACGGCTTACGGGCTTCAGTGCTGTTGGGATAGGGGAGGTCCTTTTCGGGGGTTCCCTGCGGCGAGGTGTCCTGTAAGGGGAGGTCGATCAGCTTTCCCTTGCGCTTTATAACCCGCTCCAGGCGTTCGAGTTCTTTCAGTTGGTCATCAAAGGGGGTCTTTCTCAACCGGTGCAGCAACGCCATTTCTGCCGCTTCTTTGATGTGGCCCTCGTCTACCTTTCTCAAGCCTTCCAGAGCGGCAAGAGCTCTCGCGCCCTGGAAGGTGGCGATGTCGGCACGGTGTCCGCTCACCCCGAGTTCCACGGCTATATGGGATAGGAGTTCCAACATCTCGTCGGACAGTTCTACCTCGGGCAGGATCTCCCGAGCTTGGGTGATGGTACTGCGGATTTCCTCCTGCTGGGATTGGTACTCGAAGCGGAAGGGCTGGGGGTCGGATAGAAAACGCTGGCGGCGGCGAACAACCTCCATCCTCGCCTTGGAATCCTTTTCACCGGTTACCTCGACGCAGAGCCCGAATCGGTCCTCTAGCTGTGGTCTCAGCTCACCTTCCTCCGGATTCATGGTGCCCACCATGATGAAGCTGGAGGGATGGGAATAGGATACACCTTCTCTCTCGACCACGTTGACGCCCATGGCTGCCGCGTCCAGGAGCAGATCGACGATATGGTCGTCCAGGAGGTTTACCTCGTCCACGTATAGTATGGACCGGTTGGCCTCGGCCAGGATGCCGGGTTCGAACTCCTTCACTCCCTCCGTGACCGCCTTCTCCAGGTCCAGGGTCCCCACCACCCTGTCCTCGCTGGCGTTAAGGGGTAGGGTGACGAAGCGGATAGGCCGGGATGTAATAGGCAGAGGTTCTCCTTCCCTGGACCGGGAATAGCAAGAGGAGCACATCTCGTCCTCATTGCCCGGGTTGCAGGAGAAAGGGCAGTCGATCACCACCTCGATGTCCGGCAGCAGGTCTGCCAGGGCCCGCGCCGCCGTGGATTTTCCCGTGCCGCGCTCCCCTTTTATGAGCAGCCCTCCGATGCGCAGGTCCACGGCGTTGATGAGCAAAGCCCGCTTCATCTTTGCCTGGCCGACGATGGCTGAGAATGGATATAGAATGAAGCCCTGCCTCATATTGCCTACCTTTCGCACCTTTTGAGTACAATATATAGTAATTTATGGCTTCATACAACCCAATATATAGCGTTTTTACACTGACCACCGTAAAACAACCCATACTCCCTTATATAACAATATTTAAGCGGGGGGCTTGGGTGCAAAACTCCGTTTTTTGTGCTTGTTAACAACATGATCAGATGAATCCTTTTAATGCACCTAAAAACCTCGTTTGCACCCATAGTCCCCCCTTAAGTGGTTCTATATAAAAGGGGGAAATCCTAGATCGTTAACATAATGAGGGAAGGAAATTATTAAATATTTAAATAGAGGCATCATAATGCCGATACCATCATTGTCGTAAGGGACCAATACTTTCAGGAAGGAGGGAGGTTATGGAGGTCTCCGTAGAGAAAGTCGGGGATATGGGAGAGATTTCGGTGGTCAAGGTCTCAGGCGTGGTTGATTCCGAGACCGTCGATCTTTTCGGAGAGACGATCGAGAAAGTATTCGAGGACGACTGCTACAATTTAATCCTGGACATCGATGGACTTTCCTACATAAACACAGCGGGATTGAGCATTATTGCCGATGCCTTCAAGCAATCCACCCAGAACAAGGGGGCACTCAAGATACTTAGAGCTAACGATGCTATCCGCGAGCTTCTCGACGTGGTACGTTTCACGAAGATCATTGATATCTACGAGGACGAAGAGGACGCGATCAACAGCTTTAGGTAATAGGAAGACGATTCGAAGATCCGAGAAGCCCGTCGTGCCGGCAGAGGGCGTTATTATGCCGCGCGGTCGGTGTAAATATGGTGAACCCGCAAAGGCTTTAGGGGGCGCAACCGGAAACTTCAGGTGAGCGAGATGATCGAGAGGGCTAATAAGGGAGAGGTCGGCACATCACAGGATACGATTATCAACGGTGAGTTCTACCGTATGGGGAGGGTTCTTGCCGCTTCCCTGGACCTGGACACCCGGCTCAAAAGGGTTCTGGAACAGGCGATGGAGATCCTGCAGGCTGAACGGGGCAGCATAATGCTCCTTGACGAGGAGCAGAGTGAATTGGTGGTACGCGCCTCCCAGGGGTTGAAAGATTCACGAGAATTCCGGGTACGTCTGGGGGAGGGTATAGCCGGATGGGTGGCGGAACATGGCGAGCCCCTGGTCCTGCAGGATGTTATCTCCGATAACCGCTTCAGCGGTACCAACCCCAGCATCAAGAGCGCCTTGGCCGTGCCCCTGAAGGTGGATGCAAAAGTGATCGGAGTGCTCAACGTATCGACCGCCACCAAGCACCGCCGTTTTGATTTCTTGGACCTGGAGCACCTGAGCTCTTTCGCGGATATGGCTGCCGTGGCCATCGAGAACGCCCGTCTTTATATGGTCCTGAAAAGGGAGCAGGAACATCTCGATAAAGAGATGAACATGGCCAGCCGCATCCAACGCTCGATCATCTCCACCAACGTGCCTTGTGCCTCCATCCGCATGGTGTCCAGGCTCATGCCCGCTTCGGCGGTGGGGGGTGACTTCTACAGCGTCATACCCCTGGCCCGCGATTCACGCTTCTGCTTTTACTGCACCCCCGCCATGCAGGACCGCTGCCAGCAAATGCGGTCCGAGTTCTGCCCGGAGAAGTTCGGCCTGATGATAGGCGACGTCGCCAACAAGGGAATGCCCGCGGCCTTGATAATGTCCGTTTTGACCACCATCCTCTATGAGGTTGGGCGTCATCACATCTCACCCCGCACTATCTTGAATGAGGTCAACTCGGCTTTCAGGCGCCTGTTCTCCTACTCCCAATACGGATTCGCCACCCTCTTCTACGCCTTCTACGACAACAACGACAACACGCTGACCTATACCAAGGCCGGGCACGAACCTCCCCTGCTTGTGCGGGGTGGCAACAGCGAACTGGAATACCTGGAGGGAGAGGGATTCCCGGTGGGATTGATGGAGGACGGCCAGTACCAGGAGAAAACCATTCAGCTGCAGCTGGGCGACAGGATCCTCTTATACACCGACGGTCTGACTGGCGCCCTCAACTCCAGGGGAGAGATATTGGGCAGGAAGCGATTGGTGGAACTGGTGAAGACGCATACCCGGGAGGATATAGAATCCTTTCTGGATGCCATGGCGGACGAGATCATGCTCTTCTCGGGAGATGCTCCCCAGCCGGACGATATCGCGGTGATGGTCATGGAACTCGAAGATCTCTACGATCTCACCATGACCGTGGGCACGGATGTACGGTCGATCCGATACGTTATCAACAGCGTTCTGGAGATCCTTGAGGGTTTCGAGGGCTTGAAGGACCCCATCAATCTCCGGCTCTGCCTGGAGGAACTGATCCACAACGCCATGGAGCATGGCAACCGCTGCGACCTGTCAAAGAAGGTGTATATAACGGTTAAGGCGGAACCCCAGCGCGCGGTTATCCGCGTGAGGGACGAGGGCGAGGGATTCGACGTCGAACGGTTGATGAAGGAATACCACTCCGACCCCACCATCCTCAGCGAGCGCGGCCGCGGACTGACCATAGTCCGCCATTACGCCGACGAATTGACCTTCAATCGGGAGGGTAATGAGGCCGTACTGGTCTTCACCGCCGATTGAGTAAAGCGGGAACAATTCGACCCATCCCTCTATCAAAAGCATAAAAGTCATAGTATTAACACCTTCGAGGGGGGATAATGATTTTCGGTGGCAAGGAAGGGTATGTTATCATTTATCCTGAATTAAATCTTAGAGATAGATAAGGATATATACCCGATAGGGTATATAATCGAGCAATTACGGAGATGTGATCGTATGATTAGAAGGACGGCGGCGGTTTTCTTGTGCCTGTTGATGACCGCTGCTTTTATCTTGTTGAGCTGCGGGGTTATAGTAGCGGATCCGGTCCAGGAAAAGAAGGACGAGCTGGAGAGGATCAAGAACGAGGTTCAGGGGATCGATGCCCAGCTGGAATCGGTCACCGAGCAGTTCAACATGACCAACCTGCGGGTGGAGCAGACCCGGGCATCCATAGCCGCCACGGAACAGGAGATAGCCTCCTTGACTTCCACCCTGCATGAGAGAAAAGACATCCTGGGTAAGCGCATCAGGGAGCTCTACAAAGCGGGAAACGCTGACGTCCTGGAGGTCATCACCGAATGCAAGACCATGGATGACCTCATGGTGAACGTAGACAGCATCACACGCATCAGCGGCAACGACGTGTCCATCATCGTAGCGGTTGTCGCGGCCCGGGAGGATGTTGAGATAGCCAAGGGGGACCTGGAGGCACAAAAGGCGGAGCTGGACGCCGCCGTGGCCGATCTGGAGAGGCAGCAGAACCAGATCGAGGGCGAGCTGCAGCGCCGCCAGAGCGCCATGGCCGGCGTGGAGGCGGAGGTGAACGCCCTTCTCGCAGAGGAGGCGGTCAGTAACCCGCCGTCCACCAATCCCCCCGGCACGAGGCCTCCGCCAAGGCCTATTCCCCCTCCGCCTGACCCGCCGCCCTATGCTCCGCAAGTAGTGCAGGTGGCCTACGCGCAGATCGGTAAGCCCTACCAATATGCGGGGTCCGGGCCAAATGTCTTCGACTGTTCGGGACTGGTCATGTACTGCTACGCACAGGTGGGGATAAATCTACCTCACAGCTCCTACATGCAGGCCCGCTTAGGGGCTCCGGTCTCATACGCAGACCTCGCCCCAGGTGACCTGGTCTTCTTCCACGGCAACGGACATGTGGGCATGTACGTAGGCGGCGGGCAGTATATCCACGCGCCCCATACCGGTGCCTATGTTCGCGTCAACGACCTCTCGGTGCGGCGGGACTTCTGCGGAGCTCGCCGCATTATATAAAGCCAGCCATTTCAGCGCAGCGATCTGTAAGGCCGGGCCCCGGGGGGCCATTGTGAACTTCTGGGGGTAGGACATGTCTAGGACCACCGTTTTCTACGACCCGCTCTATCTCGAACACGATACCGGCTACGGCCATCCCGAGAGGGCCGAGCGGCTGGAGGCGACCCTGCAGATACTGCAGAAGAGCGGGCTTTCCGACAAGGTGCAGATAACGGCTCCCAGGGATGCCACCATTGAGGAGATACAGCTCGTGCATCCCAAGAGTTATATCGAGAAGATAAAGTCAGTAGCCGAATCGGGCGGGGGCTACCTGGATATGGACACCCCGGTAAGTCCCAGGTCGTATGAGGCGGCCCTGAGGTCGGCCGGCGCCTCGCTGGAGGGGCTGGAACGGATCTTTGCCGGGGAGATCGATAACGCATTCTGCCTGCAGAGGCCGCCCGGACATCATGCCACGGCCACCCAGGGGATGGGCTTCTGCCTGTTCAACAACAATGCCGTAGCCTCCCGGTTCGCCATGGAGAATTTCGGCGTCGAGAGGGTATTCATCCTGGACTGGGACGCCCACCATGGAAACGGCATCCAGGATATCTTCTACGATGACAACAAGGTTCTATACGTGTCCCTTCACCAGTATCCCCACTATCCGGGCTCGGGCAGCTATGACGAGGTGGGAAACGGAGCGGGGGAGGGTTACACCGTCAACTTCCCCCTGCCGCCACGCAGCGGTGAAGACGTATACCTGACTGCTTTTGACCAGGTTATCCTCCCCATCGCCAGGCAGTATGACCCCCAGCTCGTGCTCATCTCCGCTGGATACGACGGCCATTACAGCGATCCTTTGTGCTCCATGAACCTCAGTGCCTCGACCTACTCGGAGATGACCATCCGCCTTAAAAAATTGGCGGAGGAGACCTGCGGGGGAAAGATGATGGCCTCGCTGGAGGGAGGATACGACCTGCTGGGTATCGCCGCCTCCATGACCAATACCATAGCTGTCCTGGCCGATGAGGATATAAGGGTTCAGGAGCCGGAGGGACCCTCGATGGGAGCCCCGTCCACCGGTCGAGGCATGGAGATCGTTGAGGCAACAAGAGAGGCGCTCTCTTCTCACTGGTCGCTCTAGCAGTGATTCCACCGCGATGTTATATAATTAATGTCATGACAAGAAAGATTCACGACGACATAGCGAGACGCTAGTGAGGGGGGATCATGGACATCCAGAGTCTTCTCCAATTCATGGTAGAAAAGCAGGCCTCCGACCTCCATATCAAGGCGGGCGGACCTCCTTATTTCCGTGTTGACGGCCAGTTGTTCAAGCCGGACTTTCCCCGCTTGTCACCCACGGATACGGTGGAGGCGGCCTATGCCCTGATGAACGAGAAACAGGCCAAGAAATTCGCGGAATACAACGAGGTGGATTTCGCCTACAGCATAGCGGGACTGGGGAGGTTTCGCGCCAACATCTTCAAACAGCGGGGAACGGTAGGTGTCGCGATAAGGCGGGTGCTCACTACCGCCGTCCCCACTTTCGAGGAGTTGGGCTTGCCGCCGGTGCTGCGCCGTCTGGCCCAGGAGCGGCGCGGGCTGATACTGGTCACCGGTCCGGCCGGCTCGGGCAAGACCACCACCCTGGCGGCGATTATCGATTACATTAACACCAATGAGCAGGTGAACATCATCACCATAGAGGATCCTATCGAGGTGCTGCATGTGGACAAGAAGAGCATCGTGCACCAGAGGGAGATAGGTACGGATACCGAAAGTTATGCCGATGCGCTGAAATACGTCACCCGCCAGGACCCCGACGTCATCCTCATAGGCGAGATGCGTGACCCGGAGACGGTCACGGCGGCGATGAACGTAGCCATGACCGGGCACCTGGTGCTCAGCTCCTTCCATACCATCGATACCACGGAGACCGTCAACCGTATCATCGATTTCTTCCCGCCCCAACAGCAGAAACAGATAAGGTTGACCCTGGCCAGTGTGTTCAGAGGAGTTGTCTCTCAACGCTTACTCCCCCTCAAAGACCACAGCGGCAGGGTTCCCGCCGTTGAGGTCCTGGTCATGACCGGGAGGATGGCGGAGGCCTTGATCAACGAGGAGCCCACCACCGTGATGAGGGAGATCATCTCTGAGGGAGAGTTCTACGGCATGCAGACCTTCGATCAATCCCTGGTGGACCTCTACCGCTACGGCTTGGTGGACTTCAAGACCTCGGTTGCGGCTTCGACCAGCCCGCATGATTTCGCCCTGGCGGTGAAACAGCTCGGGCTCGAGGTGGAGGAAGACCTGCTCAGCAAGTAATACCAGTTCGGCTGAGGCATTCTTACCCTTTAGCGGGGATTACAAGGATATCACCGTAATGGAATATAGGACCGGCAGAGTAAACAGCACTACAGAGGAGGAGAACCGATGGAAAAGATATGGTTGGATAACTACCCAAAGGGAGTCCCAAACGAGGTGGATATACCCGATATCAGCGTAGGTCAGATGCTGGAGCAGACCACCCGGCGTTATGCTAACAACACGGCGCTGATCTTCATCAACAACAAGATAACCTACCGCAAGCTGGATGAGCTCGCCAACCGTTTCGCCAACCTGCTTGAGGAGTTGGGAGTGGAGAAGGGCGACAGGGTGGGATTGCAGCTGCCCAACACCCCGCAGATGGTCCTGGCCTATTACGGAACCCTCAAGCTGGGGGCGGTGGCGGTGATGTTCAATCCCATGTATTCGCCGCGCGAGATAGAGCACCAGTTGGGTGACTCAGGTGCCAAGGTGATGGTCATCCTGGACCGTTTCTGGCCCAATGTCAAGAAGGCCCTGGAGAAGGCGAAACCGGAGCACCTCATCGTCACCCACATCAAGGATTACCTCAAGTTCCCCCTCAACCTGCTGGAACCCATAAAGGCCAAGAAGGAGGGCGAGCATGTCGTGGTGGACATGGACGCCTCCAAGTATGGACTGAAGGGGATGCACGAGCTCAAGGACCTCATGGCCCAGGCCTCGCCGCAGCGGCCCGAGGTGGAGATAGACCCCTCACAGGACCTGGCCGTCTTCCAGTACACCGGGGGCACCACCGGGGTGTCCAAGGGGACCATGCTCACCCACTCCAACCTGGTCAGCAACGTGGTGCAGTGCAAGACCTGGTTCCCCGGCATAAAAGAGGGGGAAGACATCGTCCTCTGCACCCTGCCTTTCTTCCACTCCTACGGCATGACCGTGGATATGAACCTGGGCATATATGCCGGCGGCGTCCTGGTGCTCATCCCTAACCCCAGAGACCTGCACATGGTGGTGAAGGCCATCTCCAAGCACAGGCCCACTCTTTTCCCCGGAGTGCCCGCCATGTACATAGCTCTCATCAACAGCCCCGAGGTACAGAGCGGCAAGATGGATGTCAGCTCCATCCGTGCCTGTCTTTCCGGGGCGGCCCCCCTGCCGGTGGAGGTGCAGGAGGAGTTCGAGAAGATCACCGGAGGCAAGCTGGTGGAAGGCTACGGCCTCTCCGAGGCCAGCCCGGTCACCCATGCCAATCCCATCGAGGGTATGCGCAAGACGGGGAGTATCGGCATGCCCGTCCCCAACACCGAGGTAAAGGTAGTGGATGTGGATGATCGCACCAAGGAGCTTCCCCTGGGTGAGATAGGGGAGTTGGTGGTGAAGGGGCCCCAGGTTATGAGGGGTTACTGGAATATGCCCGGGGAGACGGAGATGGTCTTAGACGATGAGGGGTGGCTGTATACCGGGGACATCGCCCGTGCCGACTCAGACGG
>Ga0180434_10002468_pt1 | contig 24636 bp, 21 predicted proteins | sample SS_ome_7_FD_132453 | JGI IMG/M metagenome (GOLD analysis project Ga0180434, IMG submission 132453) | Hypersaline lake sediment archaeal communities from the Salton Sea, California, USA - SS_1_D_2 metaG | ecosystem: Environmental > Aquatic > Non-marine Saline and Alkaline > Hypersaline >... | reverse complement strand
CGCTTCGCGGCAGTGGATCTCGGCTCCCTCCTGCGGTGCGTGCGAAAGATCTTCCTTGCTCCCTGCGCCCGGTCGCCGAGCTAACTGCCGCTTCGCGGCAGTGGATCTCGGCTCCCTCCTGCGCAAATGGTCGCTTCGGAAGATCGTTCGCCCGCGAGAGGGGCGCCATTGCTCGTGGAGGCCCGCTCCCTCCTGCGCCAACGGTTGCTACGAAAGATCGTTCGCACGCGAAAGGAGCGCAATTGACGGAGGATCTCCGCTCGGGGGGCCGGGGCAACCGGATGATGTGTTGTCACGTATATAGATCTGGAATAAACTGTGTTAGCAGATCAAATCACGCGGTGCTGCGGCTTTGACGTTCATCTCGGGCCGCTGCCGCCGCAGGCAAGGGAGATCAGGTATGGGGACGGTAGGCGATACCTCAGCGCGGGACTACACCGAGCTTCGGCCCGAGGTGGGCTCTTGTTACGCAAACGGATGGCGGCGGATCAGGCCCTATTTCGTCGAGCTGCTGCTCATTACCATAGTCTATTTCGCGGTTCTCGCGCCGGCCGGCGCTTTGTCGGAAGCCGGAGACGAAGTGGGCCGGGGCGGATCGGGATGGAAGGCGCTCGCGCTCATATACCTGATCCTGGTAGTTGCGCCTATCAAGTACGGGGTCGCATATGCCTACATGAAAGCCGCCAGGGGGGATGCCCTCAAAGTGAGCGACATGTTCGATGTGTTCGGTAATTACCTGAACGCGGTTCTGGGAAATCTGTTTGTCTTCACGGTCATCGGGATCGGAATCGTCCTGTTCATCGTGCCGGGGGTCGTGTTCGCATGTAAGTTGGCGTTTGTTCCCTATTTGATAGTGGATCGAAAGATGGAGGTAGTGGAGGCGGTCAAGCTCAGCTGGAGCATGACAAGCGGACACGCCTGGACGATATTCCTGATGGCTCTGCTTTCCGTTCCGATAGTGATAGTCGGTCTTGCGTGCCTGGGTGTGGGGATAATAGGCGCGGTCATCTTGCTGGGGCTCGCGTTCGGGTCGTTGTACCACGCTGTGAGCTCCCGGGAAGAGACGCCGCAACAGACGTAGACCGGTTGAGACAACGCGGCGCTTCGCCGTATGCGGCCGACGCGGGCGATATCAACGTCAATTGGTCGTTTTGTATCGATCTACATATCTGAATTGGTCGGCATGATACGAATCGCCTTTTCGTCAAGGAGTGCTTCAGCCTACGGACTGTGGGACAACGTCCGGTCGGGTCCCGGGCCGAGAGCACCATGGCGACAAGGCCATTCGATATGACGTCACTCTTCATTTTGACTGGTTTAGGTGAAGTCATTGAAATGGCGACCGGAGGGGGGAGTTATGGCTTATGCGGGCGGAGCGGCGGCAGCGGCGGCAGCCGCAGCCGTGGCCAACGCGACGAAGGCGAGCGGCGCGATCGTCAAGATGAAACCCGAAGAGTTCCGTAAGATTGTGGGGAAAGTGGATGAGCCGCTGATAGTCAGGGCGGAAGGAGGGTGGAGGACGAAGCACTATAAGTATATCACATCTTACAAGGGACTTTTCTTTTTCACGAAATCACCGGTTGAGCTCACGTTTCCCTCGCGCGCCGAGCTGATCGCGGCCGAGAAGATCTGGGTGCCGGAGGGATAAATCGGGCGGTTGACCGACTCGCTCCTGCAGTGCGTCCGAAAGATCTTCCACCCTCCCTGCACCCGGTCGCCGAGCTAACCTCAGCTTCGCTGAGGTGGATCTCGGCTCCCTCCAGTGCAAATGGTCGCTTCGGAAGATCGTTCGCCCGGGAGAGCATCACTGGGCGGTATTTCCGGTGGATCTCCGCTCGTTCCCGGGGCGCCGGCGAAAGGGGCGCCATAGCCGCCGGTCAGTCCAAACCCAGCGCTTTTTTGAGCTCGGCGACGCTTTCCCGATTGGATGGGGAGTCGTAGGGCTTGTCGATGTCATAGCCGATATCCCGTCCCGTGATTTCCTCCAGCCTTTCCACGATCATGAGACCGAAGAGCATGGGAGGATCGTCCTCCAAGAACTTCAGGGCCATTCGCGCGCCCGATCTCGTGTCCGCCTCGAGAGCCCTGCACACCACCAGGCTTCTCTCCTCGGCGTCCGAAGCGGCAGCGTAGAGATCTTCCAATACGTCCATGTCATTTACGATCTCTAGCCGCTCGACGTTGATTTCCATAGATTGATCGTCGGCATCTCTCTCGTCCCCATGAGCGCCGCCGTGCCCGTGATGCGCCTCATGTTCATGCGTATGCGTCACCGTGCCGGCCGCGGGTATCCCGCCGGGGGCGCCCGCCGCCTCCCCGCCCGGGGCCGGACCCATTCCAGCGGGGCTCTCGGCCCCTGCTGCGAGCCAGCCCCCGAGGGCAAAGGCGATCACAAGGCATCCGACTCCGGCGAATGTTCTGCTCATTCGAGCGAGACGGAGGAGGCCGACCACCATGAGCGTCGATCCCAGAAAGAGCGCTATCGCCGGTCCGACCGAGAAGTCATAACGCGCGGCGAACAACAGGCCGAGGGCGGAGGAGATGGCGCCCGCGGTCCAGGCCACGGCCAGTCGCGCCGGCCATCCGACGGCGAACACCGCGGAGAGAGTTGCCGGTATGATGAGGAAAGTGAAGACGACGACCACGCCCGCGATCCGTACGGCCGTCGTAATCACGAGACCGATCAACGCGTAGAAGAGAAAATCCCATCCCAGAGTGTTGTATCCCCGCGCCAAAGCGTCCTCGTAGCCGTTCGAGATCGTTCCGAACGGCTTGCGGAATACATAAAAGCAAACACCCACGATCGCGAAGACGCCGGCGCTCCAGGCCACGTCGCTCCACGCGGCCCAAAGGATGCTCCCGGCCAGCATCTCCTGGACGTGGACGTGTCCGCCCGGGGAGACTCCGACGAGGAAGAGAGCGGACGCCGCCGCGACGGCATAAGACACTCCGATCACGGCCTCCAGTGGAATGTCCGCTATCCTGCGGCGCACGACCGCAAAGAACGCCGCCGCGATAAGCGTCGATCCCAGGGCTAGAGCGTGGGAATAGACATTATGCCCGTGAATGTGGAAGACGACGTGAGAGACTATCGCGCCCACCGCCGCTATCTGCGCCAAGGCGATATCAATGAAGATCACCTCGCGCTTCAGAACGTGAATCCCGATGTAGCAGAGGATCGACAGCATGGCCAGACACGCGAGGAACGGCAGGCCCTGAACGCCGATGATATTCATCATGGCTCGGACCTCCTTTGCCGTGCCGTTCGCGGACGGGCCGACCGGATGACCACTGCCCCCAGAAAGAAAAGCCCCAGGGACAGCACAAGGGTCGGTCCATAGGGTAGATTCAAGTAGTAGGAGGCGATCAAGCCGACCAGGCAGGCGATCATTCCGATGGCCCAGCCGATGACAACGGCGGAGAGCCACCGGCCGGAGAAGAGCGCCGCTATGGTCGCCGGTATCATCAGGAACGAGTAAGCGAGCAGGACTCCCGCGATAGGGACTATCATCACGGTTATGACTCCCTGGGTCGCGAAAAAGAGAAAGTCCCACATCCGTTGGTTGGCAACCCCGCCGGGGCTCTCTGTGAGTCCTATGAACTTTTCCCGGAATCTATAGTGAAACGCTATGAGCGCGGCGTATACCGCGATGGTGACTCCAACCAGCTTCCAACTGACCCATAACATGGATCCCGCGAGGGTCTTCGTTACGTGGGCGCCTCCGCCGGATATCTTGTCTCCCAGCAGAAGTGAAGCCACCAATGCCATCGCGAACATGATGCCTATCACGGCTTCGCGCGGAATGAGAAAGTTCTTCGGCTTTACGACCGCGAGAAGCACCGATCCGATCAACACCGTGGCCAATGAGACGAGATACGAGCTTCCCGTCGCGTACTTGATCCCCAGGGCGATGCCGACCAGGGCGCCCAGGGCCGCCTGCTGTGCGAGCACGAGGTCACAGAAGATGATGGTGCGTCTTATTATGTGCAGCCCCATGTAGGTGTGCAGTACCAGCACGACGGCGATCAGGGCAAGCTGCACCGCGAAGAAGCCCAGGCTTCCGCTCATTTCGACCTCCGGCCCGTGAGGTTTTCGGATATGAGACCCTTGTTCGCCGCTGCGCTCAAGATTCCGTCAAGCCAGAAATCGACGAGTTGGAAGTAGTCATCCACTCCCTCGACGCCTCCGACGTACAGCGGGACGATCACGGGCTCGGCTCCGACGCGGTCGGCGACCGTCCTGATCTTCTGCTCGTCGAAGTAGTTGGCGGCCAGCAGGATCTTGATGTTCTGAGCGCGCATCCGCTCCACGAGGTCGGTCACGTGCTTGGGCGAGGGGGGGATGCCCGGTTTCGGCTCGACGGTGCCGGCCTCTTCAAGTCCGAAAAGACGCACGAAGTAAACCCAGTTCTTATGATATGTAACAATAGGCGTGCCGCGCAGCGGCATCATCCTGCCCACCCAACCTCCGAGGTAATCGGTGAGCGTCTTCCCCCGGAAATCGTGCTCCTCGAGGAACGGGATCAGCGTTCCCTTCTCGGCGAGCTTGCAGAGCGTCTCTCCCCCGATGAAATCCACCAGGTCGTCGCCGAAGAGGCTCCGGTCGATGCGATCCAGCAGCCCGTCCCTGTTGGTCTTGTAGTAGTCCTCGCCCTCGGGGTCGTTCTTGATGAGGCCGGTTGTGATATTGCGCACGACGACCTTCATGTTGATGGGACTGCAGTTGATGTGAGGGTTTCCGTAGATGTGCACGCCGCCTTCCGAACGAGACATGACCTGCGGCTTTTCCAAGAGGTTGATTCCCTGGGCGGCCGCGACGTACCCCGGCTCCCCGCTTCGAACGCGAGAGTTGCCGGACTTGTTCACCACGGTCGGCATCCAGAGCTCTAGGTCGAGTCCCGTGGAGACGAGAAGCTCGGCGCCCCTCACCATCGTGATGAAGGAGGGCTTGGGACGGATGAAATGGGCGTCCTGATCCCCCTGAACGATCGCGTCGACGACAACCCTGTCGCCGCCGACGGCCTCCGCCAAGACCTTGTAATCGGGCAGGGTCGTGACGACGCGCAATTTCTCCTCGCCCGCGGCCCCGCTCGAGAGACCGATGGTCACGGCAAGAAAGGCGGTTGGTAAGATTGTCTTCTTCATTGTCCGTGCTCCTTTAATAACGTTCGTGCTTGTGCGGGCCGGCCGCGAAGACCATCTGGAAAGTGACGGAGTGAACGTCGGAGTCCTCCATCTCCGTGGTCTCGTATGTGTACCCGCCCCTGAATTTGACAAACGGGCTCTGCCACCACGTCAGCCACGCCCCGGCCAGATGCCGGTTCGGGTCGGCGGCCGTGACGGCCAGCGGAGCGAGAGTATATTCGTCCGACGACGCGTAGTCCTTGGAGTCGGGCCGGAAGTAATCGTACCTGGCGCCTATCTCGACCGTACGCGACACCTTCGCCTGGACGAGCGAATAAAGCCCCCAGGGGTTGAGCTTGTCCGTCCCGCCCCCGTCGGGTCTCTGAATATCCTTGTCTGCGAAGTAAACCTCGCTGCGCCACTGGATGTTTCGGTAGCGCATCCGTCCCGTCGGCTCCCAAAGGAGATTGAGGTCGGCGCCGTAGACGGCGGCCGTCCGCGTGTCGGTTACGGTTACGTCCACGGACGGCATATCACCGTATATTGTCCAAGCGTCGTTCCATCCGACCAGGCCCGTCAGCCCAACCTCGAGATACGTGCTGGGCGAGAGATCCTGGTAGGCGTTGTAGTGCCCCAGTATGCTTGGACGGTTCTTGGAGTTCCCACCGAACATGAGCGGGTTCATGCCGTCTGTCACTTCGACTATGAGACCGTGGGTTACGCGCCCGGTCGCGCCGCTCGCCTCGAATGAAAGACCTATCTGGTTGAGGCCTCCGGGCCCGAAAATAGACCTCAGCGCAAGGGGGAAGTCGAACCAGTCCAGACCGTGCTTGTGCCAGCGGTTCACTATGCCGAACTGCTGGCGGAACTTGCCGAGCGTGAGATTCGTGTTTCCGATGAGGCCGTAGCGCGTGAAGTACGCCTCGCCCAGCTCCGCCCCCTCGGTTGAAACGGGAACGGCCGCCTTGAACCTGGAGTATGGGTCCAGGTATGCCTCCATATGTATTCCCAGTCCTCGGAAGCGCGTGTTCCAGGCGATGGCCTCGTTTTCGCCCGAGCGGTAGTCGCCGAGCATGTCGCCGGTGACGCTGATCTCCGGGTTGAGCTTTTGTAGCCCGAGCCCCCCGGACTTGAAGACCTTATCCTCGGCGGCATCTTCGGAGCCTTCTTCTTTTTCCGCTTCAGCGGCCGCGGCTCGGCGCAGGGCCTCTAAGTCCCGGGGCTCTTCCTTCTGTTGTTCGTCTTTTCCCTCCCCTGTGTGGGCGCTTGAAGTCTCCGCGAATGCGAAGGTCAGAAGAAATATGAGCAGGCCGATTAGAATTCGCATAGGTACACCTCTGTAATGGGTATCGAAGCGCGACGTTACGGAACCGCCGGCACCGTGACGGGCGGAATCCGCGCTACCGGGTCTTCTCTCCGGTGTTCTGCCCCGAAAGCACCTTGGCGCAGGGTCCGTTTGCGCGGCCGTAACCCCCCGGGGGGCCGTCGAGCGCATACTCATCTTCGGCGCGCAGGGGTGCCATGGGACACTTGGAGTCTGTGAACCTCAGTGAGACGGGGGGCCGCGGGGAAAAGCGGCGGGAGTGGAGATCGAGATGTAGTGGGATGTTTCAGGTGACGAAACATCGCAGCCGGAGAAGCGTACCGATGAAGGGACTTCGCAGCCGATGTCGTATCCATTGCAGTTCTTGATGAACCAGCATGCCGGGCAATAACCGTCGTCGATGCCGGTCGCCTCGCCCGTCAGGGTGGGCTCGGCCTCCGCGGTGAGCGCCGCTCCCCGGCACTCGGCGAGCCTGCAATGATGGACCATCCGCCCATCGCCCGCGAACGACCCGGGTGCGTCCGTCAGTGACGCGATCCCATCCCCGGCCGGCCGGGGTCCGCCCACGGGATGCACGTGGAAGCTGTCAATGAAGGCCGTCAGTACGACAAACCAGACGGCGAACGCCAGTATGGCGGCCTTCGTGTTCTTAGCTTTCCTTAGCCACATTAAGTGAAATCCTCACGGGTAATGTCCTGAGCCGCAGATCCGTAAGCATGTCTCAGCGCGGTTTTCCATTGTCCGCGGGAAGTAGGACAACGGGAAAAGGAAGACGGACTTACGACCCGGAACGCCGGATATCGGACACTTTATCCGATGAATACCCCAGCCCATGGAACTCATGACCTGAAACCGAGTCACACCCGTCTATGGTATATCTGTAACCGCCGGCTGTCAAGCGCCGCAAATCCGAAGCGCCGCGAGCGGCAGCTCGCCCGGAGCGGCGATCAGCGGCGTGCGGCGTTCGGTTGCCGAAAGTGCTGGTCCGGCGACGATCCTCATCGTACCATCGCATTGCGGAGGATAGGAGACGCCGAGCCGTCGCGCCCGCTGAAGTGCGTGCGCCGAAGCTCGGACGTTCGAATCCGGTTGAGCGAGAGGATATGCCCGATGCCGGTGGCTTTCTGCACGCAATGCGGCGGCAAAATAAGTGTCCGGATGCCGCCGGGCGACGATCGCCCCAGACATATCTGTTCCGAGTGCGGATACATCCACTACGTGAATCCGAAGCTCGTCGTGGGTTGTGTCGCGGAGTGGGAAGATCGGATACTGCTCTGCCGAAGGGCCATTGAGCCGCGGCACGGCAAGTGGACGGTGCCCGCCGGCTTTCTTGAGTCGGGCGAGACGGTCGCAGAGGGCGCCGGCCGAGAAGCGTTCGAAGAGGCGCGCGCGAGAATAGAGATCATCGCGCCGTATGTCCTGCTCAACCTCACCTTCGTCGCTCAGGTTTATCTTATGTTTCGGGCCCGCTTGATCGACGGCAAGTTCGCCGCCGGAGAAGAGAGCTTGGAAGCTCGGTTGTTCGAGGAGCGAGAGATACCGTGGGACGATTTGGCCTTCACATCCGTGAAGGAGACTCTTCGCTATTACTTTGAGGACCGCTCGACCGGACACTTCCCATTTCACATGGGGGATATCTCGCGCTGATGCCCGGGGATCGCCAAGGGGCACGGCGCTCATGCGGCGGTCCGACGGCAGGGAGGTGTGTGAGCCCATATGCCGCCGCGGCATTCCTCCCGATATAGAGGTCCGGCCGACGATTCATGAAAAGGCCTTCGTAAGCGACGTGCAGCCAGTGCCGGCACTTGGTGTTTCGTTTGATCCCATCGCGGCCGGCAACCGGGTATTGGACGCCTTTATCTCCCAGCTGCCTGAAGCGCCATCGAAGAAGGGTGGAGCTTCTCGGAAGTGATCAGTTGCGGGCTGCCGGTTTTCATAGGACTGAGCGGTTCGAATTGGTGGACATGGCGTGCCCTATCGCAACCAATTCGAACCGCGGCTACGATAGTGGCAAGGATCAGGATGGGCTCAGCAACTGAGTTGCCCGTCTATCGGCAGATTGCACAAAGCGCTGTGCGGTTAAGCCTTCTTGGGGTGAGCTATCGCCAAGTAGCGGTGGTACTTAGAGTGAGCAGGCCGACAGCGGTCAAGGCCCTTCAGTGTGGGAACAAGGGTAGCCCCCGAGATCTCTGCAAACACGTGTAGCCCTGGACGGCATCTGCGGCACCGACGGGGGGAACAACTTCTTTGCCACTAACCCGGGGAGCGAAGCCACCTGGCCTTCATGTAGAACGCAAGACCTGTTTTGAACCACAATCCGCTCTTCCCGACATCGATGCCAAGCACGAGGCTGGGCCTGGCCCGAGGAACGACCGGCGTCCGACATGGGGCTTGCCAGCGACGCAAAAATATGCTATTTTTTGCGTCAGATAATGGAGGTACAACAAGGTGCAAACTGTGGCAAATAAGGTTCTTAAGACTATCAGGGGGCATGGACTGGGTTGGGTGTTCACCCCCGCCAGCTTCAAGGGCGTCGGCAGTCGTGCGGCGGTGGAGAGTGCACTGCGGCGCCACAAGAACAACGGCACCATCCGGCAGCTGGCCAGGGGTTTGTACGACTACCCTCGTACCGACCCCCAGCTTGGGGTCTTGGCTCCGTCCGTGGACCAGGTCGTAGCCGCCCTGGAAGTCCGTGACGCCGTACGTCTGCAGCCATCTGGTGCCTACGCGGCAAACCTCCTCGGTCTGAGCGACCAGATCCCCATGAAGGTCGTGTTCCTGACGGACGGTCCTACTCGGAAAGTGCGGGTGGGCAACCGACAGATTCTGCTGAAGCGCACCACGCCCCGGAACATGGCAACGGCCGGCAGGATCAGCGGGACGGTCATTCAGGCGCTCCGATGGCTGGGACGCAAACGCGTCGACGCCCAGACCAAGGTCATTCTGAAGAAGAGACTGGACGCCAAGGACAAGACACAGCTCATGAAGGACATCCGATACGCACCGATCTGGATCGGTCAGATCATTCGATCCATCGCCGAGGGAGGCGAGGATCAATGAATGGCTACCTTGAACAGCCTGCCGAACGTCGTCGCCTGATCTGTGAGCAGGGTCAAGCGCAACTTGACCTGCCGGCTGCATCCCTGGAGAAGGACTACTGGGTATGCTGGATCCTCAGGGAACTCTTTGGGCTCTCCGAGTGGGGCCGGAGCATCACGTTCAAGGGCGGCACGTCACTTTCGAAATGCTGGGGTCTTATCGACCGACTCTCTGAGGATATCGATATCGTGATCGACAAGGGCTTCCTCGGCTTCGCGGGTGAGGAGAGCCCCGAGAAGGCTCCGAGCAACAAGCAGAAGAGGAAGCGCCTCGAGGCCATGAAGGAGGTAGCGCAGAAGAGAATCCATACCGAGATGGCGCCGGCCCTGGCAATGCGGATCGACGCGTCCCTGCCCAAGTCCGACGAATGGGAGCTGGTGCCCGCCCCGGAGGAGGAAGACCGCGACGGGCAGACACTGCTGTTCAAGTACCCGTCGGCTATGGCGGATACCGAGACTTACGTTAGGCGCGTGGTAAAGATTGAGATGGGGGCCCGATCAGACAACGAACCTGTCGAGGATAAGGAGATCCATCCGTACCTTTTCGATCTGTTTCCCGAGGTACTGGGCTCAAGCAAGTTCAGAGTAAGGGCTTTGATCTCGGAAAGGACTTTCTGGGAGAAGGCCATGCTCCTGCAGGAGGAGACCTACCGTCCGGCAGGGAAAAAGCAACGGAAAGCCCGGATGGCCCGACACTACTATGACCTATGGTGCCTAATCACCAGAGGTGTTGCGGAGAGAGCCGCTCGTCGTGACGACATATTCACCCGCACGGTGCAGCACAGGAAGATCTACTTCAACTGGTCGTGGATGGATTACAGCACGCTGAGCCGTGGGACGCTCCGCGTGGTGCCGTTGCCGGAGCAGGAAGCTGAGTGGCGTAAGGACTACCAATCGATGAGCGGGGAGATGTTCTTCGGTGAGGTGCCGGAGTTCAACGAGGTTTTGCGTGTCATCGGGGAGTTCCAAGAGGAATTCAACAGCGGGTGAGGGGGAGCGCGCGTCACCACCCGCCATTGTAGCGGTCGGCAGTAACGACAAGCTCCTTGAGGTCGGTAGGTCCCTCATCGCAACCAATTCGAACCGTGAGTGAGGGCGCGATAGGTGTCTTGGTTGCCGTTGCGTGAATACGAAATGGCGCCCCTAACCATCGCGAGTTGGAACCATCTGGGCGATTGGCTGCAAGCTGTTGATAGGCTGAGGACGGCCGGGATCGGGCCCGCCGGGACAGTTCCCGGGGCTTCATCATCAGCGGTGCTCTAAACCACGCCGCAAGGGCGATTGCCCAACCTTAAGAACTGCGGGACGTGAGTGGAACCCAGATTAAGAAGGTTGAGCTCGTCTCGACAGCCGCCGTCGGAACGGTCGGCGGCACCGCCTGGCTTCCTTGACTCGTCGGGCTTTCAGCTTGCGACCTCCGCCGGAAAGTCATCCGGCAGCTCTTTACCAACCTCAAACCTTACATCTTCTTGTCTCATCGGGCGCTAGGCAATATAATGCTCGCGCGGGAAGAGCTGTGCGATTAAGATCCGACCGTCGGGACCTGCAGCGGTGAGCCACCACCGAGGCGCCAGCACATGCGATCTGCTGTTTGGGTGCCCGCTGGGGGAAGGGCATATGCCGAGAGCCAAACCGAGTACTAAGTTCAAGAAGAAAGACAAGTCGAGGAGCAAGACCAAGGGCCGGGGCACCGCCAGGGGCGGAGGGAAGACCAACGCCGCCACGGTCGGCTACGAAGCCGAGCTCTGGCAGATGTCGGACGCGCTCCGCGGTAGCATGGACGCCGCGGAGTACAAGCACGTTGTCCTCGGGCTTATCTTCCTGAAGTATATATCAGACGCCTTCGAGGAGCAGCACTCGAAGCTCGTCGCGGAGCAGGGGAAGGGCGCTGATCCCGAAGATCCGGACGAGTACCGCGCGCAGAGCATCTTCTGGGTGCCGCCCGAGGCGCGCTGGGCTCATCTGAAGGCCCAGGCCAAGCAGCCCACTATCGGCCAGCTCGTGGACGACGCCATGGCCACCATCGAGCGCGACAACCCGGCCCTCAAGGGTGTGCTGCCCAAGGACTATGCCCGCCCCGCACTCGACAAGACGCGCTTGGGCCAGCTCATTGATCTGATCAGCAACATCAGGGTAGGCGACGAGGAGGCCCGTGGCAGGGACGTGCTCGGCCGCGTCTATGAGTACTTCCTTTCGCAGTTCGCCAGCGCCGAAGGCAAGAAGGGTGGGGAGTTCTACACCCCGCGTTGCGTGGTAAGACTCTTGGTCGAGATGATCGAGCCCTACCGCGGGCGCGTCTACGACCCCTGCTGCGGCTCCTCGGGCATGTTCGTTCAGTCGGTGGAGTTCATCCGCGCGCACGCCTCGGGCAACGACAACGGCGGCAAGGCTGGCCGGGGGAAGGCCAAGGCGGACATTTCGATCTACGGCCAGGAGTCGAACTACACCACCTGGCGGCTTGCCAAGATGAACCTTGCCATCCGCGGCATCGACGGCCAGATTGCCCACGGCGATACCTTCCACAACGACCGCCACCCCGACCTCAGGGCTGACTTCGTCCTTGCCAATCCTCCTTTTAACATCTCCGACTGGGGCGGTGATCGGCTAAAGGACGACAGGCGTTGGAAGTACGGCACACCGCCCAAGGGCAATGCGAGCTTCGCCTGGGTACAGCACATCGTCTACCACTTAGCGCCTGCGGGCGTGGCTGGCTTCGTGCTCGCCAACGGGTCGATGTCGACGAGCCAATCCGGCGAAGGCGAGATCCGAAAGAACCTGATCGAGGCCGACCTCGTGGATTGCATGGTGGCCCTGCCGGGTCAGCTCTTTTACTCCACGCAGATCCCGGCCTGCCTGTGGTTCCTTGCCCGCGATCGCAAGGATGGCAAATTCCACGACCGCCGCGGCGAGATCCTTTTCATCGACGCCCGGGAGCTCGTAGAGACTGTTCGCAACAACGTCACCATCGACTGGACACTGCGCGAGAACGTCCCGGCTCAGCTTCGCGTGTTGGTTAAGCGTACGCTGCGCAAGCACGGTTATCCCCCGGACAAGCAGGAGAAGGCGACACGGACGGTACTGGAGCAGGCCGAGGTCCTGTCGGAGATCTGGGCCGCGGCGTAGGTGTTCCTATCGCCAGTCGCCGATCGGAACAAAACCTGCCCAGTTGTACGGATGATCTGAAAGGCCGGCCTGACGTAGGCGTTGAATCTCGGCAAGCTGTGCGCTCCGGACACGCTCCATAATCGTTTTGTCTATGACAGAGTAAATGCTCCCCATCATGTGAGCCGTGCTCTCGTCAGAGACGGGCCAAAGAGCACAAACTACCGTCTTTGCCCCCGCTACCAGGAAGGCTCGACGAAGCCCAAAGACCCCTTCCCGAGCCATGACTTCTCCCAAACCGGTTTCACAAGCGGCAAGCACGACCACGTCAGTTCCGTCCAGGTTCATAGAGGAAACCTCGTAGGCGGTCAGTATTCCGTCTTCGCAGCCCGCCTCTTCCACCCCGGCACCTCTGAGGTTCGCACCGGAAAAATAGAGTCCCGAGAGCAGAAGTGAACCCTCCACCGGTTGGTCACTGCGCTCCTCTCTATCAGACAAACATGAGCCGTCGTCGTAGTAACCATGGGTAGATATATGAATCACACGATGTCCCGGTGCCGCGAGTTTGAAGTTGTCTTCGCTTGCCAGTGTTCCTACGAAAACGTCAACAGGGGTTTCACCCGTTGACCTCCACTTGTCGACTACGAGATCCAACTCATCTCCTGAATATGGCAACGGCTGCAAAGGGCCTCGCCACAGACCATCGCAGTCTGAACGCGCACCCCTAGTCAGGGACATGCCGGGATCAGCCGCCGTCATGAGCGCTCCTTTGCCATCAGTCAGTCGCTGCTCGACTTCGGCATCGAAATCCGGGTCGCCTATGACAAACAGTCCTTGGGCAGGTTGGCTGGTATGTTGGAGCCTCAGGAGATCTCGACCAGCGGACAGGTAGTGTAGATTGTATGTCTCAGTCAGGTAACGACCGTCTTGGCCAACCAAACCGGCGAACGATACAAGGTTTAGTGCGCCATCCGGGGCGACGATCAGCATTGATCTGTCCGCAATATCATCCTCGATAGGATCGACTGCTGCGCGGTAAATCTCGGCTGCGATTTCTCTGTACTCCCTCTCGTCCTCGATTGTTGGGGGATGGAGTTGGTTCGCACAGCGCAGCATGTGGCTGCGATAGGCGTCGACAAGCCGGTTTAGGTCGGCAGCTGGTCCAAGGTCGATTATATTACTGTTGTTCTTGTCATCCAAAACAACGACTAAGTAGTGGGGAACCCATCTGGCGCCGTCCGGATCCTGTTCGAAGATGTCTATGATCACATACTCAACAAGAACGCTGTGGGCGGGCAGGTGAGACGCGACGTCGTCGCTGCGGAGACTAGCCGTACTCATTTGCCTTGCCAAATGCCTGCTGTGTTTTGTGAGCTCCAGCTCAGCCGCACTGATTTGGGCTTCGAGGGAATCGAAGTAAGCCTCGCGAGAGGTATGATTGCCACTCAATGCACCACTTACGTACGCCTCCGACAGCTCCAATCTCATTTGTTTCAGCGAGTTCACCAGTTCAACAACCTCGGGATCTTCCGTTGCTTTCAAGGCCCGTTGCCGGAAAAAGAGCTCATCTGATATTCGACCTTTGGAACCCAGTGCGATCTGGGTGGCATCGTGTCGCTCGCTCGGATCAGGACCGTCAACGTTCAAGAAGAACGAAAAATAGGAACTTGCGGCAGCACTTCTGAGAGCCGACTTGTCAAAGGCCTCGCGTCCTTGCAGGATGGGCAGGGCGGCGGTCAGATCCCTGTCCCAGATCTGGTACATTTGCCTGGAGGCCTCCAGTCCTCTCTCTTCGTCTCCGACATCGAAGCAGAGGGCCACAAGCTCCATGAGAGTCTCGCCTACGAGTGGATGCCACTTGCCTTCTACGTTTTCGTACTCTCGCCGTATCATGGTGAAGAGTGAGTCCGCTTCTGAGTATTTGCCAAGACGACGGCAATCTTCAGCGATGAGCCGGAGGCTCTCCAATCTAATACTGCTCAAGCCCTCTCCGATCACCGCGACAACCAAGGAGTCACATTTCTGGTGGCAAAGAAGGGCCTTCTCGGTCTGTCCGGTGTTTCTATGCGCGATCCCCAGGTTCTTGAGCAGACCGAAACGTACCTCAGGGACCGATATGTCTGATGCATCGAGTACTTCCAGTCCTCGCAACGCCAGGGCTATGGACCTCTCCGGGTCGACACGCAAACATAAGAAGGAAAGGTCCCCCAGGGCGAGAGCATGTCTGTCTGGGTATCCAGCCACCTCTGCGACTTGAATCATCTCCTCGACACACCTTATGGCCTCATTCTTTCTCCATAGATCGGAATACAGGGAAGCCAGGTTATTGAGGCTGGCTAGGAGACGACGAGGCTGGGGTGGGTCGCAGTTTCGACGTATTTCGATTGCCTCACCATAGTAGTCCATCGCCGTGGAGTACTCCCCCCTGTCGCCATATAAGGATCCCAAGGAGTCCAGACTGTAGGCGATGCTGATATCATTCTCCGGCAAATGCTCTCTCTTAATCTGTAGGGCCTGTTGAAGGTACTTTTCGGCCTCATCGTATCTTCTGTTGTTCATGCAATAGACGCCGAAGTTGCTGATCGTCTTGGCCATATCCACCGGGTGTGGGTCAGGCAATGCCTCCCAGATCCTAATTGTCTCGACGTACAGTGACTCAGCATCGGAACGTCGAAGCTCGCCACAGATCGATGCCAGCCTGTGCATGACCAGAGCGACGCTCAGATGAAACTCGCCGTGCGTGGTCCTTGCCTCCGCCAGCGCCTCCTCGGCCGGTCCAAGCGCAGCCGTGAAATCTCCCTCTCCATGCAGCCGCGTAGCCTCTTCCAGTAGTAGTGTCCACTTCTCGTTATGAGTCGCGTCCCTGAACTCAGAGCTTGAAGACGTCACGCCGCCTTCGCCCCCGCCGCCAGTGCCGTCCATTTTGGTGGTGATTGTGGTGGAAATATCGGTTGCGGAAGCAGAGGCTAGTAGAAAGACCATAACCAGAGTGATGCGCAAAAGAGTCATGGCGTCCCCCGTATTGTCCCTAATCTCAGCCGATGTTCTTGGTTCCGACTAATCCGGAATGCAATGGTGTCACCGCATATTGGGTTAGATCTAGTCTCAGCCGTCACCCAAGCCTAATCGAGCTCAAACGTACGGCCGCGTGTCGCACCGTACTCGCCTTCAACCGGATAGGTGATGGTCAGGCAGCCCACTCGCTCCATCTCTTCTCCCCAACTGATTTGGATTCGGTCGGACTTGAAATCCCCGGAGTAAAGGCGTCTTGACGGAAGAGTAAGCACCCACATGGTCAGCGTTTTGTGGGAGGTCGCGACCTCTCTGGGAACCTGCAGCCTGAACTCTGATTTTTCTCCTCCGACCATGGAGGCAAGCCGCACGGTAACATAGTGCGCCCCTGACAGAGGCGTCTCAGGTTCAACGGTTGGCCTCGGCTTGAATCCGGTTTCGCCGTTGGGCATCAGAAGGGGCTTTAGCCTCATCAGTGCGGCGCTCCGGGGCTGAGGCGCTATGGCGCCGGTTTCCGAAGGCACGGGTTGTCCTCTCGTGACAAAGGACAAGACTTCCTCAGCAACTGTTTCCCTCCGCCTGATTTCCACCTCGTCGTAGCCACCTGTGAGCATCACGATTGTCACGATAGCGGCGGCGGCAACAGAGACTGGAATGGATACCCGAGTGAGCCACCAGCGCCAGGACTTCATCGAGAACGATTCACGCATTGGGCGCCCGACTGCGCCTTGCCGATACCGCTTCAGAACGTCCCGCAAACCGGACAGCTCCGTCCTCTCAACTCTTTCCTCATCCGCGAAGGGATCCTGGTTAGTGAGCGCCTCAAGATCTTGCATGATTTGTAAGATCTCGAGACGAAACGCTGATGATTTCGCCAAGGCGGCTCGCACTTCTTCCTTCTGCGTCATAGAGGCAGTACCGAGAACGTATGCGCTTATTGACTCTTCGCCCGGCCGGGTGAATCCCTCCTCCGGATCTGTTCGCGCAGCCCGGATCAGTCCGTCAAGTCGCGCGTCTTCTGGTGATTTCCGGTCAAATCGATCGTCGCTCATATCTGCCTGGCTCGTTGCAGCATTTGAGGTGCTCCCAACCATTCAACGCAACGCAGGCCTGTATTCGGAGTTCATCCTTGTTTGGAAGCACCCCGCAGACCGAAGGACTCCAAGTCATAACCGCGTGCCTCGATTAGCCTTCTGAGTTTCTCGCGACAGTACCTAAGATCGTCTGAGACCTTCTTGTTCTGATCTCGCGGAAGTGCCAGGGTGAACACGATTTCCCTTATTGTGGATTCGTCGGCGGAGCAATTCAGCAACAATCGGCAGCGCTTGTCCAGCCGATGAAACTCCTCTGACACAACTTCTGCCAGTTCCTTCCAAGCCAAGTGCTCATGCTGGCTGAAGTTTTTGCGCTCCAGAAGCGCCCGCAAGCGACCGTCCGCAGGACAATCATTGATTCTTACGGCGTGGGCCCTGCTCTTTTGTCTCCACTTATCTCGGCCTATATTGCGCACCACCTCATACAAGTAGTGTGAAAACGGCCTACCCATATTCCTGTATGTCCGGAGGACTCGATAGTCGTCTTTTACGCAGTGCAGGAAGATCTCAGGCAGGCAGTCCTTACGTTCTTCGACGGATAGGCTGAAGCACACCTTCGGGCGTCTGGTTTGGAGCAACAGCACCAGGAATTTGGCGAACAGATCAAGAGCCTTTTCCTGATTGCTGTCGAGGAAGTCAAGGAACTCCGGCCAATAAGGATCGTGTGTCATCGGGGCTCCACCAATACCAGCCAACAAAGGACAATACTAATCCATTGTCATGAATTAGTATATGTAGATTCGTGAATCGACTGTCAACAGGAAATCACGTGCGTCGAACACCGCCTGCGCGCCGTGCTTGCGTTCGCACCCTGCCCTGAAGCTTGGCCTTCGCGCGCCTGCGGGAATCCGGCTTTGTTTGGTCCTTGATGGGCTGGATGAACCTCAGGATGGAGTCATATGCGCTGATCGGGGTGATCATCCCGCCGCTGTATTCAATGGCGGGATTGCCTGGACCGCACCTATTCATCCGCAGAACGATGAAGACTCTCCAAGCGACAAAGAAGATGCCATGGCGCTCACATGTCGCAAGCGCCATGGCTACGAATCGATTGGGAGAAGGTCACCGCATCCGGTGTGGCTACTGATGGCCCCGGAGTCCGGCGGTCATCTAGGTCTGTTAGCGTGTCGTTGCTCACTGGGAGTACTTGCTCTTCAAGATCCCCCAGCTCGTCTGCTCGGTCGCGACCGGATCCATTCTGTCGGCGAGTATGAATATCGAGAATTCGTTTATGCCGCTAACGGTCGCGGTGTGTTGAACGTCATCGATCTCGGTTACCAGTGCGCCCCAATTCCCGCTCGTCGGGTCGTAAGTAACGACTACCAAGTCGTTTTCATCAACGCCCTCAGGAACCTCTGACGGCTCGTACGCGAAGACCATCGTGGCCTCGAAATCCTCCAGGTTCGTGGTTGCCTCCCAGTAGCGCGGTATCTTATTCGCCGGATACGAGGGCAGCGGGGGATCGCCTGAAGCGACCTGCAGAATGTATATGCCCGAGTAGCCGGAGATCACTGTTATCGATCCGGTTCCATCCGGCCACGGGCTTGAGCTCGTGCCTGGGCTCTGACTGTGAGCATCCGTGCTGCCTGGCGTGTAGACACGCCAACGGGCCGCGCTGCTTCCCGTGTCACTGATCTTCACACCGTCCTCTTTGTCCTGGCACATCTCCACCCTGATATGGACCTCAGGCGCGGCGGCAATTACGACCACCTTGTTGAAACAATCGCCGTAGCAAGTCGCGTTGTACTCGTTTATCGTCATCGTCGCATACGTGTTTGAACAGGGAAGGCAGCTTGCGTCCCCCCATGCTTCGTCAAAACCCCAATATACGCGGTACCAGCTGCCCGCTGGAAGCAGCGAAGGATGAACACGCACGCCGTTTATGTCGATGTCAGGGCGCATGGTCAACTCGACGGCACTCTCATCCATCGCGTACGCATAGCCGCAATTCGCCCGGACCCACAAGCGGCCGGTGGCGGGATCAAAGTCCGCCTGTGTAGTTCCCCAGGGATCGGAGCAGTAGAATCTGCAGTAGTACGTCCTGTTTATCCAAGTGTAGTCAATGTACGACGGCCACCCGTAGAAGAAGAACGCCTCAGACGCCTGAGCGACCGAGGGGACAGCACACAACACCGCCATAAGAGCTAACACAGCGTATCGCAACGACATAGGGCACCTCCTTTGTTCAGAGTCATCCCTGCCCGAGCCCGCTCTATCGTGCAACTGGACAGACCAGCCGTCAGCACGGATCTAGGTTGTCAGCGTCAGTCACAGTGCCGGCTCAGGATATCCCCACTTCAACAAACGATCTGCCTGAAGTGATTTCGGAGAAAGAAATGAAGTGCTGCCCTGACCGAGGACCTGCCGAGTCGGGCCTTTTCAGGCTGGGCGAAGATGAGATGGTCGCGGCCAAACTGGAAATCCGAAAACCGGCCGCCGACGACGTTACAGAATCAGGTGCACTGGCCAGACTTGTCTGGCGACCGACGTGCGAATCATGCCCACGGTGGAGAGACAACTTGGGGGTGGGGTTCAATCCGACTCTCCGGCATGAATGAGAGCTGGGATGTTGACATCAAGGCAAGGAGGTTAACATGAGAAGCGTCCTTGTGTTACCGCGACAACGGCTCATTCTGATCAGCGCGGCACTTCTAGTGCTTTGCGGCACTACTCGGGCGGCCATGGCCGTCGACTCCTGGTTGACGATCTACGAGACGAGCGGGGACTACTGGTTCTACAACTTAGACCACGTTGAGACACTCACATTCGATGACACCGCACTGCTGGTCACGACCAACGGAGTTGACCGTTACGAGTTGAGCATGGTCATTAGGCTCGATTTCGACCTCGATAGCGCAACCGTGGGTGTCGATGGACCGTGGGACCCTCCCAGGCGGCCCGAGACCTTGCATTTGTCGCAGAATCACCCCAATCCATTTGCCCCTGAGACTCATATTGCATTCGAGCTCCCTCGCGCCGGGCGAGCTGAACTGCGGGTCTATGACGCGAGCGGCCGCTTGATCAGAACCCTGCTGGACGAGAAGCGTCCACGCGGCAGGCACACGCTGAGCTGGGATGGACGCGATGACTGCGGCAGGCGTGTTCCCAGCGGTGTCTACTTTTACTGGCTCGGGGCCGCCGGTGTCGACGAGACCCGAAAGATGATCCTCGTCAAGTAGAACGTGCCCGTCCCCGCTTGACTGGATAGGTCCGACTGTCTGCGCGGATTCCCCGGACCCCGGAAAGGAGATCCACAGGATGAAATACGCAACTACGGCGATCCTTGTGCTGGTGGTCCTCATGGCCACCTCGCCAGGCAATGCCGAATGGAGAATGAGAGTACATTGGGCAGGCACGTACACCGAACACTCAATAGTCGGCGTCGATAGCGTGACGTTCTATCAGCCGCTGACCTTCGTCCCGTCCGGGAGCTTCACGATGGGTGATGGTGTTGCGAACTGCGGTATTGATGAACGTTACGTCACCCTATCGCGGGACTTCCACCTGGGCCTCCATGAGGTCACAAACCAAGAATACCTGATGGCCCTGCAATGGGCCTATGACAACGGTTACGTGTCGGAGAGCTCGGGCCAGGTCAGAGACGGGCTTGACGGCACCACTGAGGTTCTTCTCGAAATGGATAGCGACTGCGAGATTAGGTTCAGCGATGGCGAGTTCTACCTGTACGACTGTGGCCACGGAATAAACCCGGACCATCCGGTGAAAATGGTCACCTGGTACGGTGCCGCCCGCTACTGTGACTGGCTGAGCCTTCAAGCGGGGCTACCGAGGGCTTACATGCACGGCGGGGATTGGGCGTGCAACCAGGGGGACCCCTATGGCGCAGGGGGTTATCGGCTTCCAACTGATGCCGAGTGGGAGTTTGCGGCTCAATTCGACGACGAGAGAGTCTACCCATGGGGCAATGAGACCCCGGACTGCGATAGGGCCAATCTCATGCCCAGCGCGTACTGTGTGGGCTGGACCTCGTCCGTCAAAAGCTATCCCGACGCGCCCGCAACTCTGAAACTGTCCGGCATGGCCGGTAACGTTCAAGAGTGGTGCAACGACTGGTGGACGTGCCACCTGGGGACGGTTCCGGTGGTGGATCCGACCGGCCCGGCCACAGGATCTGGGCGCGTGACGCGGGGAGGCTCATGGAGGAGCGGTGGAAGCGCATTGCGATGCGCGCATCGTGACCAAGAAGATCCAGATTTTCGATGGGAGGGCCTGGGTTTTCGGATTGCCAAGACGGCCTCACCATGACAATACGGCCGACCTGTCCACGTGTTCGGCGGGGTGCTGAAGAATGCGAACTGTACGTCCGAGGTGGACTCGCAATCCGTATGGCATCACCGTAACGGCAATTTTATGGCCGGCGCCTGCTGGTTTGGAGAGGAGAGTTGACAGATGAAGCGAATGATGATCGCAATGCTGATGATGTTGGTGCTGCTGGCTGCAACTTCGAGCCAGGCGGGGTGGAGGATGAGGTTGCACAAAGGTCAGTACATGGACGAGTTCGTATTGGCAGGTCTTGACAGTGTGACGTTCCACCACGTCATGGCCCACGTTCAGGCGGGCATGTTTATGATGGGTGACTCTGCCTCCGAGTGCGGCGTGGACGAGCGCGAGGTGACACTTACACACGATTTCTACATTGGGCTTCATGAGGTTACTAATCAAGAGTATATGGAGGCGCTCCAATGGGCATACGACAATGGATACGTGCGCGTAAGGAGCGGGTACGTGGAGAGGTATCCTCCCCCCGGCCAATGTCTTCTAATGATCGGGGACTACTGTGAGATTGACTTCAGCGGCGACACGTTCTATTTGCGCGACGCAGGTCACGGCATAAATCCCGACCATCCGGTCAAAATGGTCACCTGGCTGGGCGCCGCTCTCTACTGCGATTGGTTGAACGAACAGAACGGCTACCCTCAGGCATACGACATCGGTGCCGGTGGTTGGGTCTGCAACCAAGGTGATCCCTATGGTGCCGAGGGTTACCGTCTGCCGACAGACGCAGAATGGGAGTACGCCGCTCAGCTCGCGGATGAGCGAATCTACCCCTGGGGGAATGAGCCACCGGACTGCGGTAGGGCCGCTTACGACAGTGCGTCATGCGTGGGTTGGACCTCGGCCGTGGGGAGCTACTCCGACGCTCCATTGATTCTGCACTTGTCCGACATGGCGGGGAACGTGTGGGAGTGGTGTAACGACTGGTGGGTGTGCAATCTTGGAGTTACCCCTGAGATCGACCCAACCGGCCCGGCCACGGGCACTGGCCGCGTGCTGCGCGGCGGCTCTTGGCTAAGCGACGGCGAAGATCTTAGGTGCGCGGCCAGGATCGAGGGGGATTCAGACTGTCAAGGATGGGAGCCCTATCGGGACGTCGGCTTCCGCATCGCCAGAACTGTCAATCCGTGATCCCTGGACCTCACCGCACTTGGGGATACCGCAAGACTCAGCACAGACGGCGTGCTGCAAAGGTTCTTCACTATGTTGCCTGAGGTGGTCGGCGATAATTACGAAATGGCGTCCCCTATCGCAACCAATTCGAACCGCGGGGAGGATAGGGGGGCGGATCAACATTGCTTCCGGGACCGGGTGTCCGGTCTATAGGCTGATTGCGCCTCAAGCTGCCCGTCTTCGCCTGCTGGGCATGAGCTACCGCCAAATAGCACAGGCGACTAGAGTCAGCAGGCCGACCGTAGCGAAAGCTCTGCAGTCTCTGTGGCCTGACCGAGGGAAAAGGGGCATCTTAGACCGGTGAAAAAAGGGCAGTATGAATCGGCGTTGACAACAACATATATACGCCCCTTAGTGTGGCTCTCCCTCCCTACTCCACGACCTGCTCGCTGTGCGGATGGTACGCAGAAGGGGACCTTGAGTGTCCCCTTCTGCGTATTTGCTTGCAAACACGACCCCATTCGAATATCATGGTAACTGCGGTCCACCGTACATGAGGGACCGCAGGAGGTATTTTTGCGTATGGGACAGCACATTCCTCACGAGAGCCTTTCGAATCTGGTGGACTCCTTACAGGCTGGCGGGATCTACGTTTTGACGCGCGACCAGGCCCTTGAGGCACTCAGGGTCTCAGAGCAAACACTCAAGAAGGCAGTGCAGCGCCTCGCAGCCAAACGACGCCTCGCTGTCCCTCGCCGTGGCTTCTTCGTCATCGTTCCAATGGAGTACCGACAGGTCGGGGCGCCTCCGCCGAGCTGGTTCATTGAGGAACTTATGAAGTTCTGCGGTCGGCGATACTATGTCGGTCTGCTCAGCGCGGCAGCACTGCACGGCTCTGCGCATCAGCAGCCGCAGGAATTCCAGGTCGTCACCGATGGACAACTCCGTCCGATGGTTGCCGGACGCGTGCGTATCAGGTTCTTTCGGAAGCTTCGAATCGGGAGGACTCCAATCACTGAAGTGAAGACGGAGACCGGCACCATGCGTGTTGCAACGCCCGAAGCGACGGCCCTCGATCTACTGCGCTACCTCCAGGCAGCCGGCCACATTGGCCATATAGTCACGGTGCTGGATGATCTGGCCGAGAGTATGCACGCCGAGCGTCTTGTTGAGACTGCAAAGATCGAGGGTGGTCTGTCGAATGCACAGCGGCTGGGCTTCCTTCTGGAGAAGGTGGGAAGGCAAGAGATCGGGGTGAGTCTCGCGGCCTGGATCGCGGGGCAAAACCCACGATTCGCAGCTCTCCGCCCTGATCGGCCCTCCCGCACGGCGGCGAGAGATGAGCGCTGGAGAGTGCTCATCAATGAGGAGGTCGAGGTCGAGGAGTGATCCCGCGCGCCCACATCACGTCTTGGCGATCGAAGGCGCCATGGTCCACGGATGCACAAGTGGAGCAGGATCTCATTGTCTGCCGGGCGCTCGTCGATCTGTACTCCGACGAACTCCTCGCGCGCGAGGTTGCGTTCCGAGGGGGAACCGCTCTCCATAAGCTCCACTTGAATCCTCCGGGCCGATACTCCCAAGACATCGATCTCGTTCAAGCTAAGGCCGGACCCATTGGACCGCTACTGACTGCGATGCGCGCCCGACTGGACCCGTGGCTTGGACAACCACGGTGGAAACAAGGCCAGGGGCGCGTGACCTTTGTCTACCGGTTCGAATCGGAGGCCAAGCCCATTACCCCACTCAAACTGAAGGTGGAGATCAACACGAGGGAACACTTCTTCGTATTCGGTGCACATCGTGTACGTTTTCAGGTCGACAACCCATGGTTCAGGGGAAAGGCGGACTTGCTCACCTACGAGCCCGAGGAATTACTTGGCACCAAGCTACGGGCACTCTACCAGCGAAAGAAAGGGCGGGATCTCTTTGATCTTTCCGAGGCACTACTCCGTCTGACAGGACTCGACGTGGAGAGAGTGGTCCGCTGCTTCAGCCGCTATATCGAGAAAGAAGGACGTAGGATCACACGTCCTGAGTTCGAACTCAACCTCGCCGAGAAGATCCATGACAAGACTTTTGTGAGCGATGTGCAGCCACTGCTGGCACTTGGTGTTTCGTTTGACCCCATCGCGGCCGGCAACCGGGTGTTGGACGCCTTTGTCTCGGAGCTGCCTGAAGGGCCATCGAAGAAGCGCGGACCTTCTCGGAAGTGATCAATTGCGGGCTGCCGGTTTTCATAGGACTGGCGGTTCGAAGTGGTTGCGATGGCGTCCCCCATCGCAACCACTTCGAACTACGAGTGAGGGCGGGATAAGTGTCTTGGTTCCCGCTGCGCGAATACGAAATGGCCCTCTCTGCCTATAAGAATGAGACAGTGACCCCCTGATAGTTTAAGCTCCGGAGGGCGGGTGAGGAGGTCGGAAATGCACCCGGAGGCTGTTTTACCTTCAGAGGATCAGGAGGTCGAGGT
>Ga0180434_10002464_pt1 | contig 24675 bp, 27 predicted proteins | sample SS_ome_7_FD_132453 | JGI IMG/M metagenome (GOLD analysis project Ga0180434, IMG submission 132453) | Hypersaline lake sediment archaeal communities from the Salton Sea, California, USA - SS_1_D_2 metaG | ecosystem: Environmental > Aquatic > Non-marine Saline and Alkaline > Hypersaline >... | reverse complement strand
CCGGACGGCGGGAAACCCTCCCTGCCTGCCGTCCGGCGTTTTTCAAAACGGGAGGGGCGAACGGAAACAGGGAGGCAATCATGCCACGAGGAAAGATCAAGAAGAAGCGGGCGTCCATCGACGCGCTCATGGATATTCCCGACGACGAACCGACCCAGTGGGCGGATCCGTACGAGGGGTTGAACGACGCGCAGCGGTCGGTCGTCGCGTGGAACGAGGGGGCGGTCATCGTCGTCGCCGTCCCCGGTAGCGGCAAGACCAGGTCGATCGTCAACCGCATGTACCGGATGCACCAGGACGGCATTGACATGAGTCGGGTGCTCGCAACGACCTTCACCAAAAGAGGCGCGGGCGAGATGAACGACCGGCTCAAGTCGCTCGGCTGCCCGGTTGGCGAGGGCGGAGCCGAGGTCGGCACCTTCCACCACGTCTGCCTGTCGGTCATCCGCGACGGCTCGCCGTGGAAGGACTACGAGGTCGACGCCGACAACAAGATGCGCTACGCACTCAAGGACGTGCTCGGGTACCGGCAGATGAACTGGCGGGGCGCCGATATCTCCGAGGTCGAGGGCTTCATTGGCGCCTGCAAGAACGGCCTGGTCGGTCCGCGGGACGTGAAGGTCGACCGCGGTGCGAAGCCGTACGACGCGCAGCGGCCGGGCGTGACGAACGACCCGCGCATGGGCGAGGCGTACTTCCTGTACGAGGAGGAGCGCGAGCGGCGCGGCCTGATAACCTTCGACGACATGCTCAAGCTGTCGGTCGAGTACCTGCGCGCGGACTCGGACACGCGCGCGAGGTGGGAGGGCCGGTACGACCACGTCATCGTCGACGAGTTCCAGGACACCAACCTCGCGCAGCACGCGTTGATGGAGATCCTCGCCACCGGCTCGAAGTCGCTCATGGCGGTCGGGGACGCGCGGCAGCTCATCTTCGGGTGGCGCGGGAGCGTGCTCGACCTGACCCTGAACTTCCGCGAGAAGTTCATGGCCGAGGTCATCGAGATGAGCATTAACTACCGGTGCCTGCCCGGTATAATTGATGTGGCAAACCGGACCGGATCGACTTTCCCGCACGACGTCATGAAGTCCTCGGCGGTGGCGAACCGCGAGGGCGAGGCCAGCGTCGACTTCCAACGCGCGGCCGACATGGACGACGAGGCCGTCAGGGTCGTCGAGCGGGCCGTCCAGCTTCACGAGGACGGCGTGAGATGGGGCGAGATGGCGGTCATGTACCGAACGAACGCGCAGAGTCGCAGCTTCGAGGAGGAGTGCATCCGAAGGCAAGTTCCGCACGTCGTGATCGGCGGCACGGACTTCTATCGTCGCAAGGAGGTCGCCGACCTGCTCGCGTACCTGCGGCTCGCGGTCGACCCGACCGACGACGCGTCCTGCCGACGAGCGATCAACCGCCCGTTCCGGTTTATCGGCAGGGTGAGCGTCGACGCGATGGAGGACGAGGCGGCCGGGTCCGGGCAATCGATGCTGGACGTGGCGCGCGAGTGCCGGCCCGGACTGGGCCTCAAGCCGCGGCAGATCAGCAGCGTGATCCAGTTCGTCGAGATTGTGGACGCGCTGCGGGCCGATCTGGCGGACAAGCAGACGGACCTGCCGTCCGCGTTCACCGGCCTGCTCCGGCGCACGAGGTACGAGGAGTGGATCGTCGGCGACGAGGGCACCGACACGGCCGAGAACAGTCGCCTGAGCAACATCCGCGAGCTGGTGCGGACGAGCGGCCGGTTCAAGACCGCCGAGGCGATGCTCAAGTACATCGACAACCTGGCGGACGAGCGCAAGAAGCGCAAGAAGGGGAACGCGGACCTGATGCAACTGTCGACCGTCCACAAGCAGAAGGGCCTGGAGTTCGGGGCCGTGTTCGTCGCCGGGTGCGCGGAGTCGATCCTACCGCACGGCCGCAGCGATGACATCGAGGAGGAGAAGCGGATCTTCTACGTCGCCATTACCCGTGCGAAAGACCACCTAATGATCACCTGCCCGACCTCCGCGCTCGTCGGCGGCAAGACGGTCGAGCTGAGGCCGAGCCGGTTCGTGGTCGAGGCGGGTCTCGTTGACAGGGCCGAGAAGATCAACATACTCGGACACGGGCCGGTCGACTTCAACGACTACATGGAAACCGCTTCTGACGATTTCATCAATAAACACGAATAGGAGAAGGGAGACCGAAAATGAGCGGCACTAGATACGTACCACGCACCGAGCAGGAGGTCCGCGACCACCTGGAGGCGGCGGGTTTTCGCGAGGTCAAGATCGGCGGCACCCGCGAGCTGGTGTTCGAGCACCCGACTCCGAACAAGAAGGTCCGCATCCGGGTGTACTCGTCGGTCGTGCCCAACGGCGGGAAGAACACGGGGACCGCCAGGGGGGTCGGCGAGGACGCCGGTCGAGTCGTGCTCGTCGCGAGCGGCAGCAACAGGCCGGTCTGGAAGTCAAAGCGCATCCACCGGACGAAGAACTTCCTGGAGAACCTGCTGGAGCGGTGCCGGGAGGCGTACCGAGCTGTCGGGTTGCTAGTGAGGTGTCCGGCCTGCGGTGAATACATGGTCGAGCGCAAGGCGCGCAACGGGAAGAAGTTCCTCGGGTGCCTGAAGTACCCGGCGTGCAAGGGAACCAGGAATCTGTGATGCCACTATTCAAGCGCAAAAAGAAGCACGACCGAATCACCAGCGAGTTGACCATGCACCTGTACTCGGGCCTGCGCGACACGCGCGACGAGAACACGGCGCTGTACAAGCGGATCAAGATCCTGCGCGCTCGCGTGATGGAATTGGAAAAGACGCTCGCCGAGGTCGCGGGTCGCGTTGGAGCGTGACAAGCTGCTCGCCTGGTGGGAAAAGCACCGCGAGCAGCTGGAGGAGTTGGAGCATGGCTAATTTCTTCACGGCTGACCACCATTTCGGTCACGCGAATATAATCAAGTACACCGGACGACCGTACGAGAACGCGTGGTTTATGGATCGTGACCTCAAGCGCAGGTGGAACGGCATTATAAGTCGGAACGATAACGTCTACCATCTTGGGGACCTGTGTTTCCCGAGGGGTCGGGACATGCAGAATTTTGTCGAGAGTCTAAACGGGAGAATTGTCCTGATAAAGGGAAACCATGACAAAAAGAAGACGCTCGACGCGGTCGACGAATGGCACGCGAATCTCCCGTTGAAGATTGGTGGGTACAACTGTGTTCTCAACCACCGGCCAGTTTATCCGAAGGGTACGCCGGATCCGTACGGCGATCACGACAAAAGCATCGACCCGGACGAGTGGGACTTCATACTTTGTGGGCACGTTCACGAGAAGTGGCTGTGGAATGGCAAGTCGTTCAATGTCGGAGTGGACGTACACAGGTTCTGGCCGCTGTGCGAGGATGAGGTAATCAATTTTCTCGAAGAAAGAATGCAGTGCACAATTCTTTGAACATCCAGGGAGGCCGGTCATGCCGAGGGGCAAGAGTGGCGAGTTGAAGTGCGAGCTGTGCGAGAACAAAAACGGTGACAGGTGCCCAGCCGACGAAAAGAACTGGCGGGGCCGGCGCACTCCGAAGGCGAAGGACCTGAACCGCCAGCGGATCCGCGACGGGTACTGCGAGGAGTGGGTGCCGATCTGGGACAATGGGTGGACGTGAAAGGACATGTGAGGTCATAGGAGGCCGCAGGATGCGTCCGAAGGGAACAGACGCTAACCAACCCGCTCAGAGGGGTCTGAGGGCCTTAGACGGGCGGAAAATGACCGTCAGGGCCGTCCTGGACACCCACCTGCGGCTGAACCTGGACGATTTGGGCTCCGGGACTGCCGCGGCGCTGCGCGCGAGGTACACGCACGACAACCCGGAGTTCTTCAAGAAGCGCGCGATGGGGGTGTGGACCGGAGACATCGACCCGAAGATCAGATCGTGGCGAATCGAGGACGGCTGGCTACTCCTGCCGCGCGGGGTGCTGTCTGAAGTCAGGAAAATTCTCGACGGCCGTAAAATGGAGATGAGACCAATCTGGGACCGCACGGTCAAGCATGAGGAGGTGGACCTGCGGCTCAAGAAGGACCTGTACCCGTTCCAGGAGCGAGCGGTTGACGACCTGCTCCTGACGACCGGCGGGGTGCTGAAAGGCCCGTGCGGCGGGGGCAAGACGGTCTGCATGATCGGCGCGATCGCTAGACTGCGGCAGCCGGTGCTGATCGTCGTGCACACGCGCGAGCTGATGCGGCAGTGGGAGACGAGGATCGCGGAGTTCCTCGGGGTCACGGCCGGAACGATTGGCGGCGGAAAAGAGGAAAACATCAGGCCGGTGACGGTCGCCACACAGCAGACGTTGTGGCGCCACATGGGGAAGTCTCCTCCGCATTGGGTAGATCAGTTCGGCTTGATTGTTACCGACGAATGCCACCACGTCCCGGCACGCACCCACAACGCGGTCGCCGAGATGTTTCCGGCGAGGTGGCGGTGGGGCTGCTCAGCGACAATCAAACGCAAGGACGGCAAAGAGTACCTGCTTCACGAGACGTTTGGCCCGGTCGCTCACGAGATCACGAAGGAGGAGCTTGTCGAACTTGACCGGCTGGTCTCGGTTCGCATGGAGGTCGTGCCGACAAATTACTTCGACGAGGAATACGCGGCGAGCCGGGACGCGAACGAAATACCCGACTGGATGGGAATGGTTACCAGGCTGGTGAACGACGACGACAGAAACGCGCTAATCCTGGAGAAGGTGCGCGAAATCGCGTCCGTCAGGGACACCAGGATCCTGATGCTGACCGAGCGGGTAGAGGCGTGCTTCGACTGGCACCAGCGACTCGGGAAGGTCGGGATCCGGGCCGGCGTGATGGTCGGCGGGGCCGAGAACAAGAAGATGCTGGAGAAGACCATCGACGGCCTGCGTGCCGGGAAGATCAAGGTCGGGATCGGAACGAAGGTGGCTGACGAGGGGCTCGACGTACCGAACCTCACGCACGTCATTCTGACCTGCCCGGTTCACCAGCACCCGAAGCGACTGACGCAGATGGTCGGCCGGGCGGCGAGGAAGCACGGGTCGCGGAAAAAGGAGGGCGTCGCGGTTTACTTCTGGGATCGAAAGCTGTGGCCGCGGTACTCCGACGACGACGGGAAGCGGCGAAGGGAGCGCAAGCTGAAAAAGTTTTTTAATGGCCTGCGGACGGTCTGCAGCGACCTGGAGGTAGTCGAGTGACGCGTATGCGCTTGCTTATTAATAAGGTAGTCGCGCGCGTCAGCTATAAGCGATCGGCCGTTAACACTTTTAAGGTTGTTAAAGTTTGTTAAAGACTTTTCTGTGAGGTTAAGGGATCGACGAGTGAAAATAAATACCGAGAGACTCCCCCCGCTGGCAAAAACCGCCAGCGGGGGGAGATCGCCACCCAAGAAAAAAGAGTTTGCTTTGTCAGCGAGGAAGTGTATAATGCTTAATACAAAAACTGAGAACGGGAGGTCGAGATGAAAAAGAGATCGGAGTACACGGTTGACTACGCGACACTGAAAGACACGATCGCGGAGTTGAAGCGCCTGACGGGAAACAGCACGCTCGAAGTGTGCAACACAATCAGGATCACGGGCGACGGCGATCGGTTGACGCTGGAGGCGACGGACCTGGAGTCGCGCGTGACGCGCGTGCTGACCAATCAGTGCAGCCAGGTCGTCGAGGGCGAGCTGGACACGTGCGTGAAGTCGAAGGACCTGCACAAGGCGCTGTCGGGGGTGACCGGGAACACGACCGTCAGGCTGGCATCCGGGGACGCGGGGGCGCTGAGTGTCACGGTCGCGTCGGTCGGCGTGACCGTGAGGCTGCCGCGGTCGGTCGACCCGGAGGAGTTCCCGCCGGTCCCGTCAATGGACGGGGACGAGCAGGTCGTCTGCGAGTGCGACCCGGACAAGGACGACGAGGGTGCGGACCTGAAGTTCGTCGCGCAGTGCATGAGCACGGACGAGACCCGCTACAACCTGAACGCCGCGTACTTCGACGGCGAGCGCGGCAAGATAGTCGCGACCGACGGCCACCGGCTCCACGTGGTCGACGCGTCGGCGCTGAGCGGCACCGCGCTCCTGCCGGCGGCGGCGATGGGTTTCCTGGTTCGCATGAGCAACCGCAGGGGCGAGATCCCGGGCTACTCATTCAGCACGTTCGGGGACAACCCGAAGTACGCCTACATCGAGACCGAGGACGGCTGGAGGCTGATCACCAGGTACATCGACGGGCAGTTCCCCGAGTACATGCAGGTCATCTGGGACCCGACCACCACCAAGGCGGAGGTTTTGCTTCACGCCGAGGACGGCAAGGCGCTGCTCAAGGCGATCAAGCAGGCGGCGAAATTCGCACCGAAGCGGAACGGCGGGGTGAGGATCCGGATCGAGTCCGGCAAGCCGGTCGTCGCTGCGACTCGCGAGGACATCGACGACCCGGAGGTCGAGGTCGAGTTGCCGCTGGAGGTATCGCGGATGGACGGCGGGCCGTTGACTCTGAACGTGAACGTCAACTACCTTGTCGAGCCGCTGTCGGTGGCGGACGGGGAGGTTCTGATTCACGTGAAGGAGTACGACCTGGAGGACGGCGAGGATGACCGGGGCAGGCCGGTGAAGGTGAAGGGCGAAACCGCATTTTGCGGCGGACCTTACGCGATCGACGTAGGGCACGGGCGCATGGCGTTCGTGATGCCGATGAGGATGTGAAAGCATGCCGCGCGGACGTTCATCGATTCAGCGCCTGGTCAATGCGCTGCTGGAGTGCTACCGCGAGGGGTGGGCGGGCAGGTACCGCTCGCCGTGCCTCGCGCGCATGACCGGGCGCGACCGGCGCAACGCGACCGAGATCGTCGACGCGCTCGGGCTCGACGAGGCACGCAGGCGCCTGTATAATTATTTGACAGACCGGAGCAGGTGGCTGACCCAGCGCCGACACCCGCTGAAGGTGTTCCTGGCGCAGGTCGATCAGTACGCAGGAGGCAAGGATGGCGAGGGGCAAAAAGGGATCGCGAAAGCCGGGAGCGACTTCGACCGGCGGTGGCGGACCGACTGAGCGGATGTTCGCCGAGGGCGGAGTCGACCCCCGCATGACATTCGACACTTTCGAGTCGCTGAAGGGAAAGACGAGGGCACTGACGAAGTGCGTAGACTGGTGCACGCACTTCGGGCAGCCGCTCGCGTCGAAGCCTCCCGTCCTGTTCGGTCCGACCGGGGTGGGCAAGACCCATCTCGGGAACGCGGTCGCGCACTTCATGGTGACCCAGCGCGGCCTGTTCTCGCAGGTTTTGCCGACCGTCTGCATCCCGCGCAGGGACACGGACGAGGTGCTGCGGCTGGCGGACCCCGACGAGGTGCCCGTCCTGGTTTTGGATGACCTTGGGGCTGAGAAGCGGACTGACCGCGCGCTGGAGTGCCTGTACATTCTGATCGACGGCAGGCTGCGCGCCAGGGCGCCGACGGTCGTGACCACGAACTTTGAGCCAGACGCGCTGGAGCAGTGGCTCGGTGACGAGTACGGCCCGCGGATCGTCGGTCGGCTGAGGGAGATGGGCGAGTTCGTCCCGGTCGGCGGCGAGGACATGCGGTTGAGAATGTAAAAACTGTTAATACACGACGGGAGGTCGAGATGATTCTAAAGTCGAATGCAAAGCGAGCGGCGCTCAAGGCGTTGAAGGAAAGGCGATTGTTCTGGCGAGTATCGGACCAGTACGGACGGAGCTGCAACGGAGGGGACCGTAGTTTCCGTCTAAGTCCGGCGATTGAGGGAAGGTGCGGAGAGTGGTCTCCGAGGATTGACGGCGAAGTCGAGGTGTGCGAGTGTGGATACCACGCCACGAGCGACCCTCTGAAGTGGCGGGGACTGCGGGTCGCGTTGGTGGAAGTTCGGGAGATCGAGGGAAGTCTCGAAGACAAGGTCGTGTGCCGGCAATTTCGGGAACTAGGTGTTGTCGAGCCGTGGGAGTGTATCGACATTCGGATTTGGGTGGCTGCGACGAGACCGCACCTTTCCAGAGCGGATCTTTCCGGAGCGTACCTTTCCAGAGCGGATCTTTCCGGAGCGTACCTTTCCAGAGCGAACCTTTCCAGAGCGAACCTTTCTGGAGCGGACCTTTCTGGAGCGTACCTTTCCAGAGCGGACCTTTCTGGAGCGGACCTTTCTGGAGCGGACCTTTCTGGAGCGTACCTTTCCGGAGCGGACCTTGAAGGGTGGGAACGTGGCGATGACGGATATGCAAAAAGGAAATAAATGCCCCGACGCAAGTACGACATAGTCAACGAGCAGGCCATCCTCGTTGCCATCCTTCGTGACGATGATTCGCGCAGGCGCGCGCTCGCGTGCGCGAAGCCGCAGGATTTCTTCGGTGCGAAGCACCGCGTGATCTTCGCGGCGGTCGCGAAGTGCGAGGAGGACGGCGTCGAGCCAGCCCCGACCGACGTGGCAACCAGGACCGATGGTCGGGAGTTCGGGGGACTGGAGAAGCTGCGCGAGCTGTTCGAGGCGGACCCGCCGGTTGATCTTGACCGCAGGCTGGACGCGCTCCGTCGGGACGCCGCGCGGGCTCGCGTGAAGGACGCGGCGAAGGACGTGGTCGAGTCCGCGGAGGATCCGGAGGCGGAGTATGACGAGGTGGTGGCGGACGCGCGGGCACTCTTGCAGGGACTCAAGGACGCGCCGCTGCGCTCGGGGGATGCGGACTCGGGCGATGACTGGCTGGAGTCGTACCGCAGGCGCCGGTCTGGCGAGTCGGGTCTGTTCGTGTCCACCGGGTACGAGCCGCTCGACGGAGTGCTGACCGAGGGGTACGCGCCGGGGAGCATCACGGTCGTCGCCGGCCGTCCACGCATGGGCAAGACGATGCTGATGATCGACACGGCCCGTCGGCTGCGCAGGCTTGAGGAGAGCCGGGTGCTGATTGGCGCGCTGGAGAAGGGCAGGGAGTACATCTTGAACCTGCTGGTCGCGTGCGTCACCGGCATCGACAAGAAGTTGATCCTGAAGAACCCGGAGGACCTGACGGACGCGCAGCACAACAAGGTCGAGCGCGCGGTCGAGTGGCTGTTCGAGGGTGGCAGGCTGACGATAATCGACAACCCGATCCGGTCGCTCATCCGGGCTGGCAAGTGGAGCAACGAGGCGGCGGTCGACAAGATGGGCGAGGTTCTGTCGCAGGGCGCGTACGACATCGCCATCTGGGACATCTGGCAGCGTGCGCTTAAGAACACTAACCCTGAGCAGATCAGCGCGGCTGTCGGGGCGTTCTATGAGATCGGCAAGTCCACCGGCACGCACAACATCGTCGTGCAGCAGCTCCACCGCCGCGTGGAGGACCGGAGCAAGGACAAGGCACGCCGGCCGACGCTGAACGACCTGAAGCAGTCCGGGGCGTACGAGGAGTTCGCCGACACGGTCCTGTTCGTCCACCGGGAGAAGGTGTTCAAGCCGCGCACGCCGAAGGGCGACGTCATGGAGGTCACGATCGGCAAGCAGAAGCTTGGCGAGGACCAGGTGACGATGGTCGCCAGGTTTCAGCCGGAGACGTGCAGGTTGATCAAGCCGAGACTCGCCGAGGCCGCGGACCTGCGGCCGGGCGCGTCGTTTTTGAGGGAGGAGTGAGAGATGAAAAGTAAAACGAAAAGGGTTTATTGCCGGGATTGCAGGTATTTGAAGGAAAGAGTCGAGCGTCAGGCCGGTAGATTTATAAACGATATATTGCCGACCCAGGAGCGGGAGGATCTGTGCGTGTGTACACACCCAGAGAACTTCTGCGACACTGTCGGGTGGCACCGACCGGTTGTGGTCTACAACGAGCGCCCCAGCAGGATAAACATAAAAAATGACTGCAAGTGGTTCAAGAAAAGGCGGTGGTGGCAGAGTCGTTTTGTAGAGTGGGAGGCGGAATGACTGACTGGAAGGCCAAGTATGAGCGTCTCAAGCGGCGCACTGACAGGTCGCATGAGTTGTTCGTTGAGTTCATGCGGCTGACGCTGGACTACCTCGCGAGGGCGGAGCCGATGCTGGAGGCGATGAAGAAGTCGGTCAAGTGCAAGAGTCCGAGGAGAACATGAAGCGGCGCAGGCGCAGAAAAAGCCCGGCGGAGATTCGCGAGTCGGTTGATCTGTCCGACCTGCTTGACCGGCTCGGGATCGAGGTGGACCGCGACACCGGGTACGAGTTGGTCGCCAGGTGCCCGAACCGCGACCACCCGGACAACAACCCGTCCTGGCGCATGCGGTACGGCGACGAGCGGCACGGTCTGCACTTCTGCCACTCGTGCAAGTTTGGGGGAGACCTGTACGACCTGATCCAGTACGTGACCGGTTGTGATTTCCCGGATGCGGTAAAGTACGCTAAGAAGTCGTCGACCTCGGCGGTCGTCAAGGTCGGCGAGGAGGGCGACGGCATGCTCGCGAGGCATCGTCCTGTCAGGATCGATTCGCCTCGCAGCGTTCGCCCGATCGTCGCCGGTTCCAGGTGCGCGTCGTACCTTGAGCGGCGGGGAGTCGAGTGGGGCGACGTCGTTCGGTACGGGGTCAAGGACTGGCCGTGGCGGTCGCGCGTGTGGGTGCCGCTTACGCTGAACGGCGTACTTGTCTCGTGGCTCGCGCGGTCGTACGACGGGAGCAAGCCGAAGGTGAAGAAGCCGCCGAACGACAAGTTCGGCCGGCACGTTTTTTTCGGACTCGATCAGGTTGACAGAAAAATAAAAGAGTTGCACTTTACTGAGGGATGGATTTCTGCTATAAGGGTGGGACAGGTGAAATTCAACAACCCGGTGGCGGCGAACGGTTCGGCGCTAACCGAGGAGCAGGTGGAGGCGGTGGCGTGGAGCGACAAGATCACGGTGTGGCAGGAGGGCGACCTTGCGGGCCGGGAGTTCGCGCGCGAGGTCCGGTGGTGGCTTGGTCGGGGTCGCGAGATTGAAGTTGTGGAGATGCCGGACGGGAAAGACCCGGCGGACTTCGGGCCGGGAGAGTTGATAGATTTTTACCGCGGGAGGCGAAGATGAAAAAGTACAGATGCACGGTTGATGAGGTGATGTCGTGGGATCCTTGCGAAGAATACACTCGGGAGCGGGTCAAGAAGTTATTCGGGCACAGGAAGTACCTGACCGCGGCGCAGATTCTTGATTTGAATATTCCAATCGAAGATCGATTCTGGGCGGTTTTGAGAGAGGAGTTGGTTCCAGAGCGGGTGTTGCATGAGTTTGCGTGCAAGTGCGCTGAGAGCGCGCTGCGCCGAGAGCGCAGGCAGGGTCGGGAACTTGATGTTCGCATTTTGAACGCGATTAGGGTGAAGCGTTTGTGGTTAGACGGAAAGGTGACTGACGAGGATTTGTCGGCAGCGGAGTCGGCAGCGGAGTTGGCAGCGTGGTCGGCAGCGTGGTCGGCAGCGGAGTCGGCAGCGAGGTCGGCAGCGTGGTCGGCAGCGAGGTCGGCACAGCGACGCATTTTGATAAAGTTGCTTAGTGATTGGATGACAGCGTATACCAAACACAGAAACAGGAGGTAGTAAAATGGCGAAGAAGAAGGACACACTGGGCGAGAAGGAGTTGAAGGAGAAGTTCCGGCGCGAGGCGGCGCTGCACTACGCCGCGGCTCACAAGATCGACCTGCCGGACGACCCGACCGACAAGGAGTTGATCGAGGCGGTCGACAAGTTCGTCCGCAAGCAGCTCAAGGGCCGCAAGGAGGACGACAAGTTCCACTGCGTCGTCAAGTTCGGCGGATGCGGCAAGTACATCCTGGACGACGACAAGTACTGCTGGTTCTGCGGCGACGACGTCTCCGAGAACAGCGACTCTGGAGGGTTCGACGGCGTGTTGGCCGCCGAGGGCGGGACAACCGAGGAGCCGAAGGAAGAACCGGAGGCCGAGGAAGAAGTCGAGGAGCCGAAGGAAGAACCGGAGGCCGAGGAAGAAGTCGAGGAACCGGAAGAACCGGAGGCCGAGAAAGAACCGGAAATCGAGGAGCCGGAGGAGCCTGCCGACGAGGTCAGTCTGGACGAGTGCACCGAGCGGATCATCTCCCTGAGCAAGGATTCCGGCGTCAACGCGTACGACATCGGTTTCGAGCTTCACCGCGTGCAGGTCAGCAAGGCGTACAAGCAGGGCAAGCACTTCACTTTCGAGGACTACTGCCAGAAGGTGCTCGGCATGGAGCGGGCCAGCGCGTACAACTACATTCGCATCAACAAGGCGTTCGACCGGGACGAGATCGGCGGGCTGACCTACGAGAAGCTGCTTCAACTTTCGCGCGTGAAGAATGACAAGGAGCGCGGGAAGCTGCTCAAGGCTGCCAAGCCGCGCATCGAAGGTGGCAAGTCCATGACCCGGAAGGAGTTGAAGGCGAAGGTCGCCGAGATCGCCGCAAAGCAGCCCAAGTCCGGGAAGGGCAAGTCGACCGGCCGGCCTCCCCTGCTGCGGTACCGTAAATTCGTTGGGGACCAGGCGCGGGGCAAGTACGTTGACGAGAAGAAGACAAAGGCGCTCGTTACCGACGACGAGGTGTTCGGCAAGGGCATCGGCCTGGAGGTCAAGTTGCTGAAGACCGGCGTGGTCGTCGAGGTGGTCGAGCTGCCGGGCGAGGAGTAGACGGTTGTGTGCGGTCCGGAGTGGCGTCGGTTCTGGTTGGCCTCCCCCACGAGGCCGAGGTCGCGCCGGGCCGCCCCTTATTTTGGAGGTTGTTGACGGTGTGAGGGGACCCCTAGTGGATCGATCCTGGTTTCGACCGCAACACCGTCCAACCTCCTTTTTGGTTGAAACTTGTATATCGAGTTAATACATGAGCACCGGCTACTCAAACGCGTACTACGACTACAAGACCGGCGAGGTCTGCCTCCTGTTCTGGGACGGCGACGAGCGCGTGGCCGAGCGGATCCCGTTCCGCTGGTACTTCTACCTCAAGAAGGACGACTACGCGAAGGTCGACTGCCCGGCGTTCGATTCGATGGTCGACGACTTGGAGGACGACGGCGACCACGTGCGGATCTACTCGTCGAGCCAGTGGGACGACCGGCGCGAGCTGGTAGACTGGCTGCGCTCCCGTGAGGTCGAGCCATTAGAGGCCGACCTGCCTCCGGTCAACCGGTTCCTGACCGACAACCCGGTGGAGTTCGACCCGCACCCGCGGTTGCTGTTCTACGATCTTGAGTCGGACGCGCGGGCCGGGTTCGGCGACATTCCCAAACACCGGATCCTGTCGGTCTCCTGGTGTGACGGGGCGGATGGCGAGGTGAAGTGCATCGTTGCAAAGAGCAACAACGACGAGGGCGAGCGCGACCTGCTGATCAGGTTCTTCACCGAGGCGGTCAGCAAGGCTGACGTGCTGGTGGCGTGGAACGGGAAGTTCTATGACGACGTCGTGATCAAGGCGCGAGCGAAGCACCATGACCTGTACCCGCGGTGGCGCACGGTCAACTTCCTGGACATGATGGAACTGTTCAAGCACTCGTACTACGGCTACGGACGCGATGCCGAGGGTCTGGGTGTCAAGGTAAGTTGGAGTCTGGACAATATCGCCAAGACAGTGCTCGGACACGGCAAGGTCGACATAATGGCGGAGGCGACGGAGGTGCTCGGGAGCAGGCCGGGGGGAATGGCTCAGTGCGTGGTGGACATGCACCGGGCGGCGCCGGATCGGCTCGTGGCGTACAACATGCGCGACGTGGCGGTGATGGCGGAGCTGGAGCGTGAGAAGGGGTATGTTGAGACGCTGACCGCGCTCAGCCACGTCTGCAACCGGTTCCTGTCCGGGTGGTCGCTGTCGGTCGGGTATCTCAATGACGCGTTCGTCCTGCGGTACGGGGCGGAGCGCGGCATGCGGTTCCCGACAAAGCAGCACGCGTTCACCGACTCGAAGCCCGAGAAGGAGGGGAAGTACAAGGGTGCGTTCGTGCTGGAGTCGGAGCCGGGCCTGTTCGAGGGCGTCACGACGGTCGACTTCGGGAGCCTGTACCCGAATGTGATCGACAGCTTTAATATTTCGCCAGAGATGCTTCTTGGGAAGGACGCGGAGTGGCCGTCGGCGGTGCCGTCGTGCCAAGCCGCGAATGGGGCGGTGTTCCGTACCGACGTGCTCGGGGTGTTCCCTGCGATAATCCGCAAGACGAAGGAGGGGCGCGCTCCGTACAAGAAGAAGATGATGGAGCTGGAGCAGGCGGGCGACGAGGAATCGGCCGAGTTCAGGGAGGCGAAGAAGTACAGCCAGGTCTGGAAGCTGATCGGGGTCGGCTCGTACGGCGTGCTCGGGTCGCCGTGGCTGCGGTTCTACTCGGTCGACTGTGCCGAGGCGGTGACGCTGACCGCCAGGCATATCGAGGAGAACATATTTCTGCCCGAGGCGCGCAAGCAGGGCATCCAGCCGCTCGCGGGCGACACTGACTCCGGCATCCTTCACTGCTGGGAGGACCGGGCCAAGGAGTTCTGCGACCACGTCCACCCGATCATCGACGAGTACGTGAGCGGACAGGGCGGGACGCCGGGCCTCATCCGGCTGGACACGTCGCCGTCGTACCAGCGGATCGTTTTCACTGCGAAGAAGCACTACGCCGGGATCAAGGTGACTGGCAAGATGGACGTCAAGGGCCTGGAGATGATCAAGTCGGACGGGTGCCGGTACCTGCGCGAGATGCAGCGCCGGATCCTGGAGTACGTGCTGGAGGCGGAGGTCCTCGACCCGGCGGTGGCCGAGCAGGTTGTCAGGGTGTGGCGCGACCGGCTGTTCTCCGGGGAGGTGGACGTCGAGGACCTGCAGATCACGCAGGCCGTCAACAAGCCGCTGGACTCGTACAAGGTCGACGGTGTGCACGTGCGGATCGCGAGGGAGATGCTGCGGGACGGTCGGGAGGTCCACGAGGGGGCGAAGATTCCGTACATCGTCACGCGCGAGCGGAACGGGAAGCAGCAGGGGGTGCATGCGGACGACTTTGACGGGAAGTACGACGCGCACCTGTACTGGGACAAGGTCTGGCCGGCGACGCGCCGAGTGCTGGAGGCCGCGTTCCGCGACTGGCCGTGGAAGCGGCTGAACCGACACAACCCGGCGCAGCGGAGGATGTTCAAGTGAAGGACACGATCCACTTTTTCAAGAGGCGATACGACATCGACCTGCAGGCAGAGTACGAGCGGCTGGAGGCAGTCGGCAAGATTCCGGTGAATCAACTCCGGGATCGTGACACGCTGCTGGAGCATCTTAACGACTGTCAAGAGAACGAGCGCAAGGCCAAGACTATGCGCATCAAGGCGAAGGGTATGTACGAGCGGCACATGGTCGGCTACCACAAGGAGATGCGTGCGCTCAAACGCAAGGCGCTCGTGCGGCTGGAGGCGTGGAAGAAGAAGGTCGACGTCAAGAAGCAGACCACCGAGGAGATGGTCGTCGAGGCGATCTGCGAGCAGGACGACACGCGCGAACTGTACGAGAAGCTGCTGGCCGCCAGGCGCGAGGTGAAGGACATCCTCGACGCGTGCGAGGCGCTCGCGAAGGCGTGGGAGGGTCGCCGGTTCACGCTGCACGACCAGGTCAGCCTGCTCAAGGCGCCGGTTGAGGTGAACCTCGGGGGCAAGCGCAGAAAGAGTCCGAGGCGGAGTTGATCTGTCGGGGCAATTTTGTATAATGCTTAAAACAAACAGGAGGCAAGAAATGGCAAGAGGAAAGAAGACGAAGGAGAAGCGGCGCCGGGGCCGTGGGTTTACGACCGAGCAGTTCCTCGGTCACGTCGAGAAGCACGCCAGCGGAGGCGGCGGGCTGTTCCTGAACCTGAAGAAGGCGGGCAAGCTGATCGGGTTCATCCACCCGGTCATCGGCATTCTGCCGCGCAAGATCCGGGCGTCGGCGATTCCCACCCGGATCGAGAAGGACGGCGACGTCGAGGTCAAGAACCGCCGGTTCAACGAGGCGGATCCGCCTGACCACGACCCGATCACCGGGCTGATAGACTTCGCCGAGCAGAAGATCGAGGACGGGGTCGGCGACGACACGCTGGTTCTCAACGGCGGCCAGAAGGGCAAGTGGTCGCTTGGCGATCTGGCGCAGTTGAACGCTGACGCGAACTACAGGACATCTTTGAAGCTCAAGACCGAGTACGTCATCGCGTTCGTGCAGCGCACCGAGGACCGGCCCGCCGACAACCCCGTGCAGATCCTGTTCGCGACTCCGTCGCTTGGCAAGGCCATCCAGCGCGTGATCAAGCAGGAGATGGAGGAGCGGGGTAGCAATGTTGGCGACCCGATGGAGTCCCCGTATGGGTTCCGCCTGACGTACGACAAGGACGAGGGTCCGGCCAACATGTACGACGCCGCGCGGGTCGACGACCACGTTTGCCCATTGGACGAGGAGACTCGCGAGATCCTGGAGATGGACGGGGACGAGGCGAACGTCGACATCGAGGTGCATGCGCAGCCGGGTCACATCGGCGACATGACGCATGCCATCGAGAGCACCTGGGACTGTGACGTGATTCCATTTGCTGAGTTCAAGGAATTTATGGGCGAGGGTGTTTCAGGCGAGGACGACAGCCAGCCTGACGACTCCAGCGAGGACGACAGTGCGTCCGGTGAGGTCGACGACCCGCCTCCGTGCTGGGGCGAGTACAAGGATGACGACGCCGACTGCCAAGCCTGCGATCTGTGCGACGAGTGCGAGCGCAAGACCAAGGGCGGCAAGAAGTCCCCGAAGAAGACCGGCAAGGGCAAGCAGTTCGGGAAGGACGGCGGCAAAGCCAAGTGTCCCGAGTGCAAGAAGCTGGTCACGCCGAACGCTAAGGACAAGTGTCCAAACTGCCTCGCGAAGTTGAACAGCGACGTCCCGTTGTGAACTGGCGGGCGCGCCGTCGTGAGTCTTAACCGGCTCCCCCGAGAAACCGGCGGCGCGCCCATTTTCATTTTCAGGAGGTAGGTCGTGGCGAGAGGCAAGAAAGGCGAGATGAGCGAGGTCGACGTTTTCAAGACCATCACGAAGGGCGTCGAGGGCATGACGACGGTTGACCACATGGAGGAGGAGCGCATTGTCCCGACGCTGCTTACCAGCTACAACCGGGCGATGGGGATTGGCGGCCACCCGCTCGGGTGCCTGACGCTAGTTCACGGCCCTGAGCAGGTGGGCAAGACCGTCCTGGCGCTCGCCATCGCCGAGTCGCTCCGCAGGCACGGCCACCCGTCATTTATTTACGACACGGAGTTCGCGGGCGAGCGCGAGTGGTACTCGGCCATCACGCCGAAGTCGGGCTACAAGCGGACGGGCGACCTCGACGAGTTCATCGGTGACGTGCAGACCACGATCGACAATCTCCAGGAGGGCAAGAAGGCCAAGAAGAAGGCCGACCGCATTCCGGAGGAGGTCGGGTGCGTGTTCGTCTGTGACACACTGACCAAGCTCATGCCGGCCAACATAATCGAGAAGGTGAAGAAGGACGGCATCGACCGCCAGTACCCGCTGCAGGCGCAGTGGGTGAGCATGTTCCTGCGGTCGGTGATTCCGCAACTATACCGCAGCAACTCGTCCATGATCGTCGTGCTCCAGGAGCGGACGAACGTCGAGGCGAAGGGCAACCAGAAAAAGTACAAGGTCACGCTCGGCAAGGCCGTGCAGTACGACAACCGGGTGCGCCTGCGGGTGAATTACTCGCGGAAGGTGAAGGTCGGCGAGAAGGTCGTTGGCATGGAGTGCCACTATTCGGTCGAGAACAACAAGATCATCGGCACCTCGTACGAGGAGGCTACGTTCTACACCAGCAACGGCAAGGGTGGCGTGTCGAAGGGTCTGGACTTGGTGCGCGAGGCGGTCGAGGAGGGAAAGGCGCGGGGCGTGCTGATCAAGAAGGCGAGCAAAGTCGACGCGGTGCTGAAAGGTTACGACAAGATGCCTGAGTTGCTTTTTTCGGTCGATGGTGGGTGGGCCGACCTGCGCGAGCGGCTACAGGGCAACGACGAAATGTTTGGTCAGTTCGTTGCGGCGCTGAACGGGCAATTGTTGTAAAATTTTTTTACGGGAGGTCAATATGAAAATCGTAATCACCTCATGTTGGCACCTAGACCTGAAACTCGGTGGCTACGATCCGCACAGCGACATTCTTCGGGCCGCGCGTCAGGTGATTGATGAGACGCAGGGTGCCGACCTTTTCGTTCATCTGGGCGACTTATTCGAGACTCCGAAGCCGTCCCCGCGGGCGTACGCGACGGCGATCGAGCTTTTGAATCAGTGCGGCTGCCCGGCTGTCGTACTTGAGGGCAATCACGACCAGGACGCGTTGGAGCCGCTGTCCGAGATCGAGTTCCCGAACGAGGTGCGGATCATCGACGGAGCGCAGGCGCTCGGCATCGGTGACAAGAAGTTCGCGTTCATCCCGTACCTGATCGATCGGACCGCGCGCGAGCTGGCGGACGTGACCGCGCAGGAGTGGGTCAATATCGAGTTTGATGCGTGCAGGCGCGCGCATGAGGATGACGTCATCGGCGAGTACCGGATTGACGCTGTGTTCTGCCACCTCGACGTCGAGGGCGCGGAGTTGCCGTCCGGGCAGACGATGTTCGGTGGAGACCTGCGCATGCCGGTGGACGTGGCGAAGAAGCTGCCGGTCCCGGTTTTCAACGGACACATACACCGCCGTCAAAAGTTGGAGCCGAATATTTGGATAACCGGCTCGCTCATTCCCACTGACTTTGGTGAAAGATACGACGAGAAGTCGTACGTTGTCGCGGAGATTTGACCATGCCACGCGGGAAAGTGAAGAAGTCGAAGTCCCCGAAGAAGATTGATCGGCCGAAGGTCAGGTTCGAGCGACTCGTCTCGCGCAAGATGACGCAGTACGAGGCCGACCTCACGCGGGGTAGCAAGTCGGTCGGACCCGCGAGGGACGATGACGAGTTTAGGGACGCCGTGGTCAAGCCGGTGGTTCGCTACCGGGAGGGCGACGAGGAGCAGGCCAACAAGATGGCCGAGAGGATGACCGAGCAGGCGCGGGAGCGCGGCGCCGTTCACGTGTACCGGCCTGAGCGGGTGGTCGTCGGGGTCGGCAAGGTCCGGGCGCCGGACTTGAAGTCGGAGACTCCGCCGATGGAGGCGGCGGAGATGTGGATGAAGGAGCGGCTACCCCCGTCTGGGGTCAACCCGAAGGAGGTGCTCGACTACATCGAGGCGTGTCTCGGGGGCGTTCAGTGCGAGGCATTCTGGCGCGCCGAGCCGAATCCGTTCACCGTGCGGCAGGTCGGGGGCGAGAACTACGGGCCGTTCCGCGGGAGGTGGAACGTGGACGTTCCTGGAACGGGCGTCTTCGGGGTGACCGGCAGGTACGCTGGCGAGGTCGGCCGGTCCAACCGGTCCGGCAAGAGCGCGTTCGTCGGATCCGTCAGGTACGCCGCATACGGCGAGAGCGAGTACGGTCGGGATCAGGATAAGTTGGTGCACAACGGCGAGGACAAGATGCAGGTCGAGGTCGACCTGGCGTGCGGGCCGGCGGGGGTCAAGTGCTCGTTCGGCAGGCGGCTCAAGCGGGGAGGGAGCACGAAGGCGGTGCTGAACGGCGACAAGTGCAAGCAGGCTGAGTTGGATGAGGCGCGGGACGAGGCGATCGCCCTGTCGCACGCGGACTTCGTCAGGACGTGTTTTGTGCGCGAGGGCGACCTGCACGGCCTCCTCGGGCAGGGCAGCGCGCAGATCAAGGCGGACATGATGCGCTGGCTCGGGCTGAAGGGCTGGTCGCACATCGCCAAAATGGTTGGGGATGACCTGTCAGAGGCGCGCGGGAATGCGGACAAGTTGAGGGTTGAGCGCGAGGTTCACCAGGCGGTCATCGACGGCACTGACGTTTCTGTGGTGCAGGTTGAGATTGACGATCTGACGGAGCAGGCCGGGAAGCTGGAGGCGGCGGAGAAGTCCGGCGAGGAGCAGAGGTTGGCGGTCCGCGATATGGAGCGGAGGATCGAGGTGGCGGGGAAGGTGCGGGACGCGCTGGATGTTATCACAAATGAGAAGTCGTGCCGGGCGCGGCTTCAGATTTCAGCGGTCGCCAGGGACGAGGCGGAGACGGCGGCGAACGAGGTCCGCGAGAAGTTGGGCGCGCTGAGGTCGGGCATCTTCGAGTGCGAGCGCAACATGGCGGGGTTTGACGGCAAGTGCCCGGTGGACGGCGAGCGGTGTCCGCGGGTCGACGAGATAAACGCGAACGACGAGGCGATGGTCGGGAAGCTGGCCGATCTGAAGGCCGCGCAGGCGAAGCGGCAGAAGGCGCTGACCGTTTTGCTCGACGAGCGCAACGAGAACGCCGGGGTCGCCGACGAGATGGCCCGTGAGCTGCGCGAGATTGAGAAGGCGAAGGATTTTCTCGACCAGCAGGAAGGCGAGCCTGAGGCGGCGGACAAGTTGTGGGCGGAGTTGGACGCGCTGCGCTCCGAGGCGTCGCCGAATCCGGGCGGGTTGCGTGACCTGCGCAGCAAGTTGGACGACCTGCGGGCCGACCTGAAGGCCGTCGAGCGGGCAGAGCGCAAGGTCGAGGAGATCGACCGCGAGGTTGCGGCGATTGACAGGGATCTTCGGATGCTCAGGTACTCGCAGCTTCTCGCCGGCAAGCGGGGGGTGCCCGCGATGCAGATCGAGGGCGCGGCCAGGGTTGTTGAGGGCATGGCGAACGAGGTGCTCGCGGCGATGGGCCAGGACCACCGGCTGCAGTTCGTGTTCGAGCGGGAGTTGAAGTCGAAGAAGGAGGCCGAGTGCGCCGGGTGCGGCCGGCCGTGGGAGTCCGGCGAGCGCAAGTGCCCTGAGTGTTCGCGTGAGCGGGGGATGGCGGTCGAGGACGTGTTCCTTCCGATGGTGAGGGAGGGATCGGCGACGCAGTCGTTCGACCAGGACAGCGCGGGCGGCAAGTCGATGCTCGCGCTCGCGGTCCGGGTCGCGCTCGCGCGGTTTCTCGGGGTGGCGGTGCTGTTTCTGGACGAGGCGGACGGCAGGCTCGACGAGTACAACCTGGAGAAGTTCGTCGGCATGCTGCCGCGGCTGCTGGAGCAGGGGTTCAAGCAGGTGTTCGTGATCAGCCACCGAGCGTACGTGCGCGACCGGCTGGAGAAGTGCGTCGAGGCGGTGCGGCACGACGGGTGGAGTTCGGTCGGGTGGGCTTGACGTGAGAATCTGACGTGGTAGACTAGGAATTGTCATGCCGAGAGGGCGAGCGAGAGACGAGGAAGGGCCGGAGCAGGAGGAGCAGAAGTGCGAGTTCTGGTCGGAGTGCCGCAAGTGCGGTAAGTTTATCGGACCGTTCAGGACGGCGGCGGAGATCGCGAGCGCGCCGGACGTCTGCGAGGAGTGCAGGAATGGTGAGGGGCAAGACAGCGAGTGACCTGACTGCGATGGGCTTTGATCCCGGATTTACCAAGGCCGGGATTGTCGTGCTTAAGCAGATAAAACGAGGACCACCCGGATTTGGAACCGAGATCAGATTGCTCCACCACAAGTTTGTCAAGACGGAGAAAGCGCAGGGAAAGGAGCGTCGCGATGTTCGGGTCACGAACGACGACATGCGGCGTTACTTCGAGGTGCTGGCCGAGTTGAGCCGTAGTTTCAGTTCACACAACCCGACCGCGCTTGGTATAGAAGCATATACAGTCAACCCAAAACAGCAGGGCAGTATTGCAGGCGTAAAGACTTTCGGGGTATATACCGGGGCGATGTTCTGGGCGCGGACGGTCGGCATGTTTGTTGCGCCGTATCGACCGAGCGATCTGAAGCGCCGCTTCTGCGGTCAGCAGAGCGCGAGCAAGCAGGACGTCGAGGACGCGCTGCGGGACGAGGTGGTCGGTCTCGCGGAGGCGCTCGACGATATTCCGAAGGGTCAGCGCGAGCACGTCGCGGACGCGGCCGGGTGCGCGGTCCTGGCGATGGAGGAGCTTGACCGGATCAGGAAAGCGATGGGACTTTGACCTGGACACCTTCCAACATTCGCTGGTACGTGGCCGACCTTGAGCGGTGGAGCGGGGACGACCTCCCCATCATGCCGGGCGTGTACTGGTGGATCCCGCTCACGCGCGCGGGTAAGATCGTCGACGGCGAGTGGACGGACGTGACCGAGCCGATGTTCCCCGGGTACGCGCTTGGGGGCAGCCGGCACGGGTGGAGGCACGTCGATGCGACTGGCGTGCCGCTCCTGCGGGTTGGAAGGCATCCGACCGAACTGACTCAGGCTGAGCTTGACCGGATCCGGGTGGCCGAGGCGGTGGTGCACACTCACGAGCCGAACTTCGCTCAGGGTCAGCGCGTACGCGTGCGCGCGGGCGCGAGGTCGAGCTTCGCCGGTCTGGATGGCGCGGTCGTCAGGATGGTGTCGGTCAGGGGCGGCAAGCAGGCGGTGGTGGCGCTGGACTTGTACGGCGAGTGCCAGCGGGACGTCGTGGTCGCGGCCGACCACCTGGAGGCCCCGTGGTGAGACGCAGGGACAAGCGGTGCTTTTCGGACGGCAGGCGCTCGCGTGCCCGGAAGTGGCACGAGAATGTCAGCAGGGATGTCGCGGTCGTCCGGGGCTGGGATCCGCTCGGGCTTCAGTTCGGGGAGACTCCGTCGTCGCAGGATGGCGAGCAGCCGGTCGGGCCGACTTGGAATGATGTTGAGGCGGTCTGGCCGCGGCTGCACCGGGAGGAGCGGGTCGTCTTGCAGCTCGTGCGTGACGGCAAGACCCCGACCGACGTGGCGGAGATCCTGAACCTGGCGGACCGGCGCCGCGCGCACGACCTGCTGGAGCGGGTGGTCAACGTCGTCCGGTTTTACACCAGGTGGAGCGACGCGCTGGAGCGGCTGCCGGACTGCGCGCTGAGCGAGAAGTACCGGCGGGTCGCGATTCTGTACGCGAAGCACCGGATGCCGTTCAAGGAGATCGCGAGGCGGGTGAAGTGCGTGGACAAGCACGTGCATGTCATTCTGGCCCGGGTGCGGGAGACCCTGCGCGAGGCGGGCGAGGACGACGTGGTGGCGATGCTGGAGGACTGCGGAGGGATGTACATGGGCAAGCGGAAAGACGACGGCGACGCGGGCTTGCGGTGGCGCGCGGGCGTAAGCAAGTGGTTGCAGGCGAACCTCGGGAAGGTGTGGTACGAGTGGGGCGGGCAGAATATCGCGGGCGGGGTGGCGGATTGCTCGGGCCTGGTCATCGAGGTGTTCAAGAAGTTCGGGGTGCTGCCGGCTGGGTTCCGGGACACGACCGCGCAGGGTCTGGCGGACTACTTCTCGGAGACCGCGAATCTGGCGGTGATCGGCGACCTCGCGTTCTACGGCAAGTCGGCGAAGAAGGTCGCGCACGTCATGATCTGGATTGGGGATGTGGACGGCCGGAAGAACATGGTGGCGGGCATGTGCAACGGGGCGCGGAACATGAAGGCCGAGTGGGCGCGGAAGATCGGGGCGGGCCTGTGGTTGAGGTCGATGCGATATCGCCGCGACTTTCTGTTTGTGCGGAAAGTGAAATAGTGTATAATGCTTAATACAAAGTGAGGTGAACAATGGAAGACAACGTCGGGAACTTGGCGCCTGAGCAGTTCAAGAACATCTGGCGGGTCTACCGCGGAGGCGAGGAGGTGGAGGTCCGCGAGCAGGACTTGACGGATGACGAGGTGCGGGCGCTGAGGTGCAACGAGCTGCTGCAGGAGTTCGACTTGGCTCCCCTGTACGAGGAGGTCGAGTTCCTCAAGCGCGAGATCAAGAAGCGCGAGGAGCGGGCCAAGCGCCTGTCGACGTTCACGGGTGCCGAGGCGTTCGTGAAGAAGATGCGTCACAAGGTCGGGGGCGTGGTCGTCGGCAAGACCTCCGCGTCCGAGGTGACAGCGAAGGACGCGCGGACGCTGGAGACCGTGTACGTGCGGACGCTGCCGTACGCGGCGCTGAGCCCGGAGGACGAGGCCAAGTTGCGCGAGATGGTGCGCAAGTCGGCGAAGGACGATCACGTCGCCGGCAGGTTTCAGACGCTTGCGGATGCGCTGAGGCACTACGGACTGGATCCCAAGACGGAAGGAGTTGAGGGATGATAAAACCAAAACCGAAAGTATCTCCTTTGATGAATTTTGACGTCAAGAAGGTCGAGAAGTACGGGCAGGAGGTGTTCGAGCATGAGCAGATGGACCTGCTGAGGCGTGACCACTGTCTGTGCCTGAACTGCAAAAAGATGTCGTACTGCAACGTCGCGCAGGTGCTGTTCTATGTTTGCGTCAAGAGCAATATGGCGATGGCGATCACGCGCTGTCCGGACTGGGAAAACAAGAAGGCGGAGGTGGAGAATGGTTAGGCGAGGCGGACCGCAGACAATTGATCCCGACCGGCCGCAGAGGTTGTACAAGCAGCACGACGGCTTCGACCCGTCGCAGGACATCGACGACATCGAGTTGTCGCCAGGTTGGTACCTGCTGCAGGGTGCCGAGGTGAAGGCGGGCTCCGAGCAGGAGACCGAGGGCGGCATCTGGCACGTCGTGGGCGACGACGTCAAGACCCACAACACGTGCAAGGTGATCAAGACGGCGGCGGAGGGATGCGTGCGCGCGAAGTTCGGCGACTACGTGCCCATGCCGGCCTACACGAACGAGCACAGTAACCTGAAGGCGATTCCCTGGATCCGGTTCCTCGGGGACGAGGAGAGTTTGTGGCTCATCCACGACGACAACATCCTTGCGAGGATCAAGAGTAAGAAGTGATCCCGAGCGGGCAGAATTGTGGCGAAGTCGCTACGAT
>Ga0180434_10002463_pt1 | contig 24679 bp, 20 predicted proteins | sample SS_ome_7_FD_132453 | JGI IMG/M metagenome (GOLD analysis project Ga0180434, IMG submission 132453) | Hypersaline lake sediment archaeal communities from the Salton Sea, California, USA - SS_1_D_2 metaG | ecosystem: Environmental > Aquatic > Non-marine Saline and Alkaline > Hypersaline >... | reverse complement strand
CGTCGGGATATCGGCTACGCCGGTTTGAAGGACGCACGGGCAGTCACGCGACAATGGATGTCGATCGAGCATGCGGATCCAAAGCTCATACAAGATCTGAAGATCGCCCGAATAAATATCATCTCCGTCGATAAACACCGTAACAAGCTGCGCTTAGGCCATTTGGTGGGCAACCGGTTCCGCATCCGCGTCCGTGAAACACACCCGGAACGACTCGCGGAGCTCCAGGACGCACTCCGAGATCTTACAACCCGCGGTGTGCCAAATTATTTCGGACGCCAGCGGTTCGGCGGACGCGGGGACGCATGGAAAATCGGCCGGGCAATTGTACGCAACGACCTGGACGAGGCGCTCGATTTCGTGCTGGGACGACCAACGCCGCGCGACACCGGAAATATCCGTAAAGCGCGCGAACTCTATGAGAATAAACAATACACAGAAGCGTCACGAGCCTGGCCCGGCATGTTCCGCGATGAACGGCGCGCCCTGAAAACCCTTATCAAGAACAACGGCAAAAAGAGCCGGGCCTTTCGTTCGATCGATCGTTCACTAAGAAACTTCTACGTCTCGGCTTATCAATCTTACATGTTCAATCTGGTGACGGCCGAGCGACTGCAAACCGGCCTGCAACGCTTGCAGCCAGGAGATCTGGCTTGGCTGCACGCTAACGGGGCGGTTTTCGAGGTCAAGGATCTCGAAATCGAGCAAGCTCGCGCGAACTCCTTTGAAATCAGCTCCACCGGCCCGTTATTCGGCTACCGAATGACCCAGCCCGCTGGCGCCGCCGGAGAACTTGAATCCGCGGTACTTTCGCGAGAAGGACTCTCGCCGGATTCCTTTCGCTCCGAAAAATTGCGCGTAAAGGGCGCCCGTCGACCGCTCAGATTTCAGCCGGCGGAATGCGGCCTCGCCCTTGGCGCGGACGATCGAGGCGCCTATCTTGAATTACGGTTCGCACTACCCCGCGGTTGCTATGCGACCTCGCTTTTGCGGGAGCTTTTCGCCGATGCGGAAGAAGCCGACAACGCGTCATATGAAACTACGGATATTGTCGAGTGAAGCATATTCAGGCCAATGCCTGAATCGACGTTAGGCGGGATACATGTCAACCGACATCTTTTCATGGCGCCAATTGCTCGACATCGTGCGCACCGAGTCGTCGGACGTCTACCGTATCTGGTTTGACGATCTTGACTCGGGACAATTAACCGGCGGCGAGCTGGTAGTTACGCTCGACGATCCCGCCAAACTCCGCTTTCTGAACGACAATTGCAAGCAGGCCTTTGTTCAGGCGGCGATGTCATTGACCGGCCACCTTGTTTCTGTACGTTTCACCTTGCCTCAAAACGACGACTCGACGCCGCTGGCTGTCAGTACGCCAGCCTCAATTTCCCCGCCGCTGCTTAGTATCGACTATACCTTCGAACAGTTCGTCGTCGGACCATCTAATCGGCTGGCACACGCCGCTTGCCGTGCCGTATGCGGACAACCGGGTTCCCTATATAACCCGCTTTTCATCCATGGATCTTCTGGATTGGGAAAAACACACCTGCTTCAAGCAACATGCGCGGAAATGGTGAACAGAAACCACGCATCCAGCGCGCTTTACGTTTCCTGTGAAACCTTCGTAAACGATTTCGTTCGTGCAATTGAAGCCGGCCAATTACCGCAATTTCGTGACCGCGCCCGGCGAGTCGACGCCCTAGTTATCGACGATATTCAGTTCCTGGCGAATCGTGAATCCAGCCAGGAAGAACTTTTTCACACATTCAACACGCTCTACCAGAGCGGCAAGCAGATCATCCTCTCCGCCGACTCGCCGCCAACGGAAATCCCCACGCTGGAAGACCGCCTGGTCAGCCGTTTCAATTGGGGATTGGTGACGCAGATCGATCCGCCCAACCGTGAAACCCGCCAGGCGATCTTGCACAAAAAAGCCCAACTGCGCGGCTGCGAAATCCCGGACGAATTGCTCGATTTCATCGCCGGCTGCGTGGAAGCCAACGTCCGACTTCTCGAAGGCGCTCTAACCAAACTCATCTCGGAAACGCAGATCGGCGGCAAGCCGATGACAATTGAAACGGCGCGCGAGGTCATTTCGCAATTCGACGGCCGGCCGGCCCGTACCATCCAAGTCAGCGAGATCCTCGAGACGGTCTCGACGCACTTTAGCGTCAAGCTCTCGGACTTGATCGGACGCAAGCGCGCGCGATCAATCAGCCGCCCGCGCCAAGTCGCAATGTATTTAGCGCGGCATCTTACGCCGCTTAGCTTGGAGGAAATCGGCGTCCATTTCGGCGGCCGCGACCATTCCACCGTGCTCCACGCCGACCGTGTAATCGACTCCAGCCGCGCGAACGACAAAGAGATCTCCGAAATATTGGCGCATTTGACAAAGCAGCTGTTAGCTCGACGTTAAAACAATTCAAAAAGCCCTCGTATACCGACGGCCTGGACGCGATTTACTCGAAGGGCATCCTGTAAACTGTCGCACTTGTAAACCGCGCAAAATATCCGACATTGTTACTGAGAACCGTGCAGCGCCGTCAATCCCTGTCGGCAACGACGTTTGCGCGACACGACTCCGCCATGCTGACACATTTGACAGAGCATACTAGAGACTAAGACAAGAGAAACTTCTTTTCCTCGTCAAAGTAGTCGGCCTTTCTTCCGGGTTTTGCCGAGTGGCGAAAAACCGCGAAATCGTGTATAACTCGGTATCCCGCCGAGAGTTGGGCGCGCGCCGATTCTCAGTGGTTGACGGCCGTTTTAGCGGCATTGCGAGTAGAAGCCAAACAAGAAAATGCGGAAGTGAATCTCATGAAAGCAATCCTACCCAGACAAGATTTACAGGATGCATTGAACTCGATCGCCACCTTGACCGGCGGACGTCCCACCCGTCCCGTGCTTAGTTGCGTCAAGCTGAACGCAGAGAACGACCTGCTCGAACTCTGCGCGACCGACGGCGAGGCCGGACTGCGGCTGAATGTGCCGGCCTTGTCGATCACCAGCGCCGGCGAGGTTGTCGTACATGCCGATCGACTGCTCAAGATCATCCGTGAATTAAGCGACGTCGAGATTACTCTGGAATCGGACGACCGGCACTGCACCGTACGAGGCGAGGGCAGCGAGTTCCATATTTTCACAATGGACGCGGCGGATTTCCCGCCGATACCGACTTTTGAGGGCGAGCCGGATCTGAGGGTCGCGGGCGTCGAGTTGCGAAAAATGGTCGGGCGAACAGTCTACGCCTCGGCTCGCGAGACCAGTCGCTATGCCATTAACGGCGTGCTCTGGGAAAAACGCGACAAACACATGTTCGTGGTCGCGACGGACGGCCGACGATTGGCTAAGGCCGGAGGAAACCTGGAGAAAAGCAGCGGCGGAGATTTCGAAGTCATCGTGCCGGCGAAAGCCCTGAGCGTGTTCGAGCGTGTTTTCACCTCGGCCCCTGACGACCAAAGTTGGATGGTCGACGTAAAGGTCATGCCGAACCAAATCATTATGCGCGCCGGCGACAGCATACTCTCCACCGTTTTGATCGAGGGCAACTTCCCCAAATACGACGAGGTTATACCCAGGGAACACGATAAAGTCGTTCGCATGGGACGAGAGATGCTGCTGGGCGCCGTTAGACGGGCGGCCTTGCTTACTACGGAAGATTCAAGAGCCGTAAAGCTGGCCTTCGAGGCCGAAAATTTAGTAATTACTTCGCAAGCGCCCGAGCACGGAGACGCAAGAGTCGAGATCCCGATCAGCTTGGAGGGCGAGCCGCTGACAATCGGGTTTAATCCTGCGTTTTTAATCGATGCTCTACGCGTGCTGCCGTTCGAGGAAGTGTTCCTCGAACTCCACGAGTCATTTCGACCCGGCGTGTTGCGCGGCGAGGACAAAAAAGAGTTCCTCTACGTCATCATGCCGGTATCGCTGTCGCCCTGATACGGTCGGTTGCTCGTATGAACGAGGCGCAATACCAACAACTGGTGCTGAACTCGCGGCCGCGCGGCATGAAAATCCTGCTCACTGAAGAGAGGACGGGGTGGATACTAGGCGCCGCGGCCAAAAGCATTAAACGGCGAGAACGAGCGCGGCGCGCGCTGGAGCAACTGTTGGATAGCGAGCTGTCGCGAAAAACTCAGGTGACGTCCTTCTCGCGCGGTTCGCTCGAAATCGAAGCGAAAGATCCAATTGCCCTCGCCCGACTTAAAAAGAGGCGACATTGGTTGACGAAGCAATTGATGCGAAACGTGCCAGGGCTGCGAAGCCTTAACGTACGTCAATATAACGAGAGATGCGGCTCGTTCGAGGAGAATGCCGGGACGGAGGCGACGGTAGAGTGACCAACATGGTAGAAACCCCTAATTATGATGAATCCAAAGTGCAAGTGTTGGAGGGCGTCGAGCATGTCCGCAAACGCCCCAGCATGTATATCGGCGACACCAGCGCTTACGGCTTGCATCATCTCGTTTACGAAGTGGTCGATAATTCAATCGACGAGGCCATGGCCGGGGTCTGCGATAATATTACGGTCACGATCAAAGCCGACGGCAGCGTCAGCATCGAGGACGACGGACGCGGATTTCCCGTGGGCGTCAAGGAAAAATACGGCATGTCCGCGCTCGAGTTATGCCTTACCAAACTCGGAGCAGGCGCCAAATTCGATCGCGATTCATATAAAGTTTCCGGCGGCTTGCACGGCGTGGGCGTGAGCGTCGTCAACGCCCTTTCGGAAAAATGCGAGGTTCAAACCAAACGCGACGGCCGAGTGTGGGTGATCGGCTTCGAGTACGGAAAAACCACCAGGCCGCTCGAAGCTATCGGCGAAACGTCAAAAACCGGCACCCTGGTCGAGTTCAAACCGGATTCCGGCATCTTCCCCGACGTCGAGTTCCAACACGAAACGCTCAGCAGAAGATTGCGCGAACTGGCGTATCTGAATTCCGGCCTGCGGATCTCGCTTGTCGACGAACGCACGGACAGCAAGGGTGAATTCTATTTCGAGCACGGCATACGGCAATTTGTCGAACACCTCAACGAAGGCAAAAACGCGCTGCATCCCGCCGTTTATTTTCGCCGCGAGGACGCCGAGCAAAGGCTGATTTGTGAAGTAGCGCTCCAATATACGGACGGCTACAACGAAAACGTCCGCTCGTTCGCCAACAACATCAATACCGTCGAGGGCGGGACGCATCTTTCCGGCTTCCGCGGCGCCCTTACGCGTTGCATCAACAGCCATGCGCGTAAAAACAATCTTTATAAACAAAACGACCCCACGCCGACCGGCGACGATATTCGCGAAGGTTTGACGGCGATCGTCTCCGTAATGGTGCCCGAACCGCAATTCGAGGGCCAAACCAAAACCAAATTAGGAAACAACGAGGTGGGCACGTTCGTCGAAATTTCATTGAACGACGGGTTGAGCGCCTATCTGGAGGAACATCCCGCCGAGGCCAAAAGAGTCGTCTCCAAGGCGACGCAAGCGGCCCAAGCCAGGGAAGCCGCGCGCAAAGCCCGCGAAACAGCCCGAAAAACAACCATGTCCGGGGCGGGCCTGTCGCGCAAGTTAGTCGATTGTTCCAGCCGCAAGGTGGAAGAAACCGAACTATTTATCGTGGAAGGCGACTCGGCGGCCGGCTCGGCCAAGGGATATCGCGACGCACGCACACAGGCGATTCTGCCGATTCGCGGCAAGATTTTGAACGTCGAAAAGGCCCGACTGCACAAAGTCTTCAGCCATGAGGAAATATTGGAGATTATCAAGGCCGTCGGCACGGGTATCGGCGCCGAGGATTTTGACTTTTCCAAGCTGCGTTACGGCAAAATCATCATCATGACCGACGCCGACGTGGATGGTTCGCATATTCGCACGTTATTGCTGACGTTCTTCTTTCGTTATTTGCGCCCGCTGGTGGACCGCGGCGTGGTCTATATCGCCCAACCCCCGCTCTATCAGCTTCGCAAAGGCAAGCGAGTTGAATATATTATCGATGATCCTGAATTGAACGAACGTTTAACTCAGTTAGGATTGGAGGGCAGCTCGCTGGAGATACGACGACCACGAACCGAGCCGATCCGCGTCGACGAGGATCGTACGGTGAAGTTGTTCAGAATTCTCGAATCGATCGAACGACAAGCCCGCGTTTTGGCGCGCCGCGGCATTCGGTTCCAGGAGTTCGTGGAAAACTGGTATCGAGACGGACGCCTGCCAATCGTCCGAGCCGTATTTAACGGCAGCGAATCGTATTTTTATACGGAGGAAGAGTTCGAGGCATTTCGTCGAAAGCGCGTCATGGCCGGCCAGGAATTGGTCAAAAACGAACTGTCCGAATCCAAAATATTGCGAGAGTCGTTCACCCGACTCGCCGATTTTCAGTGCGAGACGCCCGACTTGTTCATTAAACGTGAAGAACAAATCACGGGCGACCTGACGCCTGCGATTTTCGTCTTGGATTGCGGCGACAACGAACCGATTGAGCTCGATAATCTGACCGGCCTGCTCGAGGGCGTGCGCGCACTGGGCGGAAAAGGCTGGGAGGTCAAGCGATTTAAGGGCCTCGGCGAAATGAATAAGGATGAACTCTGGGAAACCACCATGGACCCAGCCAACCGTATCCTGCGTCGCGTCACCGTAAGCGAAACGGAAGGCGACCCGGAACAAGCCGGCATCGACGCCGTCGAGGCCGACCGTATCTTCAGCATTCTGATGGGCGAAAACGTCGAGTTGCGCCGAAACTACATCGCCGAAAATGCGATCCACGTAAAAAATCTCGACGCTTAACTCGAATCATCCGCGGCAAACGGGTGCGTCGGCCGCCGCGAGAAAAACGTGAAACGCTCTAACGGTTCCGCCGAATCAGAACCGCCGTCAAGTCGTCGGCTTGCTTCGTATTCTGGGTGAATTCTTCTATCTCAGAGTACAATTCGTCAATGAGCTGAGTCAGCGGCTTGTCGGTTTTTTCCTTGATAAATTCGATCACGCGTTCCTCGCCGTATTGCTCGGCGCGCTCGTCCGCGGCTTCGTAAAAGCCGTCGGTCAACAATACAAGCGTGGCGCCGGGAGGAAAATCGAAACTGGGCGGGTTGTCGTACGTCATCCCAGGCATGACCGCGAAGGGAACCGAATTGGCGCAGCGATTTTCTACATTCTCGGGATTAACTTGGATCAGCGGCCCCTGACCGCCCGAAACATAGGTCAGCAAGTTGGTCTTCGGATCGAGGATCCCGATAAATGCGGTCACAAAACGATCGTCGTCGAGATCGACGGCCAGAAGATCGTTCACGCCGGCGGCAATGGTGGGCAAGTCTTGCGTAACCGAGAGCATGGCGCGCAGCAACGAGCGCGCCTGTGCGATGATCAGGGCGGCCCCGATGCCGTGCCCGGTGGCGTCGGCCAACAACAACGCTAGGCGGCCGTCCTTGAGCGGGATAAAATCGTATGCGTCCCCCCCAGTTTCGTCGGCGGGACGGTTCCAGCCGGCAATTTCGTAACCCTCGACAACCGGGTTTTCATCTGGGAACAGGCCGCATTGAATGCCGCGAGCGATGTCCAGATCATGCTCCATACGCTGCTTTTCGGCGAATTCCTCGAGTAACTGGCCGCGTTCGAGAGCGACGCCGGCTTGAGCACTGAGAGCGAGCGCCAGTTCTTCGTCCAGCGGACCGAAAGGCGTCTCGTTTTTGTTCAACGCCTGCAACACCCCGATCAGATCACCCTTGATGTTTTCGAGCGGGAAAGTCAGCAAGTTACGCGTGCGATAACCGGTTTGTTTATCCACGCCGGGATTAAAGCGACTGTCGGCGTAGGCGTCCGGCACGTTGATGAACTCGCGATCCTGAGCGGCCTGGCCGGCGATGCCCTTGTCGGCCGGGAAACGTATCGCCTCGACGCCCTTGGCGACGCGACTGTACAATTCCTTCGTTTCATCGTCATAAAGAAAAATCGTCGCGCGGTCGCAATCCAGCACCTCGCATGTCGCCTCGACAATCGTGCCCAAAAGCACGTCGAGATCGTTCGTCACCGCCATATAACGAGCAATCTCGAGGATTTTCCTCAGGTTTTCGTTTTCGTGTTGTAGGCTTTTGATATCGGACATTTTATTCCGCCGGAGAGGCTTTCATGACGCGCTGTCAGAGTACGGCGGAAGCGTCGTTTTCGCAATCAGAGTTTTCAACGCTCCAATCTGATGATCGGGGCGAGTTCGAGAATAAATGTTTTCCGACCATGGCCGGCAAAGCGAATCGACGCGCGCGTCTGGCCGCCGCCGGGACGGATCCACTCTATCGTGCCCACGCCGTAACTGTCATGGTTCACCAGCGTGCCTCGTTCCCAATCCGCATACGCCGACTTGCCGGCGATCCTCAAGATCGGTCCGGTCGGATCGTCAGGCGAAAACACCCTCTCGTCGTCAAATTCGGCGTCACGCTTCCGGCGTCGCCGTCTCGAACGCGATGACGAAGTGACGTCCTCCGGCGAAAGCTGATCATCCAGCAGTTCAAAACCGCCGCCCCGCGCCCCGTTGGATTTGTCGGCGTTGTTAAAATTATGCCAGTCGATCACTTCATCCGGAAGTTCACAAAAAAACTGCGACTGGCAGCGCGGCAGCAGAGCGCCGCGTAAAAGACGCTGATTGGCGTACGAGAGGTGCAGCCGTTCCCGGGCGCGCGTAATGCCGACAAAACAGAGGCGACGCTCTTCTTCGATGTCGCCTTCCTGAAGCGAGCGCTCGTGCGGCAGCATGCCCTCCTCGACGCCGACGATGAAAACGACCGGAAATTCAAGACCCTTGGCGGCGTGCAGGGTCATCAGCATGACGACCCCGGCCGATTCGTCGACGGCGTCCTGATCGCTGGTCAGCGCCACGCGTTGCAGAAAATCCTCCAGCGAAGATTCGCCCGTCTCTTCATCGTAACTCTTGGCGGCCGTGACCAATTCCTCGATATTCGCCAGCCGATCCTCGCCGCCGTCCTCGCGTTCCCGCCGATACATTTTTTCCAGCCCGGTCAATGCCAGAACGTTGCTGACGGCGTCGGCGACCGAGCCTTGAGCGTAGCCCTTTAGATCGTCAAGAAGCTCGATGAATTTCATTACGCGCGCGACGGCGGCCGGTTTCAACGCCGGAATCGACGCCGCGTCGCGCATGACATTCAGCAGCGTCGTCTCCCGCCTGTCGGCGGCGCTGATCAAACGGCCGATCGTGGTTTTACCGATGCCGCGCGTCGGCGTGTTGATGATGCGCAACAATCCGATCTCGTCGTCGGGATTTACGAGCACGCGCAGGTACGCCAGCGTGTCGCGGATTTCCTTACGGCTGTAAAATTCGAGACCGCGTGCAATTTTGTATGGAATGCCGCGCATGCGCAAGGCTTCTTCCAACCCGCGTGAAATTGCATTGATACGATACATTATCGCGAAATCGCTGTACGGTCGGCCGCTTTCATGCATGCGAGCGATAGTCTCGGCGATCCGTTCGGCCTCGTCGCGTCCTTCCGAAAATTGCCACGCCGCGACCGGCTCGCCGTCGCCTTGTTCCGTCCAGAGATCCTTGTGACGACGACGACGGTTGCCGCGAATCAGCTTCGAGGCGGCTTTGAGTATCGCCCCGGTGGAACGATAGTTCTGTTCGAGCCGCACGACTAACGCATCGGGATAGTCCCGTTCAAATTCAAGGATGTTGGTGATGTCGGCGCCGCGCCAACCGTAAATGCTCTGATCCGGATCGCCGGTGGCGCAAATGTTGCGATTATGCCGCGAGAGATATTTCGCAATCAGATACTGAGCGTGATTGGTGTCCTGATATTCGTCGATCAGCAGGTACTCGAAGCGTTCGTTCAAACGCTCGGTGATGTCGGCGTGGTCGCGCAGCACAAGCGCCACGCGCATCAGCAGATCGTCAAAATCGACGGCGTTTCTCTGCTCCATAAGTTGTTCATAAGCTTCGTATATCCTGCCGATCATCCGCGTTTCAAAAAAATCGGCGGAAGCCAGAAATTCTGCCGGACGTTTGAGCCGATTCTTCGCGTCGCTGATTCTCGACAGCGCCGCCTCCGGCCGCAGCAACTCCGGCTTGATCTGGCAAAACTCCATCGCGTCCTTGACCACGCGCCGCTGGTCGGCTTCATCGTAAATTACGAATCCGGGGCGCACGCGACCGAGCTGACCAAATTCGCGCAGCAACCGCACGCCGAGCGCGTGAAACGTGTAAATCCACATTCCCCCGGCGAATCCCAACCTCTCGATCCGCTGTTTCATTTCGTCGGCGGCTTTGTTGGTAAACGTGATCGCCAGAATTTTCCAGGGCGGCACGCCGGAATGCGCGAGATAAGCCGCCCGCCGCGTGATGACGCGCGTCTTCCCGCTGCCCGGCCCGGCCAGCACCAGCAACGGCCCGTCGCGATGCATAACGGCTTGGCGTTGAGGCTCGTTCAGGTTTTCGAGCATCGTATCATTATGCATCTTTTCCGAAGCCATGATCGACATATACCCCGTCGCCGAGCGAGAGTCCATGCCCCCTCGACGCAACTTCGGCCTCACAACCGTTCAACTTGGTCGGCGTCGTGCCGCATGTCAAAATTCGTGCGGTACAGGCGTCCCGCCTGTAACACGCAACCAGAACGCGCAGCGCAAGCAAGCGCCCGATGTCACGGCGGCAGCGCCGGCGGGGCGCTTGCTTGCGCTGCGCGTTCCGGTCGCTGTAACGTTGTGCCGCGCTAAAATTGAGCTGTGGTAGCTTGCTAACGCCCCTCGTACAAACGATTGCCCAGCATGTCGTCCAGGGCCGGTTGGGCGAGTATCTCTTTGACGGTGGATTCAATATCGTATTCGACGCGAATAAACTCGACCTGGTCGATGGACGAGTGCATGGCGCGCTGAACCAGATTGCCGGTGCCCGCCTCGGCTTCGCCGTTCTTAAAAGGATGCACTAAAACGTAACTGGCGCGCGGATCGCGATCACGCGGCTGACCGACGCTGCCGACGTTGATAATCGCCTGTTCGTCGTCCAGCTCATAAAACGGCGTGTCCGGCAATTCATGCGGCGGATCAAAATACGGGTCGTCCAGAAACACGCCGGGCTGGTGCGTGTGGCCAATGAAGCATAATTTGGCCTCAAGCCGCTCAAAATTCGCGATTACCTTTTGCGGATTCGTGAAAACGTCTTCTGGAAAAATGTATTCGTTGATCGGTCGGCGCGGCGAGGCGTGAACAAATAACATGTCGTTCTCTACGGCGCGCACTTGCAGGGCCCCGAGAAATTCCCATCGAGCATTGCGTTTGGGAATGTCCGGCTCAGACTCCAGCACCTCGCGCGTCCAATATGTCGCCCGTTCGGCGGAAGTGTTGAAATTCGTCGGTTCGTAAAGTATCGCGTGATCATGATTGCCGGCGATGCAAATATCGCACTTTTCAAGGATCAGATCGAGGCATTCGCGCGGGCGCGGCCCGTAACCAATCACGTCGCCCAGGCAAATAATGCGCTTGGCGCCGCGCTTCTCGATGTCATCCAACACCGCCGTCAGTGCGGCAAGATTGCTATGAATATCGCTGATAATCGCAAACATCGCCGCCGCGTCTCACTCGTTTTCAGTCACTTCAGGCTGCGTCGCTTCCTCGGGAATCAATACCGGCCAGCCGTCCTCAACCGGATATACGCGCCCGCAACCGACGCACTCCAAACAATCATCACGTGCCGTCAACGCGGCTCGGCATTCCGGGACCGGACAGACTAAAATGTCAAGCAGCGCGGCGTCAATCATGGGCGTCTTCATTAATGTTGGTTCACCGACTATGAACTCTTAAGCATAGAGCCGGAACGCCGTCAAATCAATCGGTTCGTTCCTGGCGCAAACTTTCGCCGGTTTTCCCTTCGGCGTACCGCGGCAAGGTTGTCATACCCGTGCCGGACCATTACCACTCACGCCAATCAGGGACGTAGTGCGGACCGTTCCCAGTCCCTATTGAGCCGATTCGAAACTCGTAAGATTGTATCAGCATTTTTCCGGGAGGCGCCAGCGAGACGTGACCGTCGGCGAAGGCCGCGTTCGCCTGCCAGTTATGGCGAAAACAGGTGGTGGGGCTCTCGTTACGCTTCCAACGGCCGCGGCCCTCGTAAAGCATGGGCGGATCGAGTAACGCGCAATTCTTTAACCGCCCGAACCAGTCGATCATCGTGTCCGCGAAAACGAGCACTTCTTGCGACCGGGGCATCGTGTCCAGATTCTGCCAGGGACGCCCGCCTATTTGCATCGACCAGCCGGGAGTGGCGGCGGGCGCGAGAAAGTAGCCGTTGTACCCGTACGTGCTGGTAACCGTGCCCCACGCGCCTTGGAGGTTCTCGATCGTTCCCAGAGGTTGATTAGGGCATTCGTACACGCCGTCTTCTTTGATATCACTTCTCAAATACGGCCAGATGATGCCTTTGGTTTGATCCACGCCGTCCACGCCGGCTTCCTGACCGTACCAATATGTCGTCGGCCAATCGTGAAAGTAAGCCGTCGGCAGCGCTTTTCCGCTGTAATCGTGGGCGTACATTTGGAAGGCCAAACCGAGTTGTCGAAGGTTAGATGCGCATTTCACGCATTTCGCCTGCTCACGCGCGCGGTTGAGACTTGGCAATAAAATGCCCGTCAACATGGCGACGATCGTCGCCACGACCAGCAATTCGATCAAAGTGAAGGAAAAACGGCGGCCGGCCTCCATTCCGGCCGCGCTTCCCCATCCATGCCTGGCGAAGCCCGCGTCGATCGCCGCGACCCCCCGCGTTGTTCGCCGCCTGAATTGTGACAATTCGTTATTCACAAACAGCACCGTAAACGCCCAAAAAAGACGCGAGGTCGGCTAAGTTCACGAATCCGTCGCGATTGATGTCGGCGTCGGAACTGAATAATGGATCGCCTCGTTCCGATCCATATGTCCCCAACAAAGCGGCGAGGTCGGATAAATCAACGACGCCGTCGCCGTCCAGGTCGGCCAGGCATACGGGCGACGGTTCGAAGGCGAACAATCCGTCTTGACCAAAGCTGTACACCGTCCCGGCCGAGATCGCCGGACTGCCCCCCGTGCCGGCGTAATGATCCACTATGAAATTGGGATCGCTCGGCGTCAGGGTCGTGTCGAGGATGTAGAAGTCCGTACACGGGAGATAAAACTCGTAGCCTTCCTCGTATGGCGTGCCGACGTAAAGATAGCCGCGCGAATACGCCGGCTGATAGGTCCAGCCGCCGACGATCAGATCGCCCCCGGTATCGACGTATGTATCCCAAATCTCATCAACCGTGTCGCCGTGATCCTGGAAAGCCTGCACCTTGACGACCGAACCATATCCGTCGAGACCCGCGGCGAGAAAAATACGTCCGTCGTCGGCGACCACCGGCGTCGAATTGGTACGTTCGCACGGAGCAACCCACATAATCTCGCCGTCGTCAGCGTCGAATTTGAACAATCCGCTGTTGTTGCCCGTGCCGTAATAGACGTAGCTGGCGGCATAGGCGAAGCCTTCGCGAACAGTGATTCCGCCGTAGAAACCCGAGTATTGCGGATAGCCCGCGAGATCGACGTCGGTCTCCCAAATGAGGGCGCCGTCGTATGCCTCAAGCGCTTTGACCACGCCCCCGATGCTGCTGACGTAAACGGCGCCGTCGTCGCAGGCGGGCGTGTTTCCGCTGGCGCCGGGCAGATCGGCGGTCCAAGCGATCTCGCCGGCTTCGTATGGATTGTTTATCGCGTCAAATGGATCAACATTGACGGCGTAGAGCGTCGCGGCGGATTCAAAGCCGGTGTAGTCGGTTATGAAAACGCGATTCGTCGGCGTGCCGTTAACGTGTAAAGCGTTGGATATGACGGGCGAGGCGCAGACGATGCGTCGCGGCAGCGTGCGCTGCCATTCGATTTCGCCGTCGCTCATATCAAACGCGAAGACCGTGTAGCCCGAACCAAGAATCACCGTCTCATGTTCGATATCGATAACCGGACTGGACCAACTGTCATACTGGTCGATTTCAATCGGCGTGCTCCAGAGGCGTTCGCCGTCCTCCACGTCGTAAGCGATGACGAGATTGCCCGCGTGCGTGTCATCGACGTAGTACCGTGCATTGACGAACACGCGCCCGCCGTAAACAACCGGGCTGCTTCTCCAGACATATTCCTCGTCATCCGCCGGCGCCGCGAACCAAGAGATATGGATAAGATCGCGAGCGGCGCGCGGGGCGACGCCGGAATGCGCCGCATCGCCGGCATAATGCGTCCATTCATCGGCCTGCAATGACGCCGCGGCTAAGAACAATGATACGGCGTACTTAATCGCTTTGTGCTTATTAGCCATGCCTCACCTCCCTCTCCGGAGAGCGCCAAATAACGCGAGGCTGAACAAACATGCCCAAGCCGGCTCGGGTACGGCGACGAAAGCGTCGAACTCTGGGCTGACGGCGCCGTCCGGGACGTCGACGCGAACATAGAAAATCTCGTCGAGGCCGCTGCCGGCAATGTCGAACGGAATGCCGCCGCCAGAACCGTCGTACAAGGGAACGATCTGATCGAACGTCAGCCCGTCAAAATCCGCGTACGTAAGTGCGGGATTCATCGGTTTGGTGAAATCCGACGGGAGCAAACCGGGTTCGACGGCGTACGGATCTTCCAAGTCGCTGTAGCCCAGAGTCGGGAACATCGCATCTTGGCAATTGGCGTCCAACGTGACAAAATCAATCCCGTCAAAGCTGACCGAGACGCTGAACGGGCCTTCTTCCAGCAGGCCGCCGACCTGGCCGGCGGGCCAGTTCGCGTCAATGAATCCGCCGTTGCCGAATATCATGAAATCCACGCCGTAAAGATGCCCCGGATCATTCGTGATTGGCTGTTCGAATCCGACAATCAAATGACCTCCCGCGCCGAGACTCACGATCTGGTCGGTGAGCCAGGGCGGATTAAACGGCGTTACCGCGCCTTCCCACGGCGCCGAGCCCGTCATCCGCGCCGGTTCGCCCAGAGCAGTCGCCGGTTCGGTGTAACCCTCCGCGGCGCCGCTGCCGGCCTCGTATGAAACGATATTGTCAGCCCACGGATCCTGGGCATCAGCCGCGCCGACCTGCAAGGTCAAACCGCAAATAACGCACGATGCCAAGATGTTCTTTCCAAATCCACGCGTGTGCATGCCTGCAACTCCTGTTTACGACGTGCGGTTGCATAACATGGACGTCAGTTCAGCAATCGGCGGCGCCTTCTGTCCGAATCGCGCGCGCCAATGGCGCTTGCGAATAACAGAACTCAAACTGAAGGGGAAATAACGTGCTGACCGACATGCCGGCATACCCCGCCCACGAAGGCGCCCGCGGTTTTGGGTCTTGCCGGCAGGTCTTCTGACTTCCGGGCCTGCAAGGCTGTGTTAATCAGCCTTCGCGCCTACTCGCCGCGCCTTCTCGGCCGATCTTACGACCAATGGCTTCGGTGCGGCTTTCGTTCCCGGTCACAGCGGCGGGGCCGTTCCGGATTTTAACCGGATTCCCTATTCTTCCGACCGCACCGAGCGGTCGGACACCAGCGACCACACGCAGAAATACCAGGGCTGGACAGGCGTGTCAAGCGCTGTGGGCGTGACCGTCTACGCGGCACGGGCAAGCCGTGTCTAAACAATGGATTGAGCTCTTTAACCGCGCTCGTTCGGCCTGGCGCATATGATGATTCGAACTATTCGTCGTCTTCCGCGCGCAACAAATCGTAATCAATGCGGAAGAGATGACCGTCAATCGCTGCGGCGTTTTCCTCAAACGTGAATATAAGCCTGTCCCCGCAGGCGAAATCCACTCCCAAACGCACTTCAATTCCAGCCGCGGTCCCTTCAGTCGGCAGGGCGGCGGCGTCGGAACCAACCGCCGCCGAGGAGAAGTTGACCTCGGCGTTAAAGGCGTCCAAATCAAAACCCGCGGCCAAATCTTGCTCAGTGGCTTGTATCCGCTCGACCAGCGCTTCGCCGCCGATGGCGACGTTACGGGCGCAATCCAGCGTGATTTCGGACTCTAACTGCATCGAGTCCAGGCGACGCTGTTGAATCTCGACTTCCCCGGCGGGATTCAAAACTAACGCGTCATAACCGCCGAGCGTGAACGAAGCTCGATAATTGGTGTTGTTGATTATCTGCACGACGATGCTGCCCGATCGCTCCTCGGTCAGGTTCGCGATAAACGATGCCGGGCACCCCGCGAGCAAGCCCGTGCTGACAACGGCGAATAACAATCCAAATGCGATAGTTCTCTTGTAACGGCGCATCGTTGGTGTTTCCTTTTTAAGCCCGCGGTTATTCATCGGTCCCCTGCTCAACTGGATTACCCTGTTTCGAGGCGGAATCGCGCCTCGCGGCGCCGACGAGGCGCCAACATTCGCTTAACTCATTCAACAGAGCCCCGCGCATGTTTTCCGGCATACTGGCGGCGGCTTTGTTCAACACCCGATAGTATCCCTCAACCATTTGGCGGGCTTCCTCGTCACGCCCCGTTTCCAGCAATTTCTCAGTTAGTGAACGGAACACGAATATTCCAGAAGTGATGTCTTGTCGCAACGCCCTCGACCAACAGTCGATCGCCGCTTCAGTCTCGGGCGGTTCAAGAGCGGCCCATACGAATCCGCGCGCCGCCAGGGCGGTCGCGGTCTTGGGGCGCCATTCCTGGCCTTCCCGCAGCAGTTTACCCAGCCGCCTGAATCCCGGACTGTCTTTTAGCAAATACAGCGTGTCGCGAAAACTAATCAACACTGGAATCCACTCATCGCTTTGATCCAGCGTCGATCGGAAGCTAGCGACGGTTTTCATGCGACGTAACAAAATGGCGTCTGCGCCGTGTTCGTCCAAGAGCGCTATCCGCGTTTGCGGAGGAGTATTGGCCCAAATCAACAGCTGCGAATACGCGATGTAATGCTCCTCGTCATAAACCTGCTGCGCGCGACCGTCCATGAACACCTTGGCCCGCGGAGCGTGAAACATCACCGGCCCGGCCTGAGTCCATTCCGTCACGATGTTCACGTCCAGCTCGTTCTTGCGCAGAAAGAGAATCGTGTCGTGCGGCGTCATGTCGTAACGCGTGACGCGCTCGAGCAAATTAAATTGCGGTTTCTGCTCGAAAACATCGATCAAATTGTGTTTGGTTTTGTTCCAATTGCCGTTGATTACATAATAAGCCCCGATACCCGCCGCGATACAGACCGCGTACTTGCCGTAGCGCCGCACAATCCCGGGCAACATGCGCGTCAGATTGACGAACCAGACCAGAAAGACCGGAAACGCGAAAATGTAAAAAATCGGCGCGAATCGCCGCGCCCAAAAAGTCATGCATATGCCGATGATAATCAGCGCCACGTCGAACAAGCTGGTGTGCAATCCAGGTTGATTCTCTGGAGGTTTTAGCTTTGCCAATCGCGCCGTGACGAAAAAGAGCAGGCTGGCGAACAGCGCCCCGACGGTCCAGGAGAAAATTCGCCAGAAACGCGCCATGGGCGGGAAGTTCCGATTGCTAATATCTGGTGTTAAGGTAATGCTGCCGTCTCGGTTGCGGTTAAAAGGCGGATTCCATTCCGACACCTGTCGAAACACCGAACTGCTCGCGATTTTTTCCCCGTGCGTGAAGTTGTCCAGATGAAACGGCCCGATCGCAATGGTTAATATCAATGCCACGACAATCACGCCGACGACGCCGGCGATCTGGCGATCGCTCACCGCCGGCCGCGGTTTGAAAAAGCGGATGCAAAGCCAATAGACCACGTAGCCCGCCAGAGCACAGCAGACCAGCGCCAGCTTAGTTCTGTAATACGTGACGGTCCCAAGTTCGACGATTTCCTCCGGCTTGGCGTTGGCCGATTCCGGCGCCAGGCAATAGATGACCCCGCCGATCATCAGCACCATCAGCACGGCGCCCAGCGAGTACGCCCAACTGTGGGTGAAGTTGAGCGTGCGCACGACGAACCAATGTCCGACGTAAAGCGTCAACACGCCGTAACCGAAAATAAAGCTGCCGTGCGCGTTGCCCCAAATTAACAAAAGCGGCAGCAGCAACGCAATCGGCCACCAGCGCCGTTTCTCGCGCTGGCCCTCTACGGCGCAAATCAACGCCCATAACGCCGCGATGCAGAAATATCCGGTCGTGGCCGGGCGCGCGCTGAGAAAGTCTCGGCCGCCGATCCCGACTATCCCGGCGCAGATCAACGCCCCGATCCACGTACCGCTTCGCCAATACGCCCCGAATAGCGTGAACAGAAATACGCTGCCCGCCAGCGCCCAGGCGCCGTAAATGACGGAGTTGGGCGAGATATGCGAATAAAGCCAGTACTGATACAGATGCGTCAGCCAATTCTGATTGTACCAGGTCTCGCCGTGAAACGTGAAACTGAAGGTGTCGCTGGTGGGGAATTCCGTGGAGGTCAGAATTTGCCGGCCGGCGGCCAGCCCGATCCACGTATCCGTCGATGAATGCACCTCCAGAAATCCAAACGCCATCGCGCCCAGGAAGAGAGCAATCGGTCCTAGCAAAAATATTAATTCCCAGCGCCTGGGCTTCAATGGAGTTTTCGCCGCAATATCCGTCACTCGTGCTCCAAGAGTTCCATTCCCGAAATTCTATCGACAATCATGGAATACTACAGAACATCGATGAACCGTGCCAACCGTCGCAACAAGAGTTTGTCGGAGATGTAAGTTCATATTGATAAACAATTTAACTATCCCCGGCCAGCGGCGAAATTTCGCGAATTCCCGTGCGGTATTGTGCGAATACGCGGCCAACAACCGATTATCGATCATCCGGTACAATCGGCGGCGTCCGAGGGAGCGCGGGAAGGGATTTCGGCTCGTCTGCCAACGGCTCGACAACCGCCGCATCACCTTGCGCCAAGTACTTGCCCGCCGCCGTCCGCACGCTCTGAAGATTGATGACGGCGTTGGCGCCCTTCTCGGCCGCCGCCGCTTTCAATGCCGACACCGCCTCGCTCGGAGCGGCTTGCCCGTCGGCGAAAACCGCCTCGATCTGGCGAACAACTCTGTAGCCCGCGATTGTGTCGGTCGAACTGGTCGCGATGATCCGCCCGGCAAGCTCCGCCATTTCAGACTCGCGACGTTGCACGTGTCCACGCTGCTGACGCACGCCCTTGCGAATCCGGAAATCACGAACCGCCTCGCGGCGACCGCGCCAGAATCGCGCCAAGATCGAAAACACAATGACTGCGGCCGCGCCGCCTATCACGGCGACAATGACAGGGTCGTTCATGGCGCCTATGATACACAAGATGAATGATAAACAGGACAAAAAGTATCGGTATCGAATCGTAAAAATCAAGCAAGGTTACGCGGGCTTCGTGGCTTCGTCGCGCGGATTGTGCCGCGTGTATCTGCGGGCGCCCGCAAGCGCCGCGCTGCGCCGGGAAATTAAACTGGACGCCGACGCCGCGGTCGAGGATCGAAGCTTGTTGCAGGGCCTGGCTAGTGATCTCGAACGATATTATGCCGGCAAACGCGTGCGATTTAACGTGCGCATCGATATCAGCGAAACAACCGACTTTGATGCCGAAGTCTATCGCGCCTGCCGTTCGATCCCTTACGGACAAACCCGCTCCTATAAACAGCTCGCCGAGCAGGTCGGCCGCCCCGGCGCCGCCCGTGCCGTAGGCGGCGCCATGCGACGAAATCCCTGCCCGATCATCACCCCTTGCCACCGCGTCCTGAGATCCGACGGCGCTCTCGGCGGCTTCTCCAGCCCAGGCGGCGTCGCCGACAAACTCAAACTCTTAAACATGGAATCAGCTTCTTAAATACTATCCCCAAACCGCCGTTAAAGGAGCCGCGGGCTTCAACCCGCGCGGCGTCGGCGCCGCATATGTAGCCGCGAACGCTTCGGCCGCCAGCGACCATTTTTCGCGGCGCCCCCGATCGGTCGCCGTATCCGAACGCGCAGCGCAGGCCGGCGCCCCAAGAGTTTAAATAGCCGTCCCTCGCCGTATCCGAACGCGCAGCGCAAGCCAGCGCCCCAAGAGTTTGAATATCCGTCCCTCGCCGTATCCGAACGCGCAGTGCAAGCCAGCGCCCCAAGAGTTATTCGACCGCAGCATTCCATTTATCCCCCGGCGGTTTCAAAAGCCATCGCGATGTAGGGAGGAAACATCTTGCGCATGGCCGCGAGAAAACCTTCCGAGTCGATATTAAATAGCCGTCCCTGCAACGGAATAAACTCCCCCGGCGTCGCCACGACGTCGTCCGAAAGCAGAGATTTGTCGGCGGTGAGATTGCCCACCGCATCTCGAGTAAGAAGCCAGATCACCGATCCCCGGTCGATGCTGGCCCGATCCTGGTACACGCCGACTCGAATGTGAGCGCGCAGCGACAAATCAACGTCCAGTTCATCCAACATGGCCAGTTCGACTTCTTCAATGTCGCCGGCGGCGGCCCTCACGACGATTCGCAACCCGCTCGCCGGAATAGTGACCATCTGTTTTATGCGACCGGTGTCCGAGCCGATGATGTTCATTTCCTGAAGAAGAGAGCCCGCCTCGCGATCTTGTACGGCAAGGCGCTTGTAGGCGGAGGATTCGCGGACCAAGTCGTTCGGCAATACTTCAAATCCTCGTTCAGCCAACGCGTCGATAAAAATGCGGTAGATTCCATCAGTCGCCTCGCGGTAAAGCTGTTCGTCAAATTCGTATTGTTTGCGAAACAAGCCGCTGTACTCAACGCCGACATGCGCGGGAGCGATCGCCGGAGGCGAAAAGGTCGGCTGAGTCTGCCCGGGCATCTCGACCTTCCCGGTAATAAACTCGACCGAAAAATCAAGGATCGCGACGCGACGACGCTCCAGTTGACGAATATCCGGCACATTGTTGCAGCGCCAGTATAAAGGCGCCGCCTTGGCACGGGACCGCGGAGACTGCAAATCCGCCGCGCTATAAGTCAAAGGAGCCGCGTGGCAACCCAGGAGCGCGCCCCCGAGACAAACCCCCAGAGCAAAAAAACCCAGATTGACATGCCTGTATAACCACGTGGGATTCGGCGACGTCAAAAAGCACCGAACTTCTGCCTCGGCGGATTTTTGTATAACCAAACCGGGCCGGTTTACGCACGACGGCATAGCAGACATATCAGTCTCCCAATACACAATTAGTCCGCGTGGCGAATAGCTGGAAGTATAAAGCAAGCGCCGACATTATCGAAATCCACACGCGGCGCCTATACGCCAACCCCAAAGGCCCGGCGCTCCGCCCCGCCGAGCGCCGCGAACCGGTGAGCCGATTTCACGAAATCGCGATTGCCCCGAGCCTGGGACACCGGGCGAAACTAACAATTCAACGACATTTGTACGGTCTGAAACCAGCATCCGGAAAAAAAGGAGGATTTCCATGAGAAGCGCTTGGTTACTATGCATGGCGGCGGCGTTTTTGGGAGGCTCGACGGCGACGGCGAGCGAGGAATTGTGGGCCGCGGCCGAGTTTACGCCGCGCGATATCGATCCGCCCGACGACGGGATCGCCGACGTGTTCGTCGGCGGCGATCCGACGACATACAAGTATCTGTTCATCAAGGCCGGCACGGAGGATCGGGCCTGCGCCGAGTTCGATATCAGCGGCATACCAGCTGGCTGCGCTTTTTCAACAGCGCAGTTGCATTTCTACATCCGCACGCTCGACGACGGCGTCGTGCCCGCCGATCCAATCGAAGTCAAATGGTATCAGGGCGACGGCGATCCCGACTTGGCGGATTACGATCCGGCGGGCGGCCAGATCCTGACAATTTTCGACGGCCCGATCGAGGATCCGTTCGATCCGAACCAGTGCGTCGCGGCCTACGGCGAACAAACGCTCGACGCGACCGCCGCGTTTCAGGACGCCATGGCCCGCGGTTGGGATTACGTCGGCTTCGTGTTCCGCGACACCTTCGAGGGCGGCCACCGCTTCGACATCTACTCGAACACCTGGGATTGCCAGCCGCCGAGCGAGTGCTGCGAGGATTATTACATCAAGTTGCTGATCGAATACACGATTCCAGGCGACCTCGACCACGACGGCGACGTCGATCTGTCCGACCTGGCCACGCTGCTGGCCTCCTACAACATCGACGCCGGCGGCGACCTAGACAACGACGGCGACACCGACATCTCAGACCTCGCCGCCCTGCTGGGCCGTTACGGCGCCAGTTGCCCGTAGAGATAAAGGTGCAATAGCGGGTAGTGCATAGCTCCAGCTTTGTGCTGCATCGATGACCGCAACGCGCCGCAAGGAGCCTCGGGCTTCAGCCCAGTCGGCGCCTCGCTCGCACAAAGAGCATCGCCGTATTATGAATAGTCATATAGAATGCTCCCGCGGCGCCCAACTGACGCCGCGGGAGGTTCCGCTATGACCACACGCGCCAATCGAACGCGTTTCACTGACATCGGAGCCGCGGCGCTTGCGCTATGCTCGTGTATGCTCCTGTGCGGCTGCGCCTCCCAGAATGTTGACGGCTGCCGCGCGTGCTCGCGCAACATGGCGACAATCATCCCCGAAGGCTCACTAACAGAGTTCGCCTGGCTGTCCGGAACGTGGGTGGGCGAGGCAGAGGATGCGTTCACCGAGGAACACTGGATGACCCCGCGCGGCGACGTGATCCTCGGCATGAATCGCGTCAGCGGCGGCGCGGCGGACGGCTTCTTCGAGGTCCTGCGGATCGAGAACCGACCAGGCGGCGTTTACTATCTGGCAGGCCCAACGGGTCGTTGTCCGCCTACGGAGTTTCGGCTGATCGAACAAAGCGCCCGCCGCGCGATTTTCGAAAATCCCAAACACGATTTCCCGCAACGCATAGAGTACAAACGCGAAGGCGACGCGATGATCGTCCGCATTTCTGGCCAACAAAACGGCCGCGCCGCCGAATCGTCATGGACTTGGCGAAAGACGGCCCAGAATGACGAAGCAATCAGCCCGCAGGGCTGATCAGATCGTAGCCCAGCGTGAAACATGGGGCTGCACGCGAAACCTTCAGGTCGCGACGAAGGGACCATGCACCTGCTCAACAAGCTCAGCTGTGATCTTTTCAGCCCAGTTCCTAATCGCATTCTTGCTTTCCTGATATGAGTGGTAATTCATGTTTGTCAGTGAGGCATGACCGACCCCGCCGTCTTCCGAAGTAGGTTCAACCGAGATCCCTATCTCGCGTAGGCGTCCCACACTGAGTGCTATCACGTAGTAACGCTTGCCCGAATGTGCTCTCTTGGCAGCGGCCTCCGGGGCGGACAAATACTTGCCACGCCATACAGACAGCCCGCCAGTATCTTTCTGGTTTGGCCTAAATGCAATCCACGCAACGGGGTGTTCGCTGTTGGGATCGTAGTAATCGTAGTGTTCTGGGACTCGTCGATAAACGATTTCTTCATCAGAAATCGGGTCGTGGCCATCTCCGGCAGGCATAGCGCGTAAAACCTACAAAACTATTCTGCGTTCAGCGACGGATCCGTTGCGACACAGAACATATTCGATTCCTCCCGATTCCGAGATTTCGAAGGATTCTGAAATCTCGCCCTCCCAGCGTTCGAAAACAACGCCGCCGTCGCCGTCTGGAACAACTCGTTTCGGCGCCGGTAACTTTTCTTCGTCGCGCAGGCGAATAGCCAGATCCACAGCGCGCTGAATGGCCGCACGACTCGGCGGGATTAGTTCATCGTCCTCTAACAGGCTCGGATCGCGTCCCCATTCTATCAACTTGGAATCAATCAATGTATTCCAGGCTTTTCTAACGACTTCTCCCTCATTCTGGCCTGCCGTAACGAGCGAATCGTCGCTCGCAGCGCCGGTCGCGGGCTCAGTAGGATAGAAGTTGTGTAAATAAGTACTACGCCCTGCTTCAATCGTACTCATTGTGCAAGTCCCCAATAGCTATGCGCATCAGCCGAGGTGATTTCCTTGAATGTGGTTACGATTGCTTTTCTTCCGAGGTCCAAGCCTTCCCCAAGACTGCTCTTGTCCGAGGCCGGCCCCCTCGCTGTCAGCGTTAATCTCATCGCTTCCTTAATCTCTTCAGATCCGAGGCTAACCAAGCTTGCGTTAACGTGCAGCCGTCCACGCTGAGGTTCAATTTCATAATGCCACGCACCGCCAAACCCCTCGAATCTGACATTGCTGAGCGGCTTCCATGCACCTGGAAGTCCAACCAACACTTTGATCAAATCCTCAGGTTGCGCCCAAATAGATCCCTTCGGGATATGATTCACATACGTAATTTCCCATTGATTGGGTTGTGGTTCACCCAAGCCCTGTTCCAGTAAGAAAACGCGGAACAAGGTCGAGATGCGGTCAAACTCCGGTCGAACCGCCTTGTACCGGGGATACTCTGCCCCACCCTGCCCTAACCAGTTTAGATGCAATCGCCCATTTTGAAGCTGTACCATCGTATCGTCAGCGCGATTCTTGATTCTTACACGCGTCGCGGGATTATTAGTTAAAGTAAACTTGGGCTGGACTCCCCACGCGCTTTCTCCGCTAAATCGCTCATAGGCCGGCTCGATCGGCGGTGCATCTTCAACTCTCGGCCAGTCATCGCCGAGCGAACGCCAAAAGGCGCCCAGGTGTGCGTTGCTAAAGCCCGGGATTTCAGAGAATTGCACCCCAAGCACGGTTTCGACAACCGGCGGGCGTTCAAAACTCGGCAAGTTTGTCGATGACATGTGTTCCCACATCCGTCAAATTCGGATCAAT
>Ga0180434_10002461_pt1 | contig 24686 bp, 20 predicted proteins | sample SS_ome_7_FD_132453 | JGI IMG/M metagenome (GOLD analysis project Ga0180434, IMG submission 132453) | Hypersaline lake sediment archaeal communities from the Salton Sea, California, USA - SS_1_D_2 metaG | ecosystem: Environmental > Aquatic > Non-marine Saline and Alkaline > Hypersaline >... | reverse complement strand
GGTCGAGATCCGGCCCCACGATCGATATCCGCCCGGCCTGGATCAACCCGGGCTGATGGCTGAGCAGAACGAGCACCTGGGACGCAGTCGAAGGGTGACCCAGTTCCACGGCCACATCCTCGCCGAGGATGACCTCGGGACGACCCTTTCGCTTCTCGGAGAACCCAAACCTCTCGGAGAGCGCAGCCAGATCGTACGGCGCATCGGAGGATGCGGTCTCGCCCGCCCGTTCCGCCAGAAACTCGCGTACACGGCCGACCAGCGGCGCCATGTCGGCTACGACGTTCTGCTTCTGCGCGTCAAGATCCACGCTCGTCTCGCTGGTTTCCGGTTCACTGGGCATTTTCCCCACCCTCACTTCGTCACGAAAGGATTTGTGCCACTTTGTCTCGAGGGCTCACTCCCCTTCCCCTATGCCAGCCTGAAGCCCAGGAGTCGCCGCATTCGCGAGGACGTGGGCTGCTTTGCTCGTCGTCCGGAGAAGTGGGTTGAGCCTGATCCCCGACCCCTGATCCCCCAATTGCTTTCGCCTTTGCCCTTTCGCCTTTCGCCTCTCTTAAGATCCCAGCTCCGTTCCTTCGGCGAAGTCGGCGGCGATCAGGGCCGCCCCGAGGGCGCCTGCAAGCTGCGGGTCCGCGCCGCCGAAGCGTTTCATGCTGATCTTGAGCTTTTTCTCGATCGCGTCCTGGACCCCCCGGTTCTTGGCCACCCCACCGGTCATGACGATGTCTTCCACAACGCCCAGCCGCTGTGTGAGCGACGAGACGCGGACGGCCAGGGACAGGAGCAGTCCCTTCATGATCCGGGGGAGCTGCACGCCGTCGTTGATCAGGTTGATCACTTCACTCTCGGCAAACACGCTGCACATGGACGTGATCGTGCACGGATCCCCATCACCGAAATAGTGCGTCTCCATATCCTCGAGCGGGACCTCCATGGACCTGGACATGGCCTCCAGGAACCTCCCGGTACCCGCGGCGCACTTGTCGTTCATCGCAAAATCGAGCAGGTTGCCCTGCGAGTCGACACAGATGGCCTTGGTGTCCTGCCCGCCCACGTCGATGACCGTGCGCACCGAGGGGATCAGGAAATGAGCACCCCGCCCGTGACAGGTGATCTCGGAGATGTTCTTCGTGGCAAACTCCACCTGGGTCCTTCCATATCCCGTGCCCACGATGTAGGCAACGTCCGGGGCGGTCACCCCCGCGTCGGCCAGGGCCTTGTCATAAATCTCCTGGGCGGTTCGCTTCGGGTTCGTCGAGCTCGGCCCGATGATCTGGGCAGCCGGTTTTCGATCGATGAGAATCACCGCCTTCGAGGCGGTAGATCCGATATCCACTCCCGCTGTAATCCCCATGGCTCTTCTCCGTTGCTCCAGAGACCGCTGTTCACGCTCGCAGCTTGCGCGGCACGACGATTTCGTTCACGAACCTCTCCACCTCAAAATAGACATCTTCATACGATGTAATGCGCGGGTCGAACATGTCAAACTCGAACACCAGCAGCGGAATGTCCGCCTTGCGGCACGCCTCCTTGAACAGACCGATCCCGCCCCAGGCATGCTTGCAGGCGATGTGGCCTGCAAAGATGCAGCAGTCCGCGTTGAAGGCATCGACCATCTGCATGAAGTCCTTCACATAGAAGTCGATGTCCCCGCGGAACTGACGGGCCATGGGATGGCAGTTGACCAGCTTGCGGGCCAGTCCGTAGATCATCGTGTCCGGCGTGCTCGTGTCGATCACGCCCTCGTTGGCGTAGAAGCCGAAGATGTCCACCGGAACGGTCAGACCGAGCTCCCGCTCGAACCAGTCGTAGATCTGCAGGTCGGTCCAGACCGCGTCCTGGTACCAGATCGCGCGGACCCGCTCCTCAAAGAACCTCTCGTCCCTCTGGGTCCGCTCTCTGGCCTCACGGAGCCATCCCTCCGTAACATCTACGCCCTTCTGCGATCCCGTGAACAGGATCTGCATGAGGAGCGTGAAGCCCACGAGCTTGCTCGACTGGGTGAGCGGAACCTGCTTGCGCCAGTCCAGCCACTCCCAGAGGTTCTCGGCCATCTGGTTGGACAGGTTGCAGGCCTCCCGCAGCCGGTCATAGTCCATCTTGCGGCCCGTGTTCTCTTCCAGGAAGGGAATCAACTCCTTGAGCTGGCCTGCCACGTGCAGGATCGTATCCTCTTCGTGGTAGTAAGGCACATCGATGGCGAAGAAAGGGGCCCCGCTCAGTTCTGCCATGACTTGTGTGCTCAAGACCTGTGCGTCGCAAGGGGTGTTGATGCCCACCGAGCATGCGGGCTTCGGGTAGAGCCCCTTGTGAATGGCGCCGATGGCCAGCTTGTCCGCCGAGCAACAGTCGGCCGGGATGCCCACTGCCTGGGCGCCGTCAATGAAATCGAGGGCGTTCTGGCTGTTGCATATGGTGCTGTGCAAGGCGCCCAGCAACTCGATCGTAATCGGGTGGACGTCTTCCAGGGCCCAGATCAGCTCGGAGTTGAAACCGAGGTTGTACCAGACAAAGGGCTTGCCGTCGTCCGCATGGGCAAGCAACTCTTCCATGTACACGCCGATATTTCGAAGCAGCTCATTGATCCCGTGACTGTCCGGGTCACCGCCGAAGAATCCCTGCACGACCGGCAGTGCCTCGAACAGTTCCCGCCACTCTCGCTTGTTGATGATGTCCTGTCGGTTCATCTTTGACCTCCGGCGGCCGCCTTCTGGGCCTTGGCGATTTCGATTTTTTCGAGAAAGGCCTGCACCCTCGTCTTCACCTGGCCCGTGGGCACGATGTTGTATTCCCTGGTGAGCGACAGCAAGGGAAAGGTGTTCTCCTTGTCTATCCGGTGCATGATGTTGTGCAGATCCGCCCCCCAGGGATCGCAGAAGATGATCCGCTCGAAGACCACCCCGTCGCCGCGTACCTTCGCGTACAGCTCGTTGAGCTCTTCCCACCGTTTCGGAAAGTCGCCGATCATCCGTGCGCAGGAGGCACTGAAAAAATAGGACCGGCCGATCTCGTCCAGCGGGTCGGCCGCATTCTCATCGAGGGGTGCGAGCACCGACCGGCCTCCGAAGCACAGCAGATCCCCGACCACGAGGGCCCCCTGGCTCTCGATGGCCTCGATGTATTCCGGCTCGTCCAACTCGGCGCCGACCATGACCAGGCGCCCCCGGCTCGTGTCCAGGCCCGGCCGCTCCTTCAGCGCCTCGATGAGCCGGTCCGCCAGGTCGATGAATGCCGCGGGCGGCATCACCTGGGAGGCGATGTGGATCGAGAGCGCCTCGGCGCCGGTAATCTTCGGCTTGTCCTCGGCCCGCATCTCGTTGATGGTCCGGAGGCGATCCCGGTTCGCGTTGATCTGCCGGATCGCCTCCCTGAGCTCGTCCGGGCCGACCTTCACGCCGAAGTGCTCCTCCAGGCCGGCCATCAATTTCCGGAGTTCCTCCAGATAATAAGCGTAAAGGCTCTCCCGCGGGTTGCGGGGGATCGACAGGAACCCGTGGAAGGCGATCCCGGTCTTCTTCCGGAACACGTCGGCCGACCGGCGCACGTGGTCGCAGGAATTCGACGATACCTCCCCGTCCAGGAAGTCGTAGTGCCCGTCGATGGCCAGGCTCATCACGTGGCGGGCAAAGGTGCAGAGACGGCTGCTCAGGTAGGCGTCACCCGACGACGAGTCCTCAGAACCCGCGCCCCTCAGCCGCAAGGGCAGGGCTCCGGCCGCCATGATCACTTCTCGGGGAACGTAGTGACAGAAATACCCGACCACCGGTTTTCCCGAGGCCTTCCACTCATCCACGTGCCGATTGGTGATGCCGCTGATGAGTCCGTTCACTTCACGAAGTATTTCTTCAGCCATATTCCCTCCTATTTTGCCATCAGCTGACTGGCTCTTGCATGGTGGTAAGCCCCCGACACAGCGTCCAGGTCGTCTTGCGCACGATCGATTCGAGCACCTCCCGGGAGAAGATGACCAGGATTCCCTGAAATAGCTGAATAATTCCGGAAGCTGTCCCGAAAAAGGCAACCGCCGCCTCCCAGGGATCGATCTTCGGGATGACGCCCTCTTGCATGGCCCTTTCCGCCCAATCGACGATAACCCCCAGACACGCTCGTTCGACCGTGTCCAGCCTCGTCCGGAGTTCTTCGGAACAGTTTGAGATGATCTCCGGAGTGGCCTCGCTGAAGATCATGCGATAGTACTCACCATGATCCCGGGAGTACTCGATGTAAGCCCTGACGAACTGATCGATGGCCTCCTCGAAGGATATCCCCTCCCTTGGGATTTGATTCAGTTTCTCGAACAAACGTTCGCCGCCCTCTGCGCAGACCGTGATGAAGAGCTCGTCCTTGTTCAAGAAATCCAGATACACGGTACGCTTGCTGTAGCCTGCACGCGTGGCGATCTTCTCGATCGTCGTGCCGTGATACCCGTTGGCAAAAAACAGGTCCCGGGCTGCGTCCAGAACCTCGTTACGGCGGCTTTTGCTTCTGTTCTTTCGGTGATTGGCTGGAGCAGGCATTCCTGTTCTCAACAGAGAATAAACGTGTTTTTATCCTATATGAAGATCATTTGGGTAGGATTTATAATAAACGCTGTAAAATAAAATGCTTAGAAAAGTAACCATTGGTTAGTAACCAAAGGTTACCAAGCCGTTTGCTGCCTGTCAAGCATTTTCTCGACCGACCTGTCCCATCCTCCTGCCAAGGGTTTCCATGGGCTTGCACAACAACGATAACTCCCCCCCGTGACCTGCCCCAGAAATACGCTTCCACCGCTCTTTCTCTGAGATCGGGGACAGCCACTTATCTCCTACGCATCACTAATGCCTCATTTTCAGAGATAAGTGACTGTCCCCGATCTCATTCGCTTCCTCCTTGTTGCGCTAGGCCGTTCAATGTTATTCCCGGGGCAGGACACGAGCCCGGATACTCCGGGCTAACCGATTGACAACAAAACCGAAACCACCGTAACCTTTTCGATGGAGCAGCCATCTCATACTTTCGAAGGAGGCCAGTCCGTGTCTGCCCCACCCCACAACCCAAGTTCCTCCGGTTCGGCGGCCGTGATCGCGAATTCCGGGTTTGTCGAGGCCCTCTACGAGCAGTGGAAGGAGGACCCCTCCTCTCTGAGCCAGGAATGGCAGATGTTTTTTCAAGGATTCGAGATGGCCATGTGCCCTCGCAATTGCGTGGCCACAGACCAGGCAAGCGACCAGTCCAAGGTGGCCAGTCTGATCTACAACTACAGGGCCCAGGGCCACATGATTGCCAAGCTCGACCCTCTCGGGAACAACCCCGGGAGCCACCCTCAACTCGAGATCGAAGAGTTCGGCTTTACCGAACAGGACCTGGACCGGGTATTCGACACCGGCCATCTGGGCGGTCCCCGCCGGGCCCCGCTTCGGGAAATCATCGCCATCCTGCGCGATACCTATTGCCGCTCGATCGGGGTCGAATATATCCACATCCAGGACATTCGGATCCGAAGGTGGCTCCAGGCACACATGGAACCCGTGCGAAACCGGCCCCCATTCAGCCGGGAACGAAAGCTGGCGATCCTTAGGTGTTTGAACGACGCAGAGCTATTCGAGCACTTCTCGCACACCCGGTACCTGGGGCAGAAGAGGTTCTCCCTCGAGGGGGGAGAATCGATCATTGCGGGCCTGCACGAAACGGTCGAACTCGCCCCGGAACTCGGTGTGGAAGAGATCGTCATGGGCATGGCCCACAGGGGCAGGCTCAACGTGCTGGTCAACATCCTGGAGAAGTCCTATGCGGAAATCTTCTCCGAGTTCGAGGGCAACTTCCTGCCCGATACCGTAGGTGGAGACGGCGATGTCAAGTATCACCGCGGCTACACCTCGGACCACGTGACCGCCAAGGGCAAGGAAATTCACATCACCCTGACCTCCAATCCGAGCCACCTCGAGGCGGTCGATCCGGTCGTGCAGGGCCGTGCGCGAGCCAAGCAACGGCAGCGCGAGGATCTGGAATCGAGAACCAAGGTTCTTCCCCTCTTGCTCCACGGAGAGGCCGCCTTTTCCGGCCAGGGCCTGGTGGCCGAGACCCTGAACCTCTCCCAACTCGAAGGGTACACAACAGGAGGGACCCTTCACATCATCGTGAACAATCAGATCGGCTTCACCACCCTTCCGGGGGAGGCCCATTCCACAAAATACGCGAGTGACGTGGCCAAGATGATCGAGGCGCCGATCCTCCGCGTAAACGGGGACGATCCGGAGGCGGTGGTCTACGCTCTGGAACTCGCCCTTCGATTCCGCCAGGAGTTCCACAGGGATGTGGTGGTAGACATGGTCTGCTACCGGAGGCACGGGCACAACGAGGCGGATGAGCCCATGTACACCCAGCCGGTCCTGTACCGGAAGATGAAAGACCGCCCCTCGGTACGCAAGCTCTACACCAAACAGTTGATCCAGGGCGGAGATCTGACCACGGCGGCGGCGGAGGCCCTGGCTGCCGAGTTCAAGTCCAAGCTTGAGCAGGCTTATGAATACGTAAAGGACGCGCACCCTGACCTCGGCGTCCAGGCCTTTGAAGACCGCTGGCGAGGCCTGAACAATCCCTACTGCTACGATTGCGTCGTCACGTACGAGAAGCACGGTGCCCTCGTACGGGTGGCCAAGGCACTCACCACGATCCCGGAAGGGTTCTCCCTCAACCCCAAGGTCGCCCGCAGGCTCCCGTCCGTGTTCAACAGCGTTAAGGAGCGCGGGGAGATCGACTGGGCCACGGCAGAGCTTCTCGCCTTTGGTTCCCTTCTCCTGGACGGCACCCCCGTGAGGCTGAGCGGTCAAGACAGCGCCCGGGGCACGTTCTCTCATCGCCACGCCGTCTGGCACGACATGAATTCGCAAGAACCCTACATTCCGCTCAACCACCTGGCACCCGGTCAGCCCAAGTTCGGTGCCTACAACAGCATGCTCTCCGAGGCGGCGGTCCTCGGTTTCGAGTACGGCTACTCCCTGTCCGATCCGGTGAAACTCGTCATCTGGGAGGCCCAGTTCGGGGACTTTGCGAACGGGGCACAAGTCATCATCGACCAGTTCATCGTAAGCTCCGAATCCAAGTGGCAACGGACGAGCGGGCTCGTGATGCTGCTTCCCCACGGCTACGAAGGACAGGGGCCGGAACACTCGAACGCCTATCTGGAGCGTTACCTCGCTGCCTGCGCCGAGGACAACATCCAGGTGTGCAATCTCACCACCCCGGCCCAGTACTTTCACGCCCTGCGGAGACAGATGAAACGCAGCTTCCGCCGCCCCCTGATCATCATGTCCCCAAAGAGCATGCTGCGACACCCCCTGTGCATCTCCCCGGTCGAGGAACTGATGTCGGGAGGGTTCCACGAGATACTCGACGACCCTCGTCCCCCTGCGAAGGTAAGACGCCTGGTTCTTTGCACGGGAAAGGTGTACTACGATCTCCTGGCGCAACGGGAGACAGACGGGGTGGAGGACTCGGCGCTGGTTCGCATCGAACAGTTGTACCCGTTTAACGAACATGCAATGGACACGATACAGTCTCGATACGGGGACATAGAGCAGGTGATCTGGGCCCAGGAAGAGCCGCAGAACCGGGGCGGCTGGACCTTCATGTTTCCCCGTCTTCTCGAACGGTTTCCGAACATCCCGGTCCGCTACGTCGGGCGGGAGGCGAGCGCGAGCCCGGCCACCGGGTCCCTGAGGATCCACAAGGAAGAGCAGGAGGAGATCGTGAAACAAGCCCTTCAGCACGGTGAAGGCCATGTGACGGTGGCAAAGTGAAAAAGCAAAGACAGGTATTAGGTATTAGCTGTAAGGTATTGGCTCCTCACCACCACCCCGGGGTGCGCGCGAAACATGGGCAGGCAGGGGTGGCCTAATACCTAATAGATAACGCCTAATACCCAAATGGCCAAGGACGCGCCGGGTAGCGAATGACCGCACCACGAGAATGGGACATGCACAGGAGGAACGAAAACATGTTGGCCGAGGTAAAAGTCCCCGAAGTAGGTGAATCCATCACCGAGGGAACGCTGGTGCAGTGGTTCAAGAAGGAGGGAGACATCGTCCGGATCGATGACCCTCTTTTCGAGCTGGAAACCGACAAGGTCACCCTGGAGGTCCCTTCCGAGTACGCAGGGAAGATTCGCCCCCTCGTCCCCGAAGGCGAGACGGTCAACATCGGACAGGTGGTGGCCACCGTCGATACGGACGCGGCCGAGGTAGCGGAGATCCCGGCCGCCCAACCTGCGGCAGAGGCGACGACCCCTCCCGCTGCTACGAGTGAAGGGCCGCCCATCTCCCCGCCGGCAGGCCTCCCCCAGGCGGACGCCAAGGTGGCCGAAATGGTCGACCGGGACTCCCTGTCTCCGGCGGTTCGCAGGATGGTCGAGGAGTTCCAACTGGATCCGCGCTCCATTGCCGGAACAGGCCGAGACGGACGCATCACCAAGGAAGACGTGGTCCGACATCTGGAGTCCCTCAAAGCCCGTCCGGCACAACCGGCGCCGGCCGCACCCAAGGCGGCGCCACCCGCCGTCGCCCCCCAGGCCGGCGAGCGCGAGACACGCAAACCCATGACCCCTCTACGGCAACGCATCGCCGAACGACTCCTGGAGGCAAAACAGACGACCGCCATGCTGACTACCTTCAACGAGGCGGACATGACGAACGTCTTCGCCCTGCGGGCAAAACACAAGCAAGCCTTCAAGGAGAAACACGATATCAGCCTCGGGTTCATGTCCTTCTTCGTGAAGGCCTCTGTGGACGCCTTGCAGGCGATCCCGCAGCTCAACGCCCGCATCGAGGGGAATGACATCGTCGAGAATCACTACTACGACATAGGGGTCGCCATCAGCTCGGACAAGGGGCTGGTCGTCCCGGTCGTCCGGGACGCCGACGGGTTGAGCTTTGCCGGGGTCGAGCTCGCCATCGCCGACCTGGCGGAACGGGTTCGCACGAAGAAGATCACTCTCGCAGATCTCTCCGGAGCGGTCTTCACCCTATCAAACGGCGGGGTCTTCGGCTCCCTGCTGAGCACGCCGATCCTGAACCCGCCCCAGAGCGGCATCCTCGGAATGCACGCGATCAAGAAGCGGCCGATCGTCGTGGACGACGAGATCGTCATACGCCCGATGATGTACCTGGCCCTGTCCTACGACCACCGCGTCGTGGACGGCAGGGAGGCGGTCACCTTCCTCAAGAGAATCGTCGAGTGCATCGAGAATCCCGAGCGAATGATGTTGGAGGTGTAGAGACCAATGGAATCCTTTGATCTTGCCGTCATTGGTGCAGGACCGGGTGGGTACGTGGCCGCCATTCGTGCGGCGCAACTCGGGCTGCGGGTTGCCCTGATCGAGAAGGAACCGAGCCTGGGCGGGACTTGTCTGAACGTGGGCTGCATCCCCTCCAAGGCCCTGCTCGAATCGAGCGAGCTCTACCACCGGGCGACACACGACTTTGCCTCTCACGGGATTACCACCGGTCCGGTCTCCTTCGACCTGGCAAAGATGATGGCAAGGAAGGACCAGGTGGTCGAGGAACTGACCAAGGGTATCGGGATGTTGATGAAGAAGAACAAGATCAAGGTCCTGCGAGGATGGGGCAAAATCGCCGGCCCGAAGCGGGTTCTCGTGAGCAAGAACGGCGGCGAGGATGAGGAAATCGAGGCAGAGAACACGCTCCTCGCCATGGGGAGCGTTCCGATCGAGCTCCCCGTCCTTCCCTTCGACGGCAGGCACATTGTCACCTCCACCGAAGCTCTTTCCTTCGACCGCGTCCCGGAGCACCTGGTCGTGGTCGGCGCAGGCGCGGTCGGCCTGGAGCTGGGCAGCGTCTGGCACCGGCTGGGCGCACAGGTGACGGTGATCGAATTGCTTCCGACCATCGTGCCCCCTGCGGACCGGCAGGTCTCCAAGGCGCTGGAGAAATCTCTCGCGAAGCAGGGCCTCGCCTTTCGGCTGAAGAGCAGGGTCACCGGAGCACAGATCGAAGGGGACACAATCACCGTTACGGTCCAGAACGAGAAGGACGAGAGCGAATCCGTCACGTGCGACAAGATCCTCGTCGCGGTCGGCAGGAAGCCGGTGACCCAGGGCATCGGCCTGGAGGCGGGCGGAGTCAAGATTAAGGAGAACGGCCGGATTGCCGTGGACGATCATCTTCAGACAGGCGTCCCCGGCCTGTACGCCATCGGCGACCTCGTCCGTGGGCCCATGCTTGCCCACAAGGCCGAGGAAGAGGGTGTGGCCGTAGCCGAGCAGATCGCCGGCAAGCCGGGCCACGTCAACTACCAGGCCATCCCGAGCGTGGTCTACACCTGGCCCGAGCTGGCCCAGGTGGGCCTGACCGAGGCGGAGGCAAAGGACCAGGGATTGCCGATCAAAACCGGGCGTTTCTACTTCAAGGCCAACGCACGGGCCAAGTGCATGGGAGAAGAGGACGGCCTGGTCAAGGTCATCTCCCACGCCGAAACGGACCGGCTCATCGGCCTGCACATCATGGGGCCCCATGCCTCGGTGATGATCGCCGAAGCGGTCACCGCCTTCGAGTTCAACGGCACCGCCGAAGACCTGGCACGCACGGTCCACGCCCACCCCACGCTGTGCGAAATCATCAAGGAGGCAGCCCTGGCGGTCGAGAGACGCCAGATCCACGGGTAAGGATCGCACTTTCTTCCCATCTTGCAGGGAAGAAGCCTTTGGGCGACTATGGCACGCTGGGTGCACCGCCTGGCACAGCCGGGTACTCTACGTGAGGTGGCTACTTCTCCCGGCTTAAGATTTTGAGCACAAGTATGAGCCTGGGGTCAAAGATTTTCCGCTGAAGGCCCCTTACTCCGATTCGACTTGTCTTGCCCCGTGTCCCGGCACCATAGACCTTCGTCTCACCGCTTCTGCAGCACGAGTCGCCTCATCTTCCAGGTATTTGCCACACGCTTGTCACCGGACTCCTTGATTCGCAGGATCTCGCCGGAGATGGCTCTTCTTCTGTCCGGGGAGACCTTCTCCAGCACATACGGCTCTTCTTCCCAGACGGTCAGCGTGTTCGGGAGGAACCAGGTAGCGACCGTGTGATTGGGGACCGGAAGCTCTACGCATTCGTTGTATAGGATCCCGGCATCATACTCGCCATCCGCCAAGAGGCCACCGACGTAGAGCGATGCGCCCTGAGAGGCGACGAGCCCTTCGTTGACGGCGAGGTACTCCTCGAAGATCGGAACCTCTGTATCCACTCTTTCAAGCTCCTCTATAAGGAGCCTCCCGCCGGGCTTGAGTTGGCTTGTCCATACATTCACGAGATCTACCACGTGGTGTAGATGGGAGAGCAGGAAGCGCACGTACATGACCTCCGCCCGGACAGGGAACGGGGGCTTCGTAACATCGTGCTCGATGAACGTACAGAGGGGAAAGCGTTCGGCCGCCATCATGATGAATTTCGACGAGATATCCATCCCGTAAGCATCCGGACAGTCGACGGCAGAGGAAAGCATGTCAGTGGTGTGCCCGGGACCGCACCCCAGGTCCAATGCCGAACCGACGGGCCCGTCGACATGTTCCTTGATGAAATCAACAGCCGGAGGATTGAAGAACCGGGCGATTTCCCCCAGTCTCTGTGCAGCGGCCTCGTCCGTTCCGAAAGTATATTTCATGCTGAATCCAGGATGAGCTGGAAAACGAAGTGACTCACACCTCCCGCCGGAGGAACCGCTCGCGAATCAGATCGGCCACGCGCAGGCTGTTCGCCATGATGGTCGCCGTGGACGGAACGCCGCCGGAGGTGGGCATGAAGCTACCGTCCGTTACGTAGAGGTTCCGGACCTCGTGGGCCTGGCAGGTCGGATCCAGGACGGAACGTGCCGGGTCCGTTCCGAAGCGGCAGGTCCCCTGCTGAAGGTGGTAGGTCGTGTCCCTCCATGTCCAGGCAGAGGTACTCTCTGCCGCGGGTTTCATCGCCTTCAACATGTCCATGCCGCGCTCGAGCATCTTCACGTTGACCTCGTCCGCCGCAGGGTGGTTGCGAGCCGTGATCCGGGCAACGGGCAGGCCGTAGCGATCCTTTCGCTCCGGCTCGAGATCCACATACGACCCGTTCCAGGGCAGTGACTCACCGAAGATCTCGAACTCGACGGTCAACTGTTCGAGGAAATGTCGGCGAAGCCGATCCTTGAATTCCGAACCGAAGATCTCCCATCTTTCCCCTGCGGCCAACCGAACGGCCGCGTTGATCGGGTTCGGGTGCTCGAGGATGAAGTTGTAGGTCCCCCCTTTCGGGAGGGAGAGCCCCGTGCCCTCCATCCAGTAATCGTCCTGGACCGACCGCTGGAAGAAGGGGAGGTCCATGCCCCGCAGGCCGACCCTGTCGATGATCTCCCGGCGGTCGAAGACGGCCGTACCCTTTCCAAGGGTGGAGAAGGTCAGGTTCTTGCCCACGAGCCCGTTGTTGTTGGCCAGCCCATGGGGAAAGCGACTGCTCTGGGACATCAGGAGCAACCGTGCGCTCTCGATGGCAGACGCGGCGAGGCAGACGACCCGTGCCCCGATCGTCCGGGCCTTGCCCTGCGCATCGAGGTATTCCACCCCACGGACCCGGCCGGTGTCATCCACGAGGACTCGACGGGCCATGGACCGCGCCTTGACCCGGCACCGGCCCGTCGCCTCGGCGGCCGGGATGAAGGTGACCAGGCAGCTCGACTTGGAGGCGTTTTCGCAGCCGTAATCGCCACAAAGGCCGCAGTAGTTGCACGGCGGTCTCTGCCCGAAGACCCGCGAGGCGATCGCACGCGGGGTGGGATACGGGTGATATCCAAGGGAACGTGCCGCCTTGTCGAACAGGGCCGCCGAAGGATGAGGTCGCAGGGGCGGCAAGGGAAAGGGGCGGTCCCGGACTTCAAAAGGGTTCACGCCCGCTCTTCCGGAAACACCGATCCTCGCCTCCAGCATGTCATAATAAGGAAGCAGGGTTTCGATGGAGATCGGCCAATCGGCGATCTGCGCGCTCTCGATGCCCCCCGTCATCTCGGCCAGGCGAAAATCCGACGGCTTGAGCCGGTAGAAGAAGCCGCTCATATGAACCGTCGCGCCGCCCACGCAGGCGCTCGTCCACCCCGACCGGGTCCGCTTGGCCGGCACGTCCTCCGACTTTCGGATCGTGTGGGGTTCGTCATCCAGGTAGGGGACCCAGAAATCGCGGCGGCAGATTTTCACCTCGTCGTGGATGAAATCCGCTGACGTGTAGTAAGGGCCCTTCTCCAGGATGACGACACGGGCCCCGGCCTCGGCCAGGACCGCTGCCACCGGGGCACCCCCTGCCCCGCTGCCGATGACGACGACGTCTGCTTGTTCGGAGAAGTTCATTGACGTCCTCTCAAGGAATGACGGCGATTATGCGCTGTGATTCGCTGACGTCTTGACGCATACGTTCAATCCTGGAAGCCCTCGTCCGGGGAGAGGACCATCTCAACGCCGTTCGGGTTCCACCAGCAGGAGCGCAGGCCGTCCGGGATGCCGATCAAGCGCCACCCCGCGCGATTGCGGTTTCCCCCGTACTTCGGGTCGGACAGATAGCCTTCCAGGGTCAATTCCATCAACTGCCGAAAGAAGACGCTGCCGTCGAACTTGCCCGCCTTGAAGCCGCCGTCGGCGAAGGCCTTCAGGATCGCATCCTGCTGCGCGCCGGTGCAGCCTGCGAAGGGTTTGCCGTGTTCTTTCCGGGCGGCTCCATCGAGATGACGGGCCCCGTGAGCCATATACCTGAGGACCAGATGAAACGATCGATGGGGGAGCCAATGGTCGAAGTATTCGGGCACGCCGGCTTCCACCGCGCCTGGAAGGAGCCTTTCCTCCGCTGCGGAAAGGGTTCTTCGTTCGTCTGCTCCGAAGGGCCTCTCCTCGTCCGGAGAGGGAAGCTCGCCGCTCGCGATCCTCGGAAGCACGAGCGAGGAGGCACCCAGCCCGGCCAGGCCCGCAAGTATTTCACGCCTGGTATGCTTCATGCTCTGGCCTCTCTTGCGTTCGGCGACTCGCAATGTTGCTCTCCTGCGGTCGCTTCCCCTCCCCACGCCCCTCCTGGATTCCCGTTTTGACAGGAATGACGGTCTCTTGGGCAAAGGAGGCGGGGCCTGACCCCTGATCCCTGAACTGGCCTACTCGCCTTCGTAAGGTCTGCATCCTGTTGTCTTTTCCCCTTACCCTCTGCTGTCGTGGCAGGCGGAGCAGGCCTCACGGTGCTGTTTCAACAGAGGGCAGTAGCCTCCTCCCCGCCCTGCCGGCGGAATCCCGGTGGCATGACAATTCGCGCAGCGAAGTTCGTCGGACTTCTTGAGAAGGTAGGGACAACGGTGCTTCAGGCGACCGGAAGCATCCCCTTCCTCGCCTGCATGACACGTTGCACAGGGCCGGCTCACCAGGCTCCGGGTTCTCTCCCGGGTACCGCAACCGGGATACCGGTCGAGGACGAGACTCTCCAGGTAGATGAGCAGGCTTTCGGTTGCCACGGGTTCCTTTTTCAGGGCAAGGCGAAAGCTCGGCATGGTGGAGCCGGGGAAGTTCTTGGTCGGCTCGATCAGGCTGTCCCTCAGGTAGTCCGTGTCCTTCCGGCCGATCATGGTCAAGTCCGGACCGAAATCCAACCCTCCGCGCCCGCCCTCGTGCAAGGGATGGCAGAGCATGCAGCCCAGGCCAAGATACAGCCATGCCCCTTGTTCAAGATACTCCTGCCCTGCCCGAGCGCCGGGCACGTGGCATCGGGCGCAGCTTGCTTGAATGTGAGGCTGACACATCAGGGGATCTCTGGCGTCCTGGTCCGGCCGTCCGTGGGCGACGAGGGGATCGAGAGCGCGGCCACTGCCTCCATGGCAGGCGGAACATCCCACGCGGTCCGGAAGATGTCGTCCGAGACCAGGCCCGTGGGCTCGGAACGGGAGGGGAACGCTCTCGTCCGCAAGATCGCTCCTGTCGATGCCCAGGTGGCAGGTAGGACAGCGGTCGACCTCCCGGGCGCACGTGTAGTACTGGCGGATGCCCAACGCATCGCTGCCTTCAGCGTCGGCCGGATTCAGGGCAAGGAACCGCTCTTGCAGGACGCGCCAGGGCGCTTGCTGGGTGCGGATCACGATGAGCACGAGCACACACAGAAGCGCACAGACCGCCACCAGAAGAGATATCCGCAAGAGGCGATGCTGGTGCTCCAGTTCTCTATCGGACAAGAGTCCACTCCTCCCAGGGCCAGAAAAAGGCCCACATCGGTCCGCGGCACCAGGCAACGAGGGTGAAACCGATCACGGCGACCAGCAGAACCACGATTGCCGCGTGGAAGGCGGCACGCGTCGAGCGGGTCAGGATTCCGGTTACCGCAAAGACAATGACCGACAGGACCAGCATGCCGGTGGCCGGGTTGAACAGGTCACGAGACAACGGCGGCCTCGAGGCGAGCCACGAAACGACCCCCTGATGCATGAACGCCCATTCCAGGAGGACGAAGAAGGCCAGGCCCATCACCAATGATACACCGAGGACAGCCGGATTCCCGGGTCGGCCGAACCATCGTCCTACCCCTTCCTGTTCCCGTTCCAGAAGGGGAAGAAGGAACAGTCCCGCCAGAAGAACCCCGGGAAAGACGAACCCACCCACAGGCGCGGAGTAGCTGACCATTTCCTGGATCCACAGGAAGTACCAGGGCGTTTTTTCCGGGTTGGACGGGTTGTGGATGTCGGGCGCTCCCCCGAGGGGAGCCGTAACAAAGGTGGCGGTGAGACAGAGCAGGGTCAGCAGGACGAGGACGAGGACGGCCTCCCGAAGCAGCAGATGGGGCCGTACAGGAACGCTCGAAGCGTTCTCCGGCGCCTCGGGGTCGCACGCAAGGCCTCCGTCCTTGCGCACTCGCCAGATGTGGAGAACGATGAGACCGAGCATCAGGCCGGGCAGGAACGCAACGTGCAGCATGTAGAACCGGATGAGGGCCGCCTGGCCCACCTCGCGACCTCCCAGCAAGATTCTCTTCAAGAAACCGCCGACCCAGGGGATGTAGTCCAACATGTTCGACGAGACGCTGACGGCCCAGAAGGCGAGTTGGTCCCAGGGCAGCAGGTACCCGGTGAAGGCAAGCCCCAGGGTGAGCAGGAACAACCCGAGACCGATCGTCCAGTTGAGTTCTCGACCGAAGTAGGCCCCCGTGAAAGACACCCGCAGCAGGTGAAGAAACGCGGTGAGAACCATGGCGTGGCCTGCCCAGCGATGGAGGGCGCGAAGAAAGGCCCCGAAGGTCACTGCGTACTCGATGTCCTGTGTGCTGGTGTACGCTTCGCCGGGAGTGGGGATGTAGTAGATCATCAGCAATACGCCGCTCAAGGCGAGCACCACAAACAGGGTGAGGGTGATGACACCCAATCCGAGGGTGGCCTTCGGCTCCAGCGTCCGGGTCGCAACCCGAACCGGGTGGAGGTGAAAGAAGAAATTTCGGCGCATCCGATGGGTGAGCGTGTCGTCTTCCGGGCGAACGCCGGGGCGCATCCCACGCTTGAGGTTGGCCGGAAGGGTGGCTGCATTGGCCCGAAGTGTCGACAAGAATCCCCTCACGCTTCGTCCCCTTGCGGCAGAACGACGGGTGTCGGCCCCGCATCGTCGAGGGTCTCGTCCAAATCCACCCACAACCGGCCGTCTCGCTCGAGCCAGAGCCGGTACCAGGGAAGGGGGCGGCGGGCCGGCCCGGAGATCACCTCTCCGAGGGGCCCGTATTCGGCCCCGTGGCAGGGACACACGAACCCGTCTGCGGTTCTCCGCACCATGCAACCCAGATGCGTGCAGCGGCAGGAGAACGCGCCCATACCGTCCTCGTTGCGGATGACGAACAGGTCGCGGTCCTGCAGCCACGTGAGCGTATTCATCTTGAAGTCGGACGGACGGCCCAGGGGAAACCGCTGGGGAAGCCCCTCTTCGAAGTCGGGCACGGCGACCCGCACCCCGCCAACCACGGTGGACAGGACACAGACCCCGGCCACCGCGTGGCCCGCACGAGTGAAGAAATCCCGGCGAGACGTGGCATCCCCACCGTCTGCTTCCGGGGGAGGAACTCGGGGCTCGGTCTTATTGGTCTTAGTAGATGGCGTGTCGGGTTCTCCACAGGCCTCGGTTTAGTTGCGCGTCCAGGCCCTGCTTGACGGGTTCAAGCCGTTTCCTTCAAGATGCCGGATATTTCCGGCCCCAAATCCGGTAACTCCTCGGTCGCCGTTCTCCACACGACCTGCAAGCTTACACCGAAATACTGATGGGTAAGCTTGTCACGCATGCCCGCCATTTCCCGCCACGGCACCTGAGGGTATTTCGCCTTGATCGAGTCCGGAATGCTCTTCGCGGCTTCTCCGATGATCTCCAATGCACGAATTACCGCGAAAGCCGTCTTCTCGTCCTGTTCAAATTCCTCGCGGCTCATCCCTTCAATGAATCCTGCAACCTTCCCGATTGCATCCTGGATGTCTTCGAGATAGTGGCTGTATTTCCGCTCGGCAATCATATCGAGACGGCCTCTTCGAGGATTCTTTCACGAATTCCTGGTTTCAGCACATCCTTCATGACAAGATCGACTTTCACACCCAGGGTTTCAGCCATCAGATTTTCCAGTTCCACGAACTTGAACAGGCTTGGTGCTGTCCGAAACGTAACCAGAACATCTAGGTCGCTACTCTCACTCTGCTCCTCGCGGACGTATGAGCCGAAGAGCTCCATTGACTCAACTTCGTATTTCTCGGCAAGGGCAACACTCAACCCTAGAAGTCTTTTCCGGATTTCCGCTATGCTCAGGCCGTCAGCCACGGTCAACTCCTTTTCTTTCTTTTCGGACGGCTGCAGCGCTTTGCTGAATTGCGCGAGGGAGCGGCACAGACCCTGCGGGAGCCGGCCAGCACCCATTCGGGATGAAAATACTAGATGTATCATGGAGAATCAAGCACTTACGAGGCCAATTGCGGGTATAAGCATGACCAAATGCGTTCGTAGTGGTAAAGTTGGCCTGCATTTCAAACGAGAAGACTAAGAGGGCATAAGAATTCTCTTCTGAACGATTCCAGACTCTGCAAGACTGAAGATTGGACTGACATGAAGGACCTTACGAAACCCTGGAGTACCAAGATCACGCTGCTCCTCGTCGCGTCCCTTCTCCTCGTTTCCGTGGCGTTTGTCTCAAGGATGGGGGATTCGGAAGCGAGGACGTACGATTTCGCCCTGCTCTACGCGATCCTTCACGATGATGCCCACGGCCCCCTCCCTCCTGAAGAGATCTATGCAAGGCGGCTCGCCCGCCTCGAGAGGGTCATCGAAAGGGAATCCTTCGGCAGGATCAAGATCTCGCCCCGATTGCACTTTATCCACGCGCGGGAAATCGGCGATGAGCGGCTGGCCTATTCCAACAGGAACATTCGGGAGTGGATTCCCCTTCTCGAGGAATACTGCACGCGAAGCGGGATTTCCTACGATATCCTGGTCTTCTGCCCCGCCTCCGAGAAATACGGTCCGTGGTGCACGGACGGGCCGAGCCAGGGCTACAGTTACGGGAACAGGAAATACCTTTGTCTGGAGACCTTTCTGGATCACGCAAGAGAAGAGGAAGACGATCGGGCGGTGGCGCTGGCGATCCACAAGATCCTTCACGGGTTCGGGTACAATCACATCTCCCAGGAGAACCGGCCTTCGAACCTGCTGGGATGGAACATAGGCCTTCCAAAGACGAGGATCATGCCCCTGGCGCCCCGGGAAGAGGGAACGCGCATCCTCTTCGACAAGCACATCATGAAGGTGCTCGGATTCCTGCCCAGAAACGACTTCGAAGAAGAATGTCCGGACAGCGACGGCCTTACGTGTACGGAGCAGAATCGTTTCTACTGTGAGAACAGCTACGATATCCGCTGTATGGACGCGGATCAGGATCACATCGTCGATGCTGCGGACGACTACCTGTTCACCCCTTACGGATCCTCTGATGCGCAGGACATGGACGCAGACGGCATCCCGGACCCTCTCGACCTGTGTGAAGGAAATGTGATCACATTCGACACGAACATCCGGATGGGCAAGGCGCGCGGAATCGTGGACCGGAACAGGGTTGAAATCCAATTGGAGCCTGCTTTGCGGATCAAGGGCGTCAACATCTACGACGCGAAGAATATAGGAGGTTTCATCGGGTTTCTGAGAAGGGATGTGCGAAGGGTTACGGGCAACGAACTGTCGCTCGAGGCGGAATCCCTGTCCGTCATCACGAGGCTGCAGATATTCTACGACTCCCCGAAGGGCTCTTTCTACCGGCCCTTCTATCTCTATCTGGAACCGCAACGGATCGAATACGTCCACGAGAAGGAATGGTACTACTTCTCCCGGTTCGGATGCGACATTCCCCTCGGCGTTCGTTTCTCCGATATCTCAACCTATGACCGGGACCTTGACGGGCTTCCCGACAGGGACCTGTTTCCCTTTGCCGAGCAGATTACGAACGACTACGACTGGGATTCGGACGGCGTTCCGGACGTGGAGGACAGCCTTCCGACCGTCCACGGCGGCTGCAGCACCCGGCTCGTGAAGGGGGTTCCCGATTCGGACGGAGACGGCCTCTGTGACCCGGCCTACTTCCAGTTTGCAGAAAGCGTCCCCGGCGTGCTGGAGGGGGATCTCGCGATCTCGGTCATGGAAGATGCCGATGCGGACTCGTGTCCATATGTCTACGGCAAGCGAAACAGTGGCTGCCCCTGACCCGATGTGCCGGATTGAACGCCCGCCCTACCCCTGTTGGGTCATTTGCAGGACCTGCTCGAGAAAGGAATTGAGCATTTCGACATACGCCTCCGGCGTGAGGTCGAATAGGGGCCGATCGAGGATCTCCTGCGTCCCGGCGCTGATCCTTCCCTCCTTCACCACCTCCCTGCCCGCCTGCCGGCAGGCCTCGTAGAACCATTCGAGGGAACCCGGGTCGGCAGGGGCCTTGCTGAAGGCGCCCCCCATGCCCTTGAGGATGGAGCCGACGAGTTCTACATAACCGCCCCCCCCGTGATAAACGGCCATGCGCTTGTAGTTATCCAGCAAGCAGTCAAAATGCTTGGATTCCGGCATTCCGGCGTTCGAGATCAGGACCCACTTCTGGTGGCTCTTATCAGGATGCCGCAGGGGGTGCGCCATCTCCCCTTGCTCGTTGATGATCACGTAAGGCTCCCCCAGCGGGATCTGCCGCTCGTGCCACGCCTTCATGAGGGCGGACATGGAGCCGTTGTACAGAGGGGTCGCGAAGACCATGACGTTCGTCTCGAGGATCTTCTCGAGAATCCACGTCATGTCATCCTTGAAGACGCATTTGCCCGGGGTCACGAGCCAGCAGGTGAAACAGCCCGTGCAGGGCCTGATCTCGTGGTCCTTGAGATAGATGGTCTCTGCGGAGGCGCCTGCTTCTCGCGCGCCCTCCAGGAACGGTTGAAGGATGTGGTCCGTGTGGCTGTCCTTCCCTCTCGGGCTCCCGTTGATTCCCAGAACGTTCACAGCAGGCCTCCTTTCCTTCCCGCTCATGGATAGGTTCGGGCGTTCCAGCACTTGTGCGCATTCTGCCGGATGTTGACGTTCACGGTAGGTTCATAGTCTTCTTCCTTGCAGAACGTTCCTTCCTGGTTCCAGGCCACGCAGATGAAGCCCTTCTTCAACGGATCGGGGCTGGAAAACCACGCCTGAAAATCCTCTCTCTCCCCGTTCAGGAGGAAGCTTTGGGAAACCTCTATTCCCTTGGAGACGATATGGTTGATCCAGAAGTACCGGATGGTTAGCGGGATGGGCGTTGAATAATCCCAGACCAGGATATGCATTTCCGGATACTCTGAATAGTCGTACCTGTAAGCATCCGTCTGTATCCAAGTGTCGTGCCAGAGCATCGTCTTTACGCCATTGGCCGTGAGGAGGTCATAGAGCTGGTCCACCCAGTACTCATGCTGTTCCAGGGTCCTCGGGCCGAACTTGATGTCCTCATCCATCCCTACGTGGAAGTATCGAACCGGCTGCACCGGATTGATCGCATCGATGATCTCCTGGATCACGGCCTTGGTGGTGACGAGGTTCTCCGCGTCGTGCTCGGCGATATAATCCGGGGTGTACTCCACAGGCTGATCCACTGTCCCGATCCAGCCGTTGGAGGAGGATGAGCCTGTGAGAAAAGGGATAATCTCCAGGCCGTACCGGTTGGCCTCGCCGACCAGACCCAGGAATTCCCCCACGGAGAATGCCGTGTTCTCCGGCTGCGGGAGCGCCGACCAGGTCACGATGTCGCCGAGCGCAAGAACAACCGTGTTGTATCGAAGCTCGCTCATAACATGGAAATATGACCGGGCAACGTCGAGATCCACCGGGACGTCCATCATCTTGTACGGATCCTTGAAACCGTCCCCGTCGTTGTCAAGGGAGTTATGGTAAAGGAGAAGATGGGGAGTGAATCCACGCATTTCCACATCCGGGGAATCCTTCACTACCACCTGGTCCAGGATCCCTGAGGGGGATCTTCTCGACTCGCCTCGGATGAGCTGTTTCAGTGCCTGTGCGCCATAGAGGACCCCGGCGGATTCGAGAGCGGCCACCAGAATATGGTTCGGGGAGATGGCGAACGCATAGTTTTCCGCAGGTGTGGGGCCGTCCTCGGGTATCTCGAGGCCGAGCGCTCCCCTCAGGGTCTGCACCGCGGGGTTGGATGCATCCGTACCCAGGACGATGGCGTTCTCCAGGGGGAGGCCTTCCTCGTAGGGTTCAATCTCGATCTCCATGCCCAGAGATTCCTCGACCTGTGCCTGCAGGATCAAGGCGGATGTTTCATCCGTGGCTTGCGGATTCTCCGGTGTTATGATTCGGGTTCCGGTGCTCAGGAGGAACGGGTCTCCGGCGATTCCGGTCTCTTCTTTTGGGGGAGGATAGATGGGGGTCGTTTCGCAGATTCCATATACACAGTAGTAATCCAGCGAGCAGGTTGCCGGCCCCCGGTCGCAGCACTCTCCCTCAACGTTGCCCTCGGGATGGATGCACATGTTGCCCACACACTGCAGACCCGAGCCACAGACCTTGAGGGGGTTGTTCGGCTCGCAGTACTCGCATATGTTTGCCTCACATCCCAGGAAAAGCGCTGTCAGCATCACGAAGGCGAAGGACAAAACCGTCTTGTCTGTGAGCATGTTTCCCCTCCTGGTCGGTGATAGACTGTTGCCGTCTAGTTTCGATACGGCCGGATCCAAATTACCCTTTCGCGTGTAAAGCACCTTCAGTACACCTCCCAGCTTGATTCCCGCCGAGAGCGGTATTCACCATGGGGGTAAAAGGGCCATCGTTGCCATCGCCTGGTTTCTGAGCCTGCGGACAAAATACACCTATATATGTTAAGAACCACCGGGGTCAAGCCTACACGGGCTGTTGCCCAAAAGGGCCCCCACTGATTCCCGGAACGTTCACATCAGGCCTCCTTTCGGTGACGAGTGAGAGGATTATGCAATCACTCCGCCGGGCGAGTCCATGCTCCAAGGAGCGAAACACCTCTTAGACCTGCTTGTCCGGGTGGTCTGCGGCCAACCTGTTGACCGGGTTGGTCTCGGTCCCGATGTACACCGTACAGTGTTTGCGCTGCTACCTATTCGTTGTGACCTATTGAAGAAAATGATACGCTGAATAGAATGATAACTGGCAAGGCCGATCGTGGGTGACTCTGCTTTACACGAAAAGAAAAACGGCCAAAAGCCCTCACTATTGGACTGTTGGGAGAAACTGACTTGCTCCTAAAGAAGATCATGCCTGAGAGCGCTTACGCGAGAGTATCAAGACTCTACAAGAAGGGGAAGAGCTATTGTTACTATGGCAACAAGCGAGAATGCACGGTCTGCGGCGGGCGCTTCAGGCTCTTCTTGCCTGCTGGAGCCTCAAACCGGCCGAACGCAAAATGCCCCCGCTGCTATTCTCTTGAAAGACACCGCCTGATGTTCGCCTATTTCTTGAATTGTACGGACGTATTCAAAGAGAACAAGCGCATCCTCCACTTTGCCCCCGAATACTGCTTCCAAGAGATATTCACTCGAGCGGAGAATCTCGACTACCATACGGCGGACATTGCTGCAACCAATGCGATGTATCACATCAATATAGAAGAAATACCTTTTGAAGATGGTTCCTTCGACATTGTTGTTGCCAATCATGTTCTCGAACACGTAGACAATGACATCAAAGCCATGAAAGAAGTCTTCAGAGTGTTGAAACCAGACGGCTGGGCACTGCTACAGGTCCCCTTGGATGTTAATAGAGCAACAACATTCGAAGATGAGACCATCGTCAGTCATGAAGAAAGAACAAGAGCCTTTGGCCAGTTTGACCATGTCAGACTGTATGGCAGAGACTACGGAGAAAGACTCAAAGCGGCTGGGTTCAAGGTTGAAGTAGTTGTCCAAGAGGATTTCTTGTCACCGGACATGATCGTGAAGTACGGACTCTTCAACTCTGAAGATATGTACGTATGTAGAAAGTGCTGACCACAATCTCTCCCGTGCTCTGTCTGGAATCTATCTGCGATGCTCAGGTCATCGATCCTGGAGGGCATTCGGTGGATGATAGCGTAGAGCTTCCCTGAAATTCCTTAAAGGGGTCAGAATCTCCCGAGGTTGCTGCTTTCGGCACACAATATCTCTGACAGTAAACAGGAGTTCATACAACACATTCAGGCTCAATACCGCATCAATCGCGAGAGTATAGAGCCTGCCTCTATGTTTGTAACAGTAGGCCCTCAGTCCGTATATGTACTCCTTGTTGAAGGTCAGAGCAGGAAGTTGTTCAATCGCGGACCCGCCATAGTGGCATACCTGAACGTGGGGAATGATGTAGGCCCTGTATCCGGCCTGAAAACACCGGAAAGCTAGATCACCGTCGTTGAAGAAGACAGGGAACCGCTCGTCAAAGAATCCCAACTCCTCTATCAGTCTGCGCGGCATCAGGGTACAACAGAAGGCGGCACCGCCATCGTTGAACGCGACAGGTTCCTTGAACTCCCCGTATTTCTCATATCTTTCACGCTTCCTGATTCGATTTCCAAGGAGGCGGGAGTCAAGCAACAGACCAATGTGGGTATAGATGAAAAAGACGGCTGACAGGGTATGGATACGGCCATAGTACTTTGTTTGGGGAGTACGGTCAGGATTGAGCAGTTTTGGACTTATCATCCCGGCGTCAGGATGGGCCGCCCCAAAGGCCACCAGCCCTTCAAGGGTTCCCTCCAAGAGAGTGATATCCGGATTCATGACCAGGACATATGACCCGGAGGATCTGGAGTACGCAAGGTTGTTGCCTCGGGCAAAGCCGAGATTCTCCTTTGACGCGCAGAGGTTTACCTCCGGGAACTCCTGCTCGACCATAGCGGCGCTGCCATCATGGGAGGCATTATCAACCACGATTATTTCATACGGAATCTTACCTGCGTTTTCCTTGATCGACCGGAGACATTGCCGCAGATAGTCACGGGTATTCCAGTTTACAATCAATATCGAAATATCCATATAACGGCTTCCCCGAAAATAGGAACTTTCTTTCTCCTGGAGCAGTATAGGAGAGAGAACAGTTGGGTGTAAAGAGGCGCCCCAATATCTTCGTCAGAAACAGGAAAACCTGTGGCATTTCATGTCATGACATGCCAAAGCACTGTTTCCCCCTC
>Ga0180434_10002459_pt1 | contig 24715 bp, 19 predicted proteins | sample SS_ome_7_FD_132453 | JGI IMG/M metagenome (GOLD analysis project Ga0180434, IMG submission 132453) | Hypersaline lake sediment archaeal communities from the Salton Sea, California, USA - SS_1_D_2 metaG | ecosystem: Environmental > Aquatic > Non-marine Saline and Alkaline > Hypersaline >... | reverse complement strand
TGGTAAGTCTCAGCACATAGTTGACACTTTTTTCGGTCGTTTTTAGCTTTAGCAAGTCTCAGCACATCATTGACACTTTAACAACTGCATTGCTCTACCGGTGGCCAGAAAGCCGGGCGCTCGCGCCGGAACATGTCAGCCAATGGCACGACTCGTTCACTCAGCGGATAATCAAACTGAGCAACCAACTGGCATATCTCGCTTTCTTTTGGTTGATGGTACACAGATAACTGTTGAACCTCGGTATCTACAGTAGCGCGAATGGTTTTCCCAGCCCATTTTTCCTCGTCCAGTTGCCAACGCTCGTTGAGCATTGAGAAAGTGCCCGCACTTGAGACAAAGCGGATGAAGTGAACCCGCCCTGCGGTGATGGGCATCCGTCCGTGCTGATGTTGGTCAAAGGCGGGTGGCAGGTGCATTGGCACGAAATCGGGTGCGATCTGATCCGCCGTCATGTTGTCGAACTTGGGCAACGGGCGGCGATGACGACAGTAGTGCTCGAAGAAAGTCAACTCGGACTGGACATGCGGCAGGTCGTGAAAGATGGTCCGGCTCCAGAAGTTGGTGTCCCAGACGTCGTTGAAGCTCTCCACCACGGGATTGGCCTCGGGTGTGTAAGTGGGGATGAAGATTACCTCTACCCCCACTAGCAGGCAGAGGCGTACGATGGTGCTCAAAACCCGTTGCCCTCGTCCTCCGCCATTCCAGACGGCATCATTGTCAATGTACAGGCTGCCAGGTAAGCCGACCTCTTGCCAGGCTGAGACGAGAAATTGACTCACCATATCGGCGCTCTTGGGTGTCTCAGCCCGCAGGAATGGCCAACGCCGGGCTTGATCCAGCAAGTTGCATCCGTAGAAACGCCCCTCGCCTCGGATTGATCGAGTGACAAAGTCGAACAAATGCAAGTCGTTCGGCACTTTCACACGAGGCCATGGGTAATCATCTGGCAGTTTCCGTTTCTTTTTCTTCCGTCGCCGCGGTTGAACCAGATCGTGGCGTTGCAAGATACGATTGATAGTGGCCCGGCTAGGAGGTGCAATGTCTGCTCGCTCCAATTCGTATGCCAGCGAATCTGCACCAATGTTAGCATAGCGTAACTCCGGATCTTCACCGGACAAGATAAGCTTCCGCAAGCGAACAACCGCCGCCTCTATGTCGGGTGGAGTACGATTGTGAACGTGATGAGGAGCGCGTGACTGGCTACGTAGACCTTCGCGCCCTCCTTGCCGGTATCGGGCAAGAGTGTTGTAAAACCAGGTGCGACTGCGTTTTAACTTGCGACAAATGTCTGTCGATCTGTGACCACGAATGTGCAGGTCAATGGCAGTTTCTCGCAATGCCGCTGCCGGGTCACTTGGCTGAGCAGGTGCTTGCCTGTCCATACTTGCCTCCTTTGCTTTTTGGAGGCAAGTATATCAGGACTGTCAACTATGTGTTGAACCCTTGTGAGCTAAAAGTGTTAACTATGTGCTGAGACTAAAACTGTAAACGATGTGCTGAGACTTACCAATTACCTAAAGGCCGGCTCAGGGCCGCCGTTGATCATTGTACCCGCTACTATGTCGAAGCTTGACGATTGGGTGGGATTGGCTGCGTTTATGGCGCAGCGGTTCACGGTCTTTTTCTTCGAGCTGCCCGGACACGGCAAGTCGACCCCCCTGGCCCATTATAGCAGCGAACAGATAGCCCAAGTCATCACTGATCTGCTGGACTATTTGAAATTTGACCGAGTCAGCCTGATGGGGTTTTCGTTTGGGGGGCTTTTGACCTTGACAGCCTTGAACCTTCTCTCGCCACGCATCGACAGGGTCATTTTGATCTCACCACTGGTTGACTCTGCGGCGATCCGCTATTCCCAACTGCACAAGCTCTTTCTACGCTCCCTGGTTTCTATGGCGCAAAGCCCCAGGTTGCAGAAATGGGGCCATCAATTTCTGCAATCCGATCTAGGGAGTACTTTCTGGGCGCAGTTTGCGGTAAGGGTGGGCAACGTAGAGCACTTTGATATACTGAAAGAAAATCTGCGGGCTACCTCTTTGCCTACTGTCCAAACGTTGCTCGGGCAGATAAATGAAATCTTCAACACGCATCATTTTGTCGAGTCAGTACGCTATACACAGCCGTGCTACTTTGCTATGTCGGTGATAGATCCCCTGCTCGATTTCCCGTTCACTTCGGACGCGGTCAAGCAGATGTTTTCCAGTGTTGAAGAGTTGCGGTTGAACTTACCCTACCATCACCCGCGTGTATTTCCCACACTGGACTATTTGAATCACACCTATTCTGATCTGTTGGACAGGATAGGTGTCTGAACTCGATAACCAAGGAGTGACGTTATGGTTGAAAACAAAGGAAAACTGATCCGCGAGTTGGGGTTGAAGGAAGGATTGGCAATCGGACTGGGCACGATGATCGGCGCGGGCATCTTTGTGCTTCCCGCCATCGCTGTCGAACGGGCTGGTCAGGCTGCCGCGTTCTCCTATCTGATCGCCGGACTGCTCTGTCTGCCGGTGGCGATGATCATCTCCGAACTGGCGACGGGTATGCCCCGGGCTGGGGGAAGCTACACCTTTATCGCGCAAGCCCTAGGGCCACTGGCCGGTTCGGTCGTCGGCCCTGCCAATTGGCTGGGCCTCACCTTTGCCAGTGGTTTCTACCTTATTGCTGCCGGGCAATACTTGACGCTGTTCGTTCCTATCCCATCTTGGGTTGGCGCAGTCGCCGCAGGTCTCTTTTTCACGTTTCTCAACTACCGGGGGGCCAAGATCTCTGGCAGTGTGCAGAACCTGGTGGTCGTCGTACTTGTCACGATCCTGGCCTTGTTCATCGTCGTAGGGATGCTGCAGGGGCCAGAGATACCCCGTGACCCCTTTCTTCCCCGTGGTTGGAGTGCGGTAGTAGGGACAGTCGGGCTTATCATCGTATCGTTCACCGGTTTCGAAAAAATCTCCACAATCGCCGAAGAGATCAAAAACCCCGGTCGCAACCTGCCGCTGGCGATTGTCGGTTCGGTAGCCATTGCCACCGTTCTTTACGTACTGATCCTCTTCGTCGCTACCGGACTGATGCCACCAGGCAGAATAGACCTCCAGAAGGGCCTGCTCGTCGAAGCGGCCAGTCGCGCAGTTGGACCTGTTGGGGAGACGGTGATGGTAGTCGCGGCATTGCTGGCGACGCTCTCCTCGGCCAATGCAGCGACTATGGCTTCCTCCCGCATCGCTTACGGCATGGGCCGTGATCGTGTCCTGCCGGGCTGGTTCGGCCACGCCCATCCCAGGTTCAACACCCCTGCGCATGGCATCCTCTTCACCGGCGGGCTGGGGACGCTACTGGCGATGACCGGCCGGGCCGAGACGTTGGCCGAAATCTCCAGCGCGCTATTCATGGTTTCCTACGCCCTGCTATGTGTCTCGGTGATCGTGATGCGCGGCGCTAAGCGTCGCTGGTACCGGCCATCATTCCGCGCGCCGCTCTACCCGGTACTGCCGGTGCTGACTGGCTTGCTCTGCCTGGGCGTCATCCTGACGATGGATCCCTTTTCACGCGCGGCAGGTGCGGGACTAGTGGCGCTGAGTTTACTCTGGTACGGTGTCTGGGTGCGCAAACAGGCCGTCGTGACCGGGGAGATCGGGCCGCTATGGGAGCGGGAGCGCCCCCTGGAGGGGGTGATCGAAGCGGCTGAAGCAGCGGTGCGGGATGAGAGGCACGAGGTGTTAATTCCGTTGTTGGAGGAGGCCGATCCCGCCTCGCTGTTGGAACTGGCTACGGCGGTGGCCCTGGCCGACGATCAGGTCGTGATCAGCGTGCTCGACGTAGAAGCAGTACCCGCCCAGGTGCCGTTGGAGTTAGCTCAAAGCCGGTTGCAGCAGCGACGTGGGACGAGGGAATACGCGCTCACACAGATGGTCGCCCAGGCGGCGGAGAGAGGGGTGCCGGTGCGCACCCTCCGCCGCGCCGCTCGCGGCCTGGACACGGGAGTGCTGGCCGTGGTCGAGGCCCGTCCGGCAGTGGGGCTGATTCTGATGAGTTGGCACGGGGCATTGTCGGCGAGCCACATCTATGGCAGCCCGACCAAGCGAATACTGGAGGCAGCCGAGTGCGACGTGGCCGTGCTGCGTACACGAGGACTGAAACAGTTCAAGCGCGTGCTGGCGCCCATCGGTGGGGGACCCCACGCCCGGATGGGACTACGCATGGCCTCGCAGATCGCCCAGGGAGACGAGGGGACGGTGACGGCGCTCCGCGTATTGCGCCCCGGCGACGATCTGGATATGGAAGTGGAAATGCAGGGGGTGCAGCACATGATCACAGACGTGCTGGGCGAGGCTGCATCCAGCGTCTCTGCCCGCACCCTGGTTCACGAGGCGGTAGCCGAGGCCATCCTTCAAGAGGCCGAGGAGGGGGAATACGATCTTCTGGTCATCGGCGCTTCCAACGAGTGGCAAGTCAAAAGCCTTCTCGTGGGGGCGCTGCCTGACGCGGTGGCCGATGGCGCGCCATGTTCAGTACTCATGGTGCGGCGGTACGAATCAACGGGCATCTCCACCACCCGTCGCATCCTGAGCAGTCTGCGAGGCTGGAGATAGTCACGTTCAGAACAACAGATGAGTAATAGCCAGGGGTATTGTGCTCTTGTACTCAAACGTTCGAAAAGGGCCAGACCGAGGAGGAAACGATTATGAAGGCAAGGAATGGCAAGATACTCGTGACAATAGGAACAGTCCTGCTTGTCGCCGTAGTGATAGGTTTTCTGATTGACTTCTTGCCGCAGTGTATAGTGCTGGCGTTAGCAGGCCTGGCCTTTGTCCTTGCGAGCCTGGATGGAATCATCATAGAGCTGGAACGGCGAAACGAGGATTGTGATCGGTCGTAGGAACAGACATCTCCATCATCCGTCGCATCCTGAGCAGTCTGCGAGGCTGGGGATAGTCACGTTCAGAACAATCGACGAGCAACAGAAGGAGGAAAAATGACGGATTGGTATCGCACGGAAGGAGCAGATGTCCTGTCTGACCTGAAGACCCGCCTTGGACAGGGACTTGCGCAGGCCGAAGCCGAACGCCGCCTGGCCGAGTATGGGCCTAACGAATTGATCGAGCGCGGCGTCAAAAGTCCCTGGCGCATTCTGTGGGAACAACTGACAGCGGTGATGGTCGTCATCCTGATCGTTTCCGCCGTGATATCGGCCTTCCTGGGTGACTATGAAGACGCGATCGCCATCATGGCTATCGTGGTGTTAAACGCTATTCTGGGATTCACCCAGGAGTACCGGGCCGAAAAGGCTATGGCAGCCCTGAAAAAGCTGGCTGTGCCCACGGTCAAGGTTCGGCGCGATGGACAGGTGCGCGAAATCTCGGCCCGGGAGCTGGTGCCGGGGGACATCGTGCTGTTGGAAGCCGGGGTGTTGGTCCCGGCCGACGGCCGCCTGGTGGAATGCATGAACCTGCGCACCCAGGAGGCAGCCTTGACCGGCGAATCGGAACCGGTGGAAAAGCATCCCAACGCACTCGCCGGGATAGATTTGTCCCTGGGCGATCGCAAGAACATGGTCTACATGGGTACCGTGGTGACTTACGGGCGAGGACTGGCTGTAGTCACCGAGACCGGGATGCACACGGAACTGGGACACATCGCCGAGATGATCCAGACGGTAGAGCGCGAGCCAACCCCTCTCCAGCGCCGGCTGGAGCAGTTGGGGCGGGGGCTGGCGATAGCCGCCCTGGCGATCGTGACGGTGGTCTTTGTACTGGGATTGCTCCGCGGTGAGGATGCGCGCTTGATGTTTCTCACTGCCATCAGCATGGCGGTGGCGGCTGTGCCGGAGGGTCTGCCGGCCGTGGTCACCATCGCCCTGGCGTTGGGCGCCCAGCGCATGCTCAAACGTCAGGCCCTCATCCGCAAACTGCCGGCCGTGGAGACCCTGGGCTCGGTTACCTTCATCTGCTCCGACAAGACTGGCACCCTGACCGAAAACCGTATGACCGTAACTGTGCTGGACGTGATGGGCGAGACGCAGCGCGTGGACACCCTGTTGCGCGATGGAACCCCGGTGCTGGACGCCGATCTGGTGCCGGGAGAAAGGCCCCAGGTTCGCAGCCTGGGGCTGCTGGTCAAAGCTGCGGCCCTGTGCAACGACGCTACGCTGACAACAACAACGACAGATGGCGACAGCGACGAGTACCAGGCCATCGGGGATCCGACCGAGGGAGCGCTGGTGGTGGCGGCCGCCCAACTGGGTCTCGTGAAATCACAACTCGATCAGCGTTGGCCGCGCGTCGCGGAAGCGCCCTTCACCTCCGAGCGTAAACGGATGACCACCATCCACCAGGTCAACGTGTCCCCAGAACAGACCGACGCCCCCTGGCGGGACGCGCCCTTCGTGGCCTTTTGCAAGGGCGCGGTAGACGGGATGTTGGAGATTACCAGCCAGGTCTGGACCGGCGACCGGGCGGCGCCGGTGACGGACGATCTGCGCCAACGCATCCTCGCCGCCAACGATCGGCTGGCCCAGGATGGTCAGCGCGTGCTGGGCGTGGCCTTCCGTCCGTCATCCACACGCCCGGCGACCGCCGACGAAGCGGAGTTGGAACGAGAGATGACCTTTGTTGGCTTGATCGGTATGATCGACCCACCGCGCGCCGAAGTGAAGGACGCCGTGCAGACCTGCAAGACCGCCGGCATCCGCCCGGTGATGATCACTGGCGACCATCCCCTGACGGCTCAACACATCGCCCGCGAGTTGAGCATCGCTGCCGACGGCCGGGCATTGACGGGTCAGGAGTTGGCCCGTATGTCGGTGGAGGAACTGGAGGACGTCGTCGAACAAGTGCCGGTCTACGCCCGCGTCTCCCCGGAGCACAAACTCAAGATCGTCCAGGCGTTACAAGACCGGGGGCACATCGTCGCCATGACGGGCGATGGCGTCAACGACGCCCCGGCCCTCAAGAAGGCGGACATCGGGGTGGCTATGGGCATCACCGGCACCGATGTTTCCAAGGAGGCGGCCGACATGGTGCTCCTGGACGACAACTTTGCTACTATCGTGAACGCCGTGGAAGAGGGGCGCGTCATCTATGACAACATCCGCAAGTTCATCAAGTACACCATGACCTCCAACTCGGGCGAAATCTGGGTCATGCTGTTGGCTCCCTTCCTGGGCATGCCGTTGCCCTTGTTGCCGTTGCAGATCCTGTGGGTCAACCTGGTGACCGACGGGCTGCCCGGGCTGGCGCTGACGGTGGAACCGGCGGAACGAGGCACGATGCGCCGTCCCCCTCACCACCCTCAGGAGAACATCTTTGGACGGGGGATGGGGCGGCACATCCTGTGGGTGGGAGTGCTCATGGGATTGGTCTCCCTGAGTATGGGCTTCTGGGCCTGGAATACCGGGCGGCAGGACTGGCAGACCATGGTCTTTACCACGCTAACCCTGTCCCAGATGGGGCACGCTCTGGCGATCCGTTCGGGCCGAGACTCGCTGTTCAAGATTGGGTTGCTCTCAAACAGAGCCTTGCTGGGGACAGTGTTGCTGACGTTTGCTCTACAAATGGGCGTGGTTTATGTTCCTTCTTTTCAAGACTTGTTCGAGACCGTTGCCCTGCCCCCTGTTGACTTGGCCATCAGCCTGGCGTTGAGCACCGTGGTCTTCTGGGGAGTGGAGCTGGAAAAGTGGCTGTTGCGACGTAATTGCTGACGAGGAGGGTCGTTCGATGGGACAATATGGTCACCGATGTGGCCCTGGAAGCGATCTGGCCTGCGGGTGTGGCAAGCCTATGCCGGTGAAAGCAAAAGACGTTATCCACGAACAGTTGCTTCGCTGCACCTGGTATTGTGCGATGTGGTTTGAGGAGGTGACGTGTGAGCAGACATATCCTTATCGTTGACACCGACGCCCTGTTGCGCCACAGTCTGGCCTTCAACTTGAAAAAGGCCGGTTACCGCGTAAGCACCGCCGCTACCGCAGAGGACGCCATACGCCAGGCGCGTCTCGATCCGCCGGACCTGGTGTTGTTAGACACCGATCTACCTGGATTGGAGTCGGGCATATTATTGCGCAACCTGCGACAGCGGATTAACGTCCCGATAGTATTTCTCACCACACGTTGCCGCGAGTTGCGTCAGGAGCTTGCGATACCCGGCGTCGACGATTACGTCACCATGCCCTTTGACATTGACAGGCTGCTGGACAGCATCGAAGCTGTGTTGCGCCAGGCTCCTCTGAAGCCGGAAGGAGACATAATCCGCCAGGCATCAAGGGAGGAAACTTGAGTCAATCTGCAACCGAAGCGAAGAAGCGAGCAGCTTGGCGGGCCGCGTATAACCGTACGCCCGGCCTGTTTGGGTGAATCTAGCATAACTTTTCATCGTAGAGGAGGCGCCGTTTGTCACTATCAAGTATTCTCTATGTCGTCATCAGCGCCTGTCTGTCCGTCTATGGTTTCAATGCGTTCTTTTTCATCTTCTTGTACCTGAGACACAGGCGAGAACAAACGCCGTGCCCGCCGCTCGACACATTCCCGGCGGTTACCGTACAACTGCCGATCTACAACGAGATGTACGTGGTGCAGCGGATCATCGACGCCGTGGCCCGGCTGGATTGGCCGCAGGATCGCTTGCAGATCCAGGTGTTGGATGACTCGACCGACGAGACGGCACGCATCGCGCGTGAGTGCGTCGAACGGTATCGGCAGCAGGGCTTTGACATCACCCTGATGCGCCGCGCCAACCGCACAGGGTTCAAGGCTGGTGCGATGAACGAAGCCATGACCGGCGTGCGGGGTGAGTTCATCGCCGTCTTTGATGCCGATTTTGCGCCTGCGCCCGATTTTCTACGCCACACGATACCCCACCTGGTCGCCGACCCGGGCCTGGGGTTCGCGCAGGCCCGGTGGGGACACCTGAACGACGAGTCCTCAATGCTGACCCTTGCCCAGGCAATCGCGGTAGATGGCCATTTCGCAGTTGAACACACAGCTCGCGAAAGCGCCGGTTGGCTGACACAGTTCAACGGCACGGCCGGGGTGTGGCGAAGGCAGTGTATCGAGGCGTGCGGCGGGTGGGATGGGAGCGTATTGACCGAGGATGTCGACCTCAGTTATCGCGCCCAGCTCGCGGGGTGGCGTGGGCGCACGCTGACCGACGTGGTCGCGCCTGCGGAGCTGCCCGCGCAGGTGGCAGCGTTCAAACGACAGCAGTTCAGGTGGGCCAAGGGAACTGTGCAGTGTTTGCTCAAGCACAAAGGGGCGTTGGCGCGTGCGCCCATCTCTTGGGTAGCCCGTCTCCAGGGATTTCTTCACCTCAGCGGCTATTTGGCTCACCCACTGATGATTGCAGTTATGCTGAGCGTTTTGCCTTTGATTTGGTATGATCTACTTGACCGCTGGACGGCGCCATTTCTGGGCCTGGCTTCCTTTGGCCCGCTGACGATGTACACCCTGGGGCAGTGCGTCCTATATCGCCACTGGTGGCGGCGACTCGAGGCCATACCAGCCTTGATTTGCATTGGCATAGGTCTGGCGCTGAACAGCACCGTCGCTGTCGCCGAGGCGCTACTGGGGGTCGAGAGCGCTTTTAAGCGAACACCCAAGTTTCGGCTGGAGGGGAAAAACAGATATTGGCAGGGTCGCCAATACACTTTGTCGTTGAGCGCATCAACCTGGGGAGAGGTCCTGCTGGCGCTTTATGCGCTTCTAACGGTATGGGTTGCCGCAGTCAAAGGGAGCGTGGAAGCGATCCCCTTCCTGTTGTTGTATGTGGTCGGGTTTGGGTACGTGAGCGTCCTCGGGTTGAGTGAGTCGTTCAAGCAGTACTCCAGGCGACAGCGGTCACGGCGAGCGCCGCCGGTAAGTAGACCCGCAGGTTGATGCTCGCATGGAAACGGAGGTATCCCAAATGAGCGGAGAGAAACGCTGCACGGTCATCGGTGCAGAGCCGGGAGGCAAGGCGGTGGCGGCGCACCTGGCATTAGTGGGTGTTGCGGCACAATCGCTGATGAGGTGGACCACGTGAACCAAACTGAAAAGGGAATAAACTTCCGACAGCAATACAGAATGCAGGTTCTGGGCATCCGCCGCCACGGGGCGACTATCGTGCGCAAGATTAGCCGGATCAAGCTAAAGACCGGCGATCAGTTACTCATTCAGGGCCATCGGGCGAATATCGCGGCATTGGACAGGGACAATACCTTTCGCATCCTCGGCACTGTAGATTATGCACATCCAGATTTCCCACGCGCACCGACCACCATCGCCATCTTTGCCGGTGTGCTGGCGATGGCGACGTTTAACCTGCTCTCCCTGCCGGTGGCGGTCCTTCTGGGGGCGCTCTTGGCCTTTATGACGCGCTGCATCACTCCCGAAGAGGTCTACCGTGAGGTCGAATGGAAGGCGTTGATCGTGATCGGCAGCATCCTGGCCGTCGGCAGCGCCATGGAACACACAGGTACGGCCAAGTTTCTCGCAGCACAAATTGTGGACCTCGTCGGCCAGGCACACCCGGTATGGCTGCTCACGGCCTTCTTTGCCCTGGCACTGCTGCTCACACAGCCGATGTCCAACCAGGCGGCGGCAGTGGTGGTTGTACCCATCGCGCTCCAGACGGCTTTTCAGTTGGATTTGAACCCACGGACTTTTGCCATAATGATCGCGGTAGCAGCCAGTTGCTCCTATCTAACCCCGCTGGAGCCTTCCTGCCTGATGGTCTATGGGCCAGGGCGCTACCGCTTCCTAGATTTTCTCAAGGTCGGGTCGCTGCTTACAGTTCTGATCTACATTCTCGCCATCGTCCTCGTGCCGTTGATCTGGCCGTTGTAGCATTGTTTCCGCTTGTCTTATTGGTTGTGGCGCGATATGGAGGAATTCAGCCATTATGAATAAACCCTGGTCATCTTCTACACGGATCCTGGTTACGACTTTCATTCTGCTGGGAGCGGTCTGGCTTGCGGTTATGGCGATCCCGCTGCTCAACGCCCTGGCGATTTCCGCATTATTGGCCTATCTGCTGGACCCCGTGGTACAGTTGCTTACGCGCCGAACCCGGCTGGACCGTCCCCTGGCCGCCATGTTCGTGTATCTGCTTTTCCTCTTGGTATTGGCCAGTATTCCGGCCGCGCTGGGTGCGGTAGCTGTGGATCAGTTCCACTACCTTGAGGCGGATTTTACGGCAGCGTTAGATGCGCTGAAGCAGTGGCTGTTCCAGCCCATAGATGTCCTTGGTTACCAGTTTCAACCACAAGCCCTGCTAAACAACTTGGAACAGCTTGTAGGTAGCTCCCTCGCCACCTTACCGGAAGGTTCGCTCGACGCCATATCCGACGTGACCACCAACCTGTTGTGGGGACTGGCGATCCTCGTCAGTCTCTACTACTTTCTCAAAGATGGCCCCAGGATCAAGCCGTGGCTGGTGGGGCTTGCGCCTGACGAATACCAGGCTGAGATGCGGCGACTGCTCGACGAGGTTGACAACGTGTGGGGAGTATTCTTGAGGGTGCAGCTTTTGATTTTCGTCGTCGTGGTTATCCTTATGGCGGTCGGTACCCTCTTGGTAATCTGGCTGTTCCGGACGGGCCTACTGAAATTCTCGCCCCTTGGTTTGATCCTGTTGTTGATCCTGGTCTATGTCGCTGCCCAGCAGGCGGACAACTTGTGGCTTCGCCCTCGGCTTATGGGCAGGCGACTCCGTTTGCATCCAGGACTAGTATTCACCGGTTTGATCGGGGCGCTGGCCCTGAGCGGCGTATTTGGCGCGATCATCGTGGCGCCCTGTATAGCCACTGGAAAAGTGATCGGCAGGTACGTTCGCTGTAAACTGCTGGGGATTCCTGCGTGGGAGGATCTAGGCGCAGTCGACAGCAATGAAGAGCAGGGCAATTTACCCAACGAAGGGGGATGAGAGGCAACGACGCTCTATCCAGTATCAGCGGAGAACACAACGAGGAAAGCAGCGAGATCCTTTTGTGTGGATGTGTTTTTCGTATTGGCTCTCCTGGTGGCAGGAGGGTACTCTTTCGTTCGGTGGATTCACTACCAAAGACACAGATCAGGAGAACTACTATGAACAAGAATAGCCATCGTGTACCCTGGTGGGCCATCGCCCTGGATGTTATCATCATCGTAGCAGGGTTCGTCGCCGGCTACTGGATGCGATACACCGTTCGCTGGTTTCGGGACATCGCCTACGATGCCCCACTCTCGGCCTATATCCCTCACCTGATTCTGTACGTGTTCCTCCTCCCTCTTTTCTTTGTAATGGACGGCGTCTACCGTCACTGGCAGGGTTCCTGGATGGAACAGATGTATCGCATTGTCAACGCCACAGCAAAGATGACAGTACTGGTGCTGGCGATCACTTTTGTCTTTCGTTCCCTTTTGTACTCCCGTGGGATGTTGCTCGAAATTGGCATCCTGATCATTCTGCTGATGGGTGTGATACGGGCAGCGGAAGGCATCGTGATCGCCCATCTGCGGACCCGGGGGATTGGCGTGAGTCGTGTCGTCATCGTTGGGGCCGGGCAGGTGGGACGGACAATACTGGGTATCATCAGCGCCCAGCCGCATTTGGGTTACCGGATCATTGGTTTCGTGGATGACAATCCTGAGAAGAGCCACATCGACATCGGTCCCTTTCAAGCCCTCGGTCCACTGAATAACTTGTCTGCCATCATTGATCAGGAACAAGCAGGTGAAGTGATCGTTACCCTTCCCTGGACATACCACCGTAAGATCACGAGCATTGTTCGAGAGTGCGAACGGCGGAGGGTGCGGGTTCGCATCGTCCCTGATATGTTCCAGATGAGTCTGGGGCAAGTGGACCTGGAAGACTTGAGTGGAGTGCCTCTCGTCGGCGTGCGAGAGGTCTCTATGAACAAAAGTGCGTTGTTGATCAAGCGGATCATAGATGTGGCGGGAGCAGCCGTAGGACTTGCCTTGGCTACGCCCCTGTTATTCCTGATCGCCCTGGCCGTCCGGTTGGACAGTCCCGGCCCGATCATCTTCCGTCAGCCCCGCGTGGGGCTGGGAGGACGGATCTTTTGGATGTACAAGTTCCGCTCTATGCACGAGGATGCCGGTGAAGAGCAGGAAACGCTGGTCCACATGAACGAGGCCAAAGGTCCTATTTTCAAGATCCGGCGTGATCCCCGTTTGACCCGCGTGGGCCGTTTCCTGCGACGGACCAGCCTGGACGAGCTGCCCCAGTTGGTGAATGTGATGAGGGGGGAAATGAGCCTCGTCGGACCACGTCCTAACCTGCCCTCGGAGGTGGAGGAGTATCAAGAGTGGCACAAGAAACGACTGGAGGTTCTGCCAGGGATGACCGGTCTCTGGCAGGTCAGCGGTCGCAGCCATCTCTCCTTCGCTGAAATGGTCCTGTTGGACATCTACTACATCGATCACTGGTCGCTCTGGCTGGATATCAAAATCCTGATGCGCACCATTCCCAAGGTGCTGTTCGGTGAAGGAGCATATTAAACATTGGACAATGACGAGACCGTTACTTTGCGATACATCCATCAAAGGAGAGTTTAGCTTTGCGGATCGGACAACTGACAGACTGCTACAAGCCGACGACTAACGGGGTGACCCACTTGGTTTACCTGCACAAAAAAGTCTTGGAAGCCTGGGGACACCATGTCTATGTCTTCACCCTCGGCAACGAGGACTATCAGGACACCGAGCCAAACGTCATTCGCTCCCCGGCAGTGCCTCTCTCCGAGACCGGCTACCATTTGGGCTTTCGCTACTCCAGCCGAGCGCGGAAACTGGCGGAGACGATGGACGTTCTCCACGTTCACCATCCCCTCCTGGCCGGCCGCCAGGCAATCCGCATCGCCCGCAAGGCCAACATCCCCCTGGTTTTCACCAACCACGCCCGTTACAGCCTGCTGGCCTGTTACTACCTCCCTTTTCTCTCCGAGGAACTATTCGACAGCTTTCTGAAGGCTTACTTCCCCCACTTTACCGCCCAATGCGACCTGGTGGTGGCGCCCTCCCAGGGCGTGCTTCGGTGGCTGGAGAGCCTGGGGGTAAAAACGCCTATCGTTGTTATCCCCAATGGAGTGGATGTGAATCGCATAACCTGCCCCACCGCCTGCCTCACCAGGGACGACCTGGGACTCCCGGAGGAGGCGTGCGTGGCGATCACGGTGGGACGAGTGGGACCAGAGAAGAACCTGGTCTTTCTTTTGCGCGCTTTCAGCCAGGCTGTCGAACAATCACGCGACTTGCACCTGGTCATCGTCGGCGATGGGCCGAAGAGAGAGGACCAGGAGGAGATGGCCCGTTGGGCACGGTTGAATGACAGGGTTCACCTGGCGGGTGCGGTGCCCTACGAGGAAGTACCCAATTGGCTGGCAATGGCCGATTTTTTCGTCATCGCCTCGACGGCTGAATCCCACCCCCTGGCTGTGCTGGAAGCGATAGCAGCGGGTCTGCCCATTCTGGGCATTCCGTCCCCTGGTATTGATGAGAGCATTCAAGATGGAAACAACGGTCTCCTCAGCCCAGAGGATGTGGAGGCTTTCGCCCACCGGATGACCCGCCTGGCGATGGATGTCGACCTGCGAGATCGACTGGCCGAGGGAGCCCGCCAGAGCCGATGCCGGTTCGACATCCGCCGCACTTCTGCTCGGCTTCTGGCCCACTATGAGCGGCTGGTGGTGGAGGAGCGCCGCCGAGATGATAGTACTGCCCCAACAGCATTTCCTGATTAAGGGCAATACCCGAAAAAGGATCTATGCCAAAAAGATTTCGTTCTACTAGAGACCACAAGATTGTTATTCTTGCTCAACCTGAAAGCATTGCTATGACCAAACTGCACTTATTGTGGCAAAGACGACTTGTGCCGCACACGGTTGCCCTGATTATCTATGTGTTGATCACTGGGATGACTTTGAATCAATTGGCGCTTCATCTCGGTGATGCATTGCCAGGCGATGGACAACACTATGATTATGCCATATTTTGCTGGGACATGTGGTGGATGCGTCACTCTCTGATTGAGATGCGGACAATTCCCCTACAGACAGACTTTCTTATCTACCCATTCACTCATAGCCTGGCCTTGCATACCTTTGTACCGCTTTGGGGCCTTCTTTCTATCCCTCTTCAATCGTTCATACCGATAAACGCGATTCTAAACATATTCATCGTTGCCTCCTTTCTTCTCACTGCGTACTTTACTTTTCTATTTGCCTATCGCCACGGTAGTTCCTGGCCCCTTTCTGTGATGGCCGGAACTTTGATGGCGTTTACTCCTCCCATGATCGATCGGACTGTCCACGCGCATCTCAATATGCTGGCAATGTGGTGGATTCCTCTTTCCCTGTTGACATTCGATTGGGTCTGCCGCTCGCAGCGCCTGGGTGCTGTCCTCCTTTTGGTTTCTTGCTTGTACGCTGCCCTGTTGACGGACCTTCAGTATATGATGTGGGTCCCAATGGTCCTCGTCCCTTATGCATTGGTCCAATTGTTGTCCCCAGAATTCCGTTCTGACCGAGCCCGCTGGTACAGTCTGTTGGCCCGCCTCAGCTTGGCTGTCCTGATATTCGCCTGCCTGGTACTGCTTTACCCTGTCTCTCAACTGCTTCAATTGGATACGAGCAGCTATCCTCGTGCCTCTTTGAAAACTCCTATCTTTTACTCTTTCCCTATCTCTGCTTTCTTTCGAGGTGGCTCAGGCAATTTTACCATTGGCCTCCTCATTCTCCCTATGACGATGGTAGTGTGGGTTCTTGGGGGAGCGCGCAAGGGAGGGTGGTTGTGGCTGGCTATAGCAGCCGCTTCGCTTCTTCTCGCCCTGGGTCCCTACCCGACTCTGGAGCCGCATACAGAGGCCATTCGATTCCCCTTGCCGTACCTCGCGCTCCACAAACTGCTTCAGGGCCGATACCGTTGTCCTGTGAGATTTGCCATTCCTGCCGTCTTTAGCCTGAGCGTCTTTATTGCTCTGAAAGGCCGGGCCGTGTTTGAGCGCTTTAGAGTAGCACAGTCCCTTCGTCTTGGTCTGATTGGCGTAATGTTGCTCCTCATCATTATGGACTATGGCTTGTGGCGTCCGTTTCCGATCTTTTTCCCCAGAAATTATGCCGTGTACCAGAAGGTTGCAGAAGATCCTAGAGACGTCACTTTGTTGGAAGTTCCCTTTGGAGTAGACACAGGGTATACTTTGTTTGGGCACGGTCACCAATTGATCTACTATCAGCCTATCCACAAGAAACGGATTCCTAGCGGCGCACTCTCTCGGATGCCCTTGACGACCGTAGATTTCTTTCGCTCATTTAACTTGTTCAGTGCCATGGCCGGAAGGGCAGATATCGATCCTGTTGCTATGGATGAGCTATCGCAACTGGTTGAGCAGTGGAATATTGGCTATGTATTTGTACACCGCGATCTGTTGAGCCAAGAAGAGCTACAACAACTCTTACCGTTTTTTGCGATACATCCTTCACTCTGTTTCTGGCAGGTGGAAGAGGATCTGCTAGTCTATCGAACGCGTCCACTGGGGGGCTGTCCACCAGCGGAAGGAATCATTCGAGTAAACTTGGGCTCGCCCGAGGACGCGACTTATGCCGGCGCCGGCTGGTATCTGCCAGAGAATATAGGCGGGGTGATGGGGCGTTGGGCGGGTGATATCCAAACGGCTACGCTCCGCTTTGATCTGAAACCGCAGACCTATTGCATTCGTTTTGAGGCTTGGGCATATCCTCCTGACCAAGTAGTAACCATTGAAGCCAACAATGTCGCAATCGCTACGCTCCCCATGCCAGAGACGTGGGCAGTCTACTCTGCCACTATACCCACTGCTGTCATTTGGGCAGGAGAACCGACACAAATCGAATTTAGCCACACAATCTTGCTCTCACCGTATGAGCGAACCCAAGGCGAGAGCCCGGATCAACGTGCTCTCGCCGCGGCTTACGACTGGATAGTAATCGAGCCATGCACGGAATGACAAAGAATAGAGTCTGGCGAACCTGGCTCCCCGGCCTGATCGTTTTGGGAGTATTGCTGCTTATCTACAGTGGGACGTTGCAGCGCGACGTAAATGGTAGCGATCACAGCTACATGAATGACGTGGGAGAGATCCAGGTTGCACTAAACCTCTGGGGAACGATTCACTTCACAGGCTATCCATTATTCACCCTCCTGGGCGCTCTGCTGACCCACATGCTGCGGGTCGTGGGTCTCTCCCCGGCTGCTGCCGCATCTGCCGTGGCCACAATGTGGTCGTTGCTGGGTCTCGCTGCCGCATATTGGCTCATCGCCCGCGTCACAGAAGGGGCGTACGAGCTGGCGGCTCTCGCTGTGCTGGCGCTGGGTCTGGTAGAGACGCTGTGGATCCATAGCGTTGTGGCTGAGGTGTACAGTTTTAGTCTGTTTCTGACCAGCGTGACCTTGCTGGTAGCCATCAAACTCACCGACCACTGGAATGAGCGGCGCTGGTGGCTGACAGTCGCCCTTTTGGGTGTAGGCGCCGAGCACCATCGCCTGCTGCTTTTGCTTATACCTTCCGTGTTCCTACTGGCTGTGCCCGCTCTTTGGAAAAGACGCTCCAACTGGCTCACCCTCAGCCTAAAGTCCGTTCTTATATTTGCGCTCCCTTTCCTGGCTTATCTCTACTTACCTCTCCGTGCTCTTCAGGGTTCCTCCTGGGTATATGGTCAGCCAGGCACCTGGGATGGTTTCTGGAACGAATTCTCTGGGTGGGAGGCAACTACCGATTTCATAGAATGGCCTGGCAATCTCACCGCCTGGTTTGATGACCTTCATTTTCTCACAAGCCAACTACAGCAACAGTTGCCAGCCATCGTACTGCTGGCGGGGATTGCCGGGCTGGTCTGGCTGACGTGGCGTCGTACGTTTTGGACGGGTCTGGGATTTTTGGCGGGGACTTTTGCCTTTATGACGTTTGTGTTAATATTTCCCCGGGCTGTGTGGCCCCCCGCCGTGTTGATGCCAAGTATGTTATTCCTGATGCTGGGGCTGGCGGTTCTACTGCATCGTCTAGCACGCATAGCGCCCGTTCTTCGATGGGGGGTATGGGGAGGGCTGTTGCTGCTCTCGCTGTGGCTGTTCTGCACCAACTTGCCATTCGTTCACAGCCTGGTGAGTGACCGAGGGGGCAGACAAGTCATCCAAATGTTGCGGTCGCTCAAAGACGCGAACCTTCCTGGCGGTCGCAATGTAGTGGCGTTACCTTGGGGAGAAACCTTTTTTGCCGCTGGATATGGATTATATGTGACGAATGAACTGGATGGATTTGAACTCGTGGACCACAGAGCAGACTTTCGGTCTATCGTACAGCGGGAAGGCAAAATCATCACCTTGGCGTTCAACCTGGGCAATTGGCCTTTATACTGGTGGGCCGATATCTTGGGTGAAGCGCATTATTCCTCGGTCGCGCCAGGGGTCGCGGTAATCAGCCGGGATGTGCTGTACAAGGATATTCCCGTGGGGATAGGGTTTGACTTGGGAAATGGCATACTCGTCCGGGCCGTGGATTTGTGTTGGGAAGAAGAAGATAGATTGGGAGTGACGATCTATTGGGAAGCGACGCAGCGAATGCATTCGGACTATCGGGTAGCGGTTCACCTTATCTCCAAAATTCCCCCGGAGAGCGCCCAGCAAATCTTGGATCAGACTGATTCCCTCAATCCTGTCGGAGGTTGGTACCCCACTAGTCTTTGGACGACAGGAGAAGTAATACGAGATGATTACGCTCTGGTCGTTCCACCGGGTACCCGTCCGGCTGCGGTGCGGGTTGCGATGTACCAATTGGAAGAAGGCGGCCGGTTCGTGAATACGGAATGGCTTTCTCTTCCCTTGCCGGAACGGCCAGATGCACGTCCATAGTAGGGGTAGCGAGTGATAATGGGGCAAAACGACAAGGTCTTGCAAGGAGGAATTGTGCTTTCTTTGGAGGCTAACGCATTTGAAGCAAGACAGTAAGGGTGCGACTGCCAAGCGACAAGAACGCCAAGCTCAAATTTTCCTGATAGCAACAGACGACAGAAAGAGTCGCTCATATCGGTTCCTGGGTGAGATATGGTATTCTTTTCCCATTGGAATTATTGACGATATAAATGAACCATCGCTGGTAGCATGGCTGATTAGCCTTGCCAATCAACGAGCTATCTGAAATGGTCACTAAACAGCAAGATGGAGGTAGTTATGTCTGATACAAATCTTGATCTTTCCATCATCATTGTCTCTTGGAACGTAAAAGGCTTGCTGAGAGCTTGCTTGCAGTCTATCTATGATACTGTCCCTCCCAGATTACGTTACGAAATTTTTGTAGTTGACAATGCCTCCCACGACGGCAGTCCAGAGATGGTTGCGCAGGAATTTTCCGATGTGCGACTCATCGCCAACGAGGATAACAAGGGCTTTGGACCTGCCAACAATCAAGGACTGCGGCTATGCCAGGGACGCTACGTCTTACTCATCAATCCCGACACAGTCGTACCGGCGGGCGCTATTGACCGGATGCTTACTTTTATGAAACAACACCCTCGTGCCGGGTTGATGGGGCCGGAATTGGTGGATGGAGATGGACAATTGCCATTTAATTGGGTGCGTTGTACGCCGCGTCAGATGACCGAATTTCTCATCGAAAGTTTGGCCTCGCTGAGTCAGGATCAGGCGCGTATTCTATTTCCCGCGCCGCGCCGCGTGCCTATCCTGACCGGAGCTTGCTGGCTGGTTCGGCGTGAAGCAATCGTAGAGATAGGGCTTTACGACGAAGATTTATTTTTGTATGCCGAGGAACCTGATGTATGTACCAGAATGCACAATGCAGGATGGGAGATATGGTTCTTGCGCGACGTTCAAATAACGCATTATAAAAGACAAAGCACCCGACAGTGCGGTGGTAAGTTTTTCTTATTATTGGAAGCAGGGCATTTCTTTCAAAGTATGCTGATTTGGCTCAAAAAACGGTGGCAGTTAAATAACGCCAAGCGACGAACCCGAGAAGAGCTGAACCACCTGTCTGAGTAGGCCTATTTGGGCTGTATTGCCCGAAAGTCAGCTCAATCCCTGAGAAACTCGGCATCCTAACGGATCGATTACCGCGTGCTGGTTGACACACTTGAGTGAGAGTACAAGGCGCTGGCCTTCTGCCCCTCCAATAGCCTGCTAACTGGCAGACGATCATGATCAGCGTAAAGAACGGAGCAAAGAGCTACAAAATCACACCCTGTCTATCCCAGCTTCTCTGTCAATATGCACAAAATCAGAGAAATCCGCTACGCTCTGCGCACGTTCCTCCGCCAAGGCTGCAAAGAGTATCTCGCTGTGCCCCCTACCAGGATAGATCTTTAATTTGCTTTGAGCGCCCGCCTCACTGCAATGCCGCGTGAAAGTCTACGGCTATGCTTACAGGCACCGTCTGATCCTCATCACCGTGGATGAGCAAAATGGGAGATAGATCCGGCTGCACGTAGTTAATGGGGAACACTGTGGAGAAATTCTCTTGTCCGCCCATCACCCCAATCATCGCTCTCATCAGAGGTGTGTCTCCCTTGCCTTCACCCTGCCCGAAGGCATACTGAGCACTGATATCGTATCCACTGTTCGCAAGTATTACACCGCAGACCTCATCCTTGGTATGCCTGTAAGCGTGCAAGAACCGTGGCTCCAACATCGCCAATCCGACCAACTGTCCGCCGGACGAGTGCCCGCCGATCACCACCCGCCTGGGATTGCCACCGTATTGCTCGATGTTCTCCAACGTCCAACTCAAGGCCGCGGTTACCTCGTGGGTCATCTGTTCATAACCGGCGTCTGGATAGAGTGTATGGTCGGGAATGACCACCACCATCTTTTCTGGTAGCAGTTTCATAGCAGCAGGTGCAAACAACTCCTTGCGAAACTTGCTCCACCCTCCACCATGTACAAAGATCAGCACTGGATGATCTGTGTCCCCAGCTGGTGAATAGACGTTCAGACGAACTTTCATCTTGGGATGGAAGGCAACATCTCGGGCCAAGTGCTCATATTCCATGTAGAGTTTCTTGGCGATGGGGATAACCTCGTACAGTTTTACGTAAAACAACAAATCGGTGATTTTCATATTGTTTTTCTCATCGTTCGCCTACCCAAGCCCCAGTAGATATACACCAAGTGCTCAAAGCTCAATGACTCTGGGATGCTGTGAAAAGCCTGGTAGATGCGGATAGCTTCTTCCCGATCTTGATCATCCCAGTTCCAACGAGGATCTTTGAAAAGGAGATGACCATGGAAGACGTATTATTCAACCGCATGTCTTCGGGTATACCAGAGATTTCTTCACTCCAAGATTGCTTCTCCAGTCAGCCAGCCAACATTTTCCTACTGTCCAAGGTGCTGATCATTCGGCTATAAATGTAGAAATCCAGGTCCCTCAATTTTTCCAACCAGGTAGTTGGGCCGGAAATATCGGCGGGCACAGACGTTCGAGTCTGGCTTGGAGCGCCTCCAACTCTTTCAATGTCAGTATCTTGTGGAAGAACCTGACTGGTCGGGCCAGCGTCCAATAGAAGCGGTTGGAGACGAGGCCCAAGGGCCAGAGAATGGCCAGAGCAACTCCCAAGCCTCTGGTTACATCTGTGCCGTGGGTTATGAAAGACGGGGGCAGTGGGAAGAGATAACCGAGTGAAAAGATGCTGAGTTTGGTTACAAAGAGGATAGCCGCGACAACCGAGGCCAGTAGCGCTGCAAATGTTCTCAAACGAACGGGAAGATCGTTCTCGTTGTGATAGGCTCGGGTGAGGGCCCGAATTGGAACGATACCCACTTCGATGATGGCATATACATAGAACAACCCCACGAACAGAACTTCCAAACCATTGGTGGGAATGATGTGAGCGGTACACTCAGGATCTCTGCCGGGGCCGAAAGGGAAGACAATTACAAGAAGACCGATGGTGACAACCAGATAAGGCAGCAACCAACGTGGCTGTTCATTGCAGAAACCGACGTAGGGGAAATAGACGGCCAGTGTCGCGAAAAGATACGATAACAGCCACGATAGGTTGTTTATACTGGGATTGTTCCTCTGTTGACGATCAGGGCGTCTGACTCACCATCCACATCTGGGACGATGCTGGGAACGAAGCGATGGATCCAGGTGGGTATGTCTATGTTATTCTTGATCGCCCCAGTTTCCGCGTCTTCTTTCCTTGTGTTTTGAAGGGTTTGTGATCCATTTGTTCCGACCGTGCCTCCCCGTACTTGGGAACTGTTCAGGAATAACCTCGTACTTTTCCCTGGGAAAACACGGCCCAAACACCGAAGTCAATTTTGAACGACTCCTCCTTAGCTACTTGACCGAGAGTTCTGCTTTGAATACACCTGCAATGGAATGTACTACAAACCTTGCTTGCCCTACCATCGCTGCATTGGCAACTCTGGGCTCAAGCAAGCTTGTCCCTACACTGACAGGATGATACCTCGATGCACTCCTTATCCCTCCTCAACCTCGCTACAGGATCGTCCTCCCAGCCGCCACCAGAGCACTCGCCTGACCTCCTCCATCGCCACCCTGGCTGCCCATAAGCCCAGGCAGAGTATGACCACCCACACCCCAAGCAGTCCCCATATCAGCTGGTTCGGCAGCATGACCAGCACTGTAGCACTCCACAACAGTCCCAGCGATCCGAGAATCCCCAAAATCATCGTCGATGTCACTGTGCCCCAGAACCGCCACCGTGATCGCACCGTCATCACCCATTCCTCCGGTCCCGCTGCCATCCGCAGTCCACTTGACCACGCCCGTTCGGTGAGCCACCACCACAGCGACGCTATCCGTTCCTCCCTGATCCCAGGAATATGGAAACGCCACCAGGGCCATTGCAACCCTTGTTTCGGTTTGGGTATTTTCACTTTCCACCACCGTCCCGACCACTCCGGCCGCAGTGGATACCGCCAGACCCACATCTTCAGACGCAATCGTTCCCACCGCGATAATTCTTCCCCCTTCTGACGTGCAAAATCCCACACCAGCCAATGCATCCGGTATGTTCCTTTTTCTTTGTCCAAAACCTCTACCAATTGCATTCGGGCCAGCGCCCCCCACACTTCAGCGGCCTCTCCGGCGCTCACTTGCCAGATCGCCATCCCTATCTCTCTGTCGTACCACGACAGTAGGGGGAGATGTCCCAATATGGCCAAATGGCGCCGTAGACGCTTCTCCCCCTCCCACCACGCCTCCAGCGACGTCCATACGTTCAAACACGCCTCGTCCACATCCCCCAGTGCCATCAATCGCGCTTGCGCGTTCTCGATCATCTGTTCGGTCGCTTCCCACCCACTGATTCTGGCTCGCGCCGCAGCCACTCGCACCGCGTGTGGATGATACTCCAACATCTTCAATACCCGCCACACAGTGACTTCCTCCTCCGGCGATTGACGTTCACTCACTTCCCCTGCCAGTTTCCACGCCTCTGCGGCCATCATCTTGCCGACTTGCATCTGTCGCGCAAGTGGCACCTCCATCGCGTCAACCACCGCAGTTGAACGGGTCGTCAAGACCCCCACCGTCCCAGGTCTCAGATCGCATATCCCTTTCAGAACAGGGGAAGCAGATACATCATCCACGACCAACAACACTCTCTGCTCGCTCAGTCCCTTCTGCAACTCCGTCCGAGCCTCTTCTTCCTGCTTCACCCAGGGCGGCAGTGGCGCCCCCAGTTGAACGGCCAGACGCCGCGCCAGAGTCACGGCATTGCTCTCCGCCTTTATTGCCACCGCCGCTATCCCATCGGGGAACGCCTCCTGTATTTCCCGATCCCGCACCAGCGCGGCCAACAAAGTGCTCTTCCCCATCCCGGCCAATCCCATCACCGTGACCCAACCGCCAGTCTCTGCCGTCTTCAACACCGCCGTCTTCAATTGCTCCAACGTTTCCTTGCGCTCCACGAAATGTTCGGGCAGCACCAATTCCTCGCCCGGCTCTCCAAAGATAGCGGGGGTCGAGAGGAACTGCTGAATGCCTGCCGCCAGGCTCTCGATTCCATTGTCCAGCCAGTTGTGGTACGTCTTGGTGATCGCTCTCAGCTCCCTCCTGGCCTCTCCCTTTTGCTGCGACGATGTTGTCAAGTACTCACGGGAGACGAACTCGACCACTCGTTTCGCCACCCCTCTGTCCGCTGTCAGTCGAGTGACCCACTCCTCGTCCAGCAAACGGTATATCGCTCTCTCCCGTGCTCCCTTCTCCACCGGAAACACAGGATCGGGGAACCGACCCGTCGCAGGGGCTATGAACTGTGCCACCGGCAACAGTGCTTCAAACCATCGCCGTTCCTTCACTTCCCACAGCGCCAGGCTTGCCCTCACCTTTCGCCTCCACACATCCAGGAGCGCTTCCGCCGCCAGGGCTCCTACAAATTCTCCCTCCAGCTCCTCCATCCGGTTCAGTGACTCGGCATAGGCCAGCGTGATCCGCTGTACCTCCTCCGGCAAGTCCGCCAAGCTCAAGGTTGGCTTTTCCAGTTCTCGCAGCACTTGCTTCAATCGTGACGCTTTTCTTGACACTTTTCATGACCCTTTCGAGTAGACGAGTGACCATCTTTCCCATACACTGGGGTTGAAACAACAAGGGCGCATTTTACCATCATTGCGGGACGAGGCAAGTGTCTCACGCGCAAAAGACACGAGGTTACGCTCATCCTAAATGATGATGAGGTAAACAAGTGGGCGACTTGGTAAGTTCAAGCACATACTTTGAGACTATCTCG